>ERZ772957.1611-NODE-1611-length-14274-cov-19.446867_pt1 | contig 14274 bp, 12 predicted proteins | sample MGYA00580682_ERZ772957 | MGnify/ENA primary metagenome ERZ772957 (study PRJEB29015, sample SAMEA2737921) | human oral metagenome | biome: human oral; feature: human-associated habitat; material: dental | place: China | collected 2025 ...
GCTTGAAGTGGTGGATGAGGGACTCCATGGACTCCCCCATGATCTCGCGGACGTGCTCGGCCGAGTTGCCCTGGCCGTCCGTGGCGACCGCCAGGCGGGCGGGCCAGGCGATCTCCGGGTCGGCGACCATGGTGGGCGCACCCTCGCACTTCTCCAGCTTGTCGAGCACCTGCCAGATGATGCGCATGGACTCGTAGCACTCGTCGAAGCGAACCATCGTGCGGTTGTAGACGTCCGACTTGTCGCGGGTGGGAACGTCGAATTCGAAGTTCTCATAGCCGCAGTAGGGCTGGCTCTTACGCAGGTCCAGGGGCAGGCCGGCGGCGCGCACACCGGGGCCGGTCGAGCCGAGGGCCATGAGGCCGCTCAGCGGCATGACGGCCACGTCGCACAGACGCTTCTTGAAGATCGGATTTTCCACGAGGATGTCCTGGAGCTCGCCGATGTCCTTACGGCACCGACGCAGGCGGTCACGGATGTAGTCCGTGGTGCCCTCGCCGATGTCCTGCACGACGCCGCCGGGGCGGATGTACTCGTGGTTCATGCGCAGGCCCGTGATGCGCTCGAAGATACGCAGGATCTCCTCGCGGCCACGGAAGCCGATCGTCATGATCGTGGTGGCGCCCATCTCGTTACCGGTCGAGCCGATGGCGACCAGGTGCGAGGCGATGCGGCACAGCTCCATCATGAGGACGCGAATCAAGGTTGCGCGCTCGGGAATGTCCGCTTCGATGTCGAGGAGCTTCTCGACGCCGAGGCAGTAGGCGGCCTCCTGGAAGAAGGGGGCGACGTAGTCCATGCGCGTGCAGTATGCGACGCCCTGGGCCCACGTGCGGTACTCCATGTTCTTCTCGATGCCGGTGTGCAGGTAGCCGGTGTCGATGCGGGTCTCGCGGACCTTCTCACCGTCGAGCTCGAGGATGAGGCGCAGAACGCCGTGGGTCGCGGGGTGGACCGGGCCGAGGTTGACGACGATGCGCTCGGAGGTGATGGCCTCGATCTCGTGCAGGACGTCGTCCCAGTCGCCCCCCTGGGTGAGGACCTCGGGAATGTCCTCGATGGGCAGGTCGGTCGCGCCGGCGGGCGCGTGGAAGGCGGTGGTCATCAGTTCACACTCCTACGAACGTCGGCGGAGGCAGTGACGGCTCCCTTGAATTCGACGGGGATGCCGCCCAGCGGGTAGTCCTTGCGCTGGGGGTGTCCGACCCAGTCGTCGGGCATCGCGGTGCGCGTGAGCGAGGGGTGCCCGGTGAAGACGATGCCGATGAGGTCCCAGGTCTCGCGTTCCTGCCAGTCGTTTCCGGGGTAGACGGAGACGATGGACGGGATGCGGGGGTCCTCGTCGGGGCACGTGACCTCGAGGCGGATCATGCGGTTGTGCGTGATCGAGTACAGGGGGTAGATGGCGTGCAGCTCGCGCCCCTTGTCGAGGGGGTAGTGCGCGCCATTGGTCCCCAGGCACATTTCGAAGCGCAGGTCCGCGTCGTCGCGCAGGTACTTGGCGACGCGCACGATGTGCTCGCGGGCGATGAAGATGCCGAGCTGTCCGCGGTCGACGGTCACCTTCTCGATGACGTCAGAAATCTTCAGGTCATCGGCGACAATGAGCTCTTCGAGGACGTCAACGACCTGGTCGAACCAGCCGCCGTAGGGGCGGGAGGCCTCGCCGGGCAGGAAGGAGTCGGAGACCAGTCCGGAGAAGCCGGAGGTGGAGGAGTCGGTGCCCGCGCCGAAGAGGCCCTCGCGGTGGGCGATGGGCTCGGGGAGGGCGAAACCGCGCTGCGACGAGGCCGGAGCGACATCGGCGGGTGTGTTGTCCTCGGGGATGGAAAGGTCGCTCATGCGAGGAGTCCCTTCATCTGGTGGGTGGGGGTCGCCTCGAGGGCGGCCTGCTCGGCGCGGCGCGCGATCTCGCGGCGGTGGACGCCGAGGGGTTCCTTGCCGATCTGCTCACGCAGGACGAGGACCGCGTGGATGAGGGCCTCGGGGCGGGGCGGGCAGCCGGGCAGGTAGACGTCGACGGGGACGATGTGGTCGCAGCCCTGGACGACGGCGTAGTTGTTGAACACGCCGCCCGAGGACGCGCACGCACCCATGGAGATGACCCACTTGGGTTCGGGCATCGAGTCGTAGACGCGGCGGATGATGGGCGCCATCTTGTGCGAGACACGGCCCGACACGATCATCATGTCGGCGTGACGCGGCGAGGCGCGGAAGACCTCGAGGCCGAAGCGCGACATGTCGAAACGGGGGGTGCCGGCGGCCATCATCTCGATGGCGCAGCACGCCAGACCCATGGTGACGGGCCACTGGCTGTACTTGCGTGCGAGCCCGAGGACTTTTTCGACGCTGGTGAGCGCGATACCCGCGGGCAAGGATTCTTCAAGTCCCACTTGTCTTTTCCTTACTTATATCTCAGTAGTCCAGGCCGCCGCGTCGCCATTCGTAGGCGTAGGGGACGCAGAGGGTGACCAGGAAGCTCATCATGACGACGAGGCCGAACAGGCCCAGCTGGTTGAAGCTGACGGCCCACGGGTACATGAACACAACTTCGATGTCGAAGATGATGAACGTCATGGCGACCAGGTAGTAGCGCACCGGGAAGCGACCCTCGGTGAGGTGAGCGCTGGTCGGCTGGATACCGCACTCGTAGTTGTCGGCCTTGGTTGTGGACTTCTTGGTGGGGCCCAGGATCGCGGAGGCGCCCAGGCCTCCGAAGGCTAGTACGAGGGCAGCTGCCGACATGATGAGCAGCGGCACGTAGGGATTCGTCATCGTTCCTCCCGGTTATCGGTGGTGGTGGTCATGCGGGGCGCACCACCTTGGTCAGCATGGTGATGAGTTGGTCGTCGAAGTCGCCCCCGGTCCTCTCGTACCCGTCCGACAGGAGTTTGTGGACGAGCGTCATGAGGCGCGCAATGGGCAGCCCAACGTTCGTGCAGGTGCGCATGATCGTCGGGTTTTCGATGAGCGCGACGAAGATACGGCCCAGCTGGTAGTAGCCGCCGTATTCGTCGCGAAGCATGTGGGGGTATTCGCTCATGGCGCGGTCGATACCGGCGCGGTGGGAGCGGGACAGGGCCTGCGCGATACACGAGGCGGCGTAGCGTCCGGCCTTCATGGCGGGGGCGATGCCTTCGCCGTTGTAGGGGGAGACCATGCCGCCGGCGTCGCCGACGAGGACGAGGCCCTGAACGTAGTGAGGCTTGCGGTTGAAGCTCATGGGCAGGGCGGCGGAGCGAAGCTGACCGATCTGGTTTTCGGGGGTGAAGCCCCATTCGCCCGGCAGGTTCGCGGTCCAGGTCTTGAAGACCTCGCGGTAGGGCAGGTTGGTGGCGCCTGCGCGCGAGGCGACGGAGCCCAGGCCGACGTTGACGATGCCGTCGCCCATGGGAAAGATCCAGCCGTAGCCGGGCAGCAGGTCGGAGGCGCCGGGGGTCCCGCTCCACAGTTCGAGGTGGGATTCCATCCATTCCTCGTCGCCGCGGGGGCTGTGGAAGTAGGCGCGTGCGGCCACGCCCATGGGGCGGTTCATCTTCTTTTCGAGGCCGAGGCTGGTGGCCAGTCGGGCGGCCACTCCCCCTGCGTCGACGACGATGGAGGCGCGCACCTCGAAGGTGGCGGCGTTCTTGCCGCGCCCGCTCTTGGCTTGCACGCCGACGACGCGGCCGGAGCCGTCCTGAATGGCGCCGATGACGGTGACGCCCTCGTAGAGGCGGGCCCCACCTTCGACGGCGCGCTTGGCGAGCGCGTGGTCGAGGTCCATGCGGGCGCGGGTCATGCCGTAGCCGGGCAGGGACTTCTGATCGGGCCAGTCCATGTGGACGGTGTGGCCACCGCCGATGACGGTCAGGCCGCGGTTTCGCATCCAGCCGGTGGTGTCCACGCCCATGGCGATGAGCTCATGGACGGCGGCCGGGGTGAGCCCGTCGCCGCAGATTTTGTCGCGCGGGAAGGGGCTTTTCTCCAGGAGGACGACATCGAGGCCTGCTCTGGCCAGATGGTAGGCGGTGGAGGACCCGCCCGGGCCTGCGCCGACGATGACGACGTCAGCGCTCATGTCGCTAGGCATGGTGGATGCCACGGCATTCCTCCGTCATGTGGTGCGCGGGTGCGTCCGCGCGAGTGTGCAAGGTGGATGAAGCGTGCACATCACTTCATTCCGCACGCAACCCTAGCTAGGTGACCCTCACCTCGGCGAGCGAGCGCACTTTTTCCCGCCGTTTCAACGAACGAGGTCGGGGCCAGGCTCGCCCACAGCACCCATTTGCGCAACAGAACATTGTCGTAAATGGTGGCTCCGGCCTCGTCGCGCGAACCCGCGCCCACGCACAAGCATGCAGTGTTCACATCACCAACGCCGACGCATTGACCACTACGATGTCCATCACTTCAGGGGCGCGTCGGCAAGGCCGCCGTTCGGAGCACGCGAGCGTGCACCTCACGGCACTGCCCGAGCGCAGCAGCACACACAGCTCACCGCAGACTTGTCACACAATCACTTACTGAAACACTTTTCCTTAATATTGCACGCATTGATGACAACAGGCTTCACTTGACAGCCGTGGAGACCCAGATCGCACACACCGGCGCTGCGTGCGGGTCCCACGCGACGCGCCCACGCCGCACCTGTCCCCAGCCGCAGTACAGACTGAAAGGACCTCGCGATGAGAACATTTACTCGAATCGCCATCGCTCTCGCGGCGACCGCAGGACTGGTGGGTGCCACCCTGCCGGCCACGGCCTCGTCGGCTGCCACGCCCCAGTGGACCGACCTAAAGAAAGCCCCCGCCCCGGTCTCAAACCCGATGAAGGGCTTCATGCCGTGGGCACCCAAGGACGGAGGCGCACCCGGCGCGGTCGCAAACGCCTTGCCCTACACGCTCGAATGGGCACCCTTCCCCGTGAACACCGTCGTCACCGGACGCGACACCTACGACTTCTACGACAACAAGAGGATCTCCTTCTCCCCCAACTACAACGACCCGAAGGTCCAGGAGAAGCTCCTGCGCTTCGTCGCGACCCTGGGCGATAGGTACGACGGGGATCCGCGCATCGGCTTCATCACCGCGGGCCTGTACGGCTTCTGGGGGGACGAGCACACCTACCCGTACAGCGGCTACGTCAACAACCAAAACCCGAAGGCCATCAACTGGATACCGTCGAACGAGTTCCGCGCCCGCCTCGTCGAGGCCTGGGACGAGGCCTTGACGACACCTTCGTCCAGAACCGCTACCCCACCGCTGCCACGAAGACTCACGGCATGGGCTACTACGATGATTCCCTCGGCTACGCGACCCTGGAGGGGACCAGCTGGCACTTCATCCCCAAGCTGAAGAAGCAGGGCGAGGGGGATGCCTGGCAGCACTCCCCCATCGGCGGCGAGCTGACACGTGCCAAAGCCGCGAGCGCAGCCATGGGCTACACGCTGCAGGCGACCCGCACGTCGGTGACGTATAACCAGGTGAAGGCCACCGTGGTCGTGGAGATCAAGAACACCGGCGTCGCACCGTTCTACGCGACGTGGCTGCTCGAGGTCATCCTCGTCGATGAGAACAATGAGATCGTGACCAGCCAGACCATCGAGTCCACCCTGCCCTCGATCCTCCCGGACCAGACAGGGAAGGTGACCGCGCGCCTGCCGCTGCCCGACTACCTCGAACTGGGGAAGCTCACCCGGGGCCCCGCGCCGAAGAACTAACGACGAGGCCGGGGCGAGGCGCACGTCACGCGTACGAGGGTGTGCGCCCCTGCCCCGCCCAGCGGCGCGGCTGCGCCTTCCGTACCCAACGCGAGAGGCCAGGACCCCACACAAGGGGTCCCGGCCTCTGACTGTTTCAGCTGAGCGTTCGTCTACTTCGCATGGTAGCGCGGGCTCGTACCGAGGTGTGTCGGGTACGGGTTCGTACTTGCACCAACGACAGATTCGTCCAATCCGCGATACGTGTACGAGTTGTCAAAGACGATTTCCGCCGGTGGGACGATGCCGTCGACGTACTGCGCGATCTCCTCGGGGGTCGGGCTGGAGCCGCCTCCCTTGTCCGCGAGGGGGTTGACGTCGGGGTATTGACTGGGATCGGTGTTCAACATTGTCGCGGGGCTCGCGACGCCGTAACCGGTGTACTGATTCCAGCCGCCGTCCGGGTTCACAGTCGTGTGCACCACGAGTTGCAGCAGCTGGTTCGATGTCGCATCGGGCCACTTCTGGCGAGCGAGAGCCAGGAAGCCGGCGACGATGGGCGTGGAAATGGACGTTCCGACAGTCTGCGTAATCTGCGCAGTCCCGTAGTCATACGCCTTGATGGGGCCACCAACGGCTGCCGTGGTGACGGATGAGCCCCATGATGAGTAGTCCGCTCGCGCACCGTTGATGTCAACTGCGGAAACACCAACCACTCCAGACCAGAAGGACAAGCTTCCAGCATCGTTTGCGCTACCCGTATTACCGATACCGGCAACGATAATTGTCCCCGATGCAGCAGCACGAGCTAAAGCCCATTTCAGAGACGCTTGTCGTTCTAGGGACGTGATAGAGATACTGACGATGTCCGCACCGTCATTAATCGCATGATTGATCAGTGAGCCGTACGTGTAAACGCTTACATTCTGGCAAGCCGGATCTGGCTCCGAGTCTCCGCTAACAGTCTGATAACTATATAGAGTGGCTTGCGGAGCAACCCCGTAGTCACGCGCAACGAGAATCGAAGCGACCTCAGTCCCATGACGCCGACTATCGTCGTCAGGTTTGATCTGGCAAGGACTCTTATCAAGAACGGTGGCACCAGCGAGCTCTGGTCGCGAAGTGTCAACCGGCCCATCAATCATTGCGATCGTGACGCCCGCACCCGTGTATCCCTTCGCTCTAGCTTGGTCGAGGTGATAGTAGGAAAAGTAGGGTTGGTCAGCGGCAGTGATCGTGTCGGCGGCACGTGCCGGCGCGGCGGGAACTACTGCGAGCCCCAGGGCACAAGCGGACGCGCAGACAACGGCGAGGGACACACGCAACATCTGACGGTTAAGAGTCACCATTGGCGGGGGTCCCATCCATCATCCTCGCGCTTCGCGGGAGCCAGATCCTTGTCCGATCCGTAGGTCTGAGACAGGGGATTCACGTAGCCTTCGGGCAGAGCATCTGGATCATCATCCAGGTACCTGTACGGCTGATACTTGCGCCTCCTGGCTTTCTTCTCTTCCTTCGAACCACCTGCACCCGCTCCCATGCCGCTGCCCATGAAAGCACCCCGGTTCGCACCAGAAGCGCCGCCTTGAGCAGCGGAAGATCCTGCCACCCGAGGAGTAGCAGTCGTTCCATTTACGCCGCTTCCAGCTGCGTTTCCACTTCCTGCCTGCGAGGGGGCACCATACGTTCCAAATCCCTTGCCGCTATATGTCCCAGGAGTCACAGAACCTGCTCCCGAACCGCCAAAAGATCCCGCTCCCATGCGCGCAGCTCCACGCATGCCAAGGGCACCGGCTCCGAGCGCGCCGAGCCCGGCGAGACGCCCGGCAGAACCGTTATCAGCAGCGGGTCCTCCATTGATGCGCCACAGTGGGTGATCGATGTCAGTGGGATTAGCAGGAACGTGACCGCCCCACACAACTCCGTTTCGGTGGTGATTTGCGCCCACCCTCGTGTGCATGAGGTCCATACCCATCAGGTCCTGCGGGTTCGTGATGGGACGATCATAGGAGCCATCCATATCGGGCGGCAGGTACCGCTTGGAGACTTGCTGTGATGCCAGCGCGCGGTGGCGGGCAAACTCGTCAGTCTCCGGATCAGCATACCCATCCGGATAAAGAGACTTATCTGAGCGTAGGGCTGCACGCCCGTAGTCATCGTCAGCACTACGACCGTAGATTCCCGGATCATGCGGCGAATACTGCACGTACCCGCGATTGAGGTTTTCTTGCGTTTGCGTTGGGAGTGGAAGGTCAATGCTCTGACGTCCAGCTCCAACCTTCACACCGGTTTGCGTCAGAGTATTGACGCCAGCGCTGAGCTCATTCAAACCGCCATTCAAGCGCTCAAGAATCTCGGTTGCAGCCGCCTCACGCATGGCGTTCGCCTGCGCCTCGACGCCGTCCACATACGCCGCGCCAGTCGACAACACGGTGTTTGCAACCAGTCCTGGCACTACTCCCCCCACGACACCAATAGCAGGCGTATAGGGCAGTACCACCTTCGCGGCATCGCGCATTGCAGCCGTTTTCGAGTCGATGAGTGTCGGAGAAAGACGACGCGCGTCAGCGGCGGCCTGTGCAATAGCCTGACGAGCAGCAACATAGCGAGCGATCCCACCCATGTAGTAGGAGCGCTTCGCTTCCAGACGTGCAACAGTCTGATCTGCCCACGCCTTGAGGGCTTCTCCAGTCTTTCCTGTAAACCCCTGATGCTGTTGGAAATGCTGCACCCGCTCGATCGCCTGATCGAAGCCGTCAATGACACGCTTATGTTCGCTATCCCAGGAATGCAATTCTGCATTGTGTTCCGCTTGCGCGGCAAAAGTCATGACGCGGTCGTACATCGGCGAAGAAACCATGTGTTGTCCTTTGATTCTCAGAACTCGGGCATTGCGCCGGCTGCGGTAGGCGCATCATCGGGCTGTGTGCTCGGGGCTGCGGAAGGCGCACTCGTCGTTCCAGCAGTAGAGGAGGCAACAGCGACCGAAGGATCGGACTGAAGCGCTCGGTTGATTGCTTCGAGGACCGACGCGTTTGCTTCCTCGCTGTTGACGGCTTCACGAACAGCATCCGCCAGGTTCATCTGAAAGGTATCGAAGATAGCGCGCTCATCGGCAAGCATCTCGTCAACAGAGTCAAAGAACCGCACTGCACTATTGCGAAAATCCTGCGCGCCTTGCTCGTCGGTCCAACGGGTTGCGGTTTGGGCGCGATTCAGCGAACCGGCAGCATCATTCGACTGGGTGAGACCGCGCCCCCCTCATCCATATCACCGTTCGTTTGAGCGTGTTGCTCTTCATCGAAACCGTAATCAGCACTCATACTCATCCTCCTGTCAGCAACCGAACAACACCGCCGGTCAGGATTCACTTACCTGACCTAGTCTAGGCCCACGCGCAACAACTTCACAATCAGTCCAGACACCCGAGAACACAGGCAATCGCGAGGTCTTGCCCCGGCCTCGTCGTGTCAGCGATTACGGCAGGGGCTTGACCGCGCGGTGCATGCAGGCGATGCCGCCGGTGAGGTTGCGGTACTCGACCTCGCTCCAGCCGTTGGCGGCGATCATGCGGCCGAGCTCCTCCTGGGCCGGCCACGCGCGAATCGACTCGACCAGGTAGTCGTAGGCGCCGTCGTTCGTGGAGACCAGGCGCGCGATCGCCGGCATGACGGTCGCCTGGTAGACGTTGTACATGCCGCGGAAGACTCGCGAAGGCGGCGTGGAGAACTCCAGGACCACGAGGCGGCCGCGGGGGCGCACGACGCGCGCCATCTCGCGCAGCGCGAGCTGCGGATCCGGGATGTTGCGCAGGCCCCACGAGATGGTGACTGCGTCGAAGGAGCCGTCCTCGAAGTCCAGGTCCATGGCGTTGCCGTGCACGAACTCGATCTCGGGGTGGCGCTCACGGCCGACCTCGATCATGCCTTCGGACAGGTCGCAGGCGACGACCTCGGCGCCGCCCTTGGCCAGCGCGGCCGACGACGTGCCGGTACCAGCCGCCAGGTCGAGGATGCGTTCGCCGGGGTGCGGGGCGACGGCCTTACGCAGGGCGGTCATCCACACCCTGTCTAAACCGCCCGTCATCAGCGCATCCATCGCGTCGTAGCGAGAGGCGAGGGAGTCAAACATCGAGGCGATCTCTTTGGGATCCTTGTTCAGGTCCGCGCGCGGGGATTCAGTCATGCGTTAATACTCGCACGTCTTTCAGCGCGCCGCCGCCCCTACTCCTACCATGGAACCCATGCACACTGACTTCGGATGCTCGCGCCTCGTTTTTCGGGCGTCGGTCCTACCCCCGCAGCACCCGGGGTCTACCTGCTCACTGACATCCCTGCTTCCCGACTCCGGGGGCGCCGCCTGGCTGGGTGAGCGCCGCCAGATGATCGGCCTGGGACGGGCGCTCACGGTCGAGTCCGCGACCCCGGGTGCGATCGCCGACGTGCGCCGCGCGTGGGAGGCTGCCCCCGCCTCGTCCTGCGTCGAGGGAGCCCCCTCGCCCGTCCTTTTCGCATCCTTCGCGTTCCGCTCCCCCGCCCGCTCGGTTGGTGGGCGTTGGTGGGCGGAAGCGATCATCGATTCAGCGCCGGCTGAAGGAGCGCCGTCGAGCAGCCCGTGCGGCACTGATGCGGTCGCCCAGCCTCCGGGTCGCGTCAGCCAGCTGCCCGCTGCGCTTGGTCAGACCCCACTTAGTCACCAGGTTCAGCTCCTCGGTGAAGATCCCCCCTGAGAGCTTGGACTGTCCCGCCTCGCGTTCTAGGAAGGTGATGGGCATTTCGACGATACGGCCGCCGGCGTCGTCGACGAGCTTGGTCATATTGACCTGGAAACCGTACCCGAGGGCTTCGATCCTACTCAGATCCAGACGGCGCAGGATAGAGGCCCGGTAGACGCGGAAACCGGCCGTGGCATCCTTGACCCTCAGGCCGAGCATCGCGTTGATGTAGAGGTTGCCGCCGCGGGAGAGCATGACGCGTTTAGCGTCCCATCCCCTGGTGACGCCGCCGGATACCCAGCGCGAGCCGATGACGAGATCGGGCTCATCGGCCATCTGTGCGCGTTGGATGAGCAGGGCGAGGTCCTCGGCGCGGTGGGAGCCGTCGGCGTCCATCTCGCAGATCAACTCGTAGGCGGCATCCAACCCCCAGGAGAAGCCGGCGAGATAGGCAGGGCCTAGGCCGTTCTTCTCGGTGCGGTGCAGGACGTGGACGCGATCGTCGACCTGTGCGCGCGCATCGGCGAGCCTGCCTGTGCCGTCGGGCGAACCGTCGTCGACCACCAGGATGTGGGCCTCGGGGGCCGCGTTACGCACGCGATCCAGCGCCCGGGGCAAAGAATCGATCTCGTTGTAGGTGGGGATGATGACGAGGGTTTTCACAGCTCTTCTCCGATTCAGGGCGGGCTTCACTGGTGCCGGTCGGCTCGAACGGATCGAAAGAGCCTCCTGACGGCCGACACGATACCGGCTGCAGTCAGCAGGGCCGCGGACCCACGCAGAACGAGTCCCGGCCAGTCCCCCAGGGCGTCCGCCACGGTGATGGAGGTGCGCAGACCGACGTCGGCCACGAGACTGCCCTGCGTGTAGGGCGGGATCTCCTGCTCGACGATGCCTCTCGGGCTGATGATCGCTGTGATGCCGACGGTGGAGACCTGGACGACGCCGCGCCCGTGGACGACGGCCTGAACTCTGCCCTGGGCGAGCTGCTGGTCGGCCTCGGAGGAGGACAGGAAGCTGGCGTTGTTGGTGGGAATGACGATGAGTTCGCCGCCCTGCCTGATACCTTCGCGCATAGCACTGTCGTAGGCGACCTCGAAGCAGATGCCCATGGCGAGGTTGACGTCACGGTCCTGCGTGGCGGCGTGGACGACGAGGGTCTGGGGTCCGGTTCCCGAAGCCATGTCCGTGCCGATGCGATCGGCCTGATCGGTCACTCGCTCGATCAGGCCGCGTAAGGGGACGTACTCGGCGAAGGGGACGGGACGGTGCTTGCGGTAGTAGGGGCCCGGTCCCTCGCCGGGCGTCCATACGAGCATGTCGTTGTAGCGCACTCGCTCGTCATTCCGGTCCGCATACAGGACGGTGCCCACGACGATCTGGGTGCCGACCGCCCGAGCGGAGGCGTCAATGAGATCGGCCGCGGCCGGGTAGATGCGCGGATCGAGATCCGCGGCGTTCTCGGGCCAGATGACGACGTCAAGGCCGCCGCGACCCGCATCGTCCGCCAGCTGCTTGGTGGCCTGAGCATGGTTGCCGGTGACCTCCATGGCCCGACCGAAGGCGTCCTCGACATCGTCGGCAACGTTTCCCTGGACGGCGCCCACCTTCAGGCCGCCTTTCTCGGCGACGCTGTCGACGGGCAGTGTCAGCGGGAGGACGAGAGCGAGGCCGGCGCAGGTGACGGCGGCGAGAGTGTGGAGGACAGCCCGGGCCCTCATCGCCCAGATGATTTCGGCCAGGCAGGCGCCGATGAGCGCCACCAGAAGTGTCAGGCCGATGGAGCCCGTGTAGGCGGCGAAGGGCAGGAGGGGGGCATCGGCCATGGCGAATGCGAGACGACCGAAGGGGAACCCGCCCCATGGCCAGCTCGAGCGCAGCTCCTCCACGCCGCACCACAGCACGGTGAAGGAGACGATTCGTGCTGTGACCGCATGCCCGGCTCCGGGTCCGACGTCGGTCAGGGCGGACACCCGGCTCACCAACGCCCATGCTGCGCCCAGGACGACCATGTAGAGGGCTTGGACGAGGGTGAGCGCCGCCCAGCCGATCGGGTTTCCCATGGCGACAGCAGTGAAGTGCAGCAGGGGAGCGAAGAAGGCGAGCCCGAAAACGAGGCCCAGTCCGGCTCCCGTCCACATGCTGCGTCCTCGAACCGCACCCATGAACAGTGCCAGGCCGAGCGGTGCCGCCCACCACACATCCGTGGGAGGGAAGGCGACGGTCACGGCCAGGCCCGCCAGTGCGGCGGCCAGGACGGGAGCATAGCGGCGCAGTGCGACCCGATCCTGCGGGCGGGGCCATTCGTCGCCGTCGTCTGCGACCGGGTGTTCGGTACCCGGGTCGGAGGGTGTGCGGTCGAACGGTGTCACGGCCTGAAGCATAGGGCCGGGGGCGCTTCGGTCCCCGTCCGGATCACCACCCGGCGACGGCAGGCGGCCCGCGGGCGCGGTAGAAGGATGTCAGTCGTTGTGCCGCTCCTTGACGCCGAGCAGTCGGTGGTGTAAGGGATGGCACGCCCTCAGGGCGAGGGCGGTCAGGATCAGTCCGACGACGATGACACCGAGCACCACAGGGACGCCGGATGCGGGAGGCAGCCCGCTCAGGAACGAGGAGGACATGAGGGTACCGAGGCCCGCACCGCCGACAACGGCAAGAAGGAGTGGTACATAGGCCTCCATCCACATGACGCGCAGGCAGTAGCTCGCAGGGGCGCCCATGCGGTGCAGGCAGCGGGACTGCTCCGCGCGCTCGATCGTGCCCGAGGCCTGGGTGATGAAAATCGACGTGGCCGTCAGAACGAACCCGAAAGCGAGGGTGATGACGGCTCCCTTGTTGAAATCCCACAGCATGCTGTAGACGAAGGCCTCGACCGACCCGGCCTCTGCGGCCGTTCCGGTGTCGGAATCCAGAGGCATGAGCGACATGAAGCCGCCGATGAAGGCCAGCAGTCCCATGGCGGAGACCCGGTGCCACGTCGCCGCCGGCCCCGCCTGGATCCGGCGAGCGGTCCAGCGCATGACCGGGCCGCGCAGAAGGGCGAGTCCTCGGGCGAGCAGCTGGACGAACCAAGAACCGGCTAGGTCGAAGACCGCGATCACAGCCACGATCATGGCGCATATGGCAAAGGCTCGGTACTGGAGGGGAACCGAGCTGATGATCCAGGGAGCTCCGAACAGAGTCAGGAGGAACACGATGACGCGCCAGACGCGCGCACGCGGGCCGTTGGCCCGTCGGGACACACCCAACGGGGAGATTCGGATCTGGCGCAGGCCCCGCCAGGCGGAGGCCTGGCCGACCGCGACGACGCCCATCAGGACGGCGGCGAGGAGCCTCAGCGGCAGCAACATCTCGCCAGCGGTGATCCGCGTGCCCATCACCGTGAGGGCGCTCCATGCCGGAAGGGCGACCAGGTAGACGATCGTGCCGATGACGGCGCCCGCCACCGACTGGACCAGGGCATCCAGCAGGGACATGCGGGTGACGTCTCCCCCGGACAGGCCCACCAGGCGCAGAACGGCCAGACGCCTCTCCCGGCCGCGCGCCCCCAGGACGGCCGCACTGGATGCCAAGCTCACCATGGCCGGGACCAGCATGGCGCAGGCGAGAAGGGACAGGACGACGTATTGGCTCGCGGCGAAGTCGAAGTCCCAGCCGGTGTTCTGGGCCTCCGCCTCCCACACGGGGACGCGCTCCGGGTGCCGCCCGCGGCTGTAGAGCATCCACGTGCCTCCGGCCACGCTCAGGGCCGCGCAGGTCGTAACGGTATGGGCCAGGACGCTGGCCAGGTACAGGAGTCCCTCCCCCTCGCGAGCGGCGAGGCGCGCGCGGGTGAGGCGAGCGGTGAGGCGGACGAGGGTCAGGGGGGCGGCCGAGGATG
>ERZ772957.1612-NODE-1612-length-14272-cov-12.716396_pt1 | contig 14272 bp, 12 predicted proteins | sample MGYA00580682_ERZ772957 | MGnify/ENA primary metagenome ERZ772957 (study PRJEB29015, sample SAMEA2737921) | human oral metagenome | biome: human oral; feature: human-associated habitat; material: dental | place: China | collected 2025 ...
CGCCTCCGCCACGAGGTGCCCGGGCAGGCGTCCCGAGGCGTTGACCACCCGCCACCACGGCACCCCCGGCCCGGCGGAGGCCATGATGGCCCCCACCCGCCGGGCGGATGTGCCCACCAGTTCCGCGAGGTCGCCGTAGCTGACCACCCGTCCGGTGGGTATGCACTCCACGGCACACAGCACCCGTTCGACGGTCAGTTCGGCGGCTGCATCCGGCATCGACCGGGTCGTTTCCCGTTTCAGGCGTGCCGCGCGAGGCGCTGCTCCAGCACGGCCCGGAACTCGCGCACGATGAGGTCGATCTCGTCCTCGGTGATCACCAGCGGGGGCGCGAACCGGAGGGTCTGGCCGTGGGTGTCCTTCACGAGAATGCCGTGATCGAGGAGGTCCAGGCTCACGTCCTTGGCGGTGCCGATCGCGGGGTCGATGTCGACGCCAGCCCACAGGCCCGCACCCCGGGCCGCGGTCACGCCGTGGCCGACGAGGGCCTCGAGCCCGGCGTGCAGGCGCTCGCCCAGCCCGGTGGAGCGGCGCTGGTACTCGCCGGTGGCCAGCACGTCACAGACAGCCGACCCGATGGCGCACGCGAGGGGGTTGCCACCGAAGGTGGAGCCGTGCTCACCGGGTCGCAGCAGCCCGAGGATCTCGCGGTCGGCGATCACCGCTGACAGCGGCACGATGCCCGCACCCAGTGCCTTGCCGACGGTGATGATGTCGGGGTCGATGTCCTCGGCCTGGAACCGGAACGTGGTTCCGGTGCGGCCCATGCCGGTCTGTATCTCGTCGCAGATCAGCAGGACGTTGTTCCTGCGGGTGAGTTCCCGCACCTCGCGGAGGTATCCCGCCGGCGGGACGATGATGCCGGCCTCGCCCTGGATGGGTTCCAGCAGCACGGCGACGGTCTCGGGGGTGATGGCCTCCCGCAGGGATTCGACGTCGCCGAAGTCGGCGAGCCGGAATCCGGGGCTGTAGGGGCCGAAATCGGCGCGCGCGGTCTCGTCGTCGCTGAAGCTGATGATCGTTGTGGTGCGACCGTGGAAGTTGCCGTGCATGGCGATGATTTCACCGCGGTCCTGCGGCAGCCCCTTGACCTGGTGTCCCCACTTGCGGGCCACCTTGATGGCGGTCTCGACGGCCTCGGCACCGGTGTTCATCGGCAGGACCATGTCCTTGCCCGCGAGGCGGGCCAGTTTCTGGGCGAACGGGCCGAGCCAGTCGGAGTGCGCGGCGCGGCTGGTGAGGGTGAGCCGGTCCAGTTGCCGTTTCGCGACATCGATGAAGGTGGGGTTGCCGTGCCCGAAGTTGAGGGCCGAGTAGGCGGCGAGGCAGTCCAGGTAGCGGCGGCCGTCCACATCCGTCAGCCACGCACCCGACGCTTCGGTGACGACGACGGGCAGCGGAGAGTAGTTGTGTGCCGCATAGGTGTCGACGAGTTCGATGGCGGTGCGAGTGTTCTCACTCATGGTGTGTTGGGTCACAACAGTGCCTTCCGGGATTGGTTGCCGGGCATGGGTGACGTCCCGGCCGGGTTGTTCTGCTCGAAGCGCATCGGGGCGCTGAGCATCGTGCAAGTCGTTTGAGGACGAAACGCTACCACCAAAGAGGTCAGGCATCTTCGGGGCCGGGGCACCAGGGCCGCTGCGCGGGATCCACCCAGGGTCCGCGGATTTTCCTCACATCCCGTTCTCTGCGGCTGGTTCGCTCTCCGGGCCGGGAACAGCCGCGCGTTTGGCAAGCCAGCCACCGACCGCCGCTAGCAGGGCCGTCAGGGCGAAGGTGCTGGAGAGTTGCACCGCGATCTCGGGCACCGTGAACCCGAGCGCGACCACCGCGGCCACCGCGACCAGCGTCGCCCAGGACAGGGCGACCGGGAAACCCTTGAGCGAGTGATTGCCCTCGCGGGCGGCGCGGCGGTGCAGCGCCAGGTGCGAGGCGATGATCCCCAGCCAGATGACGATCATGGTCGAGCCGACCATGTTCAGCAGGAATTTCAGCACCTCCTCGGCCCAGAAGTAGTTCAGCGCCGCAGCGACGAAACCGAGGAACGAGGTGGCCAGCACGGCTGCCACGGGCACGCCACGAGCGTTCGTGCCGCGCATCACCGCGGGCCCCATGCGTCGTTCGGCGAGCGAGAAGATCATGCGGGAGCCGCCGTAGAGGTTCGCGTTGAGCGAGGACAGCAGCGCGACGACGACCACGGTCCCGATCATCGCCGCGACGGCGGGCAGTCCCGCCGCGTTCAGGACCGCGACGAAGGGCGCGTCCTTGAGGGAGGGGTCGTTCCAGGGCAGGGCGAGCAGCATGATCGTCACAGCTCCCATGTAGAAGATGAGGATGCGCCACAGGATCGTGTTGACGGCCTTCCTGATGCTGCGTTCCGGGTCGGCGGTCTCGGCGGCGGCCACCGCGACTATCTCCACGCCCCCGAAGGCGAAGATCACCACCAGCAGCGCCGATGCGACTCCCTTGATTCCGTGGGGCATGAAGTCGTTTCCCAGCAGGTTCCCCCACCCGGGTGAGGCGGCGGGGGTGAACCCCAGCAGGAAAGCCGCCCCGAGCACCAGGAAAACCACCACGAAGGTGATCTTGATCAGCGAGAACCAGAACTCGAATTCACCGAAGCTCCCCACCTTGACCAGGTTGATTCCCGTGAAGACCATCATGATGATCAGCGCGAAACCCCACTGCGGGAAACCGGGGATGAGTGTGCTCAGGTAGCGTGCCGCCGCGGTTGCCTCGGTTGCCACCACCAGTCCCATCTCGATCCACCACAGCCAGCCGATCGCGAACCCGGCGGCGGGTCCGAGGGCCTTGTCCGCGTAGTAGGAGAACGCCCCCGGGTTCGGGTCGTCCGCCACCATCTCGCCGAGCATGCGCATCACGGCAAGGACGATTGCCCCGGAGATGACATAGGACAGCAGCACCGCGGGTCCCGCCGTCGCTATGCCCGCGCCGGAGCCCACGAACAGCCCGGCTCCGATGGCGGAGCCGAGGCTCATCATCACGAGGTGACGGGGTTTCATCGCGACCTTCAGGTCGCCTGCCGGAGAGGACATCGGGGCTTCCTCCTACATCTTCTGCGTCGCCTTCATGAGTCGCGTGAACAACGCGGCTCACTATGTCACATCCGGGACGCCGGACGGTCGGCCTCATCTGCGGTGAGACCTGACCACGTCACGAGACCCCGGTCCGGCATTTCCCCCAAGCGGTATCCTTCGTTCGGCCGTCACAACTGGAGGAACCTTGCAGGACTGGGTGAACAATGGTCTGCTCGCCGCAATCATCGGAGCCGTGGCGTTCGCGGCGCTGTTCCTGCCAGGCTTGGTCTGGCAGTACCGCCGCTTCGGCCGGTTGAGTTTCGCCCGTCTGCTCGGACTCGCGGCGGTGTGTCTCTACGCCGCCGCGCTGCTCACCTACACCCTCCTGCCGCTGCCGGAGCGTTCCGTCGAGTGGTGCCAGCTCCACGCCCGCGGAATGAACCTGCGGCCGTTCGCTTTCATCGACGACATCCGGGAGGCCGCGCCGGGGCGTTCGCTGCGGGGGCTGCTGACCAGCTTCGCGGTGTTGCAGGTGGCCTTCAACGTGGTGCTGTTCGTACCGTTCGGGGTCATCCTGCGCCGCTACTTCAACCGCTCCGTTCTCGTCACAACCCTTCTGGGGGCGGCCACCAGCCTCCTCATCGAACTGACCCAGCTCACCGGTTTGTGGTTCATCTATCCCTGCGCCTTCCGGGCCGCCGATGTGGACGACCTCATGACCAACACCCTCGGCACCATCCTGGGAGCGGTCCTGGCCCCAGTGTTGCTGTGGTGGATGCCGCGCGCCCACCAGCTGGTGCAGGACAGGCTGACGCCGCGCCCGGTGACGATGTGGCGACGCTGGATAGGCATGCTGATCGACGCCATTCTCGTGGCTCTGGTGGCCGGAACCACCGCGGTGGGCCTCCGCGTGGCGACGTTGCTGTTCCTGGGGGACGTTTCTGAGGAGTGGACCCCGTTGATCGCTCCCGCGGCCATTGCGCTGGCGACCATCGCGGTGTTCGTGTGGCCCGCCTGGAATCATCTCGCCGCCTCCGTCGGGCAGACCGTGGTGTGGCTCACCCCGAAGTGGCGCAACGCGGACGGCACCCTGCACGACGGTTCCCGTCTCCGCAGGGTTGTCAGGTCGCTGGTGATACCCGCATCGTGGTTGATCCCGATGTTCTTGGCCCCCTTCGGCACATCCTCGCCCTTCATCTGGTTGCTGCCCCTGGTGGTGCCGCTGTCCCTGGTCATGGTTCCGTTCACCCGCACCCACCGCAGCCTGTCCGGCTGGTTGACCGGCGCGCAGATGGTCGACATCCGGGCGGAAGAAACCGACAAGGCCCTCCCCGTCCACTGAACGTCCCTGCCGGGGCGTTTCACCCGGTTGCGCAGCGCTCAATGCCCAAAAACCGTCCGAAACAGCCCGAAACGGCGTTGAGTGCTGCGTAACCGGGTTCTTGCTCACTTATCCGGCTTCCGGTTGCCGTCCCGGGGCTCCCTCGAGCATGTCAGCATTGTCGAGAGGATAGGCCCGCAGGGTGATCTGAACGCGCCGGCGCTCACCGGACTTGATGGCACCGAGTTTCTTCCATTTCTGGATCAGCGCCATGATGTCGTAGTTGAGTTCCCGCATCTGCTCCAGCGACAACTTGACCATCATCTGATCCGAGGTCGAGACGGATCGCCAAGCAATCTCTGCAGGATCCTCCGTCCGCCAGGCCCGCGACCAGTAGGCCAGGTTTCGTTGCGCCTCCGAGATGTCCAGCTGGGAGGTGAGGATGTCCTTCTCCTCCGCGGTCACGGCTGCCTCCGACGCGCTCATCTGGAGTTCCACCGACTCCGCATCCCACCAGCGTTCCCGGCGAGTTCCTTTCTCCTCCACCTCCCGCACGAGTCCTTTGTCGGCGAGGTACCGGAGATGGTAACTAGTCAGCCCCGAAGACAGGTTGAACTGACGGGCGAGCATGCTTGAGGTGGCCGGCCCGTTGTGGGCGAGCCAATCCCAGATCGCCGAGCGCACGGGATGCGTCAATGCGATCAACTGTTTTGTCGCGCCGTCCCCCGAGTCGCTCTTCCTACCCATGCGATGACGGTACTGCAAACGTCCTGCCGCTCATCGCAGCGTAACCGGTGATCGATGGCATGAAATTGTGAGATCCCGTTTCTTACCAAGGGCCGGTCAATCTCCCAGGTCACGACTTCCTTCGACGTTCCCGCAGCCCGTTCCCAAGTCAGCTCCCGGGGTTGCGGTGCGTGCCGCTTCGAACGGGGTACATCGCAGAACCGGCACGAGAGCCAGGATCACGACCGCACCAACGAGGAAGGGGACGCGCAACCCGATCCGCGCCAGCAGGCCACCACACACAGCGCCGAGAACCTGTGCGATGCCGAGCACGAGGGAGGCGAGCCCCAGCACACGGCCGAGCAGTTCATCAGGCGTGAGGGCTTGTCGCGCCGAGACCACAACCACGTTCCAGGTCGCGGCCCCAAGGGACATCGTGAACAGCGCCACCGCCGCCGTCACCCCTTCAGGTGCAAGAAAGGCAACGAGAAAACCCACGAGGATCGCGGAGAAACCGATCTGGGCTGCTGCACACCGCCCCCTGCGAGCGCTCAGCGGAACGCTGACCCGGATTCCCAGGAGGCCGCCGAGAGCCAGACCCATGCACAGCACGCCGACCAATGAGAAAGGCACCCGCAATTCATCCACCAAGTAGACGACCATGATGGCGTTCGCCAAAGCCACCACGCCGGCCAGGACCGCACCCATCCCGATGAGCCTCCCGAGGACGTCGTGGCCGCGAACGAACAGCCAACCCTCCTTGATCGACTTGAGCCAATCGAAACGCCCGGCCCCCGGCTCAACTGAACCGCCTGCGACATCTCGTGAAACGCTTCGCCGATTGACCATGCGCAGCGCCACTGCTGCTGCCGCCGCAAGCGCATAGGCGCAGCTCGCAACTGCAAACGGGCCCCACGCAAACAACGCGAAGAGAACAGCAGCCAGAGGAACAGCGACGAACGACTGCGCCACGAGCTGCCCGCCCTGCACCCAACCGTTGGCCCGGTCGAGATGCTCCCGCCCGGCGACCGTGGGAACGAGGGATGATGCGGTGTTGTCGCTGATCAGCTCCAGCACCCCCACCAGGACGACGGTCCCGTAGAGGAGAGGAATCCCGACGGCCTCTCCCGCGACACCGATGGACAAGACCAGGAGAACGGCGCCACGCACCAGATTGACAAGCATGAGGGTTCTCGCCCGGTCCATCCGGTCGACCAGTGCCCCAACGGGCACGGAGAACAGAACCGACGGAAGCAGCGAGGCTGCCGTAGCCAAGGAGATGACCAGCGGGTCGTCGGTGAGCCGGATCGCCAGGAGCGGCACCGCCAACCCCCAGAAACCATCGGCCAGATTGGCTGAGACGTTCGACCCGACGAGCAGGAGCAGAGGCCGCATCATGACCGTCCCTTCCCTGCATCCACAGAAGCGACGATCCCGGCCGCGGACAGAAGATGCACCCATCCGGGCACCTCGGGTGTAGCGCTCGTCCTTGAAGTGCTCATCGTCACCATGAAGCGACGGTAACATAATGCAAAGACTCTTTGCAAAGAATCTTTGCAATACTTCGGAGGTGTGCCCGGACGAAAGGACCCAACTGGATGCCCCGCAAAGGCGGACCGGATACCATGAGGCGCGAAACAGGTTGTGAACAGAGCAATTGATGCTTCACCAAAGATTCGTTGAAGCTTCAAAACACCCCCGCGGAGCCCGAGAGCCCACAGCAGCCCATCCGTCAAACCGAAGAGGAGCCAGCATGAAAGCGGTCACCCACTCCCCCAACGCCGCGGCGAGACCCGCCTCCAGATGGCGACTTCGCGGGGCCGCCGCCCTGATGGGTGCCGTCCTGCTGACCACGTCCTGTTGGGGCACAGGATCCGAGACACCGTCGTCGGCCCCCACGATTCCATCATCACCCGAGTCCTCTCCGCCGCCGACTCCCCCGGCCCGGCTCACAACCGCCTGGGAGGTCACGGTTACCGGATCCGGCCCCCTCCTCGAGGCCCACGAGGGCCTGGTGGTCGCTCCGGACCTCACCGCGGGCGGCAGCAAACTGAGAATGCTCAACTGGGCCGACGGATCCGAGGTGTGGTCGGTCGATGTCTCCAGCGACCTCGCCGGTTTCGACATACTCAGGAAGGTACCCGACACGCCGCCCGGGCAGGTGGCGATGTGGGCCGAAACTTCCCAGCAGCAAAGAACCCTTTTCGTCTACAGCACCGCCGATGGCAGCCTCATCGGCCGGCTCGACGAGAAACCCGAGCGCTACCTGGCCATGGCCGCATCGGGCGCGATCTACGAGATGGACACGTCCAAGGAGGGTAGCGTCCGGATCAGCCGCGCACCTTCCATCAAGGAGGCAAACACCAAACAGTGGTCCATCGACCTGCCCGAGGAGGCCCGGGAGTGGTTCTGGGTGAGGGAACACGACGGCGTGACCGATTTCTGCGTCGACGGACAGGCCGGCCCCGTCCACGAGTACGCCTGCTATCTGAGCGTTCACACCGACGACGGCAGCCCGGTGGTGAAGGACGGGGTGTGGCACCGCTCGGCCTGGGTGGGCAACGTCCTGGTCGGACAGAAGAACGACGGACCGCTGAAGGGTTTCGACCAGCACGGCAAGGAGCTGTGGACGGCCGAGGTCCGGGGTGGTTATCCATTGGGCTGGGGAGACGACCTCGTGTACGTCACGGAGGGCATGCATCGAAGCTTCGTGGGTCTGGATCCGGCGACGGGGAAAGAGCTCTGGCGCAGGGACTGGGACGGAGGTCCCTGGCTGGCTCCGGTCTTCGACAGGACCCCCTCCCCTCAGGACGGTCCCCTGAGCGTCTTCGTCCCGTCCCCCTCCATACGGACGGGGGTCCTGGACCCCAAGACCGGGCAGCTCGACCTCGTGGACCATCAGATCACCAAAGCCCACAATGTCATTCCAACCCTCGGGGGTGCCCTGCTGATCCCAACGGGTGATTACTACGCCCCCACCTGGATTGCCTTGGATCCCGGGAAACCGGGCACCCTGTGGAGCGATGTCCTGAAGAACTACGACACCTACAGCATGCTCGACGGCCGCCTCGTGGCCTACAAGGGAGACCGGATCGCCCTGCTCGCGTGACGGCGTGGCGGCCTCGGCTGTCCGCGTCCTCGCGCCGGCTCCGGGGCCTGTTCACGGCCGGAGCGTCAGTCGATGCCCTGCCCGGGATCTCCGGTGGGTCGCGGGGCCTCACCCCGCCTCGGGCATGACCGCGACCTTGAGTCCGTCGCGTCGCGCCACCGCAGTGACGGCGGCGTCCAGTTCGGCGAGCGGGAACCGGTGGGTGACGAGCCTCCCCACGTCGAGGGCCCCGCTGGACAGCAGTTCCACGGCCCGTCTCACGTCCGCCCGCCTGGCGTTGGATCCGCCCGTGACGGCGAGTTCGCGGTAGTGGATGAGGTTCGGATCGATGCTGGCGGTCTTTCCCTTCGGGAAACCCGCGAAGTAGTTGACGCGACCGCCGATAGCGGCCAGTTCGAGGGCCTGGTTCGCCAAGGCGAGGTCACCCACGGCGACGATGACGACATCGGCTCCCCTGCCGTTTGTGCGTTCGCGCACCTCGTCCGTCAGGGCCTCCCCGGTGAGGGCGACGGCGCAGGTCGCGCCGAAGTCCGTCGCGGCGGTAAGCCTGCCCTCCCGGCCGGCCGCCAGGATCGTCGTCGCGCCGGCCAGTTTCGCCAGGGCGATGTGGAGCAGACCGATCGGCCCGGTTCCCAGCACCACCACGCTCTCCCCCGGCGCCACGGCCACCTGCCCGGCCCCGTTGAGGCAGCACGAGACGGGCTCGGCCAGGGCCAGCGTGGTGGCGGGGATCTCCTTTTCCAGCACCACGAGGTTGCCGTGGTCCATCGCGATCCTGGGTACGAGGAGGTATTCGGCTAGCCCGCCGTCGAGTTCGTAGCCGAACAGCACGAGGTTCTCGCACAGCTGTTCCCGGCCCGACAGGCAGGCCCGGCACCGCTGGCAACTCACCACGATCGAGCAGGTCACCTGCGCTCCGACGGGCACACCGTCGACGCCCCGGCCCACGGCCGCGACACGTCCCGCGAACTCGTGACCGAGGATCACCCCCGGCCGGACCCCGGCCGTCTTGGCCCCGGAGATGATCCGCAGGTCCGTGCCGCAGATGGTGTTGGCCTCGATCCTCACGAGCACCTCACCCGGCCCGGGTTCGGGGACGGGCACCTGCTTCAACCTCAAACTGCCGATCTCCTCCAGCACAGCCGCTCGCATCATGGGGCAAGCCTAGGGGTCAGGGGCCCCGCAACAGGGGTTTACGCGGGGTTAAACTGGGCCCGGGTTCGCCGAGAACCCATGTTGGTTGGGCCGACTCGCGAGCACCGGCGAACGGGTCGGGCCGAAACCTCTGGCCAGCAATCGAAAGGCACGCAGTGACGCGACTGACAAACGATCCCGCTGATTTTCCCGCCGAGGCCCTCAAAGGTTTCATCGCGGCCAACAAACGCTACGTGAAACCCGTCTACGGGGGCGTGGCGCGTTCCACCTTGACGCCTGCAGGGAAGGTCGCGGTCGTGTATGGCGGTGGTTCCGGGCACTACCCGGCCTTCGCGGGCTGGGTTGGCCACGGGTTCGCCGACGGCGCGGTGTGCGGCAACATTTTCAGTTCCCCCTCGGCCGCCCAGGCCTATTCGGTGCTGAAGGCGGTTCATCGCGGGGCCGGGGTGTTGATGGGGTTCGGAAACTACGCCGGCGACGTGCTGCACTTCGGGCAGGCCATTGAACGGCTTCGCGCCGAGGGTATCGAGGCCGACACCTTGGTGGTCACTGACGACATCGCCTCTGGGGATGCCGCCGAGCCGGAGAAGCGGCGGGGAATCGCAGGGGATTTCCCGGTCTTCAAGATCACGAGCGCGGCGGCCGAGGCCGGGCTCGGGTTCGACGAGGTCAGACGGGTGTTCGCCCGGGCCAACGCGGCCACCCGCAGTTTCGGGGTTGCCTTCGCCGGTTGCACGCTGCCCGGCGCGAAGGGACCGTTGTTCACCGTGCCCGCGGGGCGCATGGGGATCGGGCTCGGCATTCACGGCGAACCGGGTGTCGCCGAGGCCGACCTGGGCAGCGCCGACGACGTGGCCCGCACCCTCGTCGAGGGCTTGTTGGCGGATCGTCCCGCGGGACCCGGGAACCGGGTGGTGGCCATCGTCAACGGGCTCGGATCCAGCAAGTACGAGGAACTGTTCGTGGTGACGTCCTGCGTCGTGGCCCTCCTGGAGGCCGCCGGGCTCGAATGCGCCGACGTCGAGGCCGGCGAGTTCGTCACCTCCCTGGACATGGCGGGGGTGTCGCTGACCTTGGTGTGGGTGGACGACGAGCTGCTCGGCTACTGGGATGCGCCGTGCGACGCCCCGGCGTACCGGAAGGGATCGGTGGGTTCGGTCGAGCGCGACGACGCCGCGCTCAGCCAGGCCGCCGCCCCCGTGGAGGTGACCACCCCGGGCAGTACCGCATCCCGGGATGCGGCCGAGGTCGCCTTCCGACTGCGACCCGTTGCGGGTCTCGCCGCCTCCCGCGCTCCGGGCGTCTCCGCCCCGCTCGCCGGAGCCGTCGCCGCCGTCGAAGAAGGAGATGGCCAGGAGCGCGAGGATGCCTCCGACCAGCGCGATGTCCGCGACGTTTCCGACGAACCAGTCGGAGTAGCCGATGAAGTCCACGACGTGTCCGCGCCCGACGCCCGGCTCCCGGACGAGCCGATCGGCGAAGTTGCCCGCCGCGCCGCCCCAGACGACGCCGAGGGCTATCGCCCAGGGAGCCGACCGGCTACGCGCGATGACGAACGGCAGGGCGAGGACGACCGCGCAGGAGACGGCCGTGAACACCCAGGTGGCCCCGGTTCCGAAGGAGAACGCCGCGCCGGGGTTGAAGTGGAGGGTGAACGTGAGGAACCTGCCCAGCACGCGCACCGTCCGCCCGTCCCCCAGATCGTCGAGCGCCCACTGCTTGCTCGCCTGGTCGACGGCGAGCGTCACGAGGGCGCAGGCGAACGCAGCGACGACAGGCCCGCGACGCCTCCCTGCCCCGGACTCCTCTGTCGTCACTGCGTCCTCCCCGACGACGGGCGGCGGCAGCCCGCAGCTGCCGCCGCCGCGCGGTCGCTACTCAGCGCTGCTCGCCGGTAGGCACGGAACCGACCTCCACGTCCGCCAGGAGCGACTCGAGGTAGCTCTTCAGGCGAGTCCGGTAATCGCGTTCGAAATCGCGGAGCTCGGAGATCTTGCGTTCGAGCAGGCCCCGCTCTTGTTCAAGTTGCGTGAGAGTGCGGTTGTGCTGTTCTTCGGCCTCGGCGATGATCCTCTGGCCCTCGGTGTTCGCCTCGGTGAGGATCCGCTCGGACTCCGCCTTGCCGTCGCTAATGTACTTGTCGTGCAGTTGCTGGGCGAGGGCGAGCATTCCGGTGACGGCCGTCGCGTCGTTGCCACCCGACGCTCCCCCTCCGGTCGGAGCGAAAGAGGCGGTGTTGGCAGCGGAGTACGGAGCGTCCGCGGGTGCGCCGGGGGCCGGGGCGCCCGCGTTCTCCAATTCGGTGATGCGAGCCTGGGCGACCTTCAGCTGGTTCTCAAGCTCGGTCTTCTGCTTGGTTAGCTGCGCGATCGTCTCGGCGACCTCATCCAGGAAGTAGTCGACCTGGTCCAAGTCGTAGCCCTGTTCCACGGATGCGGGCGTTTTGAAACGAGCGTTCAGAACATCGGATTCAGTGAGCAGCGCCATGTGTGTCATTCACCTCTATGAGTCGGGTAACTTTCCTGAGCGGGCGAAGAACGCCGCCTACAAATAGGCTACCCGAAATTGGTACCGATGTTCACCGTGTGAATGATGATCTTCGCGCTGAGCAAACAGCACGAAGGGGAGTTTTCCGCGGAATGGCCGGGAAAACTCCAGCTCTAACTTTTGTGAAATTCGATCGGGATTGGGAGGGATCCCCCTTCGAAACGGGCCCGGACGAAGCCTCGACCCAGACGATGGTCCCACCCGCCCGCCCGCTCCGCGGGCCCGGAGTCACAGGGCCAGGAGGATCCTCGTCAGGAGACTCAGGGCCAGGATGAGGACGATGAATCCCAGGTCGAGCGCGATCGCCCCGATCCTGAGCGGCGGGATGAACCTGCCGAGGAACCTCAGGGGAGGATCGGTCAACCGGTAGACCGCGTTCGTCGCCAGGAGCCCCACGCCGCTCGGCCGCCAGTCCTGGGCCGTCATCTCGACGATGTCGAGGACGACCCGCGCCAGGAGAACGAAGAAGTAAGCCTGGACGACCGCGATGAGTACTCCGATGACGAAGGACATCAGAACGCCGACGCACCCTCCGCGGCATGCTCATCCATCGTCACGGTGTGAGGAGTCATGAGCAGGACGTCGTCGGAGACCTTGTTGAGCTGGCCCTCCAGCCCGAAGCACAGGCCCAGGGCGAAGTCGACGATCCGCTTGCGGGTCTCGTCGTCGGCGTCGGTGAGGTTGAGGATCACCGGCAGCCCCGAGCGGTACTGGACGGCGAAGGCCCTGACTTCGGAGAAGGAACGCGGATGCACGGTCACGATGCGCGCGAGTTGCGGCACCGAGGAGACGGAGTGAATCGGGGTGACGTCAGCCTCGTACTCCTCGTCGGAGTACTCGTCGTAGGCGTCGTCATACTCCTCGTATTCCTCGGAGTTCAACGTCGCTTTGTCTACAAAGCGCTGAAACATTCCCATTGGCAGCTTCTCTTTCACTCGTGATCATCTGCCCCAACAACGTATTTCACTTTTCTCCGCGGACCGGCGATTTAGGCGGGCGTGTCGCGAGTTGCCTCCGCGATTCCGGCGAAACGCCCGGCCTTTCCGCCCGCGGCGCAAGCGCGGCGATGCGAGAAGTACGCCGGGTCCTCGAAGGTGCAGACGCCGAGCAGGCGGACCTCCTCCACGCCCCGGGACGCCAGTTGCCGGACGAGGGCGCGGGGGATGTCGACGGAGGGAGTCCCCCACGAGGTCGTGGCCGCGGCCCCCGGCGCGAGGGCGTCGGCCTCGTCTCGCATGGACGGCGGGACCTCGTAGCATCGGCCGCAGATCGACGGGCCGAGCACCGCCGAGACGTCCTCCAAGGGTTGGCCGCTGGAGGGATCCGTTCCGTCCGCAGCCAGCTCGCGGATCCGGTCTCGACTGTGCTCGAGTCGATTCGTGGCGTCGGCCGACACGCTGGTGTGCCCCAGCGCCCACACAATCGCTCCGCAGGTGATGAGCGCGATACTCGCCACCAGCACGATCGCCCACATGACGCGGGTACCGATGGTGATGGTACGGGTAGGCATGAGAGAGGTCACGCCGTCATTGTGCCCGGACTCACCGGTCTCCGTCCGGCGAGTCCGGGCTCGGGCGGAGCCACCAGCGGTAGTGCTCAGCGTCCCACTCCTGCGTAGGTCCACCCGGCCTGGCGCCAGGCCGCCGGGTCTAGGGCGTTGCGTCCGTCGATGATGACGCAGTCGGCGACCCCGGTGGCGGCGTCGGCGAAGGACTTCAGGGCGTCCCACACGGCGGTGCCCGCGTCCCGCAGACGGAACAGGTAGTCGACGACAGCGTCGTCCTCCTCGAGCCCGAAAATAGGACCGGTGAAATCTCCCTCGGTCAGGATGCTCCACACGCTCCTGAGGCTGGGCGCCGCCGTGTTCTTGACCCAATCTATGGAGGAGGAGATCGAGTCCGTGATCGACCCCATGAGGTCGGTGACGCCGGGCTTGATGTAGTCGATCAGGTCCTTGAACCCGCCGACGATGGTCGCCTGCAGATTGCCCGCGGCGCCCTCGATGGTCTTGGTGGAGCGGGCGGCCGCCTGGGCCGTCTCGTCCGAGCCGAGCTGGAGCACCGCCGCGTAGAACTCGTCGGCGGATACCTCACTGTCCTCCAGGGCCTTGCGGAAATTCCCGGTGTAGGCGCCCGCATTGAGGAGCGCCTCCTGGAGCTTCCCCGACGCTCCGGGAATCGCGTTCGCGAGTTGGTTCCAGTTCTCCGTGGTCAGGCGCCCGTCGCCGGCCACCTGCGTCATAACCATGCCGACACTGCCGAAAGTCTCGACGTTCCCCCCGGCCACGGCATTCAAATTGCCTGCGGCCTCCGCCAGCTTGTCATAGTTCTCGACGCCGTTGGCGGCCAGCTGCGCCGTGATCGACTGGATATCGGA
>ERZ772957.1613-NODE-1613-length-14272-cov-8.454948_pt1 | contig 14272 bp, 9 predicted proteins | sample MGYA00580682_ERZ772957 | MGnify/ENA primary metagenome ERZ772957 (study PRJEB29015, sample SAMEA2737921) | human oral metagenome | biome: human oral; feature: human-associated habitat; material: dental | place: China | collected 2025 ...
GCCATGTCAGATTTTTGCTTACTTGTTATGTTTGCAGCACCAAGATAGGTGAAATCTCTGACATATCCAAGTGTTTTGAGAACTTTGTTTCTCAGGCACTTGGATTTCTCAAAAGATTTTATGCTACGGAATTAAGGTATATAAAAACACCTACCGGAGAGATTAATCACAGATTTTTTAAGGCAGCAACAAAAAAGTGAAAGAAGAGTTATTGAAATTTTTAGAACAAAGGAGAATCCATTTACCCTCCCATAATGTTGGTGATACAACATTTGTCCTTAACGAAAAAGATGCGTTAGACTTTATTGGTTTAGCAAAATATAATTCAACACCTATTATAGGAGCCGATGTCTTGACAATTTCTAAATCAGGAGATATAGATTATATCTTATATGATTGGGGGTATAAGTATATATATCTAAATTGGTCATGTGATAGGGTTATAGGAGAAACTGATGATTATTATTTATCCAGATCAATAGAATTTGCGTATGATAAAATCACAGAGATACAAAAAGTAGCGATTTCCTTAAAAAAGAGGTTCTATATTTCCTTTGTATTTTAAGGCATCCTTAACTTTTATTTCCTCTTACCTCTTGAACATCATCATAAATATGAGGTGAAGTCGTCTTGACTTTTAATGTTTCTATATATTAAGAGGCGTTTGTTCTCCCTGTGATGCCAACACAAGATAAACACCTTTCTCATACACGAAGTGCAGGACAAATCAAAACACCGACTTATAAACTCTCGAAAGACTAACAATTCCCGAACATATCAACTTACAAACTGGAAAACTCACAAACTCATCAACTCAAATCTTAAATCATTATCTTTTATTTTACAACATCACTCTAATTTTCGCTCCGTTCTAGCGAAAACATAGGCCAAAATATAGGTAAATCGCCCCTATTTCTAGCCTTTCACGCCTTACAACATGTTCAATTTTAAGAAAACTACCTGCATTTTGCACCATTTTGCCTTTCTAGTTTGGTTGCCAACCCATGATTTTTGCAGCCCCAAAAGCAACTTTTAAACCCCAAAACCCCACTTTTTAACGACCATTTTACCCTTTCTAGCCATGTATTTCATGGTTCTTAAAGTTTTTTATACAATTGCAGTGGATATTTATGCTTTTTGCCTTGCGTTTAGCTGCATTTTGCACTGCGTTTTGCACCATTTCACCTTGCGTTTTGCACCAAAATGCACTGCGTTTAGCGGCATATTGCACTATATTTTGCTATAAATAGCCCAAAAGTTGGTGCAAATGGCGACTTCTTTAAATAAATATTCATTTTGCCGCATTTGCAGGCTAACCCCTTTTTACATCAAAACAAACCTTCGCGAGAATCGATTTTTTGGGGCCTGGTGGACGATTGGTGGACAAAAAGGGCACTCTTGATGCTAAATTTCTTGCTGAAAAGTGGACAATGTTTGAGTTGACGAGTTGACGGGTTGGCAAGTTGACGAGTAGACAAGTTAACGAGTGGACAAGTTGACGAGTTGACGAGTTGACGGGTAGACCAGTGGACAAGTTAACCAGTTGACGAGTTAACCCGTTGACGAGTGGACAAGTAGACGGGTTGACAAGTTAACGAGTTGACGAGTTGACAAGTTGACGAGTAGACGAGTTGGCAAGTAGACAAGTTGGCCAGTTGACCAGTTAACCAGTTGACGAGTGGACAAGAGGACGAGTTAATCGTTCTTTTCTCTTTCCTCGAAAAGTGCGTTTTCTCGCCATGGCAATGTTCGAGCAAGCTCGGCATTGTTCATTTGGCTTAACGAAAACGTTTATCTCTTCGTGTTGTGACCTAAATGCGTCCGTTTTGACATAAGAACATAAGAAACATAAAGAAGTGGTCTTTCCGTTATTTTAGTTCTCTTTTTGTATTAGCGCAATCGTTTGCATCATAAAGATAAACATTTCCTCGTTTTAAGGGCGAACCTCTTACGAATAATGCCTAACTTTATGCCGAGTTTACTAACCCCTTAGTCTATGAATTTATATTTCAATATTGATTACCAGACCGTCTTCGGAGAAGAATTGGTGCTGAACATCGTTACTAATAACGACAAGGGCGAATGCCTAACAACGCAATACCGCATGAACACCGTCGACGGATTGCGCTGGATTTGTTGTATAAACAAGTTGCCCGACGCTTGCCAAAACGTCGTGCAGTACTTCTATTGTGTGGATAGTGCGGGTGTGACAAGGCGTAAGGAGTGGGCCTTGCAGCCGCATCGTCTGGCACTTGGCGCGCTTAAAGCCAACGCCTACCACGTTTACGACCAGTGGAATGCCATTCCCGAAGATGCCTATCAATACACTTCGGCTTTTGCCCAGTGCCTAAAACGCCGCAACCTGCAACCCATGCCCGCATCTGATTACGAGCGGACGTTGCGCTTGGTGGTGCGCGCGCCACAACTGCGGGCCTCGCAACGCCTCGTTTTAGTGGGCGACGACCTGGCACTTGGCGCGTGGGCACTTGGCGGAGCCTTGCCCATGACCGAGGTGAGCGATTGCGAATGGGCAGTAGACCTCAATCTCGACGAACTGAAAGGCGAAGAAATAGCCGTGAAGTTTGTGGTCGTTGATGCCGATAGCCGCGTTGCACCGCTTTGGGAAACGGGTTACAACCGCGAGTTGCAGTTGCCTCAGGTGGGCAAAAACGAAGTTTGCGTGTACCAATTGCATCAGGCTTTCTTCGAACTTTGGGACGAACGCTTTGCCGGAACCCTTGTTCCCGTGTTCTCGTTGCGCACCAAACGCAGCTTTGGCGTGGGCGACTTTGGCGACCTTAAAGCCATGATAGACTTCGTGGCGCATACCAACCAACGCGTGTTGCAGGTGTTGCCCATCAACGACAGCACCACAACGCACACCTGGACCGACTCTTATCCATATAGTTGCATCAGCATTTTCGCCCTTCATCCGCAGTATGTAGACCTCAATGCGCTGCCGCTGTTGAAGAAAGAAGACGAACGCATGGCTTTCGAGGCCTTGCGACAAGAGCTTAATGCGCTGTCGCAGATTGATTACGAGCGCGTGAACAACGCCAAAACAGCTTATCTTAAACAGCTGTTCGAGCAAGAAGGCAAGGAAATGATGAAGGGTGAGGACTTTAAGAAGTTCTTTGAAGAAGAATGTTATTGGCTTGTGCCCTACGCCCAATATTGCCATCTTCGCGACCTCTACGGCACGGCCGACTTTGCACAATGGCCCGACCACAACACTTGGGACGAGGCCGAACGCAAAGCCCTCTCAACGCCTACGACCAAGGCTTACAAAGAGGTGGCTTTCCATTACTTCGTTCAGTATTTGCTTTACACCCAAATGCGACATGCCCACGAGCATGCTCGCGCCAAGGGCGTGATACTGAAAGGCGACATACCCATTGGGGTAAACCGCCACGGTTGCGACGTGTGGACCGAACCACATTACTTTAACCTCAACGGACAAGCAGGCGCGCCGCCCGACGATTTCTCGGTTAAAGGGCAGAATTGGGGTTTCCCAACCTACAACTGGGACGAGATGTTGCGCGACGATTGCGCCTGGTGGGTGCGCCGTTTCCAAAACATGGCGAAGTTTTTTGATGCCTACCGCATCGACCACGTGTTGGGTTTCTTCCGCATTTGGGAAATTCCCGTGTCGTGTGTAGACGGCTTGTTGGGCCAGTTCTCGCCCTCGTTGGGCATGAGTCGCGAGGAGATAGAGGCCTATGGGCTGCCTTTCAACGAAGAGGCATTCACCCGTCCGTTCATTAGCGATTGGGTTCTCGACCGCATGTTCGGCGAAAACGCCGACAACGTGAAGGCAACTTATCTGCAACCCCTGCACGACGACATCTGGCAACTGCGCCCCGAATACGACACGCAGCGCAAGATTGAACAGGCCTTTGAGGGCAAAAACGAGGAGGCCGACCGCTGGTTGCGCGATGGACTCTTCGCCTTGGTGAGCGATGTGCTTTTCGTTCGCGACCGCAAAGACCCCTCAAAGTTCCATCCGCGCATCTCCGTTCAGCACGATTTTGTGTACGAGGCACTTTGGGATAAGGATAAGGACGTGTTTAACCGCATATACAACGACTACTATTATCGCCGCAACAACCAGTTTTGGTACCACGAGGCAATGAAGAAACTGCCCAAGTTGGTTGAGGCCACGCGCATGCTTGTGTGTGCCGAAGACCTTGGCATGGTGCCCGATTGCGTGGCGTGGGTAATGAACGAGCTACGCATTCTGTCGCTCGAAGTGCAGTCTATGCCCAAAGATCCCCGTGTGCGCTTTGGCAACCTTTCTGCTTTCCCTTATCGCTCGGTAAACACTTTTAGCAGTCACGACATGCCGACACTCCGCCAGTGGTGGGACGAAAACTGGGAACGAACCCAAGAATACTACAACACGATGCTCTATAAGGGTGGTCCTGCGCCGCATCCGCTTTCGGGTCTTTTGGCTCGCGAAATAGTGTTGCGCCAGCTTTTGTCGCCCTCCATGTTGTGCATTCTCAGCATTCAAGACTGGTTGTCCACCGACGAAGACCTGCGTTTGCCCGATGCTGATGCTGAACGCATCAACATTCCTGCCAACCCGCACCATTATTGGCGTTATCGTATGCACCTCAATATCGAAGACTTGATGGCTAACACACCCTTCTGTACGGCCGTTAAGGATATGGTTCAACAAAGCGGACGGTGAAAGAGTGAAAAGGTGAAAGGGTGAAAAGGTGAAAGGATGAAAAGGTGAAAGGGTGAAAAGGTGAAAAGATGGCTGCGCCTTTTAAAGGTGAAAGAGTGAAAGGGTGAAAAGGTGAAAAGATGGCTGCGCCTTTTAAAGGTGAAAAGTTGAAAAGGTGAAAAAGTGAAAAGATGGCTGCGCCTATCTATGAACTTGTGCACTCGTCAACTTGTCCACTCGTCAACTTGTCCACTCGTCAACTTGTCCACTTGTAAGCTTGTCCACTCGTTAACTTGTGAACTGGTCAACTCGTTAACTCGTCCACTTGTTAACTCGTGAACTCGTGAACTTGTCAACTGGTCAACTTGTGCACTCGTCAACTTGTCCACTTGTAAGCTTGTCAACTCGTTAACTTGTTAACTTGTGAACTGGTCAACTCGTCCACTCGTCCACTCGTCCACTCGTTAACTGGTCAACTTATCAACTCAATAACAACAACGATATGAACATAAAAGGATTTATCATGGCTGCCTTGTTTGTTTGCGCCCAAGGGCTTGACGTACGTGCGCAAGACATGAACGAAATGGCTTACTCGCCCCGCGAAACGGTGTTTAAACTTCACGCACCTGCCAATGCTAAGCGCGTATTGGTAAGGATTTATGCCGAAGGACAGGGGGGAAAGCCACTACAAACCTTGCGAATGAAACCCGCAGGCAAAGACATGTGGAGCGTTACAGCCAAAGGCGACCTCAAAGGACGTTTCTATACCTTCGACGTTCCTGCCTTTAACCTGGGCGAAACGCCGGGCATCTTTGCCAAGGCTGTGGGCGTAAACGGTAGGCGAGGGGCCATTATAAACCTCGAAGAGACAAATCCAGAGGGATGGAAGGCCGACAAACGCCCGCCGTTGGCATCGCCTGCCGACCTCGTTGTCTACGAACTTCACCATCGCGACTTCTCCATCCATCCCTCGTCGGGCATCAAGCATAAGGGTAAGTTCTTGGCCCTAACCGAAGAAAAGGCCATCAGCCACCTGCGCCAATTGGGTATTAATGCCGTGCATATTCTGCCTTCGTTCGACTTTGCCTCGATAGACGAAACGCGGTTGGATAAGCCGCAGTATAATTGGGGCTACGACCCGCTGAACTATAACGTGCCCGAAGGCTCGTACAGCACCGACCCTTATCGCCCCGAAGTGCGCATACGCGAGTTTAAACAGATGGTGCAAGCACTGCATAAAGCAGGCATCCGCGTTATTCTCGACGTGGTTTACAACCACACCTACGACCTTTCGGGCAGTGCATTTCAACGCACCTGGCCCGACTACTTCTATCGCAAACGTGCCGATGGAACGTATTCAGACGGGTCGGGTTGCGGCAACGAAACGGCCAGCGAGCAGCCTTTAATGCGCCAGTTTATGATAGAGTCGATGAAACATTGGGCGAAGGAGTACCACATCGACGGCTTCCGCGTAGACCTAATGGGCGTTCACGACATCGAAACGATGAACCGTATTCAGGCCGAAATGCAAAAGATAGACCCCTCCATATATATATATGGTGAGGGTTGGAGTGCAGGCACGTGCGCCTATCCGCAAGAAAAACTGGCCATGAAAGCCAACGTGGGGCAGATGCCGGGCATAGGAGCGTTTAGCGATGAGCTGCGCGATGCACTGCGCGGGCCATTCTCCGACGACCGCAAGCCTGCTTTCTTGGCCGCCCTTAATGGTAACGAAGAGAGCTTGAAGTTTGGTATCGTGGGCGCTATCGCTCATCCGCAGGTGGATATGAGCCAAGTAAATTACAGCAAAAAGCCGTGGGCCAACCAGCCAACGCAAATGATAAGTTACGTTAGCTGTCACGACGACATGTGCCTAACCGACCGCATACGCAACTCGATACCTGACATAACCACTGCCGAACTGATAAAGCTCGACCTCCTGGCGCAAACGTTTGTGTTCACTTCGCAAGGTGTTCCGTTCATGCTTTGTGGCGAAGAGATGCTGCGCGACAAGAGGGGTGTGCACAATAGTTTTTGTTCGCCCGACTCGATTAACGAGCTTAACTGGACCAATCTCGAACGTTATCCGCAGGTGTTTGCCTATTACAAAGGTCTTATTGCCTTGCGCAAGGCTCATCCCGCGTTTCGTTTGGGCAACGCCGAGTTGGTTCGTAAGCATCTCGAATTTATCAAATCGCCTGCCAATGTGGTGGCCTACCGCCTGAAAGACCATGCTGGTGGCGATGCCGCAAAAGACATCGTGGTGCTGCTTAATGCCAACCGTGAGGCACAAGTGGTGGATGTTCCGCAGGGCGATTATCGCGCTGTGGTGTGCGATGGCGTGGTGAACGAAGAGGGTCTGTGCACGATGAAAGGCGGAAAAGTTACTGTTGATGCGCAGTCGGCATTGATATTGATGAGCGGTCTCACTCCCAACCCCTCTCCAAGGGACTAGGGGAGTGATATGCCTAGCCGATTAAGGGTGAATAAGTGAAAAGGTGAAAAAATAAAAAAAAATGAAAGAATGAAAAGATGAAAAGATGGCTAATGCCCTCAAAGCTACGTATGGCTGCTCGCTTTTTGGTATCCCCAAATGGCCCTATTTTTCACAGATGTCCTCTAAAATCCCTAGGTTTTTTAGCTAGCGTAAGCCGCAAAGCTATCTACGCCCCTCTCCCCTTGGAGAGGGGTTGGGGGTGAGGCTTTAAAAACAACAACATGAAGAAAATACTTTTGGCCCTTACGCTATTCTCGTTAACGGCATCGGCCGCCGTAAAGGTGAAGAGAATAGACCCCACCAACTGGTTCGTGGGTATGAAAGACCCTTCGTTGCAACTGATGGTCTATGGCGAAGGCATACGCAACGCCAATGTGTCTACAACTTACCCTGGCGTTGAAATAACCAGCATCGAACGTATGGATAGCCCCAACTATCTCTTGGTTTACCTCAACATCGGCAAAGCCAAGGCGGGCAAAGTGCCCTTGGTGTTTGCCCAAGGAAAGCAAAAAACGACGGTAACCTACGAGCTTAAAGCGCGCGAAAAGAAAGGTGAAGAACGCATGGGATTTACCAATGCCGACGTGCTTTACATGTTTATGCCCGACCGCTTTGCGGCAAGTGGAACCAAACAGCACCCACTTCCTGGGCTTAATGCCTATCGGGTGGACCGCTCGCAGCCCAGTTTGAGGCACGGAGGCGACTTGGAAGGCATTCGGCAACACTTGGATTACTTCAACCAATTGGGCGTTACAGCCCTGTGGTTTACGCCGGTGTTGGAGAATAATGCTGCTGATAAGGGCAACTACAACATGTATCATGGTTATGGTACTACCGATTATTATAAGGTAGACCCACGTTTTGGCACCAACGCAGAATATCGTAGGCTTGTAGACGAGTCGCATACGAAGGGCTTAAAGGTGGTTATGGACATGATTTTCAACCATTGTGGGGTAGATCATCCGTGGGTTAAGGACATGCCTTCGCACAATTGGTTCAATCGTCCCGATTATAAAAACAACTATTTGCAAACCAGTTACAAGCTAACACCTGTACTCGACCCCTACGCTTCGGAAGTGGACATGGACGAAACGGTTGATGGATGGTTCGTTCCTGAATATCCCGACCTTAACCAACGCAACCCCCACGTGATGCGTTACCTCATTCAAAACAGCATCTGGTGGATTGAGACGGTGGGCATAGACGGCATCAGGATGGACACTTACCCCTATGCCGACCGCGAGGCAATGGCACAATGGATGGATAGGCTTAACAAAGAGTACCCCAACTTCAACACCGTGGGCGAGACATGGGTTACCGAACCCGCCTATACTGCTGCTTGGCAAAAAGACTCGAAGTTGTCTAACGTTAACAGTAACCTTAAATCGGTGATGGATTTTGCTTTCTTCGACCGCATTAACAAAGCCAAAAACGAAGAGACCGATGACTGGTGGAATGGGCTGAATAGGGTGTACAACGACCTTTGTTACGATTATCTGTACCCCAATCCCTCGTCGGTTATGGCCTTTATAGAGAACCACGACACCGACCGTTTCCTTGGAAACGGCAGCGACACCTTAGCGCTTAAACAGGCTTTGGCCCTTTTGCTCACCATGAATCGTATTCCACAGCTGTACTATGGCACGGAGATATTGATGAATGGAACGAAAGAAAAGACCGATGGAGATGTGCGTAAGGATTTCCCCGGCGGTTTTCCAGGCGACAAACAAAATGCTTTTACGGCCGAAGGACGAACCAAAGAACAAAACGCAATGTTCTCTTGGTTGAGCCGTTTGCTGCATTGGCGCAAGGGCAACGAGGTTATTTCTAAGGGCAAACAAACCCATTTCATCCCCTTCAAGGGTATCTATGTGTTGGCGCGAACCCTCGACAAACGTCACGTCCTCACCATTATGAACGGCACATCAAAGCCTGCCACCATGCCCGTAGCCCGCTATGCGGAGGTGATTGGCGGAGTAGACGAGGTGCGCGACGTGCTTACTGGCCGAACCATCAGCTTGTTAGAGGATCTGCAACTCAGTCCTCGCGAAACGCTGGTGGTGGAGTGGAGCGAGTGATTTCTGCTGTAAACGCCCTTGTAATGTGTCTATGATGCCGACAGAATATTGGAGCTGAATAGCGGCAAGAACGATGATGATAATCCTTAGTAAGGTGGAGAAGGGGTACAAACTTCAACCACCGCATGCGTATAATCACTTACAAATAACTTAAATAACACCTGAATCATGGAAAAGAAACATGGGCTTGCAGCACTTTTGTTGCTGTTTTTGCTGGTGGCTTGTGGTCCTTCAGGCAACTATGGTTATCCCTTAAAAATAGGCTTTGGGCGAGAAGGTGGCACTAAAATTTGTTCTGGGAAAGAAGGATTCTATGATGTGTCCATCAACGATTACAATGGAAATGGCGAAACAAAGCTTAGCAAGGGCGAAAACGGCACCATCATCGCGACGTATTATTGGCTAACTGTGAGGTACAAGAGGTCTCTTAATAATGATATGAAGATAATAGCAGAGCCAAACACAACAGGGAAGAAACGGACACTTTATGTTTATTGCATGGTGGACAACAGTGGTGCAACCATCAAAGTAACTCAAAGTAAGTGAATGAAGTTGTCTTGACTTTTAATCTTTCTACAAATTGAGCGGAGTTTATGTCTTTGTGCTGTAAAGCCAAGATAAACACTCCGCTCATGTACGAAGTGCCGCACAAAGATACGATGAAATATGAAATTCTGCCCCAGTTGTCTGTGGCAAAACGTGGCTATGGCTCAAAACACGATCGGGCAGAAGTAATTCAATGCGGTCTTCACAAGCAGAAAACTGCTTGTTGATGGCCGCTTACTTCTGCGTTTGCATCATGCTGTCTTCGTTGTCCGTGAGCAGCATGCCCTGCAATCGCTTGCGCTGGTTGCCGCAAGCGTATGTGTTTTCCGTGCCTTTGCTATGCGTGCATATGCGGCATGATTGCTTTTTGTCTAGTTTTTAGTAAGAAATTTAACATTATGACTGCCCTTTTCGTTCATCAATCGCCCACCTGCCGCAAAAAAACGATTCTCGCGAGGGTTTGTTTTGATGCAAAATAGGGTTAACGTGTGCATGCGGCAAAATGAATTTTTATTTAAAAAGGCCGCCGTTTGCACCTATTTCGGGGCTATTTGCCGCTAAATGGCGTGCGTTTTGGTGCTAAATGCAATGCGTTTTGGTGCTAAACACAGTGCGTTTTGGTGCAAAACGCAAGGTAAAATGCTGCTAAATGCAGTGCGATTTGCCGCTAAATGCGAGAAGAAAAGCATAAATATCCATAGCAATTGTATAAACAAAACCTTTTAAAACCATGAAAAACATGGCTAAAAAGGGCAAAATGGCCATTAAAAAGTGGGGGGTTAGGGGCTAAGAGCGGATTTTTGGGTTGCAAAAATAATGAGCTGGCAAGCAAAATAGAAAGGTAAAATGGTGCAAAATGCAGGTCTTCTTCTTAAAAAGCGACAAGTTAGAAGGTGTGAAAGGGCGGGAAAAGTGGTTTTTCACCTACTTTTTAACCAATAATCTCGCTAGAATGGAGCGGAAATTAGAGTCGAATTGTAAAATAAAAGATAACTATTTAAGGTTTTGAGTTGGTGAGTTGGTGAGTTTTTGAGTTTTTGAGTTTTTGAGTTTTTGAGTTAGTGAGCTTTTGAGTTTTTGAGTTTGTTAGTTGGTGAGTTTTTTAGTTTGTAAGTTTGTGAGTTGATGTGTTAGGGAGTTGTTGGTTTTTCGTAAGTTTATAAGCCAGTGAGTTGATTACAACTAGTTCAACTAGGCATCCTAGATTAACTAGAATAAAAAGAATATCTAGAACAACAAGAATATCTAAAACAACTAGGCATTCTAGAATATCTAAAACAGCTACAATATCTAGAACAGCTACCCCACATCCCCACCTGCGAAGTAGAAACAGCCCACTAACTGGGAAACTTTGGCCAAGCAAACAAAAAAGTAAGGCAACATGATGGTGCTTTCTGGGTTTATCATTAAATTTGCAGTATAACGCAAAGGCCCACACCACCACTTCAATATGAACCCAAAACTCACAACTTTCGCCCTACCTTTGCTTGTCCTTTTAGCCCTGTTGCTATCGGCTTGCAGTACAAAGAAAAGTTACTTTATCGGCGTTTCGCAGTGCAGCGAGGACTCGTGGCGAACGAAAATGAATAGCGAGATAAGGCGCGAGTCTTACCTCTACGACAACGTGCGCGTGGAGTTTGCATCGGCCAAAGACGACAACCGCGTGCAGATTGCGCAGATTGAACACTTCATCGAGCAAGGCGCCGACCTCATTATCGTGTCGCCCAACGAGGCTAAGGCACTTACACCCGTTATCAACAAGGCCTTCGACCGCGGCGTTCGCGTGGTGCTGGTCGACAGGAAGAGTGCATCAGACAAGTACACGGCCTTTATCGGGGCCGACAATGTGGCCATCGGACGAGCCGTGGGACGCTTTGTTGGCGAACATCTTGGCGGAAAAGGGCGCGTGATGGAGTTGCAAGGGCTACGCGGTTCGTCGCCTGCTATGGAACGCGACAGCGGTTTTCGCGAGGCATTGGCACGCTATCCACAAATAAAAGTGGTGGCCAACGCATACGCCGATTGGTTTGAACAGAAGGCCGAAAGCGAAACCGAACGCATGTTTAAAGATGCGGGAGGGGCCGACTTGGTGTTTGCGCAGTGCGACCGAATGGGCATTGGGGCGTACCAAGCCACACAAAAGCTGGGTGCAAAGGGCGTGAAGATAGTGGGCGTTGATGCGCTGCCCACCCCCGGCGACGGCATCGAGGCTGTGAAAAACGGAACTTTCTTAGCCACATTTGTTTATCCTACGCATGGCGACGAGGTGCTGAAACTGGCCATGAACATATTGGAAGGTCGCCCCTTTCAGCGCGAAACCAACTTGAAAACGGGCGTGATAGACGCCAACAATGCCGAAAGTGCCTTGCACCAATGGGCCGAACTAACCCTGCTCGACAACAAGATGCAACGCCTAAACCACCGCATAGACGAGAGTTTGGCGCAATATAGCAACCAGAAAACCATCCTCGTGTTGGGCGTTCTGCTGGTGCTTATCCTCATGGTTTTCGCTTTCTTCGTGCTCAAAGCCTATTTCGCGAAAGTGAAACTCAACGAACAGTTGGAAGAAAAGAACCGCGAAATAGAGGCCGCCACGCAGGCTAAGCTGATGTTTTTCACCAACGTGAGCCACGAATTGCGCACGCCTTTAACCCTTATCGAAACCCCAGTGGAACAGCTTTTGGCCGAAAATCAACTGTCGAAGGTGCAACGTAGGCTGCTCGATGTGGCACACCGAAACGTGCGAACATTGCTGAAACTCATCAACCAAATACTGGATTTCAGGAAAGTGGAGGGCGGAAAGATGACCTTACAGTTGGCCGAAACCGACCTTGCAGCACTGATTGGCAACGTTGTTAGCGAGTTTGTGGCAGCTGCCGAGCACAAGCGCATTAGGCTTTCTTGCCGTCTGCCCGAACACATAAGCGCCACAATAGATGCAGGAAAGGTGGAAAGAGTGGTGAGCAACATCCTTTCTAACGCCGTGAAGTTTACGCCAGTAGCGGGCGAAATAAACGTAGAACTGTTTGTAGACACGCCGCAAGGCACGGCAACGCTAAGCGTAACGAACACGGGCGAGGGCATTGCCGAGGGCGATTTGCCCCACATCTTCGACCGCTTTTACCAACCGCAACACAGCGAAGGCGGCACGGGCATTGGCTTAGCCTTGGCAAAAGCCTTCGTAGACATGCACGGCGGACACATCGGCGTTAGCAGTAAGGTAGAAGGAACAACGGTGTTTACCGTGCATCTGCCGCTGAACGCGCAGGCCGAAACGGCGACATCGGCCGCCGAACAGTCGCCGATTGCCGAGCCACAAGCTTTTATCGTGCCCGCTACGCAAGCCACAACAAAGGCCGATGCTCCGCAGTTGCAGACCATTTTTGAAGAGAACAACGACCCCAATCAGCCTACCATCCTCTTTACCGACGACAACGACGACGTTTGCCAAATGGCTCGCACGCTGCTCGAAACGCATTATCGCGTGCTTACTGCACCCAACGGCGTGGTGGCTTTGCAGATGGCAGAGCTGAATATCCCCGACTTGGTGGTGAGCGACGTGATGATGCCGCAGATGAATGGCCTGGAATTGTGCAGCCGACTGAAACAGAGCACGGCCACTAGTCATATTCCCGTGATTCTGCTCACGGCGCAAACGCTCGACGAACAGCGTATCGCCGGCTACGAACATGGTGCAGATGCCTACATCACCAAGCCGTTCAGTGCGCCCTTGTTGTTGGCGCGCATCCACAATTTGCTGCAAAGTCGCAAGCAACTAAAACAGGTTTTCGGAGGCGCAGACGAACTGGCGAAGGAGGAGATAAGCACACCCGACAAGGAGTTTGTGAGCAAAATACGCAGCGAAATACACCGCAACATCAGCAATAACGACTTTGGGGTGGAGCAATTAGGCGCCGCGGTAGACCTTAGTAGGGTGCAGCTTTATCGCAAAGTGAAGGCATTAACGGGGCTTAGTCCTGTGGAACTCATTCGTGCCACGCGCGTAAATCGTGCACGTAAGCTGATTGAGGGTGGTGCAACATCGGTATCCGAGGTGGCTTACCAAGTGGGTTTCACCTCGCCATCGTATTTCACCAAATGCTTTAAAGACCAATTCGGGGTTAGTCCGATGGAACTACTTAAATAGTTAAAGGTGAAAAAATGGCTGCGCCCTTTAAAGGTGGAAGGGTGAAAAGGCTTAATAAAGGTGAAAGAGTGAAAAAGTGAAAAGGTGAAAAGATGGCTAACGCCACCTATACATTTGGCTTAACTCCCTAACTCCTTAACTCCCTAACTCCTTAAAGGTGAAAGGGTGAAAAGGTGAAAAGATGGCTAACGCCCTTTAAAGGTGTCTTGCGGTTTTTAGGTTTCTAGTCCAGTCTAGCTCTCGGACAAGTCTGACTTGTCTGACTTGCCCTATTAGCTAGGGTGTCCAGTTTGCTGTACCAATTTCAGCTCGCTTTTCTGAGCGTTTTGGTT
>ERZ772957.1615-NODE-1615-length-14266-cov-4.926817_pt1 | contig 14266 bp, 6 predicted proteins | sample MGYA00580682_ERZ772957 | MGnify/ENA primary metagenome ERZ772957 (study PRJEB29015, sample SAMEA2737921) | human oral metagenome | biome: human oral; feature: human-associated habitat; material: dental | place: China | collected 2025 ...
ATCGCCTGGAGAGACCTAACGAGATAATTCGTTGGATGGTGAAAGTAGAAGTAGGCGAGTGGAGAGATTGGGGAAGGAGGATAGGCGTATAAGAAAATAAACGAAACTGCTGAAGCAGATGAATTATTAAAAACAAGTTAAATATTGAACCTCAATAGAGCTACCTTATATAAGGTGGCTCTATTTTCATATGTTTTTCATTAATGTTAGTGATGTGCTATAATAGACCTAGATTTAATCTTTGCAAAACTAAATCTGCGCCGTTGTGATAGTGGCGTGGTTAAACGACATTATTTTAGCTCGGTAAAGTGCCTTTTGGGGTGGATTTACAATCTCCGCCGTTTTTGGTATTTTAGAACCAGTTAATATCTGTTGTTTCAAAGACAGGGTTAAATTAAATAATCCCCATTAGGGGACGGAAACTAGAATCATCTCTTCGGATTTCAAACGATCAACCACTGTAGAAAGTTAAATTAAATAATCCCCATTAGGGGACGGAAACTAAGAAGTCGGCCCGAATGTAATTTTTTCTAATATAAAATTTTTGTTAAATTAAATAATCCCCATTAGGGGACGGAAACCCGCAGTTACAACCTTCACATTCATCTAGGTTTAATTGGAATGGTTAAATTAAATAATCTCCTGATGGGGACGGAAACTAATCAACGTCTATGCCGTCATAGGTAATGTCAGCCGCCACACGTTAAATTAAATGATCCCCATTAGGGGACGGAAACTTTGTTGATTATCATTGTACATATAACTATGACGAATGCCTGTAAGTTAAATTAAATAATCCCCTAATGGGGACGGAAACTTTTGAACGCACTTCCTTGTGTTTGTGTTAAACGCTTGTTGAAGGTTAAATTAAATGATCCCCTGATGGGGACGGAAACTTATCAGATAAAGTGGATACATAGTTTACGACTGTTAAATTCAGTTAAATTAAATGATCCCCATTAGGGGACGGAAATCAAGCTATATGACCTACAGCAATATCTTCTTTTGTTGCACTAATATTAAATAAAATGATCCCCATTAGGGGACGGAATACCCTTATCTTTTAATAAAGCCATGAGCATTGCGTTTTGTTAAGATTACATAAATCCCTTAGGGGCCAGAGAAAACGAATATTTAGTTTTAAAGAAAAATAACCACTCTTATATAGGGTGGTTATTTTATGTATAAATTATTTTGCTTTTAGAGAGTCAAATGAATTTAAAGTGTTGATCTTCATCTTATTTTTATGATCTAATAGAGATAAGTTAAACTAAATTTTGATATGGGGAGGATATCATGGCTGAAATTACGTCCTTAATGAAGGATATTAAGGGGATATTAGATAATAAAAATCAATTTGTTATACCTGATTTTCAACGGAGTTTTGTATGGACAGATAAAGATGTAGATACACTTTTTTCTGATTTTAAGGAAGATACAGATAATTACACGGATAGGCTTGATACGTTGCCTGGGTATTTATTAGGCAATATTGTTTTGATTAGCAATGAAAATAATCCGACTAGATTTGATGTGATTGATGGTCAGCAAAGGCTTACAACATTAACGCTCATTTTCTGTGCATTAAATAATTTATTTATGGATATTGTGGAAGAGACGCGTCGAAATTTAGGTGCCAATGCAGATATGTGGATGGGGCATACATTTAGCTTTAAAGAGTACTTTAGAATACTAGATAATAATTTACAGTTTGTAGATTATAAGATTCTTCATACTCAGGATTTAGATTTTAAAGAGACTTATAAAAGTATCATCAAACAAGGTGCTCTAGTGAGTGATGAGGATAATACAAGTGCTAATAACTTAGAGGCTGTTTATGAATCTATTCTTCAGCATTTAAGAAGCATTTATGATGATGAGCCTCAGAAATTATTGTATTTCTTGCAGTATTTAACTACTAAAGTTAAGTTAATTGAAACTACAGCACCATCGATTGAACGTGCATTCCAGTTGTTTGAGATTTTAAATAATCGTGGTCAGTCTTTAGAGCCATTAGATCTTTTAAAAAATTACTTACTGAAAAATCTTACCTCTGCACCTGGCATTACACAGAATCAGATTAAGGACTTCTCTGACAGTTGGAGTCAGTTCTTGAAAAATCTGAAAGATACAGGCAAATCAAAAGCGATTGAAACATCTACTTTCATTAAACATTTTATTATTGGTACAAAAGCAATTAATGTAAAGAAGAAGGATTTGTTTGAATATTTTAAAGATAATGAACTTGGAGCTAACGATATTTTGCAACTTTCATCAGATATCAATTCCATCAGTAAGGTGTATGCTAGTATCAATAGAGACCCACTATCTAATGATTTTTTATCCAATGATGATGGGATGTACACATTATTTACATTGTTTAATACAGTTCAAATTCATCCGTTGTTAATGCCGTTCTATAATGCTACGCGTGTAGATAAGGTGAGACTTGTTGATGCGGCTGTGAGATATGTAGCAGCAGTGATATTTTCTTATACACAAACGAATGCAATTGAAGCAGAATTGCCTGAAATCATTGAAAAAATATTACATGAATTTGATCCAGTGCGTAGACTAGAGGTTGCAGTAACCGAATTAGAGTCACGAACAAAACCATATGTTGATTTGATTCGTGCTTTGTTGCCTGTGAAAGATTTTGGCTCTAAAGACAAGAAAAAAGCACCAAAAGCATTCCAAATTCTTAAATTTATCGAGCTATACTTGAACCAAAAAGACAGTATAAAAACAAATAAAAAGATTGAGTTAGAACATATCATGCCACAAGCTGCAGATAATGTAAATTACTCCTTTGATGATGAAGACACTCGAAAGGAATATCTAAATCATCTAGGTAATTTGACGCTTTTGGATAAGAGTTTAAATGCCTCTGTTAAGAATGGCAATTTTGCTGACAAACTCGACCATTATAAAGCCTGTGAATTCGTTATTACAAGAGCTTTAGCAGACGAAATAGAGTATCCTGTTCAAAATCAACAACCTTTGATTAACTTCCAAAACACATACTTTACGGTGAATAATCCAGACCAAATTACATACTGGGATAAAACTCAAATCGATGAACGAGGTCAAAAACTCGTAGAAGTCTTGGAAAAATTACTATTAAAACAAGTTCCATAATGTGAAATAGGATAAACCTGTAGAGATGAATAGAACCATTTGTGTTATAGATTTTATAGTACAAATGGTTCTATTATTATTTTGTCATATAATTTATGTGATATAATGAGTTTAGATTTATCCCTTTGAAAGCTAAATTTACGCCGTTGTGATAGTGGCGGGGTTAAACGGCATTATTTTAGTTCGCTAAAGTACCTTTCGGGGTGGATTTGTTAAATTAAATAATCCCCATTAGGGGACTGAAACTGTTCCAAAAGAATGGTGTGAATTGACACGCATCTTTCAGTTGCGTTAAATTAAATAATCCCCATTAGGGGACGGAAACCATAAAACCCAGCAATAATCATTAGCGTTCATACTACGTGATTATTAAATTAAATAATCCTCTGATGAGGACGGAACCCCTTTTTCTTGGCCGCTAGTTTTGCCGTCATTGAACACATATTGAGAGTTAAATTAAATGATCCCCTTTAGGGGACGGAAACATATGGAAATCATCATTAATGATATGCAGCAATTCATGTCTAATGTTAAATTAAATAATCCTTTTACGGGACCGGTTCTTATGTCAAAAACTCATATAGGTACAAAAATATAGCCAGTATATTCTTTTTAGTGGATATACTGGCTTTTTGTATAAATTAGATAGTTTTCTATTGGTTTTAATCAGAAATGAATATATAATGAAATCGATAGACTGTGAGTGTTATATATTCAGATATGCGTAACATAGAAAGGAGGGATTTTATTGTCTGATAATGTAGAGATTATGTCTATAGAGTTGGTTATAGTTGCAGATCTATCTATCAAAATTGTACAGTCTATAGGTAGTGTTTTACATGGTGTACTAATGGAGCTTGTGGGAACAGAGTATGCAGGCCAATTACATGAGACTGGTTTACGTCCTTATAGCCAATATATTTACTTTGATAAACATAAAAAACAATATATATGGCGTCTTTCAGCTGTAACAGCTGATGCAGTTAATCGTATAGTAAGACCTACGTTAGAAATGCCTAAGAAAATCTTTTTAAAGCAAAAGCGAGGTTATTTATATATTAAAGATAGAACTATTTTGGAAGAAACCTCCTATGAGGCTTTGATACATAAGTTCTGGAGTAGTGATGCATTCTACTCTCAGACTAAGTTACAGTGCATGAGTACCACAAGTTTTAAAGTAGATCAGCAATATACAATCTTCCCCGAAGCATTTCGTATATACCGCTATTTATTGCGTCAATGGAATCACTTTAGTACTTTTGGAACGATGGATGCTGATTCCCTTATAGATACTTTTGAGAAGGGAGTATTTATACGAGACTATAATCTACGTATGGGAATTTATAGTCTTGAAGGCATAAAGATAAGAGGATTCCGAGGTCAAATTGTTATGCAATTTAAAAGAAATATAGAATTGCAAAAAATTTTGGCACTATTGAGTTATTATAGTCAATTTACTGGACTTGGTATTAAAACGGCACTTGGTATGGGTGGTGTGAAGTGTGAAATTATAGAATAGTTTCCACTAGAAATATATGAATGTTAAAAAGCTAATATTCATATATTATTGGCTTTATCTGAATTTATAGATAGAGTTTTTCGTACAGTTTTACTTGTTTATCTAGGTATAGTAGATAGTATCTTAATTGTCTAAATATGGTATTAAATGAGAAGAATTGACATGGATATTATGGTATGGTCTTAGACTAAGGGTAATAAGGGTAGATGATTGATTATATTTTTCTTTAAACTCAAATGAAAAGAAAATGAACTTAATTGTTGACGTAAAATCTATAAACCCTTATAATAACTGTAATCTTAGAAAAATCATTTACCACTAGTATTTACCTATGCTCATCGACATTTTAGAGCCAATGAGAGCACAATTTGACCGTTTACGGTGTGAGGTTTGCCAAAACCTATTTTTAAGCCCCATGAATACTGGCTTTCTAAGACACGCTGTTGCAACAGTGCTTACCGTTTACGGTATTGAAACAGACTATCAGCCTAAACACCTGATTATAAATCCCTCGTTGCAACAGTGCTTACCGTTTACGGTATTGAAACGTTTAACGTAAATACTAATAGGCATACGATTATTTTCGTTGCAACAGTGCTTACCGTTTACGGTATTGAAACTGTTAACATTCTTGCATGAAAATGAAAATACATGTTGCAACAGTGCTTACCGTTTACGGTATTGAAACGCAATTAATTCCTGCTCCTTGTCCACGTTTATAGAACGTTGCAACAGTGCTTACCGTTTACGGTATTGAAACCCTCGTAGCGTACTCTGAAAGTATTCGAAGTCTGATAGTGTTGCAACAGTGCTTACCGTTTACGGTATTGAAACTTTAATAGCGGCATATTGTTTTTTAAGTTCCATCATGTTGCAACAGTGCTTACCGTTTACGGTATTGAAACCATATTATTGCTTAAACAATCTTTTATAAACTCAATACGTTGCAACAGTGCTTACCGTTTACGGTATTGAAACGAAGAAAATATTAGCATCTTATCTTTTAAACCTAAGTTTGTTGCAACAGTGCTTACCGTTTACGGTATTGAAACATACTAAGCATTGTATCTTGACTCATATATTGAGTCAGTTGCAACAGTGCTTACCGTTTACGGTATTGAAACGCTTCATAAACTGCGATAACACACATAATAATTCTCATTGCAATAGTACTTACCGTTTACGGTATTGAAACCGGTTTACATTACGCATAATAATTACAACTCTATTTGCTGTTGCAACAGTACTTACTGTTTACGGTATTGAAACCAACCAAGGAACGCATCCACACTTCCACAATTACGTTGCAACAGTACTTACCGTTACGATATGTGTGCTACAGATGGTGAGGTAGAAGCGGCACAGCGCAACGATGAAATCCCCATACTGCAGTTATCTATATAGATTGAAGGCAAATAAAGGTGATAAGGGGTTGTACTATATTTTCATTTCTAATAGAAAACGAGTGAATTTTTTGATTCACTCGTTTTTTTAGTCTTAGTTTTTTTGAATTTGGTTATATTAGATTTCATCCTATACTAAAGATGTAGCCGATAAGCGGTAATAATTTTAATATGCTTAGGGTATCTTAGTTTTGTATTAAATCATTGGTAGCTTGTTGGGGATTATAGAAAATATGTATAGTGTTAGGTATAGGAGGTAGTATATGAACGTTAATTGGAATGGATTATTATAATAATAGTATATTTAGTTGTAATGATAGGAGGGATGTTATGTCACCTTTAGCAGTGGATTCTGCAGTAGCAGTGTTAGTAGCGGTGCTTGATGCACTTGAAGAGTAATTTTATTTATGTATGTTGATCGGTTAAAGTTTGTAAGGTGGTGATATTTTGAGTAAGTATAGAATTGGATTAGAAAAGTAATTATTTTGTTAAATTGTATAGACAGTTAATCATATGTCAGGCTTCATACTATCTCGAACAGAGCGTAGTAAGTGACCTCGGGTTTTTTGATTCGTTAAGTTTTAGTACATAGTGTTATTGTATAATTGGTGTAGATTTTGATTTCGATACAAGAAAGTTAAAGGACCTGGTGCATAGAGATATGTGACTAGGTCCTTTAGTTTATTAAAAGGATACCTCTATTGTATATAAAGGTATCCTTTTAATCGTATAATTTTATAAATATTAGATACTAGGGGCATGAATGAGTGCTGTTTTATAAATTGTTTCTAGTTGCTTTTTTAACGGACTATCATCTGTAATTCGGACTGCACAGCCTAGTTTTAATAAATGTTGTAAGATATCTATTTCCTGGAAGGGAAGATAGCTAACTTCAATGGTAAACTCTTCATCGTTGATATCTTTAGCTTGAATTGTATAGTTGCTAAAATAGTTAAAGCAACGATCAACTGCATTGTTTGCATCGTACAAGGTAAATGTTACGGTTCGCTTTGATTCATCTCTATAGTTAGCATATATAGTTTCTATATCTTCTAGTCGTGGTGCAGCCGTTTTTATGATATTAGATTCATTGCGTAGTGGATAGTCTAAAAAGGTATCCGTTGCATGGTCATAGGCAATAAGTGTATAGCCATTGCTTCCTACAGAGTATTCTATCCGACAAGGAGATAGCTCCTTATCTTGAATCATGATACGTTCGTTATTTTGGATAGCTTGTAAGCACTGGGTGATTACTTGCATTGTTAACGGAGTATCGTCTGTCATGGTTGGAACACGTGTCCATGATCCTCTTGGAAAGGTAGTGTCTACAGTTTCTAATTCAGTAGATAATATTTGACATAGCTCTGGTAAAAGCAGCCAGTTAGCTCGAGTATCAGAAATGAGGTCCTTTAAGAACATTCTTTCAGCATCAGAGATAATAACAAGAGGTAAATCTGGAAGGATGGACTCAACCTCTTCACCATTTTCATTTGGCTCTACTAATGCATCGGCTAGAAATTGCTCATAATCATCATTCCGCAATACTTTTTTGTATGGGGCTGGCGTGAGCAGCCTACGATGATTAATTAATCCTTCTATATCTTGTTTTGTATGGACAACACCATTAATTAAGTCTAATTGCAATTGGTATTGTGTCGTAAAGGTAATAGCGTTGATATCGTTTAAAACGGATGATACATAGGTACCATCTAAGTCTTTGTCTTTTTTTGTTTTGTTATTATCAGATTCTTTTCTTTGAAGTGGATGAAGGAATCGATTAATTTTCTTTCGCTTTTTATATCCTTCTGGTTCTACAAAATCTATATTTAAAGAGGCGTATAAATTATTGTAGAATTTATCCTTAATACTGGATTTGTTTGTGTATGTAATATATACATAAGGTAAATAGCTACGTAATTGCGGTAATAATTGTAATGCATCTTGTACTTCTAGTTGTAATTCTATATATTCATCTGTGCTTGAGAGCACTGTTAGTGACTCTTTGAAATGACGAATAAATTTATCGTAGACCAACTCATAATCTTTTAAGGTCAAGAAGTGAATGATACAAGTATCAAATGTTTTATCTTTTGTTTGTATTTGGGGTACAGTATTAGTACTGTTATATTTTGTAACCTCAAGAGACTTGATGCGATCGATACGATTCCATTGGATACGTCCATTATTAATACTACATAGCATATTTTTATTTTCCCCATAATAGGTTTGTAACGCTAATGGACTAACGATTTCCCTAGGTTTCCCAGATTCATAAAAGGATAGACGCACCTTTTTTTGTCGATGTAAGGCATCGGCTAAAGGGTAGAAAATATCTCCATCAATTACATTATTTGGGTTATTATCCTTGAAAGAAAAATATGTATTATTAAAGTCATAGTACATACACTTTTGTTGGTCTTTTAAAGAAAAGTCATTAATTAAATACATAATTTTCTTGAGTAAGATATGACCTGCTGCTGAAGTAATAGAAACATTAGTATAAAAGAATACTGCCATTGCTAGCTCTTGCAACTGCTGTTTTGATAGTTCCTCTATAATAGTTGGTTTTATTGAATATGTATAGCCTTTTGTGAGCTCTGTTTTGGTGATAGCACCTAAAATTTCTAATGTCTTTACTTGGCGTTGAATATATTGTTGGTCAATAATGCAAGGTGGCTCTTGTTTTTTATTTCGTTGTTCATATAGGTTTTCTACTAAATCAATATAGTGATCCAAGTATGGTTCTTGGTTTAAATTAGTATATAAATCTGTAATAGTTACATCATCGTTTGCTCCAATATATGATAAGATGCAGAGCTGTACATAAATTTGTTCTGGAACGGCAGCATATAATTCATATAAATTGTTAAGATAATTATAGCCATCTACAAAATCATCTTTTGCCAAATGATGAATGGATGTTTTCCCAATTCTTTGCGTGTAAATGTGACGTATGATATCAAAATAATCAAGGCGACGAATCACATCGTCGTGCTGACTTTCTTTGATACCACGAACTGTTGCTTTACCTCTATTATGGTTCCCGAAGGTTAAGCTGCGGATAAATTGGCGCATACTAGCTAAATCATTTAGATAATTAGTTGTTGTTGCCATTATTGACTCCCTTTTAAATATGTACATTCCCGACTGTACAAAACGATTCTTAATTATGAATATAACATGATACAATATAAAATGTAAGGATAAAATTCGAGGTTAGGTTCTGATAATGCACGGATGACTAAGTGTGGTTAATCAATTAATGTAGGTTTGGTGAAAGCTATGGCAATTCATAATATATTTTTATCTTTTTTGAGTAAGGTGTCTAATACGAGTATAAAGACGATTGTAAATACAGATATAGAAGATGCTATTCGTAGTAGCATTGCCACGAATGAGTCGTCTTTGAAATATATTTTATACCATACATGGAAGGATGAAAAAACAAGAGATATATCCTTTGATAAGATATATTTATTATGTACTGATGGTGTAATGGCACATCAAAGTAATAGTCCATCATCTTATGATATCTTTGTTAATCAAATGTGTAAGTTTTATAACGTGATGGGCCACAATGAGCAGGCCTTTTTTGATGCTCTTGATCATGTCCCATGTGGTACAGACTTAGATGATATTAGTCGTATTAAGTCTAGCATCATTGAGATGTCAAAGAAGATTCTTGATTTTAAAGATACTTTCACCAATGATAAAGATGAGGTCCGCCTCTATATGGATATCACTGGTGGCCCACGCAATGCAGCTATGATTCTTCTTGTTATTAGTAGACTGCTCGCCTATCATGGTATCATTGTTGATGATGTATATTACTCTGGTTATAAGGAGATTGAGAACGGCCCAGGAGAAATTACAGTTCATAAAGTGCTAGATATTTATGAGCTTTTTGATATTATTGCAGGATTTGAAGAGTTTAAACTATTTGGTAGTGCCAAAAAATTAAATACTTACTTTAAGTCTCCTGAAAATATTGGAACAGGTAATATTGAATCGACTGCTACCGCTACAAAAAAATTGCTAAAAGCTATGGACAGCTTTTCAGAAGCTATTAATATTTCAAGCCGTGGTGCATTTGAAAAATCTATAGCTCGTCTTGATGATAGCTTATCCTTAGTACATAGTATGGCAAATAATACAGATAACAATAAGACCTTTGACCAAGAATTAATTGAATTATTGCATAAACCTATTGAGCAGTCGTATACTACCCTTTTACAACATCATCGTAATCATGCCTCTGATGAACTAGCCTATATTGACTGGTGTTTAGATCATGATTATTTGCAACAAGCACTTACTTTATTTTGTGAATATGTACCGGAATACGCAGTAGATAAAGGTATTATAAAGTGTGATTCACTCGTGTTTAATGCATATTATGAAGATACGCAACAGAATAAAGAAAAGAGATTGCTCCAAGCTGCTATAAAAGCATGGAATAGAGCGGGAAATAATATTCATTTTAGTACATTTTATAATGTAGTCATGCCCGATCATGATAAGAAAACTTCTGAAAAAGATGCACGGTCTATGCCTATGCGCTTATTTAATTCTATTAATAACGCTCGTATGCAATACTTGGCAGCTATGATAAATGCAAAAAAAGATGAAGTAGCTCCTAATATCGATAAAGTAATTACTTATTATATTAAATTCGTAAGAAACGAAAAAAAGAAAATACAAATTGTTGAAAGAGACCTCCAAAAGCAGAAAGAACGTATTCATCTGATGGTGGATGAAGAAACTACTAAACTTAGAGAAAAATGTGAGGTTCTTTTAAATCAATATGGGTTTACACTTTATTTACAAGACGATAGATATGCTGAAAATTATACATTATTAGAATATATCTTGTTTTTGCAAGATATTCTTGAAAGTGTAGAGAATATAGAAGCCTTTAATAATATCTTAGAGTCATTACGTAAAAATATAATATCTGAAGTCTTAAGTAAAGAGGAATTTAAAGAGTATATTATTTGTGATGCAGATAATTCTTCATTTAGGTTGAAAAAAACAAGTATGTTAGCGCGTAATGTGGTATGTAATGCTATATTAAATCATTTAATTGAAGAAAAGAAATATAAGGCTTATAAAAGTTTGATTATGCATCAGTTACCAGATACTAAAGATAGTGCAGTTACTGCGGCTGAGCTTTTGTTATCACAGAAAAAGTCTAATCATAGAGGAGTTCCTTTATTTGAGGTCTCTGGCGTGTACATTCCACATGTTCTATTAGATGATATAGCTAAGACTATGAAGTTTATTGAACAATACTTTGAGATAAAAAAAGCACGTAATGATAGTAATCATGCGAATAAAGAAGTATTATGTAAATATACTACTTCACAAGAATTGCTAGATGAGATGCGTAAATGTGTGGCAATGGCAAGAGAATTGAGTAGAAAATAGGATATTTAATATAAGAGGCTATAGATAGTAATAATCTATAGCCTTTTGGTTTTTATGAAATTATTGTTGATTATACGTACAGATATATTCACGAACCTTACGAATATCATTAAGACATTGTTTTAACTCCCTTTTTATGTCTTCACTTTCAATAAACTGGCCCCGTTTTTCTTCACGTGCATGTGCCGTATCATTTCGACTACCTTTTAATGTTCTATAAAGGTTTAATATGCGAGCTACTTGTGTTATTTTTTCTGGATTGCTTTTTAATACTGAATTAAGTGTGAGTCCATCTATTCCATAAAGTTGATGGGGGAATAAATCTATTGGATATTGATATGATACAAAATTAGCAAATAGAAAACGATATATATCATCATTGTTTGAGTTCGTGAAGATTGAAATAAATGCATCTCTTACCTTAAAGAGTTTATTAGTGTCGTTAAGTGTAATTTCATATTGATCATTAACTGTTACAACATCGCTAGGTAAATCTTTAATTTCTTTTAATTGATGTACAAGTGCAGCAGTAAAATATCTTCTAATATCTTTACTGAACTCATTTATACCTACAATAGATTTGGTATTTATACCTATATTACTGATAAGTCGCAGTAGCTTACTAGGCACATTAACATTATTATTGGTAAACGTTTTGTATTTCAAATAATTATGTGGCTCTTTTTCTGCTTCTTTTAAGATTATTTGATTAATATCGTTTATTAGTTGCTCCTCAAATTTAGGGTATTGTGTATCCTCTCTAGTAATGTTAGTGCTAGTGTTATTTTTCTTGTCTTTTAATACTTCTTTGATAATTCGCTTAGACTCTTTTGAAAAATCACCACTAAAGTATTTCAGTAATACGCTTTTTATTTTATTATTAATCTTAGTCGCTATATTGTTTACGCTTTCCATTGTTTTGGCGGTATACTCATTAATCGTATTAAAGTTCTCCATAGAGGCACTCAATTCATTGTCTGAGTCTGTAGGGAAGATTGTGTCATCTAAAATAATCATTTTAGATTCTAAAATAGCACGAGGTACAAATTCAGCGAATAGTGCTAAGGCTTGCTGTAAATAACCATTATCTAGGCACCAATCAATGTATGCTAAATCGTCTTCTTTATTAGCTAGCACTGTTTTATAGTTATTTTGAATTTTGCCACTCATTAATTTGAGTGCCTCAATTTCAAAGTTTTTATGGTTTTCCCTATTATTTGCAGGTATTTCTTGTTTAGAGGATTCGATATCTGTTAAAAGTTTATGAATGTCCTCCATGGATCTTTGGAATATACCGCGACTAGATAGACGAACGGCTTCTGAAAAATCTCCCATGCTAGAGATTAGTTCTTTGATTTGGACATCGGGATTATCTAAGGTGTTTACATAGTTTTTTAAGGTATCAACACTACCAAATTGGTTGAACTCAGCAAATCCTGTAATCATATCGTAAATATTATAGATGGAGTTCCCTTCATATACTCGAACTATGCTATTGTTATTTGCATTTACATTGGCATATAAAATAGATCCAATTTCAATACCTTGAAAAGCTACTAGTCTAATGATGGCAATCATCAGCATAATAGCTGTTCGTGGGCCACCAGATAAGTCTACATGTAAGATAACCCTGTCATCAGATGACTTGCTTTTGTAATATTCCATTATAGCTTGAGACATATCTATAATGCTGTCCTTTAGATTGTCTATATAGTCGATGTCACCACAATCTATATAATTAATTGTTTCTGGGTCCCACGTAATAGGTATACTGGTTTTATTGATATAATCACACATTTGCTCTTCAAATACGTTTAGGCTTGATATGGTAGATTCTTTAAACGTATTCTCCATTTCTGGTGATTTAAAAAAGAATAGCTTGTCTAATTTGAAAGTAGAGTTCTCTTTTCTTTTATTATGTAAAAGATACTTTAAAGCGGATTCATTGGTTTGACGGATGACATCAAAGGGAGCTATCGCAGTAAGATTAACAACTGTTTTTTCTAGCTTATGCGGATTATATGGATTATTTTTCGTATGTAAGGTGCTTAAAAATGTTAGGTAAATATGATGTTCCATAATATGGCTCCTAGAGAATCGAGAATTAAAAATGAAGCTTTTATGAATACTATACCAAATTTTATATAAATTACATAGAGCCTAGCCCATAGTAAAATAATAGATATATAAGCGAATCTTAAAATTTATGTTTACGTCTTAGTTTTCTTGAATAGGGATATATGGGTTCACATTTTATAATAACCTTGTAACCTAAATAAAATACCTTTTGATTCATAAAACCAAAGATTCGTTCTACTTTTATGAACTCATAGGTAGACCGGATTAGTTCATACTTTAGATGGTTAATTTAAGTTCATATAATAAGGAGGTAACATGTGTAGAAAGATTAGTCGTGTAGATATGTAATTGTACTTTTGTTGTTTCAGGCTTTTAGTATAGGAGGAGGTGTTTGTATGGAACTATTTGTTGAGTTTGGTTTAGTTCATGTTTGTGTTGAGGAGTAATTTTGATCATTATAATTGAATCTGATGTTAATTAGACCTATTCATATGATGTCTCATATGAGTAGGTCTTTTATATATGTAACATTTGGTCACAATCATTTTCTACTGTAATAAATGTATTATAAAATTTGCTGAATATAAGTTTTATCTGTATTTGGCTAAGATGATTAAAAAAGAAAATGATGAGGAATATTGACGCCAAATTCAAAAAACCTTATAATAACTGTAATCTTAGAAAAATCATTTACCACCAG
>ERZ772957.1623-NODE-1623-length-14205-cov-5.782756_pt1 | contig 14205 bp, 13 predicted proteins | sample MGYA00580682_ERZ772957 | MGnify/ENA primary metagenome ERZ772957 (study PRJEB29015, sample SAMEA2737921) | human oral metagenome | biome: human oral; feature: human-associated habitat; material: dental | place: China | collected 2025 ...
TTTTCAGCATTTTAAACTTGGGACTGATTTCTTCCATTTGATCCTTTAATGCGGGGTAATCTGCAAAAATATCTTTTAAAAATGTTTCGGCTGTAATGTCCGCTGCGGTGAGTTTTTTATTCCCATGATTCCCGTGCGGATTTTCGGTACCCGATGTATGTACCTCAGCTGTATTTCCGTTACCGGATTCGGCGGGGTGTTCTTGGATAACGGTTTGACCGTTTACCTTGCCTCCTTTTTTCCACGTAAGTAGCGTTTGCGAATCCGTAAGGCTGCGGATATGGGTACAGTCCTGCATCATTTCGAGGATACCGCGGAATTTTCCGTTTTCGTCGCGGACGGCGGTGTACAGAATGTAGATAAAGATTCCGGGTTTATTGATCCAAAATTCTGCGGAGTCTTGTTCACCCGATCTGAATTTTTCGATAATCTCTTCTACGATATGAACACTCGCCCGCGGATGGCAGTTTTTAACATTTCGTCCGATAACGTTTTTGCTGCGCGGGAATACACGGTGATCCGTGTCGGAATAAAAACAGACCGTTTCATTTTCATCTACATACGAAAGATCGACGGGTAGGTGCCGGTAGATCAAGTTGATTTGTTCAAGCGTCAGCTTACCGGTTGCCACATCAAAAACGGAACTGCCGCCGGCATTCAAACCGTGTTTGCGCAATACGGCAACCAAATCTTCCGTTAGCGAAGACGCCGTTCCCGCACCGTCCTGCGTTTGCATATCTTGTACCGTTTGCCCGGAACCGCTTTTAGCATTTGCTCCATTTGTTTCGCTGCCGCTTATCCATGCAAAACCGATTTCCCGATCGCCGGATTTCATCTCCTCAAATTCTTTATCGCTGATCATCGTAAGCGAAGTGGGATATAAAATTGCTTCTTCTTTTTGCAGTAGGTCGCGGACATCGGCTACAATCGAAGCCTGTACCGCGATGAATTGGTCATCGGAATTATCGTCAAGCAGTTTCCGCGCATCGCGGATCTCATCGCGGATAAAATTATCAAATGTCCACATCGTTGTGGTAGGCCGGTCAAATCCTTTCTTTTCCAAAATGGAATAGAGCTGATTTTGCTTACGGGACAGGTGTATTCTGAACTGATCCAGCCGCTCATATAATTCAAGCCATTGATTTTTGATAAGCGGATATTGAACAAGATCTTCAATTTCCAAAAGGATTTTTTTCAGCGCATCGTTTTCGCGGTAATAGCACATAATAGGATGATCGTCGGGTAGGTCGGGGCGGCTCGTATCCATAATGTCCTCAAAGAGTTCAAGCATCTTTTGAATGTCTTCTTTTTGACATTCATCTTCGTCAAATTCTTTAAGCTCCTGCTCCGCTAAGGCAATTTCATACGGCTTGAGAGAGCCGACTTTCTCTTTCAATATTCGTTTGGCATCCGCTAAACCGATTTTGCCCGCATTATAGTCATCCTTGAGCTGAACAACCGTTTTTATTTTTGCGGAATCTATTGAGTCTAAATGGCGTTTCATTTCCATAGGTATCCTCCGTATAAAGACTGTAGTTTCTTATTCCTGGAAGTGATAAGAGGTGTCTGTTAGTCTTTATTTACAATAAAGATAAAGAAATACCTACCGTGCGTCAAGTTAATCACTTTTGTAAGCCGCATGAAATAGATATAATCAGTTTATGGAAAAAAATGATGAGCTGCTGATGCGCGCGCAAGCGGTGCTTAAAACAACATTCGGCTACAATGAATTCCGTCCGATGCAAAAAGAAGTGATTGCGTCCGTGCTGTCGGGGCGCGATACGCTTGCGGTTATGCCGACCGGCGGCGGAAAGTCTTTGTGCTATCAAATCCCGGCGCTTTTGTTCGGCGGTATTACGCTTGTCGTTTCTCCGCTGATTTCACTCATGCAGGATCAAGTTGCGTCCCTTGTGGAAAACGGTGTGAATGCAGTTTTTTTGAATAGCTCGCTTGAATGGGATGAATACCTCGATGCGGTGCAGCGTATCAAGTCGGGGAGTGTTAAGCTGGTCTACCTTTCGCCGGAAGCTCTTGCGGCGGAGCGTACGCAGTCTATTCTGCATGACGCATCTGCGCCGGTCAGCTGCATTACCATTGACGAAGCTCATTGCATCAGCGAGTGGGGGCACGACTTCCGTCCCGACTACTTGGTAATTTCCAATATCCGTGCGCAGTTTAGGGATGCGGTTTTCCTTGCGCTTACGGCAACTGCAACCGCAAAGGTGCAAGAAGATATTACGGCAAATCTCCGTATGAAAACGCCGGAAGTTTTTGTCGCGGGTTTTAACCGCGCAAATATTTTTCTTGAGGTACGTCCCAAGCGGAATGCGCTGCGCGAGGTTATAGCCTGCCTTGAACAACACAGCGGCGAAAGCGGAATCATTTACTGTTTTTCGCGCAAGCAAGTTGATAAGCTCACCGAACAGCTCACAGATTCCGGCTACTCGGCGCTCAATTATCACGCAGGGCTTTCCGACGAAGTGCGGAGAAATCATCAACAGCAATTTATCCGTGATAAGGTACGGATTATGGTTGCGACGGTTGCATTCGGTATGGGAATTGATAAACCGAACGTCCGCTTTGTTATCCATTATGATTTACCGAAATCGCTCGAAGAATATTATCAGGAGATTGGACGCGCAGGACGCGACGGGCTTGCCTCTCATGCTCTGCTTTTATACAGCGCAGGCGATGCACATAAAATTCGTTCGTTTTTTGAAGAGGCCGCGGACAGCGCCAACTCCGAACGGCTCTTGCAGGCAATGCTCAAGTTTGCCTCCGCCCGGACATGCCGCCGTCATTTTCTGTTGTCGTATTTCGGAGAGCGGTTTGTTCCGGCGGCAGCTAACGCGAAACTCGAAAACGCTGATGCAGAACCGGAAGGCATCGGCGGTGAATCCGAAAGCGCTGCCGGACAAAGATGTCCTTTTCCATGCTGCGATGTGTGTGCCGCGCCTCCGTCTCCGCTGACGGATGTTACTATTCCGGCTCAAAAGTTTATGAGCTGCATATACCGCACGCAATCGCGGTTCGGACTTTCGTATATTGTCGATGTGCTGCTCGGCTCAAAGCAAAAGCGGATTATTGAAAACGGGCATGATAAAGTTTCAACATGGGGAATCGGGCGGGAGCTTTCAAAAGAGGATTGGTTTGCGCTGTCCGATGCGCTCATCTATGCGGGACTTGTCGAAAAAACCGGTGATTACAATGTGCTTATCATAACCGAGAACGGTAAACGGACGCTTGCATCCCGCGCAAAAATCGAACTTCGGGTCGATCTTATTGGGCAGAGTGGGGTGAATCAGACAGAATCTAAAAACTCCGGCATCGACGCTAAAACGCAGGGTACCGCACTTAAAAAAGGTGAATATAAACGAGGCGACTTTTTACGCACTTTGGATGAGAACGATGCAGCATTGTATGGGGCGATAAAAGAATGGCGCAAGCGCACCGCCGAAGAAGAAAACGTTCCGCCTTACGTTATATTCGGTGACAGAACAATCGAAGACCTCATACTCAAAAAACCGCGCACGCCGCGTGAACTGCTCAACGTATTCGGCATCGGAGAAATAAAAGCGGAAAAATTCGGTTCGGCGCTTTTGCGTCTTGTGGAAAGAGCAGGGAGCTAAGCATGGTGCAGACTCTTGACACGGTTTATGAATATATCAAATCTTTAAAACGGAGAGTACCAAATGAACTTAAACGGTAAACGTCTTTTTATCTATTTTCTCATTATGCAGCTCGCTGTTGCCGCCGGTGCGCAGCAAGCGTTTGATGAGTTTATTGCATTTAAAACCCAGCTCTATATCTTGTCAGATACGGAGGAAATGCAGCTAAAGATAAAAAATATAAAAGAATACCAAACAAAGATTGCAGATGATCCCTCATTAGGTGAAGAAGAAAAAATCACCTTATCAAATTTTTTAGCAATTGAACTTATAAATTACATGGGAAACAGCGGCGATAGTGAAAAAGAAAAATATCTTCTTATCAGTAACCAAAATAATAAAAGCAGCTATTATATGAAAGATAAAAAGATATCAGCCGTTAGCCCGTGGTTTTTAATAAGTTGGGCGGATATAAAAGGAAGACTTGTTGCCTATCTGTCCGGCTCTTCTTTATATGCGGAATCTAATAAAAGTAAGGAACTCTATCAGTATGCCTTAAAAAAAGATAAAAAATGTTCCCAAGGACATCTTTCATTCGGCTTATGGCTTTACTTTGCGCCTCCAATTGCAGGAGGAGGATATAATAATGCTTTGTACGAATTATCAAAGGCTGTTTCCTATGCAAAAAATAATAACGAAAAATTTTTAAGTTTATGTTTCCGCTCTCAACTCTATTTCACATTGGGGCAACAAGAAAAAGCGGAAAAAGATTTAACGGCTGCGCATATATTATTTCCTTCCGAATCGTTTACCGAATTTATACGCGGAGTGAATAAGAATGGTAAAGTGTTTTTTCAATAAGAAATATCTTTGTGTATTTTTATTTATCATAGCGGCTTTTTCTCTATGCGCAGCGCGTGATATCGGCACTGATATGGAAAGTGAGCGTGATGAGCAAGATCATCGTAATGAGTATATTGAATCAGATTCGAATGCCCCTTTGACTGATAATGAAAAAGAGCTGTTTTCACTAGAGCAATCGGAATTGTTATTTGAAGAATTTTATAGAACAGGAATTCTTGACACCGATCCTTTTTTTATCGCTTTGGAACAACTTGAAAAAGAGTTAATAAAGCTCCAATCAATGAATGAAAAAGAGCGGAACAGTGAAAAAGAAAATGAGCTATTAATCCTCTATCTTGAATATGCAAAGATTGTTTCGACGGTTTATTATCTCGGTTCGATTAATCACCGTTTCCTGCAAATACAACATATAGAAAAACAAATTACGTCGTTCGTAAAGCGACGGGCGCTATCTTCCGCTTTCTATGTAAAACTTACCGATTACCTCTATCCCAAATTAATGCTGCCGAACAGCGGTAATGTTGTTTTAACACTGCCGATTGTATACCGTAAGGCTTTGCTAAAAGATTTAGAAAATAATGCCGCTAAAATAAAACTTGCGTGCTGGTATGTTTTTGCAGCAAATACAACGACCTCAAATTTTAATAGCTTTATTGAAGAAAACGAATCTTTAATCGATGAGCTTAATACGGTTGATAAGTTTAATGCATATATTACTTATTCACTATACTATATGAAAGTATATAATACTGATAAAGGATGGATGTACTTGCATAAAGCTGACGCTCTTTTTCCTTCGCATATACTGGTAGAACGTCTACGTAATAATTATAAAAACGGGATATTGAGTTTATAACGTTCAGGTTGCTAAAGGAGCACTATATGTATGGATTACAAGCGAACGATATATGTAAAAGTTATCGCATCAAAAATAAAGAGATTGCAGTAAATAAACATATCAGTCTGAGCGTTGAACCGGGGAATCTTGTTTGGATTTACGGAAATTCCGGCGCAGGCAAATCTACTTTTTTAAACATTATCACCGGCATTGATGATGCGGATTCAGGGAGTATTAACTGGGGTGGCAATATTCTTACCGAAATGAATGCTAATGCGCGGGCGGAATTCCGATTGAACAGCTGCGGGCTTATTTTTCAGTTTTTTGAATTAATTAAGTCGCAGACAATTTACGATAACGCCGCGCTTCCGCTAAAAATACAAAAAAAATCGAAGAAAGAAATCCGCAATATTTTATTTCCTCTGTTTGAGCTATTCGATTTACAAGCGCTAACTGCAAAAAAGCCGAATGAACTGTCAGGCGGAGAGCGGCAGCGCGTTTCCATTGTGCGGGCATTGGCAGTCTCCCCGCTCTATCTTATTGCTGATGAAATTACATCATCGCTCGATATAAAGCGTTCGCATCAGGTATATCAATATTTACGCGCATATATCAAAAAGAAACAGGGAATAGGTATTTTTGTCTCGCACGATCCTATTATCGGATCATACGCAGACAAGGTATATAAAATGGAAGAAGGCTTCTTAACGGAAGGCGTATATAAAGGTGAATGATAATGTTTTTGATTAAAACTGCGTTTGATAACATTGTATTTAATAAGAAGCGCAATATATTTTCTATTCTGCTGATTGCCATTGCTTCTGCTTCCATTATTTTGCTGCAAGGATATGTTGAGTATTCCAAACAGGGCATGGCATTGGGCTTTATAGCAAAAAGCGGTAATCTTCAAATCGGGAAAAAAGGATCGTGGGATATATTACGGAACGGAATAGATACGTTAAATGCTCATGATATTACGCAGCTGCGTAACTTTTGCGCTCAACTGCCGGAAACGGAGCAAATCGATGCAGTGCTTGAATTCAATGGTATCATCGGCACTCAAAATAGATCAAGCGTATTTTGGGGTGTTGCCTATGACAATCCGCAGACAGCCGGTATCACTGCAGGCACACCGCTTTTTGCGGACGATCAGGGTGTTATATTGGGTGAAACGCTTTTTAATGCACTCAGCATTGATTTAAATGCGGAGCACAGCGTTAATCTTATGACTTCAAATATTACCGGCGATATTTCGGTAGGCTCTTTTGATGTTACGGGGTATCTTACTACCGGCAATGTACAAACGGATTCCGGTCTCGTCATTACTTCACGAAAAATACTGCTTGAGTTATTCGAATTGGATGATACTGCAACGTGTATACGGCTCTTTCTAAAAAATGATGCGGATTTAAAACAAGTCGAACATTCTTTGCACAACTTCTTTCGGGAGCATAATCTTGATTTTGAGACCCGTAATTGGAAACAGCTTAACCCTATGTGGGAACAAATTAACGGATTAAATACGATACAGTTTTCCGTTGTGAGTGCAATATTATGCATTCTTATTTTTGTGTCGCTGACACAAAGCTTATCTGCAAATTTTATGGAGCGCATAGGGGAATTCGGTACTATGGAAGCAATCGGATTAAAAAAAACTACTATAATATGGTTATTAGTTATTGAAGTTTGTTTGCTGTCCGTGTGCGGTATTCTACTCGGTATTTTGATTGCGCAATTCGGCAATCTGACGGCAGAGCTATTACATATTAAATGGACACCGCCGGGATATAATCAGCCCTATGTATTACATTTCTATATTACTGCGCATTCAATAGGCATAACGCAGTTCTTTATTTTTATCACTTGTTTGACTGCAATTATGTACCCGATATATACGGTGAAAAAACAGAGCAGCATCAGTCTTATGCATTACACTAATACATAATAAAATGAATATCTGTATATTGGAGTATAGTATGAATAAAATTGTAAATAGAATAACAATCATTTTTTTGCTTTTTTGTAATGCCGCAGCGGTTGCATTCTCTCAAAGCAGTCTTACTGCCGATTATGATTCATTTTTACAATTAAATAACATCTATATTGCGACAAGCAAGGCGTTTTTAACGACAGTACAAGTTATAGATCAAAAAGGCGACGATCTCCCTGTAGTGGGATATACGTATTGTCTTTTTCATAAACAAGGGCAATGTGTGCAGATACAAACAAAAAGCGGTATACAGTATTTTTTTAGCACACCTCAAGGATATTGGATATTCAATAAAAAATTAAAAACTCCGCTTAAAATTTCCGGTTCATATAAGATTGATGCATTTGAAGTACAAGATATACTTAAAACCGACTTTCATAATGATTATAAAATAGCCGGAGAAGAAGACGGTGTACTTATACTTGAACGCCAAACCAAGAAAAGCTCCTACTCGTTCATTTTATTTAGAAAAACCGATGCCGCTATATTTGAATTGATCTTTTGTGATATGAAAAAAAACAAGATACGGAAAATATGTTACCGTTCGGGAACGGTTAGCAACAGAATATGTTTCGATAAAATAGATATATATAATTTATTATTTGATAAAGATACGAATAGTTCATGGATTACCAAAGAAATAAAAGATGTATCCATTCCCGCATCTTTATTTTCACTTTCCAATATAACGCAGCTTGTGCAAAAATTAAGCGCATTAACCGAATAACCGATGTAAGTGAGATTTTAAGGATAAGAACATGAAAAAGAATATGAGCTTTTTTATACTTTTTCTTTTCAGTATTTGCTCAGATGTTTTTGCTTTAAACATAGGCTTTGATATTAAAAATGAAACATTTTTTTTGGAAAAATCGGATGCAGTATATATTCCGGATATTTCTTTCTCCTTTGATAGTTCATTTTTTTATACACTTCATTTTGATTTTGCTAACCAAAACCTTCTCTTACAACCCGGTTTTTTCTGCAAAAGTATTTCTTTTAAAGATAGTGAAATATTCCCATTTTTCAGACGGCTTAATTACTCTGCCTTTACTGACACCTTTTCTTTTACAGCAGGAAAAGATTCTTTTTATTTCGGATCCGGTACTATTGATAATAATTTTTTTATCAATATCCCTGATAAGAAACACAAGGACTTATTGCTATGGCATGTTAAATTTGAAACCTTTATACAGCAGTTCACCTTTACTGCAGGAGCAACTGTCGATACAAAGAAAATTGATGTATTTAAAATTCCTTCATGGTATAATTTATGGGGAAAAATAGTATATTCGCATCCGGTGTTTCTTATCGGTATTGAAAACGATTGGCTTTTGCAACCGGCTATTCAAGAATATGATCAAAAAAAGTCAACTGTTTTTAAAACAGCAATGGAGGCGTCAGTTAGTTTACCGAAGGGATTCACACTGTATGCAAATGCAAAGCTGCCGGTTAATATAGAAAAAAAGAAGAGCGAAGATTGGGCGTCGCTTATTGGCGTATCAAAACTTTCTATATATAAAGAAGCTTCCTTTACGACAAACGGCGAAATTTTTTATTCTTCTAAAAGAGGATTCAAATACTCTTTTTTTCAGGCGTTAAACTTTGGTGAATACATCGAATTGGCGGCAGGACTGCATGGACGTGAAAATAAAGAGCTGCATATATTAACGGATATAATCTTTTTTATCGGAGATTTTAAATTCAAACTAGGATATACAACGAAAAATGTGTTGCTGCCGAATAACAAAGACGGAGGCATATTATCTATAGGAGCTGTGTTTAATGATAAAATATAAAGTGATTATCGTATTATATCTGTTTTTATCAGTCTGTACGTATGCAGAAGGACTGTCTGATGAGAGGACAACAACGGATACTTCCGATGAAGAAATTCTTATTTCAAAATTTAAGACGGAGTTTCATTATTACGGATTGCCGCTCGCAGCAAAACTCGGATGGTTTTACCGCAAAAACAATTTCAGCATTTTTCCGAATATAGGGGCATCTTTTCGTGTTGACGAGCTTCCTGTTATCAACATTTCAAGCGGATTTATTTTAAGAAATCGGTTTTTTGATTGGGATGTAAATGCCGTGTACAATGTGCTGCCGTTTACACTGAACAAACCGGCAGATGAACAGGTAATATATGGTTCAAACTCATTCGGCTTATACGTAGACCGGATACGTTTGAGTTTTCCCCTCTATGCAGGAAGACAAGAGCGTACTCTTATCGGGCCTCATAAAGACGGAACGGAAGGATCCAAGAAAATAACCGTAACGGAAGTATCTGCCGGACTCGATACGGCATTTTTCCTGATAGATACCGGGCGTTTTAAAAGTACCGGAAACGCCCGTTTTTTGATCGATGCTATTCCACAAGATAGGTTTATCAGTTATAGATTAGATGCGAATATTTTAGGAACCTTTTATTTACATTATGCCGATATCGCATGTATGTATTCGGTTTTTAATACCGAGCATATACCGCTTAAAGGAAAGACTCCGAAAAATTATTATGAATTAGGAAAAACGCAAGCAGCCCTTACCGGACGCACAGCATTTAAAAAAATGCCGAAATATATGCAAGTACATCTGTTTAGGACAGAAATACGTGTATATCCTGTACGGGCATACAATTTCAGCAACAGCTTTTTCTTATCGGTTTTTACGGACATAGGGTTCGGTATATCCAAAGATAATAAACGAACCTTCTTAGCGGAATACGGATTGGGAGCCGGATATACACTATTTGATGATGTGCCTTTTACCTTTCAAATAGGCATGAATCAGAATATGCAGCCGGTATTCTTTTTGGGCATTGTTTCAACCTTATCGCATCGTCCGTAATGGAGGGACTACTAGGGAATCGATACGGATGTAGAATTTATTGCAGGGCTGGAAATGGAGGGATGCTCGGTAATTCGATGGTGGTCTTATCTGAAAAGTATTCGAGCACATCCACTATTTTTTGATATATAATTGGAAAAATTTTGTTTTTAATTCTTTCTTGATATTGTTCTAAAGTTAATTCCGGTTCATCCTCGTAAGATACGTGACATTTAACTTCCATAGACAATATTCTTAGCTTCTTATCTGTTGTCATTTCAAGAATTTCTGTAACAAGATATTTTTATTTTTTCCATCCTTAGGCATAATAATATTAGCATTTAACCTAACACTAATCTTCTGACTATCTTTTAGTTGATTCCCTAAATTAATTTCTAACTTTGAAATTTTGGGTTCCGTAATGTTCATAGAAATACAGCTCCTGCTAATGAAATAGGTAAATTAAATTTCTTCTTCTTTGCATTTCGAATATTTTTATATAGGCTATCGGTTTTTATTTTCAATGTTGTATGTATTATAGGTTCAATAATCATAGTAATTTCATAGTTAATTTCATAAATAGTTGATTCATTTTGAAGTCTTTCAATATAAGTTTGTATCTTGAGGTTATGTAAGTCTAAAAATGTATTTTTTTGAGGTAATAGGTTTTCAGGTAATTTTTGAAATTTTTCACATTTGTCATCTTCAATTGTATTGCCGGATGTTAAATACCATTTTTCATCAGAAGAAATAAAAAAATCATACAATGAAAGATTGTTTTTTAACATTTTTAGTATCGATTGTATTGTTACTCTACAAAGTACGTAAGTCAGGTTTGTTGTATTAATGCACATGACGGCATATTTGAGATTATTATCATCTTTACAAATAAAAAATATAGGGAGATTTAATTCAACTAAATATTCATCAATATAAAGATTTTTTGAATCAATTCTAAAACAAATTTCTTTATCCATAGTTATTGCTCCGGTTCCAGTTTGTATTGCTCCCCCAAAAAAAGCAATTGTATTAATTCATATTTTCCTAGTACGCTTCCCCGTCCGGTAATCGCCTCATTACAATTTACGATGAAATCTCCCGACAAGGCGCACCGTAATCGGGATGGTGCAGATAAGCCCGATACTTCCGGCGACTGCACGCAACACTTCGGAGGCTAAAAGTTCGAGGTTGATAATTTCGGTAAATCCGTTGGAGAATAGAATAAACAGCAGCAGTACCGGAATGGAGGTACTGACATACGCCAAAATCAGTGTGTTCGACATTGAGCCGATAATGTCTCGGCCGATATTCATGCCGGATTTTATCAGTTGCTTTTTTGATATGTCGGGGCTTACGGAAATAATCTCCCACATTGCCGATGAGATGGACATTGCCACATCCATCACCGCGCCGAGCGCACCAATCATAATACCTGCAAACAACAAACCTTGATAGTCAATCCTACGGTGCTGCGGTATAAAGGCAAGCATTTGCGCGTCCTCGTTTCCAAGCCCTGTCAGCATGAGTATCTTACCGGCAATAAATGCGAATATCCCTGCGATGATAACCCCGCCGATTGTACCTATGATAGCCGTATATGTTTTTTTATTGTTGCCGCTGATGATCAGCAGCGTGATAACCGTTGCGGAACTGCATACGGCGAGCGCCAATAAGATCGGGTTAAAACCCCGTATAATGCACGGGAGAAAAATACCGAAAATAAGACCTACGGTAATGCCGAGCGTAATCAGCGCTTTGAGACCGTTTTTTTTGCCGACGATAATAAGCGCCGCTGCGAAGATTACGATGAGCGCATAGACTTTTGTGTCCCGTGCACGCTCGTAGATTTTTAAGTTTATTATCTTTCCGGTTTCTTCATCTTCGTCCACCTGCAATATCATTTTTTCATGGAGCCGAAAGATAAGCCGGTACGGAATTGCCAATTCAATAGTATTGCGGACGGTATAAACTTCGCCCTTATGCTTGCCGGTTAAAATTTCTATTTTTAAATGCTGATACCGGAAGTCGGATTCAATCGGAACATCCGGCCTGCTTTCCGCGAGGTCATCATATACGATTTCAATGACGCGCGCTTTTACCACCTGATTCTTCGGCAGATTAAGTTGCGTGTCGTAATATTCCGCCAATCCGGCATCTTTTGCATCCGTTTCGGCGCTTGTATTTTTTGCAGTATCTTGAGCATAAAGCTGAACACATACGGATATGCAGGTAAGTGCCAGCAGTAAGATTTTTTTAGACTTTAAGTAAATATTCGTTTGCTTCATTCGCTTCTTCAAGTTCCAGTACTTCAATGTTGGGATAATCGCTCTATAAAATATAATGCCGATTATAGCAATTGTATACTATAACCGGCATCGAATTCAAAGGATAAAATCAGTTATTTGCTGATATCTTTGATGTAATCCGGAGCTTTCGGCGTAATGGTTTTTGCCGCTTTAATTTCATCGATTAAGCAGTCACGGATCGGAACGTATGTTTCGACAATGTTCGTTGCCTTCGAGAAATCGTATTTATCGCCGCCGGTAAACATAAAGTCATTGACAACAACCTTATATGTTTTATCCATATCGAGCGGAGTACCGTCTGCCAATGCGATAGAAGTTACTCTGCTTTCAAAAGGCTTGGTGCCGTCGTATTCAACCTTTAATCCTGCAAACTGTCCGTCTGTGATATTCGGGTTCATAATACCGTGATCAATTGCCTTTTTGATTTCCGAACCGGGGAGATCGAACACCACCAAATAGTTGTCGAACGGCATGATTTCGTACAGATCGCCGACGGTAATATTTCCCGCCGCAAGTGTTCTGCGTAATCCGCCGCCGTTTTGAATAGCAATGTCCGCTTTTCCTATTTTCCGCTGAGCTTCGGCCGCCCATACGCCGAGCAAGGTGTTGCTGCCCTTATCTTTTCTTTCGTGCGTAAACTCAGCGGCAGCGGTACCGATTACTTCGCCTAAGATCGGTTTTAAGTCGGCATCGTATTTTGCATACACCGCTTTACCGTCTTCATCTTCGACGATGGTGTCTTTATGCTTCCAAATTTCATCCAGAGCAGGCGTAATCGAAGCGATTTTTTTATTTTCATCAAATGTGATACTGAGCTTTCCAATAGCGCGTCCGTAGCAGTAAGCCTGCATAATCGGCATACCGTTTACAACACCGGCTACAGTTCTATGGCTATGTGCGGAGAGAACTCCGTCTAAACCCTTAATTTGAGCAAGCGCAACCGCATTTCCGGTAATCTCTTCATCCTTCTGATCGGAATCAATGTGGGTTAATGCGATGATGGCATCCGGTTTCCCTTGTTTTGCCTTTCCGGCCAACAGGTAGTCAACCCATTGCTGTCCTGCTTTAACGGGATCGGTAAACTCCAAGCCGCTGACATGTTCAGCCTTTGTGAGGGTTACCGTATCGGGATGAGCTAAACCGACAAATGCAATTTTATAACCGCCTTTGGTAATAATCGCGTACGGTTTTGCCCACGAGACAGGCTTCTTGGTGTTCTTATCGACGATATTTGCCGCCAAGAAGGTGAAATTGCCGTCTTTCTGCCATTCCTGCATATGCGTTACGCCCCAGTCGAATTCGTGGTTACCGACTGCGCATACCGATATACCCATCGCCTTCATCATTGCGGAAACCGGCGCGCCGTAGGTCAAATTGGAAATGGCGGTACCTTGGTAGTTATCGCCGCCCGCTACGACAATCGTATTCGGGTTTTCCATCCGTGCAGTGTGCACATAGCCCAACAGCTTTGCCATACCGGCATTTTTCCCTTTACCGGGGCGGGCATCTTCCGCGACGTTACCGTGGAAGTCGTTGAATAGAAGCACATCCACCTGATTGTTCGGCGCCGTTGCTTCAATAGCGCTGTATTGCATCGGTACGGGCGCGGGAACATGTTCCGGCTCGGTCGGTTTACACGACGGGAACAGCATAAATGCAGCCGCCAATGCAACAAACAGTGGCTCAAAAACTTTTTTCCGTGTCATTTGCATACTCCTATAAAAAGTCAAGAAGAAAGTATCAACTTTCGATTGACTTTTTACGCACGTTCGC
>ERZ772957.1626-NODE-1626-length-14173-cov-7.327171_pt1 | contig 14173 bp, 12 predicted proteins | sample MGYA00580682_ERZ772957 | MGnify/ENA primary metagenome ERZ772957 (study PRJEB29015, sample SAMEA2737921) | human oral metagenome | biome: human oral; feature: human-associated habitat; material: dental | place: China | collected 2025 ...
CGCTGTGGTATTGCTTCATAATGTCCGCTATGACAATGGACTGACCGCGGAACCGCAGCATGGAGAAATCGGTGATTATTATCGGCTTCCCCGTGTGAGTATCCGCGATACGGTTTATCAAAGAGTGCAAAATCAGGAGCTCCGGATGGAGGATATTTCACCGGACGGTCTTCATCCGAATGACCGGGGGCATGGCCTGATTGCGAAGGAAATCATTCGCCTGCTGGAATCTGTTTTTGACAGCTGGAAGAATCAAAAGTCTGCGTCACAACCTCTCTGTGAGGGGAAAAATGTCGAAGCGGCAGGGGAAGAAAATCGTCTGATGGATACGGTTAAGGTGGATGCTCTGCCCCATCCGATTACCGAAAATGCTTATCAGGGGGCAAAACGTCTTACGATTGCCAATGCGCTGCCAAAGCTGGACGGATTTCTTGCGGATCCCCATGAGAAGCTGGGCCATCTGGATCATTTCAAAAACGGCTGGATCGGAAGGAGGGGCGGAGATACGATAAGCTTCTCTGTGGAGGCATCCTGCATTGCTGTACAGTATCGAAAATCGGTCTGCCATCCTGCCAGAAGAGCGGAGCTTGTGCTGGATCAGGATACGGCGCATCCGATTCTGCTGGACGGAAATTTCGATGAGGAATGGGGGGACTGTCTCTATCTTGAGAGTATCCTGCATCATGGAAAGAGGGGAACGCATACTGTGCAGATACGAGTGCTGCCGGAATACGGCGAAGAAAGCATCAGCTATGTGCCCTTTTATATGCTGTCGTTGATAAGCGCCTGATGTCACTGCGGATCGCCTTATATCAGAGGCAAAGAAGGGAGGAGCCTGCACGATGAACGCAAAGGAAAAATACAGATATTGGTTGAATAGTCCTGATATAGATGAGGATACAAAGGCGGAATTACGTTCGATCGAAGGGAATGACAAGGAGATCGAGGACCGCTTTTACCGGGAGCTGGAATTCGGAACCGGGGGACTGCGGGGAGTGATGGGAGCCGGCAGCAATCGCATGAACCGATATACGGTTCGGAAAGCTGCGCAGGGACTGGCGAATTATATTAAGAAGCAGAATACATCCGGGAAGGGTGTGGCCATTGCTTATGATTCGCGTTTACATTCACAGGAATTTGCGGAAGATGCGGCGCTCTGCCTTGCGGCCAATCAGATACCGGCGTATGTCTTTCCCTCTCTTCGCCCTACACCGATGCTTTCCTTTGCCGTCAGAAAGCTGGGATGTACGGCAGGGATTGTCATAACGGCCAGCCACAATCCGAGAGAGTACAATGGGTATAAAGTTTACTGGGAGGATGGCGCGCAGATCACACCGCCCCGTGATGCGGAAATCATTGCAGAGGTCAATGCGGTCACGGATTTTGCCGAGGTGCTTAGCATGACAAAGGAAGCTGCGCTGGCGGGGGATCTCTATCATGTAATCGGATCGGAAGTCGATGATCAGTACATGGAAGCGGTAAAATCATTGGTGATCCATCCGGAGACAATCCGTGAGCAGGCAGACCGGCTCAGGATTGTCTACACTCCGCTGCATGGAAGCGGGAATCTCTGGGTCAGGCGCATCTTAAAAGAACTTGGCTTTCATCATGTATATGTGGTAGAGGAGCAGGAGCTTCCCGACCTGTCAGGGCATTACGCCAACTTAGAAGAGGTGCAGGACGCGATCCTCGCGCTCGAGCAGGACGTGAGCTTTTCCTTCGACAACGGCGATCTCGTCGTCGAGAGCAGCGACGGGCTGCATATAGACACATACAGCGTCGATCTCCGTTGGGACGGCGCAGAGCTTGAGCTTCTTTCAAGAGGCTAAAAGGAGGAAAGTCATGAAAGTGTTTGTCAATCCCGGCCATGCGCCGGGAGGCGTGCCCGATCCGGGAGCGGTCGGGCACGGCCTCGTCGAGGCGCTTGTCGTCGAGAAGATTGGCCGCCGCGTCACGCTCCACTTGCGCGAGGCAGGACTCGAAGTCTACTGCCTGCAGTCGGACAACGTGGGCGGCGGCGTCGGTCTCTCCGTCACGGCGGAGGCGAACCAATGGGACGCGGACTGCTTCGTCTCGATTCACGCGAACAGCGCCGCCGACAGCTTCGCGCATGGCGTCGAGACGTTCTGTTACTCGCGCGGCGGGGCGGGCGAAGCGCTTGCTGCTTGCATCCAATCGCAGATGGTCGAGGCGCTTCCTCTAGCGGATCGGGGCGTATTTCAATCCACGCGCCCGCGTGGGGCGCGACTAGACGTAGAGAGCGCCTTCCTTGCGCCTCTTTAGAAGCCCTGCCGCCAGAAGGCGGGCGCGTGCCTGGTGGAATGTCCCGTGCGAGATGCCAAGCTCGCGCCGAATGTCGGCCTCCTTGGCCGCCTCGCCTTGGTGTCTGGCGAACCATCGCATAAGCTTGTGGTCGATTGTCATCTGTTCTCCCCTCTCTCTGCTTCGGCGAGACTGTCGAGCGCCATACGGCGCGTGACGGCCTCGGTGTCCTTTGATAAGACGACGTACTCGGGTGCCTGTCTGCCCGCGCGCGGCTTGTGCAGGACGTAGCCGCCCAGGACAAGCTCCCGCCTCGCGTCCAAAAATTGACGATGTGACAGCCCCAACGCGCCGTTTCAATACCGCAAGCGGTATGAGGTCACATGTGACGAGCAAGGAAAATCCTTGCTCCCGCCAAAGCAAGCGGTTTCAATACCGCAAGCGGTATGAGGTCACATGTGACTAAGGATGGACAGTTGTTTGCCGAAGAGGTTGCTAACGTTTCAATACCGCAAGCGGTATGAGGTCACATGTGACACGACGACGAGGTGCTCGACGAGCTCAGCACGAAGTTTCAATACCGCAAGCGGTATGAGGTCACATGTGACTACATGTACTTCCCATCAACGAACCTAGGCACATCGAAGTTTCAATACCGCAAGCGGTATGAGGTCACATGTGACTGAAATCGAGTACCTTTACAGCACCGAAGTTCTCTCGTTTCAATACCGCAAGCGGTATGAGGTCACATGTGACCCCAGAATGGCGACCTATAGGGGTTGCAAGGGATGGTTTCAATACCGCAAGCGGTATGAGGTCACATGTGACTCTGTGTCTGGGAGGCCGCAGAAACAGAAGGCTCAAATCAGGGTTTTGGAAAACCTCCTCGAAACCGAACATGCGATCGCACTTTTTCAGCTGTCATTACATACCTCGCGAGTATGTAATGACCCCGCCAAGCCTTATATAGCAAGGCTTGCGGCGATTCGAGGAAAATCGGAAAACCTACCCCGTTTTTTCGCCTCTGGGAGGTTTTCTAATTTTTACTGTACCATGCTTTTTCATATTTGTCAAACATCTCCAAGAAGGAAAATCGCAGGACGCAGATGATTGATCATAACAGTATAGACCAGAGGCGACAAATCCTGGACACAACATCACATGACTGTCCGACATTGACTGCAATAGATACAGTGTATCTATTGCAAATCCAGGCGACTTCATTGCGACAAACCTTCCTATACCGCAAAGCAAAGACCCCTGCCGCATAAAGGGGCAGAGGCCAGTTCTCGCTACGCTACGATGCAGGCGCCCGCTGCATCTTCGAGCGGCGTTCCCACGCGCCATGACTTCGCTTCACAGGCGGCGCATATCGGCGCCATGAGCAGCAAGCGCTTTTCCGACGCTTCGGTGACAGCCAGAAGTTCCTCCCGCAATGCCCTTGCCTCGAACTCTGACAGATCTCCAATAAAGACGCTGTACTGCACACGGTATGCCTTGCTTTCGAGCAGCTTCGCTGCCTTGCGGCGGATGCGCTCTTCCGGAATGTCGTAGCAGATGATGTACTTCATACGACGGAGCGGGCATTGCGGAAAATTTCAGCGGCAAATGCACGGATGTCGGCGATGAGCTGTTCGCGCGGAGAACGCCCCTCATATTCCTGACACGGATGCTGCATATATTCTTCATAAACTTCGATCCAGTGACGACGCGCGTGCGGCTTCAGATGAAAACCATCCTTCTCGTTCCCGTCAAAATCCTCGGGGTGGACCTGCCCTCGGTTCATAAGCTTCAAAACGAAGCGGTCGATGACCACGGGGCGGAACGGCTCCATGAGGTCGAGCACGAGGCTTTCCCGCCTCCCGTCGTTCGTGTGGAAGAAGCCGATTTGCGCCTCAAGCCCTGCCGCCAAGAGGGCGAGGCGCACTTCGCGCTCCAAAAAAGCGTAGCCGTAGCTCAGGAGCGCGTTGACGCCATCGCGCGGCGGACGACGGCTGCGTCCCTGCCAGCGCCAAACGTGCGAATCCAAGATATGCGGAAAGCCGTCGAAGTAGCGGCGCGAGGCGATGCCTTCCAGACCGCGCAGTTCATCGGCGTCTTCAGCATAAGCGAGGTGGTCGCGGTACTTCTTGATCTCTTCTGCAAGGCGGGCAAGCTCCAAGTCGCGATGCGTCTTTGCGTAGCCGAGCAGGATGCGGCGCTGTCCCGTCAGCTTGCGGCGCACGACCTCCCGCGCGAGGACAAGCTGCACCGCCTCGTCCGTGAATGCCTCGTACTGGCGGCGGCTGCGTGCAAAGCTCTTTGCGCCGTCGCCGAGCTGGCCGACCAAAGCGCCGCGTCCATCGACAAAGAAAACGCTCGATCCCTGCTCCAAGAGCACATAGATGACAGGCGTCGTGATGCTCGCCCGACGACCCTGCACGACGCATTCGATTTCCTGCGGATGCAAGCTGCGCAGGCGCTCGCCGTCCCTTTCCAGCACGATACGCCCGCCATCCTGCCGCAGCTTCGCCCCGGGCGACAGAAGATACAACACGCACATAAGAGCATCCTCCTCTCGATTCACGTTCCTTCCATATTTTCTCGTAAGCATATTATAGCCGGAAGAAAGCGATCGTGCGTGTCAAAAAAAGTGCGGATGGAAAAGGCGATGTTCCACTCCTGCACAGGACAATGGGCGAGGGCAGCGATGCCTGCTTCGAAGCAGGCATACAAAAAAAGAGCCGAACGGCTCTCTTTTTGTATGGCAAACCGCAAGCGGTATGCGATCACATGTGACCCTGTGTCCGGGAAGCCGCAGGAACAGAAGGTTCAAATGCGGTTTTCCGTTTCTCGTAATGTAGCATGGCTCCGGCTCTTTGTCAAATCCGAATCTTCAGTTCTCTCTCGCTTTCTATCACTGGAGAAATTGTTCTTCTCATTTTAGCAGGAATCTTCCTCAATTAATCGAATGTTAAAAGTGAATAAATTCCGCAAAGGAGGCTTTTTGATGGAGCTGAAAGCACTGCTTTTCGACACACGCTCGATTCAGAAGTACATCTTTTCCAGCAGCCGTCTCAAGACGCAGATTGGCGCTTCCTATCTCGTCGACCGCGTCTTTGACGATGTGCTGCTTCCCGTCATCCGCGAGGTCTGCGGCGCGGCGGAGCTTGACGATGCGACTTGGCGCGAGGTCGCCTCGCCCGACTGGACGGCTATGCCGCAGAAGGCGCGTGTCGCCTACATCGGCGGCGGCAACGCGCTGATCCTGCTGCGAGCCGATGCAGGCGAGGCGGCGGCGGAGATCGTGCGCCGCTTCTCGAAGGAGCTTCTCGTGCGCTGCCCGGGACTGCAGACGGGAGCCGCCATCGGCACGGTCGATCTCGCATCCGACGGCAGTTGGCTGTCCGAGACGACGAACCGCACCGCGCTCGTCTTGAAGCTCAAGGAGCAGCAGAACACCGCATTTCCTCGGACGACGATTCCCTACACGGGTCTGACGCTTGCCGCTGACGGCGCGGATGAGACGGCGACCTCCTACGATGCGAGCCGCGAGCGCTATATTGCAGAGAGCGAGGCCGCGAAGCTGCGCGTCGCGACGCCGCGTCACGACGGCGGCGCACTGCAGCCGGCCAGAGCGGAGAAGGCGCTTTTGGAGAAGCTCACGAGCGTCCTCACGGACGAAGAGAAATCGCGCTTCATGGAAAACGCGGTGTTTCCGAGCGAATTGGACAAGCTCGGGCAGAAAGAGACAGAAAATTACATCGCCGTCGTCCATATCGACGGCAACAACATGGGCAAGAAGTTCGCCGATCTCACGACGCTTTCCGCCTACAAGAACAAGTCGCAGGAGATCCGCACGGCGACGATCCGCGCCTTTGCCGAGCTTGTCCTCTCCATGAAAGAGGACAGCTTCCCCTTCCTCGCGCAGAGGAAGGACGGCGAAAAGCGCCGCTATCTGCCCGTGCGCCCGCTGATCCTCGGCGGCGACGACATGACCTTCGTCTGCGCGGCGAAGGTCGCCTTCGACTGCACGGCGTTCATCATGAAGTCGCTGCTGGAAAAGGGCGTCGACACATGCGCGGGCGTCGCGATCCTGCCGACCGCCTATCCTTTCTTCCGCGGCTACGAGATCGCCGAGCAGCTTTGCGACTCGGCAAAGGGGCGCATGAGAAAGCTCGCGAACGAGCGCGAAGGCCTGCGCGAGGAGGCGAGCTGCTGGCTCGATTTCCTGCGGCTGCACGGCGAGCAGGCGCCGACGCTCGCTGAGATCCGCCGCCAAGAGTACCGCGCGGCACTCGGCAGCCTGCACTTCGGTCCGTATCGCATCGACGGTGAATCCCACTACGCTTTCGCCCGGCTGCGCGATCTCGCCGAAGACCTCTCGAATAGCCTGCCAAGCGGCAAGCTCAAGGATCTGCGCGCCGTCCTGCAGCACGGGGAGCACGAGGTGGAAAAATACCTCGAACAGATTCGCCACGATGGCTACACGCTGCCGCAGCCTGCGGGCTGGGAGGCCTACGCCGCGCATCTTTGGCAGGAGCACGGCGGCCGTATGCGAACGCCATTTGTCGAGGCGATCGAGCTGTTGGAATTTTTGCCGCCGAAGAGCGCGCATGATGGAAAGGAGGCGTCATGATGGCTCGCTACACTCTGCGCATCGAAGCGCTCTCGCCGCTTGCCCTGACCTCGGGAAAGGCGGACGTGACGCTCGACTCCGCCATCGTGCATGACAAGTACGGCATCCCGCTCTTTCCGGCCAAGCGGCTTCGCGGGCTTCTCTATGAGAGCGCCGTCGAGGTCGCGGAGATGTCGGAGCTTTCGGGGCGCAGCTTCCTCACGCGCCGGACGGTCGCGGAGCTTTTCCGCCACGGCGAAGGTCAAGGCTCTCTCGTGCGCCTCTCGCTGCACGACCTTCATCCCGAGGGCTACGAGGAACTGAGCGCGGATCTCGCCTATCTGATGGCACGTTACGAGGCGGCGCTCTCGCCGCTCGACGTCCTCGAAGAGTACACCACCGTGCGCTTCCAGACGGAGATCGACAAGGAGAGCGGCACGGCTCGCGACAATTCGCTGCACAACATGCAGGCCGCGCTCGCCGACGACCTCGTCTTCTGCGGCGAGATCACGCTGACGGGCGGCGAGGCGCGTCACGCTGAAGCGCTCGCGCTCGCCTGCGCCAACCTGCGCACGGCGGGACTCAAGCGCAACCGCGGCTTCGGCAAGATCCGCTGCACGCTCTCGGGCGGCGAGGAACTTCTTTTGGCAGCGCTCGGAAAGGATGTGGGCTGATTGAAAGAGATGCGAAAAATTTCCTTGACGATCGAGGCGCTTTCGCCGCTCGTCCTCACGGCGGGCAGCCAGGGCGCGATCCTGACGGAATCGGGCGACGCCATCAGCGGCGCGATCGTGCGCGGCATGATCGCCGCGCGCTTCATCGAGGCGCAGAACCTCGGCAGAGATGCCCACGAGTCCGAAGCCTTCCGCCGCCTTTTCGCGGGGGCGCTGAAATTCTCCGCCGCCTATCCGTCGAAGGGCGGCGAAAGCGCCATGCGCCTGCCGCTCTCGCTGCAAAAGGACAAGCTTTCCTCCGCCCTCGCCGACCTCTCAGCATCGGACGGCACGGCACTCAAGGGCTACAAGCCGCTCAAGGGCTGCGGCATCGTGCGCGGCGCGGCGATCGAGCGCGTGGAGACGGCGAAGAACATCTCGCTCCACATGAGGCGCGACAAGGACGACGAACGTCTCGCAGGAAAGAGCACGGAGGGCGGCATCTACAGCTACGAATCGCTGCTTCCGGGGCAGGCGTTCTGCGGCGAAATCGTCGGCGAAGCGGCGGACATTCAAGAGCTCTTGACGAGCATCGACTGCGAGGACGGCGCTTTCCTCAGCCGGATCGGCAAGTCGCGCTCCACGCAGTACGGACTGTGCCGCATCGCGCTCGATGCGCCCGCACCGCTCGAACCCCTTACGGAATCGCTCCTTTCGAGCACTCTGCGCCTGCGCCTCGCGACGCCGCTCCTCTCGGACGCCGCATTCTCGCGGAACGCACGCGAGGTGCTCGATGAGGAATTTCTCGCACCGCTCAAAGAAAGCGCCGAATCCGACGACTTCTCCCTCGGGCGCATCTTTGCGGCTTCCGCCTCGGCGTCGAACTTCGTCGGCGTCTGGAACATGCGCCGTCCCACGCAGTTTGGGCTGGACGCAGGCTCCATCTTCGAGCTGAAGAAGGCTTCGCCGTGGACGAGCCGCGACGCGGCGGCTCTCGCCGCGCTCCTCGCCGAGGGCGCAGGCTCTCGCACGGAGGAGGGCTTCGGCAGGCTCGCCCTGTGGACGGTCGACGCGCCGACGCTCTTTGAAGCGACGCAGGAAAGACCCGAGCGCCGCACCGTCAAGAGCGAACGCGCGCGTGCCATCGTCCGCGCCGTCCTGCGCCGGCGCATCGCTCAAAGCGTGCGCCTCGCGGCGTACAAGGACGCCTCTGCCCTCACGGGAAGGCTCGCGGGCATGACCCACGCTTTCGCGCGTCTTGAAGCGATGCTCGGGCCGCGCGAAAACCTCGAAGGCGCACCGGCGCGTTTTCGCGCGAAGTTCGCCGCCGAGGTCGGCGCAAAGCGCACGCCGCTCGCCCGCCATCTCGAAGGCGTGAAGCTCGGCGCGGCGGAGCTGCGCGACATCCTCCGAGGCGAGCGTCCTGAACTTTCGCCCTACGCTTCGCTCGACCTTTCGGCGGAAGTGCCGCAAGAGCTTGCCGAAGATGCAGGCTTTTCGCGTCCCGTGCTGAAAGACGACGGGGAAATCTTCTATGATTACTGGCTCTGGTTCTTCCGCCACGCGCGAAAGAGAGCCGTGCAGCAGCGAAAGGAGGCGGCTGACTGATGGCAGAGGCAAGCGTTTCAACAAACGGTCAGATGGCGTGCGTCACGAAGAAGATCCTCCTCGAAGGCACGCTCTCGCTCGACTCCCCGCTGCTCATCGGCACGGGGCTGACGGCGCGCGAGGCCCGGCAGGAAACCGACATGCAGGTTTTGAAAGATAAAAAGGAACGTTCCTTCATTCCCGGCACATCGCTCGCGGGCGTGCTGCGCACGCTGCTCGAAGATGAAGAGGCGGCACTCCTCTTCGGCTCGGCAGAGCGCGGCGAGAAGGCAGGCGTCGCACAGAGCGCCATCGACGTCGAGGACGTGCTCCTCGAAGACGCTGCCATCGCCGTGCGCGACGGCGTGGGAATCGCGGACTTCGCACGCACGAGTCTTGCAGGGCGCAAGTACAACTACGAAGCCGTCGAGCGCGGCGCGAAGGGACGGCTTCGCATGACCGTCACCGTGCGCCGCGCCCATGCGGAAAAGGGGCTGGAAGAAGCGGTGCAGACGCTCGCCGACCGCCTTGCCGCAGGCGTGCGCCTCGGTGCGCTGACCGCCAAGGGATTCGGCAAGGTCTCGGCGGCGGACGTCCGCATTTCCACCTACGATTTCAGCGACTTCGACGACGTGCGCCGCTGGCTCTTCCGCGAGGACGCCAAATGCATCACCCACGGCAGCAAAGCGGCGGGAAAAAAGCGTGCGGGCGTCTTCTCCGTCGACGCCGCCTTCGCCATCCGCCGCTCGCTCATCGTGCGCGAAAACGACGTCGATGAAAAAGCGGCAGAACGCAAGGTCAAGTCGCAGCAGAAGAAGAGCGGCGCGGATTTCCTCATTCCGGGCACGAGCATCAAGGGCGCCCTTCGCCACCGCGCCCTCGAAATCCTGACGATTCTCAAGAAGCCCGCCGCCGCGCTTGACAGCCTCATGGGCTGCAGCACGGACGCGCGGCGGCAGAAGAGCCGCTTCCTCGTCGACGAGGCCTACTTCCGAAAGGGCGTCAAGCCTCAAGCGCACGCGCGAAACCGCCTCGACTGCTTCACGGGCGGCACGGTCGACAGCGTCCTCTTCACCGATGAACCTGTCTGGCAGGAGAAGCCGGGCGAGGCGACGCTCCGTCTCCACTACGAAATCGAGAACTATGCGCCGTGGGAGGCGGGACTCGCCCTCTACCTGCTGCGCGACCTCTGGCAGGGCGCGATCCCCCTCGGCGGCGAAAGCTCCGTCGGGCGCGGACTCTTGGAAGGCGTAGCAGCGACCGTCTCGTTCGATGATGAAGTCCTTGAAATCGGCGCGGCGGGCGCGGCGGAAAAAGCAGCTGCAGAAAAGCTCGAAGCCTTCGCCAAAGCTCTGCGCGACATGGAAGAGGAGGCGAAAGAAGCATGAAGAACACGGATTTCAGTGCCCCGCTCAAGATCGTCGGCCTCTCCTCCGAAAAGACGGCGGGACTTTGCGTCGACCTTTCCGAGCAGGCGCTCGAAGAAGCGCTCAGAACGCACATGAAGGAAGACGCGCTTCTCATCGTCTGGCAATTCCATCGCATCGTCTGGGGGCGTTGGCAGGCGGGCGCGATCCATCTCGCCGACGACGGCGCACTCGACACCTCGCTCATCGGGGAAATGCGCGCCTTCAACGAGACGGAGGAACTGCATCTTGTGAAAAAGCGCGGCAAGTTCCGCGGCCGCTACATCTTTGACAAGGACGGCGAAGGCACGGAAGCCGTCGACAGCGCCGCGCCGCTCTGGGGCGAGCGCACGGCGTGCGCGGGCGGCTATGTGACGCTCGTCGATGCGGGGCGCGGCCTCTCTCTGACCGTTCCCGCCGAGGAAGAGGGGGAGCGCTTCGCTCTCGTCACGCGCTGCTACATCGGCTATGACCCCGAGACGCAGCAGGCGGGCTACGAGGATATGCGCTACAAGGCGGTCGTGCCGCTGGAGGAGGGATAACGATGGCAGACGATTGGAGAGAAAAACTTGCCAAAGGATTCGGCAGGGATGTCCCCGAGGAAAAAGAGGAAAAGAAGGACTGGGGCGCCGCCTATGCGAAGGCGGAAAGCCACCGCCCGAGACGCGGCGGCGAAAGAAGCGGCGGCTATGGCGGCGGACGCGGAAACCAAGGCGGCGGCTACGGCAGACAGGGCGGCGGCCATCGCGGGCAAGGCGGCTACGGCGGACAGGGCGGCTATCGCGGGCAGGGCGGCTACGGCAGACAGGGCGGCGGCGCATCGCCGCGCCCCAAGACGACGGAGCCTGCGAGCGCACCCTACAACTTCGTATCATTGCCCGATGCCATCGTGCCCGCGCCGCTCGACCAGGGACTCGACTGGCACAAGATGGAGGAGAAGGAGCGCCTTCGCCGCTACCGTGACTATGTGTGCGCGGACGGCGCGAAGAGCGGACGCATCGAACTTTCCCTTGAGACGCTGACCCCGCTCTTTATCGGCAGCGGCGGCAGCGGCGATACGAACGAATTCTTCTCGCCGACGGGCGAGCCGATCGTGCCGGGCAGCACGCTGCGCGGCTTCATCAAGCACATGGTGCGCATGGTATCGGGCGGCGCGATGCGTCCGGGCACGGAATTCACCGAGCGACACCTGTACTTCCGTGCCCTTGTCGAGCAAGGCAGCAACCTTGCCGACTACTACAAGGAGCGCATGGTGGAGAATATCACCGTCAAGAAGAAGACCGAAGACGGCGGAGAAGAGGAAGTCACCCGTCCAGTCTCCAAGGCGAATGCGGGCTTCCTCATCCGAGTGCGCGGCAAATACTACGTGTGCCCCGCCGACAAAGAGAGCCTGAAGATTCCGCGCGGTGAAAATCAGAACCGCGCCGGAATCCGCTGGAATCAGAAGGAGCAGAGCGCCGACGTCATCACGGGAAGCTCGCCGCAGAAGAAGTATATCTACTTCCGCATAAGCAAGGCGGATTGGAGCAAGGAGCGCCGCCTGCCCGTGCCCGAAAGCGTCCTCAAGGGCTACCGCGAGGACAAGAGCCGCGGACGCTTCAACCTCCTCGCCAACGGACTCAGGCGCAGGGAAGCGGCAGGCTTCACGCACGATGCCGAAATCGACTTCTGCGCCCCGTGCTTCTATATGGCGGAAGACGGCATCGTGCAGCACTTTGGTCATGGGCGCTACTACCGCATCCCTTATGAGCAGTCCATCGCCGACCATGTGCCGGCGGCGCTTCAAAAGGATACGATCGACTTCGCCGACGCCATCTTCGGCTGCAAGGCTCTCTGGGCGGGGCGCGTCATCTTCGAAGATGCCATGCTCCAAGGCACGGCTAATCAGCTCGCGCCGTCGCGCTCCCATCCGCTGATGACGCCGAACCCCACATCCTTCCAGCTCTATCTGAAGCAGACGGGAAAAGAGCCGCAGCACTGGGACAGCGCGGCGCCGATCCGCGGCTACAAGCTCTACTGGCATCAGAAGGCAAGCGCCGACTCGTGGCGCCTCGACCCCGAGCGTGACAAGGTCGTCAAGGGCACGCAGGAAATCCGCCCCATCGCCGCCGGCGCACGCTTTTCCAGCTCTATCCGCTTCAAGAACCTGCGCCCCGAAGAACTCGGCGCTCTGCTCGAAGTCTTCTCCCTCGGCGAGTCGGGCGAGGACATCTGCTTCAAGATCGGGCAGGGAAAATCCCTCGGCCTCGGCTCGGTGCGCCTCAAGGCGCGTCTCCTGCTCGAAGACACGGAAGAACAGTTCGCGGGACTCTTTACGGACGGCGCATGGCGTGAAAGCCTCGAAGAGAGCACGGGCGAAGAATGCCTCGCCGCCTTCCGCCGGTGGCGCGAAGAGCATCTGGGCGAAGGGAAAGAAGCCTTCGAGAAGAGCATGAAGGAGCTTCGCTGCCTGCTCGACTGGAACAAGACGAACCTTCCCAAGTGGCAGGAAAAGACTGCCATGATGCGCATCGGCGACAAAAGCGACACGCGCTTCAAGGAGCGCGTGATCTTGAAGAGCGCGCTCGACTTCGCACGCTGAGAAGGCAAGAAAAGGGGCTGTCGCACTTGAATCGTGTGCGGCAGCCCCTTTTTGTACGTAAAAAGCATGATCTTGCAACTCATAGAACCTATTATGCAGCAGACTTCAGCGATGAGAAAGCCAAGGACAGCCTCCTGCACGATCCGGGATGTCACTATGATATGAAGCAAAAGAGAGCGCATAGCAAAAGGGCTGAAGCCATCGGCTTCAGCCCTGAAATTTCTTGGTGACTCCTATGGGATTCGAACCCATGAACCCGCCGTGAGAGGGCGGTGTCTTAACCACTTGACGAAGGAGCCTCATTAACACGACCTATTATATTACATATCCTGCAGTTTGGCAAGACTTTTTTTGAGACGATCGAGAGAATTTTTTTTGCCGAGCAGGAAGAGCACTTCCGTGAGGCCGCCCGGCGTGACTTTCTGCCCTGAGACGGCGATGCGAAGCGGCCACATGACGGCGCCCTTCTTTTCGCCGCGCTGTTCTGCGAAGGCGTCGAGCGCCGCGTTGATGGCGTCGGGAGTCCACGGCTCTATGCTTTCGAGCATCGGCAGCGCTTCGGGAAGGAGAGTGCGCGCCTTTTCCGGGTTCGTCTTGTTGCGCTTGTTCGTGTAGCAGTCGAGGTCGTAGTCGGGCATCTCGATGAGGAAATGGATCTGCTCTTTGATTTCGCCGAGGCGGCTGAGGCGCGGGCGCAGGACTTCGGCGGCATAGTCCCATTTCTCGGCGAGTTCTGCCGGCAGATCGCCGGCGAAGGGACGCGCGAGTTTGGCGAAGGCGGCGGGATCCATCGACTTGAAGTATTCGCCGTTCATCCAGTCGAGCTTCTTGTAGTCGAAGATGGCGGGCGACTTGCTGATGCCGTCGAGGGAGAACGCCCCGATGAGCTCTTCCATCGTGAAGATTTCCTGATTCGTGTCCTTGGGCGACCAGCCGAGGAGCGCGACGTAGTTCGTGACGGCTTCGGCGAGGTAGCCTTCGTCGAGAAGCTGGCCGAAACTCGCTGCGCCGTGGCGCTTCGAGAGCTTCGACACCGTGCCGTCTTCGCTCTTTCCCATGACGGGCGGCAGGTGGATGAACTCGGGCA
>ERZ772957.1627-NODE-1627-length-14170-cov-30.260220_pt1 | contig 14170 bp, 14 predicted proteins | sample MGYA00580682_ERZ772957 | MGnify/ENA primary metagenome ERZ772957 (study PRJEB29015, sample SAMEA2737921) | human oral metagenome | biome: human oral; feature: human-associated habitat; material: dental | place: China | collected 2025 ...
AAAGATTTTGGTTATGGCAGTAGGTGCAGGACTTGGAGCATGGGGCGTTATCAACTTGATGGAAGGATATGGTAATGACAATCCCGGTGCTAATGCTCATGTACGGTAAGGAAGCAAGCAACCGAAAACAAGAGATAGACCGCCAGCACTACACTATTCCGAACCAAAGACCAAAAGATAAGCATTGTGGGAAAATCTAAACTTTTGGATTTTCCTACAATGCCGACTACGGCGGAATCCTTCCCACTCCTTATATCTTTATTTCCGTATACATTGAATTTGTATTTAGTAAATGCTATAATGTCCCTATTCAAATTATAAATGTGTTGAATTAGTTACATGTACATATTTTTTGTGCCGCATAAATACCCTGTTGAGGTTGTCGTTCTTTGTCCAGATGTGGAAACAATAAAAGGAAGGGAACGATACAGGGAGAAAACAGGCTATTCCGGCTTTACGGTTGAAACCTTATACGATACATTTATGCAGACAACACCACGGATCGGCTTTTGGCTGGACAATTCCAACCAAACACCACAGCAGACAGCAGAAACCATTCTGAACGCCAGAAAGTCGGTATGATTGTTACATATAAGGGGAAGAAAAATTTCTTTTAGGTACTTTCTTTCCTAAAACTAATGTGATATAATAGCATCATTCCAAAAAAGGAGTAAAAAATATGCGGCAAGGTATTCTTAAATAAAACTATAATCAAATAGTGGGAACAAAGGATTATGATAGTCCCTTTTGTGGGGGCTTGGTTTTTTGTACCCAATTTAAGAATACTTTTGCCTTATCAATTTTGACATATCCGAAAAACAGCAATCACAAACAGGTGTATGCTGTATATGTGTATGTCCGCAAATTATAATCCCCAGTGGTAAAAGTATTTTACTGCTGGGGATTTTTATGCCCTTTTGGGGCTGTAAAAGGAGGACAATCACATGAAAATAATCAATATTGGAATTCTCGCCCATGTAGACGCAGGAAAAACAACATTGACGGAAAGCCTGCTGTACACCAGTGGAGCGATTGCGGAACAAGGAAACGTGGATAAAGGAACTACAAGAACAGACACTATGATTTTGGAACGGCAGCGCGGAATTACCATTCAGACAGCGGTTACTTCTTTTTGCTGGAATGATTATAAAATCAATATCGTGGACACTCCCGGTCATATGGATTTTTTAACCGAAGCATACCGCTCTTTATCTGTCCTTGACGGAGCTGTTTTAGTCATTTCGGCAAAAGACGGCGTACAGGCACAAACCCGTATATTATTCCATGCGCTTCAGAAAATGGACATTCCGACAATTATCTTTATAAATAAGATAGACCAAAATGGGATCGACCTGCGGCGTGTTTACCAAAGCATTAAAGATAAACTTACCAGTGATATGATTGTCATGCAGGAGGTTTCCCTGTCGCCAAAGATAACCATGACCGATATTTCTGATTTGGACAAATGGGATATGATTATTTCCGGAAGCGATGAACTATTAGAACGATATGTTGCAGAGGATTCTTTGGATATACAGGAATTACAATATGAAAAGTGCAAAAGAACCAGATGCTGCTCTTTGTTTCCTGTTTATCATGGGAGTGCAAAAGACAATTTAGGAACAGAAAAACTGATTGAAGCGATTACAGAAACTTTCATTACAGAAACAGACGATATTCAGTCTGAATTATGTGGATATGTTTTTAAGGTTGAGTATACAGAGCGGAAAAAACGGCTTTCTTATTTACGCCTGTATCATGGGACGCTCCATTTACGGGATACCCTGCTGCTGTCAAAAAAGGAAAAAATAAAGATTACAGAAATGTGTATTCCGTCAAATGGTGAAATCGTCCCGGTTGACCATGCCTGTCCGGGAGAAATTGTTATTTTAGCTGATGATACTTTGAAACTGAACGACATTCTGGGAAATGAAAAACTCCTGCCTCACAAAACACGGATTGATAATCCCATGCCATTACTTCGGACAACGGTAGAGCCGCAAAAGCCGGAGCAAAGGGAAGCCCTGTTAAATGCCCTCACAGAGATTGCTGATACAGACCCTCTTTTGCATTTTGACATTGATACTGTTACACATGAGATTATATTATCTTTTTTGGGAAAAGTACAGTTAGAAGTTATTTGTTCGCTATTAGAAGAAAAATATCATGTGGGCGTGGCTATGAAAGAGCCTTCGGTTATTTATCTGGAAAGACCGCAAAAAAAAGCGAGCTACACGATTCATATTGAAGTGCCGCCGAATCCGTTTTGGGCATCTATTGGTTTGACTGTAACACCGCTTCCTGTTGGAAGCGGAACACAATATAAAAGCGAGGTATCTCTCGGCTATTTAAACCAAAGTTTTCAAAATGCCGTCATGGAGGGTGTGCGTTATGGAATGGAGCAGGGCTTATATGGCTGGGGAGTGACAGACTGCCAAATTTGTTTTGATTATGGAGTTTATTACAGCCCGGTCAGCACCCCCGCTGATTTTCGTTTTCTTGCGCCTGTCGTGTTGGAGCAGGCATTGAAAAAAGCAGGAACACAACTGTTGGAACCATACCTTTCCTTTACCCTTTTTGCACCGCAGGAATATCTTTCACGGGCTTATAATGACGCACCAAAGTATTGCGCAATCATTGAATCAACCAGACTTGAAAAAGATGAAGTTATTTTTAAGGGGGAAATCCCTGCCCGTTGTATTGGTGAATATAGAAATGATTTGAATTTTTATACAAATGGAAGAAGTGTCTGCATTACAGAATTAAAAGGGTATCAGGAAACTTCCGGCGAGCCTGTGTTTCAGCCACGCCGCCCGAACAGCCGTTTAGACAAGATCCGGCATATGTTTCAGAAGATAATGTAACATCTTGCGCAATGCAAACGTTCATTGCTGGCTATTGCGAAATATCATTGATAAAATCAGCATCAGAGAGGAGGAACCATTTTGAACCAGAAACAGACGGATATTACAACAGGAAAGCAAATACGTCATCTGCGAACACAATCGGGAATGACACAGGAAGAACTGGCTGGGAAATTGAATGTTACCCGGCAGGCGCTATCGAATTGGGAGAGAGATGTTAATGAACCCGATTTAAATACGTTGAAAAAAATTTGTTTTCTTTTTGGAGTCCACATGGACGATTTTGCGAAGGAGGTAATAACAAAAATGGAAACATGTGAAAAAAAGAGAAACGACAATTTAATAAGTATGATATGGCAATTGGACTTTTTTATGGTGTCGGGATATTTCTTGGCATTGGTATTTTCTTTGTTGGCGGTTTTATGACAATGTCGGGTGCAGGGTGGGGAGCATCACTATTTGGCGGTGGCTGTTTTTCTCTTGTATTTGGCTTGATATGCCATGCAGTTATTACATTGAGAAGAAATGACAAATGATGACATATCCTGCTTTCTAGTCTTTTCGGTCATATCGCGTAAAAAAGCCGCTGCTTTTGGCTTTCCAATAGCGGCGGCAAAGGGAAATATCCTTTGAATACCTTACAGAAGAAAAGTTTTGCAGCATTATAAAAATAAAAGCCTATACCATTTTGGAAAGAAAAGATACATAATAGTCAAGACGGCAACAATCAGAAGTTATGGAGGGTAACAATGGAATATAGTAAGGAAGATTTAATGGAAGCAAAAAGGCAAATTTTGGGAGTGGGAGAGAACATGGGAACAGAGGAAAGCAAAAAGATCTGGGAGAAAAACGCACAATTTTGGGATGATGCAATGGGTGACGAATCCAATGAATTTCACAGAGAGGTAGTACGTCCCAAAGTAACGGAACTTCTCTCTCCTGATCCTTCGGATTACATTTTGGATATTGCGTGCGGCAATGGAAATTATTCTTCGTATCTTGCACAGAGAGGCGCTTCGGTCGTCGCTTTTGATTACAGCAAAAAAATGATAGAATTGGCTAAAAGACGGCGATCACAATATGCAAAACAAATTGAGTTTTGCGTAGCGGATGCGACCAATAGAGAAAGCTTATTAGGATTAAAAAGAAATCGAGCCTTTACGAAAGCAGTTTCTAATATGGCAATTATGGATATTACGGATATTGAACCGCTTTTTATGGCTGTTTATGAACTATTGGAGGAAAACGGGATTTTTGTCTTTGCAACGCAGCACCCTTGTTTTATCACATTGACTGAAAAATATATGACACCGCACAGTTACTATGATATAGCGATCGAAGGGCAGCCGGAGGAGCAGATTTATTATCATCGTTCCATACAAGATATTTTTAACCTTTGTTTCAGAGCTGGATTTGTCATTGATGGATTTTATGAAGAATGTTTCAAAAACAATAAAGAAATTCCTATGGTAATGATAGTAAGGCTTAAAAAGGTAAAACGTGATAGCTTAAAATAAATTCAAGTTTGCCGGATAAATAGCAAACCCGGCCGAGCCAGTCAACGGTCAAGATGAACGGGCTTCGCCCGCCGTTGACAGCCCCGCCCGGTTTTGCAGTTAGGCAGTCAAGGAGCGACAGCCTAAAGTGCTGCCGCCCCTTACTATCATAAAAAGCAACTACTAACCAGCCACAGCCCTTTTGGGAGGAAAGGGGGATTTTCCATGACCTGTACAGAAGAATATCGGGAACATATCGAGTACACTTTCCATGCCTTTTGCAAAGTCGTTATCCGAAATGCAACGATCAACGCAGCGAGGACACGGAGCAGGAAGCACAAAAGAGAAATATCCCTTGAATACCTCACAGACGAAAAGCACTACCCTTTAGGCACGACAGATGAATATTTCCAAGCCCCGGAGCCGGACGAGGAATACATACTTACCCTTTGCGGCGATACGGTCATTTTCAGCAGCGGTTTACTTGCGGAAGCCCTGTCACGGCTGGACGAACGGGAGCGGGAAATGATTTACCTGTCCTTTTTCAAGCGTATTCCACAGCACGAAATTGGCAGACAGTACGGGCGCAGCCGCAGCACAGCGGGCTACCATATCCGAAAAGCCCTACGGCAGCTCCAAGCGGAAATGGAGGGAATGGCATATGAGAAATAATAGGCTTCTCCCCTATGAAACAATCGTCCAAGCCGCCAGCGGGGAGCCGGAAGCGGTGGGAACTGTATTGCAGTATTACCGCCGCCGCATACAATGTGCCGCCCGTGTGAATGGACGGGTAGACCAAGATACAGAGGACTACATCACCCAGACGCTTCTCACAGCTATTTTCAAGTTCCGCTTTGGGAGATAGCCCTACCGCCTACAACTGAATAACCGCCGCTTCGCCGGCAACCAGAAAGCAGTAAATCTATTCAACAGATTTGCTGCTTTTTTTCGTTCCTGTTTGGCATTTTTGAAAATCCCCAGTATGAAAAAACAAAAGGGAAAATAGCCGCCGCAGTTGGCAAAATCCCTTACTTATCCGTAGAGGGTATCAAAGAAAAAAATACTGCCATTGTCCGCCTATTCCGGCTTGCGTGGTGTTGTAGGGAATAGAGGGGAAATTCTAAAAATCTCCGTCCATTTTGCTTTGCGTGGTGTTGTAGGTAGTGAAAGGAAAATTTTCAAGATAAGCCGGAATAGCGGGTAGCAAAGCCCTTTTGAAACGTTTTGTTAGCGGAAAGGACGGGAGCCGGGGAACGCCGGAGTTTTTCAGAGCAAGATTCTACCGAGGTGCCAAAATTCGCTCTCCGCTTATTTTTGCCCCTGCGGGAATCTTGTTGGGGAGTGCCTTCCCCAAACCCTGCTATGCGCCCTGTCGGGCGAGAAAGGAGGTCACAGACCATGCGAAAGAAATACAATACGCCCCACCGCCGTCATGTGGTAAAGACCCGCATGACCGATGAAGAATACGCCGACTTCACCGGGCGGCTGGCGGCTTATGAAATCAGCCAGTCCGAGTTTATCCGGCAAGCCATACGGAAAGCGACCATACGCCCCATTGTCACCGTTTCCCCGGTCAATGACGGGCTGCTTGCCGCCCTCTCCAAGCTCACGGCAGAGTACGGGAAAATCGGCGGCAACTTAAACCAGATTGCCCGGAGCCTGAACGAATACGGAAGCCCCTACCGGGGGCTGGAAAAGGAAGTGCGGGGAGCCGCCGCCGACCTTGCCGCCTTGAAGTTTGAAGTCTTGCAGAAAGTAGGTGAAGCCGTTGGCGATACTCAAACATATCAGCTCTAAAAATGCCAACTACGGGGACGCTGAAAAATACCTCACATTCGAGCATGACGAGTTTACCATGAAGCCCACCCTTGACGCAGACGGGCGGCTCATACCGAGGGTAGACTACCGCATATCCTCTCTGAATTGTGGCGGGGAGGATTTTGCCGTTGCCTGTATGCGCTCCAATCTCCGCTACGGCAAGAACCAGAAACGGGAGGACGTAAAGAGCCACCACTACATCATCAGCTTTGACCCACGGGACGGCCCGGACAACGGCTTGACCGTTGATCGGGCGCAGGAGCTGGGCGAGAAGTTCTGCGCCGAGCATTTCCCCGGACACCAGGCCCTTGTCTGCACCCACCCGGACGGACACAGCCACACCGAAAATATCCATGTGCATATCGTCATTAACAGTCTGCGAATTGCGGAGGTTCCCATGCTGCCCCACATGGACAGGCCAGCGGACAGGAAAGCAGGCTGCAAGCACCGCTGTACGGACGCAGCTATGAACTATCTGAAAGCCGAAGTCATGGAGATGTGCCACAGCGAGGGGCTTTACCAGATAGACCTTTTGAACGGCAGCAAAGAACGCATTACCGAGCGTGAGTATTGGGCGCAGAAGAAAGGACAGGCTGCCCTTGACAGAGCCAACGCCCCTATTGCTGCGGACGGTATCGCGCCCCGGCAGACCAAGTTTGAAACGGATAAGGCGAAGCTGCGCCGGACTATCCGGGAAGCCCTTGCCGCTGCTTCCGGCTTTGATGAGTTTGCCGCCCTGCTTCTCCGGCATGGTGTGACCGTCAAGGAGAGCCGGGGGCGGCTAAGTTACCTCACGCCGGACAGGACGAAGCCAATTACCGCCCGGAAGCTGGGGGACGATTTTGACCGGGCTGCTGTCCTCTCCGTTTTGGAGCAGAACGCCGCCAGAGCCGCCGAAAAACCCGCAGCCATAGCGGAATACCCCGGCAGTATCAAAGACCGCTTACGGACGAAAAAAGAAGCGAAAAACGCCCCGAACAATGACGCTGTACAGCGCATGGTAGACATAGCCGCCAAGCGAGCCGAGGGGAAAGGACGGGGCTATGAGAAGTGGGCGACCATGCACAACCTCAAACAGATGTCGGCTACCCTCATGCTCTACCAGCAGTATGGCTTTTCTTCCCCGGACGAGCTGGACGCTGCCATTTCCGCAGCCAACACCGCCACGCAGGAGAGCCTTGCCGGACTGAAAGGGCTGGAAGCCGCTATCCGGGAGAAAAAGGAATTGCAGCGCAACCTTTTGGGCTATATCGGCACGAAGCCCGCCCGTGACGGTCTGAAAGCGCAGAAATCGGAGAAAGCCCGGAGAGCCTACCGGGAACAGCACGAAAGCGATTTTATCATAGCGGACACAGCCGCCCGTTATTTCCGGGAGCATGGAATAACCAAGCTGCCAGCCAGCAAAGCCCTGCAAAGGGAGATTGAGCAGCTTACCGTCCAGAAGAACGCCGGATATAACGACTACCGGGAGAAACGCCAGCGGGCGCAGGAGCTTCAGACAGTCAGACGCAATATCGACCAGATTTTAAGGGGCGCACCGAGCCAGCAGAAAAAGCGTGAACAGGAGCGTTAAAGACCGCCCCGAAATGATACCGAAACCCTACAAAAATACAGGTATGATATGAACCCTTACCGCAATACTCCCCGACTTCCAAACGGGGCTTACAGGGCAGAAAAAGCCCGAAAATGATACCGAGAACATACAGAAAATGCCCCCTATCCCGCTACACCGATAGGAACGGCAGAAAGGAGCTTACCATTGCCGAGAATGAGCAAGAAGCGGCGGCTGGAATGGTCTTTCTTCCTCAACCACCGCAACCGTATCACTTACAACGACCTATGCCGGGGCTGCACCCGTGACTGCAAACAGAGCTTCCGGGCGGTTATCATACTATGCCCTCGCTATTATTCCAAACGCTGGAAAAAGGAGGACGCAGCCTATGGCAGATAACCGCAAATATTACTACCTCAAGCTGAAAGAGAGCTATTTTGACGATGATGCAATCGTTCTGCTGGAAAGTATGCAGGACGGCGTTATCTATTCCAACATTCTCTTGAAGCTGTACTTGAAATCGCTGAAAAACGGCGGGAAATTGCAGCTTGACGAGAATATCCCCTACACCGCCCAGATGATTGCGACCATTACCCGCCAGCAGGTAGGTACCGTAGAGAGAGCTTTGAAAATCTTTATGAAGCTGGGGCTTGTGGAGCCTTTGCCAAGCGGCGCACTCTACATGAGCAACATTGAGCTTTTAATCGGCCAGTCCTCTACCGAGGGGGAGCGCAAGCGCAGGGCGCGGCTGGCTTTGCAGGAACAAAAAGCCCTGCCGCAGACAGGGGCGGACAAATGTCCACCATATCGAGCGGACATTTGTCCACCAGAGATAGAGATAGAGAAAGAGATAGATATAGAAATAGAAAAAGAGAGAGAGTTAGAAACGGGACACCCCGCCCCCGCCGCCTATGGCAGATACCACAATGTCATTCTTTCCGATACGGAGCTTGACGGGCTGAAAACAGAGCTTCCCGGCAAGTGGGAGTATTACATTGACCGCCTATCCTGCCATATCGCTTCCAGCGGGAGGAAATACAAGAGCCATGCAGCCACGATTTTCAAGTGGGCGCAGGAGGACGCAGCCAAGAAAGCCCCGAAAAAGGGCATACCCGATTATACCTGTAAGGAGGGCGAGAGCTTATGACGAATGGATTTGATGAAATGATTTTGAATATGACCGACACCACGCCGGAGCCGGAGGACTACACCGGCGAGGACGGGCTTTTATACTGCGGGAAGTGCCACAAGCCCAAAGAGGGCTATTTCCCCAAAGAAACCGCCGCATGGCTGGGGCGTGACCGCCACCCGGCAGAATGTGACTGCCAGCGGGCAGAGCGTGAGGAACGGGAAGCCGCAGAGAAACAGCGCAGTCACCTTGAAACTGTCGAGCGGTTGAAGCGGCGGGGCTTTACAGACCCGGCTATGCAGGGCTGGACGTTTGAGAACGACAACGGCAAGTGCCCGCAAATGGAACACGCCCATTTCTATGTGGAGAACTGGGAAACCATGAAAGAGCGCAACATTGGCTATCTGCTATGGGGCGGCGTTGGCACAGGCAAGAGCTATTTTGCGGGCTGTATCGCAAATGCCCTTATGGAGCGTGAAATCCCCGTGTGCATGACAAACTTTGCATTGATATTGGGTGACCTTGCCGCCAGCTTTGAGGGCAGGAATGAATATATCTCCCGACTTTGCAGCTTCCCGCTGCTTATCCTTGACGATTTTGGAATGGAACGGGGAACGGAATACGGCTTAGAGCAGGTCTACAACGTGATTGACAGCCGTTACCGCAGCGGCAGGCCGCTGATCGTCACGACTAATCTCACGCTGGAGGACTTGCAGCACCCGGAGGACACCGCCCACGCCCGCATTTATGACCGTCTGATTGAAATGTGTTCTCCTGTCCGCTTTACCGGGAGCAACTTCCGAAAAGCCACGGCGCAGGAGAAAATGGGACAACTGAAAAAGCTGATGAACAGAAAGGAGAGCCGCCTATGACCAACACCCCAAAGAATGACCGCAGCACCCGCCGCCCGGATTGCGTGACGGAAATCCGCATAGGTAATTCTGTCCTTGTCGTTTCCGGCTATTTCAAGCAGGACACCACCGCCACCGCCGCCGATAAAATGCTGAAAGTGCTGGAAGCGGAAGCTGCTACACAAAAATCGGCAATTTGACGGGACGTAAAGAAGCAGAAAGGACTGTACAGCCAGCCCCGGCGTGTGGTATGATAGTCATACGGAATAGTGGGGCTGGCTGTCGGAAATGGAGGACACTATGTTAAGACAGACCACCCGAAACCTTATTACCGCCCTTTATCCGAGATTATCCCACGAGGACGAGCTGCAAGGTGAGAGCAATTCTATTTCAAACCAGAAGCGTATTCTTGAAACCTATGCGAAGCAGAACGGCTTTTCCAATCTGCAATGGTACACAGATGACGGTTATTCTGGGGCGAACTTCCAAAGACCCGGTTTTCAAGCCATGCTTGCGGACATTGAAGCCGGAAAAGTCGGCACCGTTATCGTCAAGGATATGTCACGGTTAGGGCGAAACTATCTGCAAGTGGGAATGTATACGGAAATGATTTTCCCACAGAAAGACGTCCGCTTTATCGCTATCAATGACGGAGTGGACAGCGCACAGGGCGACAATGATTTTGCCCCTCTGCGGAACATTTTTAACGAATGGCTGGTGAGAGATACGAGCAAGAAAATCAAAGCAGTAAAACGGTCTAAGGGTATGAGCGGGAAGCCCGTCACGAGCAAACCCGTATACGGCTACTTTATGGACGAGGACGAAAATTTTATCATTGACGGGGAAGCCGCCCCTGTTGTGCGGCAGATTTACAGCTTGTGCCTTGCCGGGAACGGGCCGACCAAGATAGCCCGTATGCTCACAGAGCAGGAGATCCCCACGCCGGGAACGCTGGAATACCGTCGGACGGGAAGCACCCGCCGCTACCACCCCGGCTATGAGTGCAAGTGGGCGACCAATACCGTGGTACATATCCTTGAAAACAGGGAGTACACGGGCTGTCTGGTAAACTTCAAGACGGAGAAGCCGTCCTACAAGACCAAGCACAGCGTAGAGAACCCCATTGAGAAACAGGCGATTTTCGAGAACCACCATGAGCCTATCATTGACACCCAGATGTGGGAGCGTGTGCAGGAGTTACGCAAGCAGCGCAAACGCCCGAACCGCTATGATGAAGTGGGCTTATTCTCCGGCATACTCTTTTGTGCCGACTGCGGCAGCGTCCTTTACCAGCAGCGTTACCAGAACGCCACCCGCAAGCAGGATTGTTATATCTGCGGGAGCTACAAGAAGCGTACCCGTGACTGTACGGCGCACTTTATCCGCACCGACCTGTTGACCGCCGGAGTGACCGACAATCTGCGGAAAGTCACCAGCTATGCAGCGAAGCACGAAGCCCGGTTTATGAAGCTGCTGATCGAGCAGAACGAGGACGGGGGCAAGCGCAGGAACGCCGCAAGGAAAAAGGAGCTGGAAGCCGCCGAGAAGCGTATCAGCGAGTTATCCGCTATCTTCAAGCGGCTGTATGAGGACAGCGTGACCGGGCGCATTTCAGACGAGCGTTTCACGGAGCTGTCGGCAGACTATGAAGCCGAGCAGAAAGAACTGAAAGAGAGAGCCGCCGCTATCCGGGCAGAGCTTTCCAAAGCGCAGGAAGCCACGGTAAACGCAGAAAAGTTTATGAATGTTGTCCGCAAGTACACCAGCTTTGAAGAACTTACCCCTACCCTTTTGCGTGAGTTTGTGGAGAAAATCGTTGTGCATGAGTGCAGCTATGACGAGAACGGCACACGCAGACAGGACATTGATATTTATTACTCTTTCGTTGGCAAGGTAGACCTGCCCGAATGACCGCCCGACCTATCCGGCGCAATGCGCAAACGCCGGATAGGAACGGCAAAATTTTTTACACTTCTACTACTTCTTTATCACACATCAGCAAACTGTCACGGCTTATCTTTATTCCACTTCCATTTCTTTACACAGTGCAAGGATTTTCTCCTGCATCTTCGCCTCCTCTTCCGTCAAGGGAACATCAATTTCAGGAAGATGCAGGAGTAACGCATCATACAAAAATTCTCCTGTCTTCGGGAAGTCTTTTTCTGCCTTCTCGATTGCATCGCGCACTCGCTTTTCTCTGGACTGTCCCACCGAAACATATTTTTCAAGGAACTTTTTGCGTCGGCTTCTGACGCTGATGTTTTTCCGATGTACCACTTCCCTCCCATAGCCTTTTTAATTCATTCATTTCCTCACCCCCGTACATCTATCAATAACACTGTACTTTTAGTATATTGCCAATAGCTTTTTAAAAAAATTTGAGCTACAATAGAGCTGTCAATACTAAAGGAGCGATGATAAATAGATTAGTCAACGGATAAAAGAGTTACGTCTTACGAATTGACACAAAAGAAGCTATCTGACTACTTAGGATTGACACCTAAAATGATTTCGTTTTACGAACTCGGGCAACGTGTTCCTCCTAGTGATATCATTTTGAAACTTACAGAGAGATTCCAAGTCTCGACAGACTACCTTCTTGGCAATGATACACCTGTACCGCACGAAGCCCACTTTAATGAGGGCAACGCTTCCGCTCCTCATCACATGGATGCCCGCACGCGCCTCCAGTTGGAAAAGGTCCTCAACGAAGACCAGTTGACCTACAACGGCGTCATCCTCAACGGTGAAGACAAAGAAAAAATGAAGCGTGCTCTTGAACTCGTCTTTTGGGATATAAAAGAAAAGAATAAGGAAAAATACGCCAGACGGAAAAAGAAATAGCTCGCTCGACAACAGACACGCTCTCCTTTAGATATTGTTCTACCAACATGCCAAGGATATTATACGCAAGTAGATGTTTATGACGTTCCTACTGGAGATTATCTACACACGATTCTTTATACAGGGAACTACGACGATCCAGACACGATGTAAAACCATCTTTCAAAACAAGAAGGGGGCTGCTCCTCATGGGATGGAGATTTCGCAAGTCCATCAAGATTCTGCCGGGCATCAAAGTCAATATCGGTAAAGACGGCTTTTCGAGCGTTTCCGTCGGCACACGCGGCGCACATCTCACGATGGGCAAAAACGGAACGACCGTATCGGCAGGAATTCCCGGCACAGGGCTTTCCTACGTCAAGCGGCTCGATAAGCCTGTCGGACAAAATACCACCGAATGCCCCTACTGCGGGCATCGCATGAGAAAGCAATGGGATGCTTGCCCAAAGTGTCAGCAGTCCTTGATCCAGCAAGCACCCCAGCCTACGTCAGACAACGTCGCACCGAGTTCTCCTGCTGATCGCCGCATCGGGTGCGGCGGCTTGTTCGCCCTGTCGCTTCTTGCACTCATGCTAGTGTATATTTGCTAGACACGGAACTTTCACTATGGATCGCTACGTGCATAATACCGAGAAAATGCAGTATGACATCTATAAAACCACGGACGAAATCGCCGAGAAATATGGGCGATAGTTTGACAGCCCGACAGCTTTACAAAGAGCTTAATACAAGCTAATATAATATAAATGCGAAGCCTAGTGTTTTAGGGATTATTGAAGATACGGCATTTCCGGAGAGAGGCAAAAAGAAACTCGAATCAAGTGTGCAGCAATGTACCGTGGGTTCGAATCCCACCCTCTCCGCCAGATGTTTCAAGGCTTCGTGGACTTTTCCACGAAGTCTTTTCTGTAGGGAGAAGGGATTTTCATGGCGATTGCAGGACCTCAGGCGCCGCAGGCGCCAACGCCGCCGGCTGTTCCGGGACTTGACGCTGCATCGGAGGCAGTCGGCGGACTGCCGGACTTCGGCGCTTCCGGACAGTCGGCGATCGAGGGCGCACAGCAACGGGCTGCCGACGCTGCACAAGCCGGCCAGGATGCGGCGGCAAACGCACGCGCGGCGGGCGAACGGCTCATGGGAACGCCCGAGCGAAAGACACAGGAAAAGACGGCGGGAGAAGAACCGGGTAAGGAGGAAAAGCTCGCGCAGAAACCGGCTGCCGCCGCGCCCGAAGCGGGCGGCACAAAGAGCCAGACGACCTCCTCCGAGGCGGCAAATCTGCCGCCGGCGGCACAGGCGGTGCAGGAGAAGCCGGGCACGGAGACGCGTGTGCCGAAGCCGTCCGCCGACGAGCCGCCGCAGGGCTTCGGCATGATGCACCTCGCCGTCGTCGCCGCCCTTTGCGCTTGTCTCGCAGGCGTCCTCGCCTACAAGTTCCTGCACAGGAAAAAGGGCGAGCCGACTCCCGCCATGCGTGCCGCACGAGAGGCGGAGCTTCTGGCCGATCTTGAAACGATGCGCGCCGCACGCGAAAGGCGCGAATCTGACCGCGCCGCCAAGGTTGCCGCCGCCGGGCTTTCCGCCATCGCGGGCGCGGCGGTGCGCACCGCGCCTGA
>ERZ772957.1630-NODE-1630-length-14160-cov-4.902730_pt1 | contig 14160 bp, 13 predicted proteins | sample MGYA00580682_ERZ772957 | MGnify/ENA primary metagenome ERZ772957 (study PRJEB29015, sample SAMEA2737921) | human oral metagenome | biome: human oral; feature: human-associated habitat; material: dental | place: China | collected 2025 ...
GGATTTCCAAACCTTGGCGGTAAGCCGTTTTTTATCGGCCCGCAGCCGTTCATCGTTACCAATGTGTCAAACGATGTCGATAATTCCATCAGCTTTGCACACTCCATGCAAACTGCATTCGGAGGCACAGGCATCGATACGTCGATTGACCCCGGCGAAGCGGAAATAGCCCGGATTGTTGCGCAGGCGGAATCGGCTACCGGTATTGCCGCAGCAAGCTATAACGGGCATGTCAAACAGGGACAGCTCAAGCTGATTCAAGCCCTCGCCCGCCTGCATAAGCCGATGATTGCCGTCGCTCTGCGTAATCCTTACGATCTCGGCTCCCTACCCGCTCACGTCTGCGGGCTTGCAGCTTATGAATACAGCAATGCGGTGTTATCATGTATCGCCGATATGCTTAAGACGAACGAAAAACCTACAGGAAAGTTCAGCGTTGCTATCCCGCAGATTGCGCTATAAAATAAATATAAGGAGGATTTAAATATGAACAACACACATCATCAAGCTTGTACCACCGTATTGGTCGGGAAAAAGGCCTCTGTTGACGGGTCGGTGATGATTGCCCGCAACGAGGATTTTCATGAAGCGGTTTCGGTTAAGCTTTTTACCCTAATGCCCGCAAGCGAGGTAAAAAACCGTACTTATACGTCGAAGAACACCGGCGTTACCGTTGCGCTACCGGAGAAAGCGCTCCGCTGTACATCCACGCCTCAGGCATTTCAGCTGCTGAAGGGCGATGAAGGAGAATACGGAGAAGCGGGCATCAACGAAAAGAATATTGCCGTCAGCTCAACCGAAAGCGTATACGGCAATCCTCGCGTGCTGGCTTACGATCCACTCGTACCGGACGGTATCGGGGAAGATTCGATCAACAGCATCGTGGCGCCGTTCATCGGTTCCGCACGGGACGGAGTTGCATTTTTAGGAAAACTGATTGCACAGTACGGTTCGGCGGAAGGTAACGGTATTCTCTTTGCCGATGCGGACGAAGCATGGTACATGGAAATCCCGTGCGGGCATTATTGGGTAGCGCAGCGTATTCCCGATGACTGCTATGCGGTTGCCCCCAATCAGGTCAGTATCGAAAAAATCGACTTTTCAAATGAGCATGATTTTATGTGGGCGAACGGCATTCAGGCATTTGTCGAAGAGCATAAGCTCAATCCCGACCGCGAAGGCTTCAACTTCCGGCATATTTTCGGCACTTCAACCGAGAAAGACCGTGTGTACAACACGCCGCGCGCATGGTTCGCGCAAAAATACCTGAACCCCGAAATAGAGCAAAGCCCCGTATCAAACGATATCCCGTTTATCAGAAAGGCGAGCAGGCTGATTTCGGTAGAAGATGTTCAGTATATCTTGAGTTCGCATTACAACGAAACCGTCTACGATCCGCTCGGCAAAGCGGGAACCGACTATGAAAAAACACGATTCAGAGGCATCTCCCTTTCCCGCACGGCGGAATCCCATATTCTCCAGCTGCGTCCCGGCGTACCGGAAGGCATAGCCGCTATTCAGTGGCTCGCGTTCGGCACCACCGCCTTTACCCCCTATGTGCCGTTTTTTACCAACATCAACGACACGCCGAAAATCTACAAAAAAAAGACGGCGACCGTTTCGCTCGAAAATGCCTATTGGCTGTTTAAAATCCTCGGATTCCTGACCGAAAGCCGCTATCCGGCATTCCGCGATGCAAATACAACCTATTTGCACGAGATGCAAACCTACGGGTTTAAACGAGTTCACGAGATTACCGAAGCAGGCAAAGCCCTGACCGGAGAACAGCTGACCGAATTCCTTACCGCGGAAAACGAAAAGACCGCCGCGCACGTCATCAAAAAGACCAAAGACCTCATCGCGCAGCTGATGCTGGAATCGTTCAACTACTCAAAGCTCAGTTTCAAAATGGATAAGAATCTGTAAAAAACTTAGGATAAGTATAGGTCTTTCCGTCTATACCCCGTGCCGAAAAACGGCCGTCTTTTAATGGGGAGATAATATCCTCATAGCGCAGTAGGGCGGAAAGCGGGAATTTTCCGCCGCCGTTCGGTAAATCGACTGCAAATTGCGGTAACGATAAACCGGAAAGACGTTTACGTAATGCTTTCCATATAAGCGCGGCTTTTTCAAGCGGTACACGAAAATGCGCCGTTCCCCGCGCCAAATCCGTTTGGAACAAATATCCGGGTTTTATCCCCATACATACGAGCGCGTGGAAAAGCTCCGCAAGAACGGCGGGATCATCATTAACGCCGCGCAGCAATACGGTCTGGGTTTGCACCGGAATACCCGAATCGATACAGCGTGTTAAGGCTTTCCGCTGCGCCGTGCCGAGTTCCGCCGGATGGTTTATATGTGCAATCACCCAGAGCGGACGGACGGAACGAAGCAGCGCCATAAGCTCTTCGGTAAAAAGCTCCGGTGCAAAGACCGGCGCACGGGTGCAGAGGCGGAGCAGCAAATCGGGACGGACGGAACGGAGGCTTTCCAACAGCTGTTTTATCTGCTCAAAACTGCCGCTCATCGGGTCTCCGCCCGAAACCAGAATTTCCTGTACTTCGGGGTGTGTTTTAAGATATGCTGTTACCGCTCCGATTTGCTCATCGGAAATAAAGCCGCTTGAGCGGGCGGTAAATTCACGCCGGAAACAGTACCGGCAATACGAGATGCAGCGGCCGGTACTCAATAGCAGCACGCGGTTCGGATATTGGTGTACCAGATACGGGGTAACGCAATAGCGCGCCTCGCCGAGCGGGTCGCCCCGCTCTTCCTCCGACACGACCAGTTCGTCGTCGGAGGAAAGCACCTGCCGGCGCAGCGCAGCAGCGTCGGCAGGTGCTGCGGAGGTAATCAAGGCCTTAAATGCCGGTGAAATATGCTCCGGCAAGCGAATAACCGTATCGGAAGCAGGCTCATTTCGCCAATCATCATTCCAACGATTATCGTCCCGGCAATCATCATCCGGTGCGGCGTTCATACCTCCGTCACACATTTACAGCGCATCAACTCCGTACATCAATGCTGCCAGTACCTGTGCATCGTCAATTAAGTTTTTCATAATGCAGTATTCATTCGGCTGATGCGCCATATCGTCGAGCGTACTCCATACGACGGCGTTAAAGCCTGCCTGACGGAGCGGAGCCGCAACGGTTCCTCCGCCGATACCGATGGTTTGCGTTTTTTTGCCGTGTACTTTTTCGATAGCCTTTGACAGCATCGTAACGACCTCGGCATCGACAGGCGTTGCAGGCGATTCCGCCGAATCATCAATAATAAGCTCAACCTGTACGCCGTATTTGGCTTCTATCGCACTTGCCTCGACTTTTATCTTTTCCATCACTTCCGCAACAGTGTAACACGGGAGTATACGGCAATCCATATAAAAGACATCATCGCCCGGAATGGTGTTGATGTTCGGGATATTCGCTTCTTTTTTTGTCGGCTGCAAGGTCGAATACGGCGGCTCGAACAAATTATCCTGCTTTGAAAACACTTTTTCCAAAGCATTCAACCGGAGCGCTAAATCTGCTGCCGCAATGTGCGCATTCTTTCCTAAATCGGGGCGAGAGGCGTGCGTTTGCACTCCATGCACCACAACCTTTAACCACAACAGGTTCTTTTCCGCAACTTCAATTGTCTCGCCCGAAGGATCTCCCCCGTCAGGGACGACGATAATATCCTGCGGCTTAAACAGCTGATGATTATTTAAAAGATAAATAATCCCGTATCTCGAACCCACTTCTTCATCAGCAACAAACAACAATTTTACGGTGTGGGCAGGCTGAATCTTTAATGCAAGAAATGCATAAGCGGCGAATACCGCTCCGGTCAGTCCTTGCTGGTTATCCTCTACACCGCGCCCGATAATTTTATCGCCGTCCTGCTTCAATACCCACGGATCGCTTTCCCATTTTGCGAGTTCTCCGGGCGGCACCACATCGGTATGCGCCATAATCCAAACCCGTTTTGAATCATCTTTGCCCGGAATGGTAACCACAAGGTTCGGTCTGATACCGGAGGATACCCGCGTATCTGGTGCATCGAACCGTTCAAATTGAGTAAAGCCGAGCTTTTTTAAATACGCTTCCAGCGCTTCGCATTTTTTCAATTCCCCGTCGCCGTCCGACTCCGGAGCCATAGCGGGAATAGAACACAAAAGCCGTTCAAGCTCAATCATCTTATCTTTTTGTTGAGCGATAAAATCTTTAACCGATAAAAAATTTGACATACAACCTCCGGATACGTAATAAAATATACGGTAACCCTGTTCGAAAACTTCCGTTGCGGAATAGGTTACCTTGAATGCACCTCTCAGGAGCAGAGCAAGCCTTGAGATGCGTTGTTACTATATCATATTGGCGGCTATTCTGCAAATAAAAGAGATTTCCGGAGACAAATGCATCAGTCTGTTTTGTAGTTCCCCGCAGATTTCAAGGAAGTTGATGCCCTTTTATCTAACCGAAAGGCTCCTTGTCTAACACGTCATACACTGATATAGTACGCTATGCGCACAGAAAAAATTATTATCCTTGATTTCGGAGGGCAGTATAGCCAGCTCATTGCCCGCCGTATCCGCAAATGCGGAGTATATTGTGAAGTGCTTCCTTTCGATGCAGAACTTTCCCGCATACAAAGTAGTAATTTAAAAGGAATCATCTTATCCGGAGCGCCTGATTCCGTATATGCCGATGATGCGGCAACCTGCAATCCTGAAATATTCAACTTAGAGGTACCGGTGTTGGGTATCTGTTACGGGATGCAGCTGATGACCTATTTGCTCGGCGGAAAAGTGCAGCCGGCAGAAAAAAGCGAATTCGGTAAGACAAAGCTGTACACCGGCAAAGATGCGGCAGGTGCAGCGCTTTGGAAAGATTGTCCGGCGGACTCTATCGTGTGGATGAGCCACAACGACAGCGTATCCGCCCTTCCCGAAGGGTTTACAACCATTGCGAAAACGGATAACTGTCCTATCGCCGCAATGGCGAATACCGAACGCAAATGTTACGGCGTACAATTCCATCCCGAAGTATTACACTCCGTATACGGCACACAAATGCTCAAAAACTTTGTGCGCGGCATTTGCGGATGTACCGAAGTCTGGAACGCCGCAACCGCCGCCGATTCGGTTATTCAGGAAATAAAACGGAAGGTCGGAAACAAAAAGGTTATTTCGGCTCTGTCGGGCGGAGTTGATTCCTCCGTCGCTTCGGTACTGGTGCATAAGGCCGTCGGTGATCAGCTTACCTGTATCTTTGTCGATCACGGTCTTTTACGCAAAGATGAGGCGGAACAGGTATTAAAAACATACCGTGAAACACTCGGTCTTAACATCATCCATGTGGATGCCTCCGAGCGGTTCTTAAAAAAACTTGCCGGAGTAACCGAACCCGAACGCAAGCGGAAGATTATCGGTGAAGAATTTATCCGCGTTTTTGAAGAAGAAGCGAAAAAAATCGGCACGGTTGACTTTTTGGTACAAGGAACCATCTATCCCGATGTTATTGAATCCGGCGGCAGTAAAAAAGCGGCAGTCATAAAATCCCATCACAATGTCGGCGGACTTCCCGAAAATATCGACTTTAAAGAATTGATTGAACCGCTGCGGATGCTGTTTAAGGACGAGGTGCGGGCGCTCGGCACGGCGCTTGGTATTCCCGACGAACTGGTCAAGCGGCAGCCCTTCCCCGGCCCGGGACTTGCGGTGCGTGTCTTAGGAGAGATTACTCCCGAACGGCTGCATTTGGTGCGCGAAAGCGATGCCATCCTCCGCGAAGAGATTGCGCAGGCGGGCTTGGCGGATTCTATTTGGCAGTATTTTACCGTCTTCCCCAATGTCCGCACGGTCGGCGCCATGGGCGACGGCAGAACATATGACAACCTCATTGCGATACGGGCGGTAACATCCGTCGATGCGATGACGGTCGAAGTCGCGGAAATTCCGTATCCGCTGCTGCAAAAGATTACGCTCCGTATCATCAACGAAGTCAAAGGCATCAACCGCGTGGTGTACGACATTACGCCCAAACCGCCCGCCACCATTGAATGGGAGTAAAATGATCGTATGAAAAGACCTTTTAGCTGAGGCAACAGCTCACAGCTAAAGGGTCTTATAGTCTCCTGTATTAAATCCATTCACAAGAGGAAGCCGACCATTGTTTAGTGTACTTCGTACTCTCGACAGCTGACACGAACGGAGCTGCCAAGAAAACTTTTATTGTATTAAGCACTGCACTATAATCATTCGTTTTAGTGTTAATCTTACGCGTAAAGGCGCCCCACTTCTTCTGCATTGTTGCATCATTACCAAAATCCATTACCTGTTTAAACTGTTCAACAGTAAAGAGGTGGTTACGATTGGCAAAGGTTTCCCTTAAAGCTTCTGACAATACCTGACCGTCAAAATCAAATTTGTTGGCGATATAATAGATATCGTAATAGTCCTTCATCCGGCTGGAAAACTCCATCAGACTCAGAACGGCATCGATTTTTTCAGCTACTACGGTTTCAATGGAGTAGGTATTTACTGTCGGAGATACAAAATCAGGAAGTTGGGTCGGAATTCTGCGCTTTTCCTGTTTTGGAACAATAACATCTCCTACACCGAAGTCAACACTGAATCTTATTTTAATATTTCTAATGCGAGCAAGAATTGAGGCTCCAATACCTGAGTATTTTTTGGTAACGGCAATCGGTTCAACATCTTTTATCTCAAAACTTATAAAATCATTATCCGTAGAAACAGCGATAATTTCCTCTAAAATAAATTTCAACTGTTCCGGCGTATTAGGTATTTTTCGAAGCAAAAAGTCTACGTCCATCGTAACTCTGCTGTCAAACTCTGTAAGAGAATAGAGAAACAAACCGCCCTTTAGTACGAGATTCTCGGCATATTTTGATTTTTCCAAACGGCGCAGAAATTCCTCTTGGCAAAAAAGCTGGAGACACAGCTGATAGCTTCTTCCGCTTTCGAGAGCCTTGTTTTTGAGCCGTGCAAGAACGGAAGCTGCAATATCAGCCATTAAGCAGTACCTCCATTACATCCATCAATCTTTTGTAGATATGCATTTCCTTTGCATATCTTGAAAGATTACTCAAATTTTTCTTTTCATCGGCAGCGTATGCATTGAGGGCATTGTTAAACATTTCGTTATCCAATTTTGTTCGATATTTAAAACAGTCACAAATAGTGCGTTCACGGTCATAAACAGCAAGTTGTATACCGCCAAAATCTCCACTTGTTTTTCCGATTTCAAAATGAGCAAGCTGTACAAAATAGGTTTTTATAGCAAGAGAATCAATCTTTAACTTTGTACGTGAAAATGTTCGTGGAACGGCAATCGACCATTGCCTCGGTGTAAAGTCGCTATAGTTGTAGTAAAACAGCGCTGACTCCACACAGACAATACTTTCAGGTAGAAGTGCCGCAAGCACTCGTTCTTCTTTTATATCTTTTTGTTCCGAAAGCTGATAATAGCCATGCCTAACGCGTTCAATATAGCCTTTCTTGCATAAATATGTGACATCGTAATGGGAAAGGCTCTCAGAAACAAAATCAGAAGTCTTAGCAATACCATCGGACTTCTCTATGATTCTTTTTATGACTTCTTTTTTATCCACTTATTTATCAACCTCTACATCATAAGGAAACTTCTAAAAAACTGCTTCATAGTCCGCAAAAGGATTATACTATACAAAAACTCAAATATCAACAATTTTTAGTACACAAATTAAAACAACTGTGTAATACAACTTTGCAACTAATTGCAAAACCGCGTGAAATTTGATATGCTAGGATAGTTGGACATTAATTAATCATATTAGCATGGATTAATACTATCAATGTCAAAAAACGGCAGAGAATATCCCCTAAACAAAATATGTTAGAGGCTGTCGAATGGGAGTAACGCCAACCGTATGAATGCCAAACCCTTTCATATAACGCATCTTTTAAAACACCCATTTTCCCTAACTGTCCTGCTCGCGGTATGTCTCTACTCTTCATGCCGGTCGGTTCCACCGTCTATTCCTAAAGCGATTATGGGAACAGGACGCATGACGCGGGAACAGCTCGTTTCATTCTTTTTAACGCAAACAGAAGAAGTCGATCGGGAAAGAGTTGAACGGTTAGCAGCATATTATATAAAAGAGTCCGCAGCCGAAGGAATAAATGCCGACATTGCTTTTGCGCAAATGTGTTTGGAAACAGGCTTTTTACGGTTCGGCGGTTTGGTAACCGCAGAGATGAACAATTTTTGCGGACTTGGCGCCATCAATGCCGAAAATCCGGGGTTGGCGTTTCCCGACGAACAAACGGGAGTCAGGGCGCATATTCAGCATCTCAAGGCGTATGCCAGCGCCGAACCGCTCAAGCTTCCATCCGTAGATCCGCGTTACCGTTACGTAAATCCGAAAGGCAAGGCGCCCCATATTTATAACCTTGCCGGAACATGGGCATCGGATCCCGCTTATGGGCATAAAATAGATCAGCTGCTGCGCCGCATGTACGCAGGATTGTAAAGAAAATATAACCGGTAACCTCTAAAAAACTCAATTTCCGAGGTTACTTTAAATTGATTTGCGAAGGAGATTATTATGACAATAGCTGAACGTATTAACGTATTACGCAATAAAATGGCGGAATGCGGCTTCGACGCGTATTATATTCCAACCGCCGACCCGCATCAGTGCGAATATCTTGCCGAACACGATAAGACCCGCGTCTTTATTTCCGGCTTTACCGGCTCTGCAGGCGCCGTATTGGTTACAAAAGACAAGGCCTTTTTATGGACTGACGGCCGGTATTTTTTACAAGCTGAAAAAGAATTACAGGGAAGCGGTATCCTCTTGCAAAAGAGCGGAGAGCCGAATGTACCGACCGTATTTGAATATCTTGCACAAACGCTTCCTGCGGGAAGTACGATCGGTATGGACGGGAAAGTGATGGCGGTTAATTCGTTTGCACAGTTTAATTCGTCGCTTCCCGATATGAAGTTTGTTATCGGCCGTGATCTCATCGGAGAAATGTGGACGGATCGGCCTGCGCCCGTATTAAGCGCCGCCTTTTTACTTGATGTCTGCTACACGGGAAAATCTGCGTCGGAAAAAATCAAAGAAGTCCGCGCGGTACTTCGGGAAAAGAAAGCGGAGGCAACGGTTATCGGAGCGTTGGAGGATGTTTGTTACCTCTTTAATATCCGTGGCAACGATATTGAATGCACGCCGGTTGTTACCGCCTATGCCTTGGTCGATATGCAGAGTGCACGGCTTTACATTGACGCGCGGCAAATGACGGATAAGGTGAAAGCGGCGCTTGAAAAAGAAGGCGTGTCAGTTGAGCCTTACGAAGCGGTTTTCGCCGATGCCGAAAAGTTACAGGGTACGGTCTACCTTGATCCCGCACGGACAAATATCTTCTTACGCAACAAGATAAAAGCGGAGATCATAGAAGGTCTTAATATCACCTCTTCGATGAAAGCGATAAAAAACGAAACCGAAGTTAAAAACTACCGCAATGCGTTCCTTAAAGACGGTATCGCGATGGTCAAAATCCTCAAATGGGTGGAAGATCATGCCGATAGCGGCGTTACCGAATGGGATGTTTCCGAACAGCTGCTGCGTTTCCGTGCCGAACAGCCCGACTTCATAGAGGCGAGCTTTACCACAATTGCCGGATATGGAGCGAATGCGGCGATTATCCACTACGGGCCTAAAAAAGAAACCGCAGCGACCTTGCAGCCCAAAGGCTTTTTACTGCTTGACTCGGGCGGACAATACAAAGACGGAACGACGGATATTACCCGTACCATTCCGCTCGGCCCGCTCACCGCGGAAGAAAAAGAGGATTATACGCTGGTGTTAAAAGGGCATATCCAACTTGCTTTGGCGCGGTTCCCCGAAAACACCACCGGCTATAAACTCGATATCCTTGCCCGCAATCCGCTCCGAAAATACGGGAAGGACTATAAGCACGGCACCGGACATGGAGTCGGGTATGTGCTGTCCGTTCACGAAGGGCCGCAGAATATCGGGCTCCGCTATAGTGACGCTCCGATGAAGGCGGGCATGATTACCTCCAATGAGCCCGGCTTTTACTGTGCCGGAAGTCACGGTATCCGCATCGAAAGCCTTACGCTGACAAAGGAATGGAAAACGACTGAGTACGGCACCTTCTTGAAGTTTGAAACGCTGACGCTCTGCCCGATCGACACACGGCCGATAGTGAAGGAGCTGTTGCTCCCCGAAGAACTCAAGTGGCTAAACGATTATAACCAAACGGTTCGCGCTGCTTTGGAACCTCATTTGGATGAGGCACACCGCTCATTCTTAAAAGAGCGGACACAGGCGTTATAAGAGGGCTAAGGGGTAAGATAATGAAATCTGATTGATTTTTCATGTATTCCATTATATAGTATGAGTGGAGGTTCAATATGGCAATGTTACAAGTCCGCGATATAGATGATCGATTATATGATAGGCTAAAATTTGTTGCGAAATTGGATAACCGCTCAATCAGTCAACAAGTTATTACAATTTTACAGGATTATTTTACTTCAATTCCCATAAAACAAAAAAATGCCACGGAAGAATTCTTAAAACTTGCAGGTTCTTGGGAAGATAGCCGAACTACAGAAGCAATAATCGATGATATTTATAGTTCGCGAGTAAATTCTACAAGATTTGAGGCATTAGATGGCATATTTAATTGATACGGATATAATAATTTTTGCTCTTCGTAAAGATAAGTCGGTTCTGATAAAATTTGAAGAGAACAAGAACATCCCCATTTCAATTTCAATGATCACTTATGCAGAGCTGATTTTTGGAGCAAAGCGTTCTCAAAACGAACAGCAAAACATGATTAAAGTAAGGCATATCCGTGAACTTTATCCGATTGAAGAGTTAAACGAAGGTGTGATGGAAGTTTTTGCCGATATAAAAGCAAAAATGTTTAACAATGGAATGCGAATTGAAGATATGGATTTATTTATTGCAGCAACAGCAATTTACAATGATTTAACACTGGTAACAAACAATGTGAAGCACTTTGAAAAAATCCCATATTTAAAATTGGAAAACTGGAAAAGTTAGGAAACCTAATGCCTGCTTCAACCCGCCATCGCTCTGCAATGCAGGGTAAACAAATATTAAAATAATAGGAAGATAAAATAAATGCTGGAACAGCGGGCAGCCGCAGGACGGATTATCATGGGGATTGACCCCGGACTTGCCCATACCGGCTACGGCATCATTGCTGTGTCCGGCAGCAGGATGCGCTGCATCGACTATGGTGTTATTCAAACGGAAGCGGGGCAAGTACAGGGAAACCGGCTGCTCATTGTTTTTGACCGGCTCACGGAGCTTATCCGCACATACCAACCCGCCGCTGCCGGTATCGAAACGCTCTATTTCGCAAAAAACGTAACGAGCGCTTTGAGCGTTTCGGAAGCGCGCGGCGTAACGCTGCTTGCCTTAGCGCAGTCCGGTATTCCCGTCTTTCAATACGCGCCGAATGCTATTAAAAAAGCGGTTACCGGCATCGCACAGGCAGAAAAGCAGCAGGTGCAGCTCACGGTACAGTTACTGCTCGGTCTTAAAACAATACCGAAACCCGACCATGCCGCCGATGCGTTGGCGGCGGCGATTACTTATGTGAATACTTCGAACCGTATTTACAAGGAATATCACCGCCGGAAATAATTGCAACATTCGTTTTAATCTCAATAAAAATGTGCGTTTTTTTTGATAATGCCGAGCTTTCGCCCTTCTTTTGCGCAATATCAAAATCTTAAGTTATCCGCACTTTTGCCGATGCCTTTAATATGAGCTTCTCACAACTTTTTACCTTGATAAAGAATGTTGTTATTTCTCCCGAAGTGATTATCGTTACGATACTCCTCATACTATACCTAAATCTCGTATTTTATGTTGTACGGTATCAAAAGCCGAAACTTCCGTCTCTTCAAAGCAGACTTCAAAAAAATCTACAAAAACCGCAGGAAGAACCGAAGCCGGCCAATGCATCTTCCGACGGGGCAAAGTAACGATGTAATTTGCTGTATCTCTCAACGAGCAGTCAGCGCTGCAGGAATGTCTTTAATACAAAAGCTGTATCGTTGGATGGGGGAAGCGCCGTATAATCCGATAAGTGAACGGTGAAGTTTTGTTCCATAGCCTTTGTGCAAATCATAACGGTACAACGGATATGTTTTATGATATTCCATCATGCAATGATCCCGTTCGGTCTTCGCCAGAATAGAAGCAGCCATCACACACGGATATCGTCCATCAGCTTTAGGTTCTGCAATCAGCTTAAAATTACCGCAAATATCAGGCAGTTGATTACCGTCAACAATAACCGTCAAATTCTCTTCATTACCGGCCGCTGTATTTGAAGTATTGCACTTATACTGTGCAAGTAAAGACTCAAAAGCATTCTTCATTGCAGCGAGTGTTGCTTGTAAAATATTGATTTTATCTATCTGTTCGGGGGATATTGATGCAATTTGCCAATACAGCGCACGTTCCAAAATAGCCGTCCGTGCAATCTCCCGCCGTTTAGGCGATAGCTTTTTTGAATCGTCTAATAGAGAACAGTCAAAAGAATCGGGCAAAATAACAGCAGCGGCATACACGGGGCCTGCAAGCGCGCCTCTCCCTGCTTCATCAATACCGCAAAATAACATTCCTGATTCTTCCCGTCACCTTTATTTCCATATATATTCCCGGCCGTAACTATTTGCGGACGAGAGCTTTCGTAAATCCTGTTAATTCAAAATCTCCCTGCTCTTCAACTTTAGAAGCATTGTCGGCAAGGACAGCAGAATCCATCATTCCGAACACAGGAGACGTATACGAACACCGTACTTTCCGTATTTGTACGGTTGAACCGATACACTCGGCTAGTCTTCCGGTATAATGCGCAGCAAGATTACAAACCGTATCGGTCAACGTACTATCTGTTTTTACAAAATTGAAGCACAAAGCCATTAATCCTGATGCCGTAAAAGTGCTGCGGAGAGAGGACACGGAGCTTTTTTCAGCACGTATCAATACGGCCTGCATACTTTGTTCGGAACGAAAAGACGTGTCAATGCAGGTTAATCGGCTATCCCTCAGTATCACTGCATCGCCTCCCTCTTTTACGGTAACCGAAACTCCATTCAGCGTAACAGCAGCGTGCGAACCATACAAAACCGGAACAATGCGAGGTTCCGTAAACCGCTCCGAACGGTTTATCAAACATCCTTTTATCTCGAGAGAAGTACGTTCAACAACAAAACCGGCATTTTCTCCAAACGTAATTGTCGAATTATTTTCACCGTTTATGCTAATCGGAACGGTCAGAAATACGGCATTCTCAACATACACATTTGAGCGAAGGAAAATGGAAACATACGCAGGTTCACCGTTTTTTACCGGAACTTGCCGATTTAGATATTCACGGGCTGCAGCAACGGCTTGCTCAAGCGTATTGAATGGAGCATTGGACGAACCGTTCGCTCGAGAGTTTTTTGCAGCAGCATTTACATAAAAGGCTAAACCGTCCGCAGCAAACAGCGAAAGAGAAAAAAGGAAATATACAAAAAGGCAAACTATCCGTTTACGATTTCCCTTCATTATTTCTTATAGCACACCTTTAAAAACTTCACGCAACTCAGGATATTGCGTATAGTAGTGCAACTCAAGCTCTTCATGAGTTAAGCCGGCTAATTCATGACTCATATAATGAATCCAGCGGCTATCTTTATCGGAATAGATATCATGCTTTCTACACCAGTAATCCGGCTGAATCGGTTCACTGCTTTCCTTGTTATGGAATACTTTATAATCATGCACAGCTATCTTTACATCACGGCGCGGAATACCTTTTTCCAAGAAAGCCGACACAAGATAATTGATAGTGGCACCGCTATCAAAGATATCATCAACTAACAATATCTTATCACCGCTCCGCAGGTGTTCGGGTGAATATGTCCATCCGTCAATCATCATCTTCGACTGCTGCTGAGCATCGGAATAAGAATGAGCGACAACCGCAGCGTACAAAATAGGTTTCTCATCTTTATTCACCACCTTAAACCACTCATGGATGGCATTTCCTAAAGATGAACCGCCCCGCAATGAAACGTATATCACATCAGGAATAAAGCCGTCTTC
>ERZ772957.1632-NODE-1632-length-14149-cov-11.146232_pt1 | contig 14149 bp, 13 predicted proteins | sample MGYA00580682_ERZ772957 | MGnify/ENA primary metagenome ERZ772957 (study PRJEB29015, sample SAMEA2737921) | human oral metagenome | biome: human oral; feature: human-associated habitat; material: dental | place: China | collected 2025 ...
TTGCTCTTCTGCGCCTCCTCGATCTGCCAGACGACGCCGTTGATCTGATCGCTCAGATAGCTCAAGACCGAGCCGATGCAGATCGCCAGATGTTCCGCCGTCTTCAAGATTTCCTTCAAACCGTGCAGACGAAGTTCCAAGGCGTCGCGCTGCGCACGAAGCTGGCTCTCCTTCTCCCGCGCCACGCTCAGCTCGATCTGAATGTCCTTGACCGACTCGTAATGCTCGCGTATGCGCTCCTCCGAATAATTGCCGAAGTCGCTGCTCGTCTCGGCGAGCTTCTTCTTCTCCCTCTGCTCGATTGCCGAAAGCTCATCGACCTTCTCGATCGTCTGGCGCGTGAGTTCGCGCAGATCCTCAAGCGTGCGCCGGCTCGACTCGACCTCGCCGCGCGCCGCCTCGTAGATGCCGAAGATCTGCGTCTTATTCGTCTCGATCGTGCTGACTGTATTCTTGAGAATATTATCCAGCGACTTGGCGCTGAGCTTGTCGATCTGAGTGCGAGGAAACTCCGATCCGCTCTTCTCCTGCTCCATAAACATCGCCGCCCCCTTTTTCCACTAAAGATATTCATTTCATTATATACCAGACGCGGCCTCATATTCAAGGAGTTTGATGCAAACATCAGCGCATGACTATTTGACAGATAATGCATCATGCCGTATAATAAAAACAACAAGGGTGCTGCTGGTAAACGGTCAGCCCCGATCAAGAAATAGGTTTTAGAAAACCCGCCTAATCCTTGCCGAGGCAGGCGGGTTTTCTTATGCCTTCAGAACGACGAGGATGAACAGCGTCACCAAAAGCAACGCAAGCAAATCGTTTATCGTCATGGGCAACGCCCCCTCTCAGGGGCAAGAATTAACCGTCTACCATTTCGCAACAGCACCACGTCTATTATAGCACAAATCGCTTGATTTTCCACCCTGTTGCCGTTAAACTAAGAAGAAGCGCTTTTCTATTCATCTACTATACAAAATCGCGAGGGAGATCAGATATGAGCATTTTTTCCAGATTCCTGCCCAAGAAGAAGCAGCCGGAAATCAAGAACAATATTCCAAAGGAAAAGGCGAACATCAAGAAGACGTTCGCCGTTTACTGCCATAAGGAACACGGCACCGCGGGCGAAAAGCTCTGCCCCAAGTGTACGGCGCTCCTCGCCACCGTGCTGATGAAGATGAATCGCTGTCCCTACGGCATTACGAAGCCGATTTGCGACCGCTGCGAGAACCCTTGCTTCTCGAAGAGCCAAAACGTCGAGTTCCGCAAGATCATGACCGCCAACCAGAAAAGCATGCTGCTGCGCCACCCGATCATGACGATCAAGCACAAGCTCGCGAGCCTCGGCGTCGACTACGCCCTCAAGGAGCGCGACAAGAAGGCGCAGCAGAAGGTCGAGGCGAAGGAAAAGGCGGCGAAGCGCCGCGAAGAAGCGCGCAGCAAAAAAAAGAAGTGAGGGTCGCCCCCTCACTTCTTCGCGATGATGCCCGCAAGCTCTCGCATGCTGTCGTTCAACGCGCCGAGCTTCGCTTCGATGCGCACGAGCAAAAATGCCGTGACCGCCATCGGAAAGCCGTAGCTGCCGAACGCCGCCAAAAGATCGTTCATCTCATCACCCCCTCGCCCTGCTACATGCGGCGAGGGGGGATTTTCATATCAGGCCGGGCGCACCGTGCTGAACGCACAGCCGCACAGCCCTACGCTCAGGCGATCGCATTGCGAAGCTCGCCGATGCCCTCGATCTTCACGACGACCTCATCGCCCGCCTTGAGCCAGCGGCGCTCCTTTTCGGGCATGCCGAAGATCACGCCGTGCGGCGTGCCCGTGAAGATGATGTCGCCGGGTTCCAGCGTCATACACTTCGAGATGTAGCTGACGATGGCGGCGGGTGAGAAGATCATGTCCGCCGTCGTCCCGTCCTGGCGCATCTCGCCGTTGACGAACGTCTGAACGGCGAGATGCGAGACATCGATCTCAGCGGCGGGCACGATATAGGGGCCGAGCGGCGCGAAGCCGTCGGGCGTCTTGCCGAGCAGCCACTGCGAGGTGCGGCGCTGCAGGTCGCGCGCCGTGAAGTCGTTACCCGCCGTATAGCCGAAGATGGCGGCTGCCGCCTCTTCCTCCGACGCCCCCTTGACCCGCTTGCCGATGACGACGACGAGTTCCGCCTCGTAGTCGAGCTCGCGGGCGCCGGCGGGCAGCCGCACCTCGCCGCCCGCGGCATTGAGCGCGTTGTTGAACTTGCTGAAGAGCGCGGGATACTTGGGCGCGCCGAAGGGCACCTCCGCGCGGTGGCTCGCGTAGTTGAGCCCGACGCAGAGGATCTTGCCCGGCGCCGTCACGGCGGGCGCAAGGCGTATGTTGCCTGCCAAAGGCTTCGCGTGTTTCAGGATATTCTCCAGCTGCGGCACGATCCTTTCCCAGTCGGAAAAGATCTCCGGCCAGCCCCAGCTGTAGCCGACAGCGCTGACATTGACGGTCTTCGTGCCGTCGCTCGCACCGATCTGCACGGTGCCGTCCGCGGCGTAAAAATTCAAGAGCTTCACGGTCATCGGTCATTCCCCCTTCGCAGAGATATTTCTATATCGCCGTCTCCATTCCTGCCAAACGTTGCAGGAATCACAGATAAACTTGCCGGATATGTTCCATGTCAACCCTTAATGAAATTCGGCACGCCCTTCAGAAAATTCAAAAATGATATTGTATTTTGCCGCACGCCGTGATATAATGAAGCCGTAAAGAGGAGAAAGGACTGGTAACGCCGGTGGCGAGGACAAGCCTGCATGCAGGTCGGACTCCGCGGGCAGGGCAAGTGCCGGTCAGCCGAAAGAGGCTCTTCTCAATATGGTTACACGAAAGGTGTGAGGTTTATTGAGGAATAAGCTTTTCCTTCTCCACCTGAGGGTTTCCGGCTAGGAAGTGCACAATTTGCATACGGACGCCGCAGCGAGGAGCTCAGGCACGCGCCCGAACGCTCCGAGGCTTTGCGGGAAAAGGCACATCGTCGGAAACAGCGTGGAGAAGACCGTGGCAACTTTCACCTTATCGATGCGTACGCGAGGGTCATTCAGTAGATTGCGCAGTCCCCAATCGGAACCGAGATACCTGCCGAGCCCGGGATTTTGAACGATGACGAGTGATGCATCCAGCTGTGATATTCTATCACAACCGTTCGATCGAACAGCTTCATACAGTATGGAAGCCCCTCATGGCGGAGGACTCCATACAAGACAACTGAATATGAGGGAAAAAAGGTATATGACAATCCGAAGATAAACCCGCCGTAGGAAGTCCCGTGAGACTTCGCGGCGGGTTTATTGTCGCTCAGATTTTTGGGGCTTGCTCGCTAAAAACTGCCTCGAAATCGACAAGGTTAAAGATTCTCGATTTCGGGGACTTGTTGTGATATACTGAAATTTTAACAGGAATATCTAAGGAACCACTGATAAATTCAGCCACCCATCTTCACGCATCTGCGCGACTTCATTTTATCGGAGTTTCCTTAAAAACTTCCTCGAAAGCGGCACGGTTAAAGCCCCTCGATTTCGGGGACTTGTTGTGATATACTAAAATTGTAATAGGAATATCTAAAGGAAACCCGTTGTTACAAAAATGCTTGACCACAACACGCCCTCGCGGACTACTTCGACGTGTCCCTTGACTACCTCGTTGGCAGAAGCGACAATCCCACAATCAACAAATGAAAGGACGTGACATTATGACCACACTCGCGATTCATCTAGACGATTCATTCGCCGCACATCTCTCCCGATTCGCTGCCAATCAGCAAATCACGATGGAAGAACTCGTCCGCCGTTCCCTTTCCTCATACACATCCGCCTACAACGAAGAAACAATTGCCGCCATTGAGGACGTTGAGAATCAGCGTAATCTTGTAGGACCGTTTCATACCGTAGAGGACTTAATGAGGAATCTCAATGCTTGACATTTACTATCAGAACCGCTTCAAAAAGGACTACGCAAAGGCAATCAAACGCGGCTGCAAGCCAGAAAACCTCCAAGCTGTCCTTGATCTCCTTGTCCGTGAGCAGCCCCTCCCTCCGAAATACTGCGATCATCCCCTTGTAGGAAAATATCGCGGTTATCGGGAGTGCCACATTCAGCCGGATTGGCTTTTGATCTACAAGATAGAAAATCAGAAGCTACTTCTCATACTCTCGCGGACGGGCTCGCATAGCGATTTGTTCTAGCCCCTGATCGAGCAGGGGCTTTTCTTTTGCCATCTTTTGGCTTTATGAAATGTTGTGGTTCTCCTCTTGCCGTGGGAAGAGTTTATTTTTACCATGAAAGTCCAAGAAGTCAAGCCGTAGGCGCAGACTGATTGGCTCTTTCATGTAAGGGCGGCGCACAATGTCCACAAAGTGGACGTTTGTGCGTGTAGTTTATGCAATTGCAACTCCCTCGAACCAATCACCAATGCCCGCGTTGCCATAACTCTACGGATATGGTGCATGACTATCGTGTGCAAATCATCAAAACGACCAGTCTCGTCGCACAACACCGTCTGATATCACAAACGTCGCTATGTCTGCACCTCCTGCGGTAAGGTATTCCCCGAACAGATACATCCAATTGGGGGTAACCACAACATTTGAAAAAGAGCCGAGATTTATGGATGATGTCAAAAATAATATGCAAAACAAAAAGGCTCCCGAGCAAAACGCTCGGAAGCCTTGAATTTACTGGCGGAGAGGGTGGGATTCGAACCCACGGTACATTGCTGCACACTTGATTTCGAGTCAAGCACCTTCGACCACTCGGACACCTCTCCTCAAAGGTACTGTGCTAGTTTACCACATCTTTTTCCGCTTGTAAAGGGGCGCGCTGCACGTTTCTTGGTGCACTGCGCACGATGCTGCACGATACTTGCAAAGGGAATGCTCGTGCGGGCTTACAGCGTGCCGAAGATGCGGTCGCCGGCATCGCCCAAGCCGGGGACGATGTAGCCGTGTTCGTTGAGGCAGTCATCGACGGCGGCGACGTAGATGGGGATGTCGGGATGCGCTGCATTGACGGTGCGCACACCTTCCGGCGCAGCGACGAGACAGAGGAGCACGATGCTCTTCGCGCCCTTTTTTTTCAAAAGGTCGAGCGCTGCGGCGGAACTGCCGCCCGTAGCGAGCATGGGATCGACGACGATGAACATGCGCTCACCGATGTCGCCCGGCAGTTTGCAGAAGTATTCGACGGGCTGCAGCGTATCAGGATCGCGGTAGAGTCCGATGTGTCCGACGCGGGCAGCGGGGATGAGGCGCAGCACGCCTTCCGCCATGCCGAGTCCCGCACGAAGGATGGGAACGATGCCGAGCTTCTTGCCCGCGAGCTTCTTCACGCGGCAGGGAGCGACGGGCGTCTCGATCTCTACATCCTCAAGCGGCAGGTCGCGCGTGATCTCGTAAGCCATGAGCATGGCGATCTCTTCGAGAAGTTCGCGGAAGTCCTTCGTGCCCGTTTCCTTCTGGCGCATGAGCGTGAGCTTGTGCTGGACGAGCGGATGATCGACGATGTGCACGGCGAGATCTGCTTGGTTTTCCTGAGTCATGGGATGCCTCCTCACTCGTAAAGGGGATATTTTTCGCAAAGGGCGTCAACGCGTTTCTTTGCTTCTTCCTGCGCAGCCGTGTCCGTCGCATGATCGAGCACGAGCGCGATGATAGCGGCGACCTCTTCCATGTCGGCCTCTTTGAAGCCGCGCGTCGTGAGCGCGGGCGAGCCGAGACGGATGCCGCTCGTGACGAAGGGGGACAAAGGCTCGAAGGGGATCGTGTTGCGGTTTGCCGTGATGCCGACGCCGTCGAGGAGGTTCTGCGCCTCCTTGCCCGTGACGCCCTTGCTCCTGAGGTCGACGAGCATCAGGTGGTTGTCCGTGCCGCCCGAGACGATGCGGAAGCCCTTTTCCTGCAAAGAGGCGGCGAGCGTCTTTGCATTCTTCACGACCTGTGCGGCGTATTCCTTGAAGGCGGGCTGCAGCGCTTCTTCCAAGGCGACAGCTTTCGCCGCGATGACGTGCATCAAGGGGCCGCCCTGGATGCCAGGGAAGATCGCCTTGTTGAACTGTGCGCCGAATTCCGCGTCCTTCGTGAGGATCATGCCGCCCCGAGGGCCGCGAAGCGTCTTGTGCGTCGTCGTCGTCACGACGTCCGCCCACGGCAGCGGGCTTGGATGCATGCCGCCCGCGACGAGTCCCGCGATGTGCGCCATGTCGACCATGAGGTAGGCGCCGACCGCCTTGGCGATGGCGGAGAGCCGCTCGAAGTCGATGATGCGCGCATAGGCGGAAGCGCCGGCGACGATGAGCTTCGGCTTGACTTCCTTCGCCTGCTTTTCCAGCGCATCGTAGTCGATGCACTCCGTCTCCTTGTCCACGCCATAGGGGACGACGTGGAAGTACTTGCCCGACATGTTGACGGCGCTGCCGTGCGTGAGGTGTCCGCCGTCCGTGAGATTCATGCCCATGTAGGTGTCGCCGGGCGAAAGCAGCGAGAAGAACACCGCCATGTTTGCCTGTGCGCCTGAGTGCGGCTGCACGTTGACATAGCCTGCGCCGAACAGCTCTTTCGCACGCTCGATGGCAAGCGCCTCGACGACGTCGACGCACTCGCAGCCGCCGTAGTAGCGCTTGCCCGGGTAGCCCTCGGCGTACTTGTTCGTGAGCACGCTTCCCTGCGCCTCCATGACGGCGCGGCTCACGATGTTCTCCGAAGCGATCAGCTCAAGCTTGTGACGCTGGCGCGAAAGCTCCGCCTCCAGCGCCGAAGCGATCTTCTCATCGGTCTTCTTCAATGTATCCATCAATGCCATACATTTCCCTCCTGATCTGTCGATAACGGGGACACCCCCGTTTCCTGTCTATCCATACTATGTTATTGTACTATGAATTCTTAGCCTCGACAAGCCCGTAGGGCGCAGGCGAGGGTTAGAAGTCGTTGTCCAGCATCGCTGTGGCTATGAATTCTTAGCCTCGACAAGCCCGTAGGGCGCAGGCAAATCTTGAAGCATTGCGGCAGAATTGCTATACTATACTTACTTTACAAAGCGAGGGGGAGCATCGATGGAAAATCTGGCGATCATCGACATGGGGTCGAACAGCATTCGGTTCATCGTCATGCAGATCAACGACAACCATTCGTATTTCCTGCAATATCAGCAAAAGGAGGCGATCCGGCTCGGCAAGGGCATGTCGGAGACGGGGAAACTCAATCCCGACGGCGTGAAGCGTGCGCTTGAGTGCCTGCACGTCTACAAGCACATGATGGAGGTCATGCAGGTCACGCGCTGCATCGCGGTCGCGACAGCGGCGGCGAGGAGCGCATCCGATGGGGCGCAGTTCATCGAGCGCATCCGCGAAGAGACAGGCATCGAGATTGAGATCATCTCGGGTGAGCGCGAGGCATACCTCGGCTACCTCGGCGTCGTGAACACGATAGACGCGAAGGATTTCATCCAGTTCGACCTCGGCGGCGCATCGATCGAGGTGTCGCTCGTTTTGAACCGCAAGATCAAGGAGTCAGTTTCCGTACCCTTGGGCGCGGTGACGATGACGGACAAGTTCGGCATGCAGGACATCGTGACGCAGGGCGTCCTCGACAAGTGCATAAAGCATGTGGAAAAAAAGTTTCGCGAGATGATTCCCTGGGCGAAGGACAGGCGTCTGCCCGTCATCGGCATCGGCGGCACCGTCCGAAACCTCGCGAAGATGGATCAGTACAAGACGAGCTACCAGCTCGCGCGCATCCACAACTACATCATTCCGCGCGAACGCTTCGAGCCTTGCTATCAGGCCATCATCAAGTCGAGCTGCACGAACCGCAGGAAGTTCGGCGGGCTTTCCACGGAGCGTGCTGACATCATCGTCGCAGGTGCGACGATCGCGCGCTGCCTCATGGAGTTCAGCGGCGGCAAAGACCTCATCGTTTCGGGCTGCGGCCTCCGAGACGGCGTCTTCTACGAGTATTACGGCAAGAAATACGGCTCAGGCTCGCCCGTCGTCAAGGACGTGCTCAAGGCGAGCGTAGAGAACTACCTGAAGCGCGTGGAGCGGCGCATGGAGCATCTAGGGCGCGTCCACGATCTCGCCCTGAGCCTCTTCGACCAGCTGAGGCGCCTGCACGGTGCTCCGAAGCGTTCGCGCGACCTCCTGTCCGTTGCCGCGTGGCTGCACGATGCGGGCAAGATCGTCAACTATTACGAGCACGCGCGAAACTCCGCCTTCATCATCAACAACGCGCCGCTCTACGGCATGACGCAGAAAGAACAGCTCAAGGCGTCCTTCATCGCGGGCTTCCATCACGGCATCAGCAACAAGATCATGCGCTCGTATCGCTACGCCATGATGGTCACGCAGCCCGAGTGGAAGGAGATCCGCAAGCTCGCGACGCTGCTCGCGCTCGCCGAGGCCGCCGATGTGACCTATGAGGGTCTTGTCACGGGGTTCGAGGCGGCTGCAACGTCCGAGGGCGTCGCGCTCTCCGTCATCGCCGCGCCCAATGCCGACACCCGCGCTACGGATTTTGAAATGCAGAGTTTCTGCAAGCAGTTCAAGAAAGAGTTCGGCCGGCCGCTCGTCATCGTGTGGCGCAAGTAGGAGCGCGTATGCGGCATAAGGACGGATTTCCCAAATCATTTGATATTTTCTTTTCTTCTATGATATAATGATAGTTACATGAGAAAAAGTGGTATCGTTCTTCAAAATCGTTGGGGGATCGTGGCTTGAATACGAAGGGAAAGAAGCCGGACAAGCGTGAGTATACGCTGAAGGTCATTCCGCACCAAGGAGAGACAGTGCGAAGCTACAGCTTCTCGGTTCGGAGACTGAAGCTTCTGGCGTGCGCTCTGGCAGCTCTTGCCGTGGTTTTGCTGGCGGGATTCGGCTATGTGTCGTACAGCCTTTGGAGCGGCACAGCGGACGCGAAGGCGGAGACGCCCGCCGAGACGGGTCGTCAGGCGGAGCTGAAGGAGCTTGCCAAGGAGGCGCAGAACCTGCAGAGCGAGATGGCAAAGCTCACAGAGCGCGAGAAGACGCTGCGCCGCCTGCTCGACGAGGGGGCGGCGGACGAGTCTGCCAAGCATACGGGACAGGGCGGGCCGGCCGTGCCGGCGGAAGTCTCGCAGGTGCGACGTGCACTCGATGCGGTGTCGCGCGGTCTGCCTGAGCGGCGCGAAAGCCTGGCGAAGCTCGAAGCGAGATATGAGAAGCAGCGGGAAGAAGCGGCGGCGCGTGCGGCTGAAAAGGATAAGATGGCACGGACGAGCGTGCCGGGAAATGTCCCTTCAGGCTGGCCGACATCGGGCGACATATCGTCACCCTTCGGCTGGCGTTGGAACGGCACGGACTTCCATCCGGGCATCGACATCGCCAACGATATGGGGACGCCCATCGTGGCGACGGCGGACGGCGTCGTGACGACGGCCGGCTGGAACGGAGGCGGCTACGGCAACATGGTCGACATTGACCACGGCAACGGCATCCTCACGCGCTACGGTCATGCGTCCGAAGTCGTGGTGCACGAAGGACAGCATGTGAAGCGCGGCGATGTGATCGCCTATATGGGAAGCACGGGCTTTTCGACGGGGCCGCATGTCCACTATGAGATCCATGTCAATGGCGAGACGGTGAATCCGGCAAGCTATCTATAGGAAGCGGGGAGTCTATGTTTGGTGTGATGAAAAGGCGCGATGACAGTTCCGTCTCGGGCGATATAGAAACAGTCATCGGTAAGAACACGAAGATTCAAGGCGAGGTCAGCGGCACGGGGAATCTGCGCATCGACGGGGAGATCGAGGGCGAGCTGAAACTCTCCGGCTCCGTGATTGTCGGAGAGACGGGCATGGTCACGGGCAATGTCTCGGCGCGCTCGCTTGACGTATCGGGCACGGTGCACGGCAACGCGCAGACGGAAGAGGGACTGACGATCCACAGCGCAGGGCAGCTCATCGGCGATGTCAAGGTCAACGCTTTCCAGATCGAGGACGGCGGCATCTTCAAGGGACGCAGCGAGATGAATCCGCGCGCCGGCATCGAGCTGAAAGTGCGCCCGCAGCCCGCGGCAAAACCGCAGCAGGAACAAGTGATTTCCGCAGACGCTTCGGCGAAGTCCGCGTCGAAGATGGCGGCGAATCTGAAACCGCCGACGAAGGCGGAGAAAAAATGAAAGCCTGCGCCCTTATGACATGGCTTCTCAGGACTTAGCGTAAAGAAAGCCGCTGCATGAACCTTTCGGTCATGCAGCGGCTTTTTTCGATGTAATCTGCGCGATTGGGCAATCGTTCAGATGAAGTATTCGATGGATTTCTCTGCCGTGAGCTTCGTCGTATCGTTGAAGAGAAGCACGGCTTCGCGCGCATCTTTCTTCCCGAGCGCGTACAGCTCCTGCGTCTCGCGGTTGAAGAAGGAGAAAGGAACGCGTCGGTTGTACCATAGGGGGTGCGCGAGGTCGATGCGAACAGGGGACTCCGCGCCCTTGAACGCCTCCTCTTGATAATAGGGATCGAAGAGCAGGATTTCCTCATCCTCGACACCCGTCATGAGCACATAGTGCTCGACCTCGAACCACAGGCGCACGACGGCAACGCCTTTGCGGCACAGCGTGTCGTTGAGCCGGCTGCCTTCGCCGATGAATACTTCCTCGCCGCGAAGATAACGGCTCGATACGGGGAGCAGCCCCGCCTTGCCGAAGCCGTCGAGCCAGCTCGACAGGAACATCATCGCCATGCACGAGGTGCCGCTTTTTCCCGGATGCCCCTCCTTGCCGTAACAGTCGAGGCAGTAGAGCATCGTATTGCGCAGAATCTCGGGCGGCAGCTCCTCGCGGGAGAAGAGAAAGCTCATGGCATTGAGCATAGACGTCGGCCCGCAGTCGTATTCGGAAATCTGATAGTGGAGCGGTGTTTTCATCGTGTGGGTTCAATCCTTGACGCGTAATCATATTTTTCTTGTTCCAGCCGGACGCTCAATCTTTGACCGGTGCGGCATGTTTTTACTATGAAAGTCCAAGAAGTCAAGCCCGAAGGGCGCAGACTGATTGGGTAACTTTCATTAAGGGCGGCGCACAATGTCCACAAAGTGGACGTTTGTGCGTGTAGCTTATATTATACCATGAGACGCACATACAAAAAAGAGCCGCCGCAGAGAATCCTGTGCGACGGCTTCGCCGTTCCTTCTATGCATAGTGCGTCCACATGCGCTTGATGAGAACGATGCCATCGGCGGGGTGTCCCGACAGGTCGTCATAGCCTGCAATATTTGGCAGCACAGAATATGCCTGCCGATGCTGTATGTTGATGCGGCGTGAATAGTTCCCTTTGTGGTATACTGTTAAACAGGAGAACTATTGTGTAGGGAGGCGAGCTTATGGAATTGGCAAAGTATATCGACCATACATTGCTCAAGACGGATGCGCAGAGGGCGGATGTGGCAAAGCTCATCGAGGAGGCAAAGGCGTATCATTTCGCTTCGGTCTGCGTGAGTCCGATCTGGGTATCGTACGTGTCCGAGGCGCTTCGGGATACAGGTGTAAACTACACGCACAAACGTCCACTTCGTGGACATTGTGCGCAGCCCTTACAGAAGCCTAGCCAATCGGTCCGTGCCTTCGGCTTGACCTCTTGGGGCTTCATGGTAAAGACGTGCACGGTCATCGGCTTTCCGCAGGGGGCGACGCCGTCCGCAGTCAAGGCATTCGAGACGAAGCAGGCGGTCGCGGACGGCGCGGACGAGGTGGACATGGTCATCGCAATCGGCAGGCTCAAGGATGGCGACGACGCCTATGTGAAGGCGGACATCGAGGCCGTCGTCCGGGCGGCTAGAGGGAAGGCGCTGACGAAGGTCATCATCGAGACGTGCCTACTGACCGACGAGGAGAAGCGCCGCGCGTGCCTTCTCGCGAAGGAGGCGGGAGCGGATTTCGTCAAGACGTCGACGGGATTTGCCGCAGGCGGCGCGACGGCAGCTGACGTGAGACTCATGCGCGAGAGCGTGGGCGAGGCGATGGGCGTCAAGGCGGCGGGGGGCATCCGAAGCCGTGCGGACGCCGAAGCGATGATCGCCGCCGGAGCGACGCGCCTCGGCACGTCGAGCGGCGTGAAGATCGTCGAGGGATAGGAGAAAGGGCGGAACAGGAATCCGTCAGCGGTCAGGTTTTTGCAGTCTCTTTTCACTGGAGCAGAAAACAGCCCTGCGGCATGCCGCAGGGCTGTTTTTCGTAAGATGCACTATAAAGACGTGGCTATTTCACGCTCGATATATGCCAAAGCTCGTCCTTCTCGTTGCTGTCGCACAGTGTGAACTTGCGTCCTTCGAGATTGGTGTGAGCAGCGAAATCCTCTTTTACGGGCGTTTCCTTCGGGCATAGGACGTAAAATTCGCTGAGTGCCGAAAGATCCTCGATGGCGTAAAAGGGCATGATGTTCGTCGCCGTCCACGTGCCGGGCTTTGGTGCGTTTCGCTCGACATCTTCGCGCGTCGTCAGCAGATATATGGCCTTGTCCGAGTAGAACGTGCAGCCGACGCTGTACGTGTGCTCGCGGTAGCTCATGACGGGTATGTGTGCGGGAAGATCGTGCACGAGAGCGGCGGCGGGTGCGCCGCCTCTCTCTCGGCACATGGGAACGGCGACGAGGACGAAGAGGGTCAGATAGAAGACGCCAAAGGCGGCGATGAAGAGGCTCATGCGCTTCCTGTCGAAACCGCCGAGGAGGCGCGCCGCCAGGATGGCGATGGGGAAGACCGAAGGGAAGGTGTAGGTTGGATACTTCGTCGCCATGCACTGATAGACGAGAATCGTGCCGAGCGCCCAGACGAGCAGGAAGAGCGTGTCCTTTTCCGCGAAGGCGCGGCGAAGGGCGGCTCCTCGCTCTTGCCAGATTTTTTTTGCCGTACACCAGACGAGCGGCAAGGACCATGGGAAGAAACTCGCGAGGAAAAGAAGGATGTAGTAGTACCAGACATTCTGTCCGGGATGTTCGGAGACAGTTGCGCGCAGGAAATTGTGCGTGCCGAAGAACGTCCCGAGGAAGTCTGCGCCGTGCAGGCTGTACATGGCGTAGTACCAACTGCCGCCAACGAGCAGGAAGAGGATCATGCCGCCGCCCCAGCGAAGGCGAAGAAGCTCCTTCGCATCCTTTCGGAGCACGAGGTAGACGGCAAGCAGGAGTCCCGGCAGGAGGAAACCGATCGGTCCTTTCGTGAGGACGGCGAGTCCTGCAAAGAAGAAGGCGGCGTAGTAGCGCACACGTTTTCCTGAGTCGTAGCCGAGGTAGAAAGAGACGAGCGTCGCGCTCATGAAGAAGAAGAGCGTCATGTCCGTGATGATCGCCTTGCCGACGTACCAGAAGCCGACAGAGCTGGCGAAGAGGCCGCCCGCAAGGAGTGCCGTTCGATGTCCGTAGAGGCAGCGCGCGAAAAAGTAGAGCAGCGTGAGGCTCAAAAGCCCCATGAAGGCGCTCGGGAAGCGCAGTGCGAACTCATTGACGCCGAAGATGAGGCATGAGGCGATCATCTCCCAATAGAAGAAGGCGGGCTTGTCGTACCAATAGTTGCCGAAGATACGCGGCGAGAGATAGTCGCCGGAGGCGACCATCTCCTTCGCTGTCAGCGCGTAGTTCGATTCGACGGGATCGGTGATGGCGAGACTGCCGTTCGCCGCCAGCAAGATGATTGCTCCGAAGATGAGCAGGAGCAAGAACTCCCGCTTCTCACGTTTGACCATGATCGTATTTCCTCCATTCAGCGAGTCTTGGATGCTTTCCCTGCGGCAGGATGGGGGATCGTGCCGGGATGGCCGTCTAGCCTGCGATTCCTAACTGATGTAGGATATGCGGCTCTCGTTGCGTGGCTTGGGATCGGGCACGTCGCCTGCCGCGTAACCGAGCGCGAGATGGCCGATGCCGACGTATTGGCCGGGGCGGAAGAATATGCCGGCGCGCGAGAGAATCTCCTGGCCGAGTGGCTGCTCTAGCTCTTCTTTGGCGCGGTGAATCCAGCATGTATGGATGTCGAGCGATTCGGCGGCGAGCATCATCGTGGCGATGGCGATGCTGCCGTTGCACAGATAGTTCACATCGTCCTTGTCCGCGATGACGAGCAGGATGACAGGCGCACCGTAGAAGGGGTCGAAGCCCTTCTTCCAAT
>ERZ772957.1639-NODE-1639-length-14091-cov-4.426831_pt1 | contig 14091 bp, 12 predicted proteins | sample MGYA00580682_ERZ772957 | MGnify/ENA primary metagenome ERZ772957 (study PRJEB29015, sample SAMEA2737921) | human oral metagenome | biome: human oral; feature: human-associated habitat; material: dental | place: China | collected 2025 ...
TTTGTCATAATTTTTCACATCATAATTTTGAATACATGCTCTTTTGGCTTCTAAAAGACGCCCAATTGACTTGCAAAAGGTGCCCTTTTGGGGTCTTACTAACGCCCTTATGAAGTCCAATTAAGCATCTTTTAAAAACCATTTTTGTAACTCGTTGTGCATTAGTAAGTTATTAAAGTACTTTGAAAGTATATGTTTTGATAAAATTATGGGCTTTTTCCTCTTATTTTTGTCATAATATTTCAATATTATAAAATTCGTTTTATGAATTAATTTGGATATTATCTTTTTTTGTAGGGTATCCTCTGAAATAAGATTATTCCGTATTTTAAACCCTATCATCTCCTTAATGATTAAAAAAAGGAGTTATGATTTTTACTTCATAACTCCTTTTTCATAACTTTATTTTTGTCTACGACGATGGTTACCAGAAAAGTTTGGGTTGAAACTCTTTGGTTGTTTCCCATTTTGCTTAGCCGATTTCCTACGATTCTCTGTTGGCTTTTCCTCCCGTCCCTTCCGTTTTTTGTTTGGAATGTCGGGTGTACTTCCGATAGCCTTAGGGTCATAAACCGCACGTGGGTGTCGCTTTGGAACATTGTCATAGAGCTTAGCAATCAAGTCACTACGTCCAATGCGGTGAAGTTCTCGTTCAATGTCACGACGTGCTTCAGGCTTATACCAGAAGAAGAATTGACGCTGTGCAAGTTTCTCCTTTGGTGTCTTTGCTGAGAAGATTGGTTCGAGTGTGTAAGGATCATAACCCGTGTACCATGCCTCTGTAGATACAGTCATAGGGGTAGGGGTGAAGTCCTGCACTTGTTCCAAGTGGAAGTCAAGGTCTTTCGTTAGTACTGCCAACTCTGCCATATCCTCTTCCTGGCAGCCAGGATGAGAAGATATGAAGTAAGGAATAATCTGCTGTCGCATATTCTCCTCACGGTTGATGCGGTCAAAAATCTTCTTGAATGCATAGAATTGTTGGAACGAAGGTTTACGCATCAGATTTAGAACGCGGTCTGAAGTATGCTCTGGTGCAACCTTCAATCTGCCACTCACATGTCGTGTTATCAACTCACGAGTATATTGTCTGGCAGCCTCATTACTCTTCTCATCCTTGCTCTTATGCAGAAGTAGGTCATAGCGTACACCAGAACCGATAAAACTCTTCTTTATTCCTGGTAGTTCGTCGACTGCATGATAGATTTCAAGCAGTTTGGTGTGGTCAGTTTCAAGGTTAGGACATATCTCTGGATTCACACAGCTCGGTCGTTTGCAATGCTCGCAAGCCTTCTGGTTCTTACCCGACATCCCATACATATTGGCTGACGGACCACCAAGGTCGGAGAGATAACCTTTGAAGTCGGGCATCTGTATAACCTGCTTTACTTCCTTTAAGATACTTTCTTTCGAACGACAGCTAATAAACTTACCCTGATGTGCTGAAATCGTACAGAACGAACAACCACCAAAGCATCCACGATGAATGTTCACACTATGCTTAATCATCTCGTAGGCTGGGATAGTCTTACCACGATACTTCGGATGTGGTTCACGTGTATATGGTAGGTCGTAGGCTGCATCTACCTCCTCTGTTGTCATGGTAGGATAAGGTGGATTAACAACGGCATAAACGTTGTCAACAGCCTGCAGAATGCGTTGTGCGTGCTTCTTGTTTGACTCTTCTTCTATATGTTTGAAGTTTTCTGCTTGATATTTTTTGTTGTGTAAGCAAGACTCGTGGGAATGAAGTACAATGTCACTCTCTTTTATTCCACCAGGAATCTCTGATTCTTTACAAAGATATACGGTCTGTGGAATATGCTTCAAGTCTTTAATGTTTGCACCATTTTCCAACTCTTGTGCTATGCTTACCACCTGTTTCTCACCCATACCATAGATAATCATGTCGGCATGTGCATCGCAGAGAATGGACTTGCGAAGACAATCTTTCCAATAGTCGTAATGGGTAAGACGGCGCAATGAAGCCTCTATACCGCCTAAGACAATAGGAACATCGGGATAGAGCTGTCTAAGGATATTAGAGTAAACAATGCTTGGATACTCTGGGCGCAGGTCGGGTCTGCCATCAGGTGAATAGGCATCGTCTGAGCGTAGACGACGATTGGCTGTGTATTTGTTCACCATCGAGTCCATTGCGCCAGGTGAGATACCGAAGTAGAGACGTGGACGCCCTAACTTTTTGAAGTCTCGGAAGTCTCCATGCCAGTCAGGTTGTGGAACGATAGCCACCTTATAGCCAGCTGCCTCAAGTGTTCTACCAATGACAGCAGCACCAAAGGCAGGATGGTCTATATAGGCATCACCCGAAAAGAGGATAATGTCTAACTGATTCCACCCACGGAGTTCTACCTCCTTTTTTGTAGTAGGGAGGAAGTCTGTCAGCTGAAATCTTGAAGGTCTTGTAGTTTTTGCTTCATTCTTAACAGCAGCCTCTCTATCTTGTCGCTGTGTAGGTGTTGTCTTTTTATGCTGCTTTGCAGGTCTTCTATTTTCTTTTTGTGAACTCAAATGTTTTTGTTTTTAAATGAATTTCTTTTTAAGTATGTTACTTGTTTTCAAGAAATTGAACTTTACTATTATTCCTTCTTTATGATTAAAGGACTTCACTGTTCTCTTCTTCAGCGTCTTGGTGTGTTAAGGCCCACTCCTTGAAGAGTGCAACAAGGTTTTTAAGACCGATAGCTTTCATGTTTTGATTATAAATAACATCAAGACATAAGTCTAACAAGTCTTTATCTTTACCAGGTTCAGACTCAAGAAGTCCACGAACGTTGAATTTCAGTTTGTCGAGGATATCCTCGTCAATAATACCATTGGAATCAACCAGTCCAGAGAGAAGTGAATATTTCTTTATTGTCTCAAGATGGCTGTCTGTAATCTCAATGCTTCGTGTCCCCGAAGCGTTTGCTTGAATTTTATACATAGTCTTTACGCTTTTAGATTATTCCAATTTCTTTGTTGTTATTTCTTCATTAAGAAGTTGACAATACCCTTCATGATACTGTTACGTGTAGGAGCATCCTTGATGCACTCGAATGGGAAGGATAGTGTGAAAACACTGTTATCAGTTCCTTTATATGCCACAGCTGCAGTTTTGCCATCTGCATAAGTTAAGGTGCTGAAAGCATTGTCAACAGGAAGAATATAGTCTGGTGTATAAGCACCGTAATGTTGCTCGTTGATAGTGCGGTAAACATCGAATGACATTCCCATACCACTTACGATAGAGTTATAATTGTCATAGTTTGCACCATCAAAAGTAATCTTGAGGTTGTTTTTCAACCAATCTTGCTCATCAACACCCTGCATATCGGATGCAAGATAAGAACCACTGACAAAGAGTTTGCCACGATTATTCAGGTACTTTGTCAACTGTTGACGAAGTGCAGGCTTAAAGGTCTTGTAATAATACAAGCTATGTCCGTCATCCTTCTCATTGCCAAGGAGTAAGTCAACCATTGCATACTTGGAAAGGTTCACTTCACCATACTCTACAGCCTTACTGTTACAGCTGACGATATTGTATTTTCCTGCATGGCGTAATGCCTCTGCGTGGTCTTTGACATAGTTGAAGTCATTACCAGCAATAACCTTACCTACGAGTTCTTCGCCACCATAACCTAAGGCACTTGGACCTTCTTTGCCCATCATTGCCTTGTTGAAGTTGGCTTGTCTTCCTGCCCATCCAGCCACAGGACCATAGCTAAGCCCTGGATCTGCTTCAAGGTCGAAGCCCTGCTCGGTGCTTGTATTAACAACAGCAGGAGAAGAAAGGCGACTGAAAGCATTGACAATGAGAATTGTCTGAGTTGCACCTTCATTGCGTAAGGCTGAAAGAACTTCTGTTGGGAAACTCTCACCACCACGGTTACAAGCCGTTACCTTAAAATTGTAGACTACACCAGGTAGCAATTCTATGTCAAAATAAGGATTGCGAACGTTCATACCATTGTCAAAACCTCTTGTTCCCATTGCAACATACACGTTATAGGAAGTAGGGGTTGCGGTAGGTTCACTGGCATCCGTAGTTGGTCTCCATTGCAATCTCACCTTGTTTGCTGATACATATTCTATCTTGAAGTTATTTGGTGCAAGTGGTTGAACAGTATAAGTCTTACCGTGCATGTTAGCTTCATACTTCAAGATAGTCTTATACACAGAACGTGCAAAGGTGAATTTGAAGTTCGGATCTTGCCCTAACTTGATGTCAGGGAAGTTCTGATGAGAGAGCGTTTCAAGGATAGCAGAGGGAACTTCAGGTAATCGCGTTTCGCTATAGTTGCGATCCCACACTGAGCGAGTTGTCCAATTGATGTGGAAAGCATTGTCCAAATCCTTCTTTACGTTGGCTACCAACTGTTCTGCAAAGGTCTTTGAAACCTTACGTGAAAGTCCATCTCCTAATGTTTTATTACCGTCTTGTGTCGTACAGATACCTAAGGTTCCTACGTAACTATCATCAGCTTTAACTCCTGCATCGCTATGTATAGCCAAAGTAAGTTCGATAGGTACTTTCTTACCATCTTTCTTTTCAGGCAGATAACAAGAACCTCCAGCGAGCCAATTCGTCATCAAGGAACGGCAGTTGATGTCGTCGTTATAGTCATTAGAGCCATTACTCTTGCTGACTACACTCCAAGGTGCACCAGCCCATTGTGCTGAGTATCTTGCACCTTCAAGGAAACGAGGTAAACCACTCAGTGTTCCACCACGAACAATGTTACCCATACCACCACCAAAGCGTACTGCGTCAGTAGTTACAATACCTCTATGCGAACTATGATTAGTCAGTACAACAGAGTTATTGATACTGTTTCCCTTGTCAAACTCAAAAGTACCAAGATAAACCCAAGTGCCACCACCCATACGTTGGTTTACTCGGAAATGTGTTTCTTGTCCTTTATGAAAAACAATATACTCTGCCGCTTCCACACTCTTCTTCTGTGTCTGATAGCTTACATATACGGCATAACGTCCTGTTTCAGGGAAAGTAGGTTGGTAGACAACAGAGCTAATCTTACTGTTGCGCTTTCTTGCCTTTACTTGTCGAGCCGTACCAGCTGTAAATGGATTCTCACCATCATTATAACTTCCATAATGTTGTGCGAATCCTTTATCCGAAGTGGTCGCCCACTTCTTCTTCATACTCTCTTCCTTATAGTTGGTGCGACTATCGTTATCAACAATAATTTCATTCTTCTGCCAGTCTCTTTCACGAGGTGTAAAGACAATTGCTCCTGCATTCTCAAGCATAGGAATGAGATAAGGAAGAACTATTGTTTGTGTGTATAGGTCCTCAGTAGTACTGAATAGAATTGGTCTTTGCCATCTCCATCCACCTTTCTTAGCATCGTAATATCTTCCATGCGATGACCATACAGAAAGATGTCTATTCTGTAATCCCTCTGTTATTTCATTAGGGCGAGAAACATTCTTTACCCATGGTGCATCTTCATAATCAGTCTTCCCCCATGTTGACTTACCCGCTTGTGCAAAAGTGTTTGCAAACGACATTGCAAGAAGGGCTGTACACAGCAATCTTATCTTCATTATCCGTTTAATTCTCCTATCGTAAACAATTCTGGATGTTTACCCTTAAAGTCTTTGAAATACAATTTGATTTCCTTCATGTCCTGTTCCAAATCGCCCGATGGTGTTATAACCTTTGAACACTCTATTAGCTTCCTTTCATAATCTAATCCGTAGAGGTAGATAGGTAGTTGTGCTTTCAGTGCAATATAATAAAACCCCTTCTTCCATTCAGGGTTTAGACTTCTGGTTCCTTCGGGAGTAATACAAAGCTGGAACTTGTCAGCCTTTATGGCATAGTCGGCTAATCGGTCGGTCATACTTGTTTTCTTATCACGCCATACAGGAATTCCTCCGAGTTTGCGAAAGATAGGGCCAAGTGGCCAGAAAAACCATTCCTTCTTCATAAGGAAATTGCTTTTCAGTCGCTCAGCTCTTGCGTAAAGCTGACCAATTAGGAAATCATGATTACTTGTGTGAGGTGCAAGACAAATAATAGCTTTGTCAGGCAATGTAAACCTAACATCCTTCTTCCACCCCATAAAACTATAAAGAAGCCACTTTGATATACCCTGTAACATTATGCAAGGTTATTGAGTTGATCAACAATCTCATTAACTTCTTTATTAAACTTGTCTTTCAAGTCCTTGAAATATACCTTGGCAGGCATACCCGGCTGAACGTGAGATACACGTCTGATGTAATTGCTGTGCATTACCAAAATAGAAGTGAGGATAGCCTCAGTATTGTCATTATCACGATTTTCACCATAGAGAGATGCTGCGATGCCCTCTGTGAACAAATCACCACAAATGTAATTGATGGTGCGTTTCAAATCTCTTTTGTTGCTCATATTAATCCTAAATAGCTATATTTTATATTTTCGTTCAAAGATAAATAAAAAAATAGAAAAGCAAGACTTTCTTACATAAAAATAGAGTTAAAATTTTAATTTAGCGTCTTTTCCTTTCTATTATCGGATAAAAAAGGTAAATTTGCAGAGTAGTAAAGACATTAAATAAATCATTATATTCAAATCATTTAAATTAAACACATGGAAATTAGCGCATTGCAGAAGGAAAGAGCAGGCTATCAGCCAAAGTTGCCTAAGGCTCTTCAGGGTGCAGTAAAGGTGCAGGAAGGTGCTCCTACACAGAGTGTTGACAATCAAGAGGATATCAAGAAGTTATTCCCTAACACGTATGGAATGCCTCTCGTTGAGTTTGTTCCAGCTGATTCGGCTAACAATGCTAAGATTAACGTTGGTATTATCCTTTCAGGTGGTCAGGCTCCTGGTGGTCACAACGTTATCTCTGGTCTCTTTGACGAGGTTAAGAAGTTGAACCCAGAGAACCGTCTTTATGGTTTCCTTATGGGTCCTGGTGGTCTTGTTGATCACAATTACATTGAGATTACAGCTGAGAATCTTCAGCCTTATCGCAACACTGGTGGTTTCGATATGATTGGTTCAGGTAGAACAAAGCTTGAGAAGGAAGAACAGTTTGAGAAGGGTCTTGAAGTTCTTCGTAAGTTGGATATCAAGGCTGTTGTAATCATCGGTGGTGACGACTCTAACACAAATGCTTGTGTATTGGCTGAATACTATGCAGCTAAGCAGTATGGTGTACAGGTTATTGGTTGCCCTAAGACTATCGATGGCGACTTGAAGAACGATCAGATTGAGACTTCTTTCGGTTTCGATACAGCTACTAAGACTTACTCTGAGCTTATCGGTAACATCGAGCGTGACTGTAACTCTGCTCGTAAGTACTGGCACTTCATCAAGTTGATGGGCCGTTCTGCATCTCACATCGCTCTTGAGTGTGCTTTGCAGACTCAGCCAAACATCTGCTTGGTATCTGAGGAAATTGAATCTAAGGATCAGACTTTGAATGATATCGTTGAGTATATCGCAGGTGTTGTTGCTTATCGTGCAGAGCAGGGTAACAACTTCGGTGTTGTTTTGATTCCAGAAGGTCTTATCGAGTTTATTCCTGCTATCGGTCGTTTGATTCAGGAGTTGAATGATTTGCTCGCTGCTCATGGTGCTGATTATTTGAACCTTGACAAGGATGCACAGCGTAAGTATATCCTTGAACACCTCTCTGCAGAGAACAAGGCTACATTTGAGACACTTCCAGAGGGCGTTGCTCGTCAGCTTTCTCTCGACCGTGACCCACACGGAAACGTACAGGTATCTCTCATCGAGACAGAGAAGCTCATCTCTGAGATGGTTGCAGCTAAGCTTGATCAGTGGAAAAAGGAAGGTAAGTATGCTGGTAAGTTCTCTCCTCTTCACCACTTCTTCGGTTACGAGGGTCGTTGTGCAGCTCCTTCTAACTTCGATGCAGACTACTGCTATGCACTTGGTTCATCAGCAGCTCAGTTGATTGCTAACGGTAAGACAGGTTATATGGCTATCGTTAAGAACACTACAGCGCCTGCTGATCAGTGGAAGGCTGGTGGTGTGCCAATCACTATGATGATGAACATGGAGAGACGTAATGGTGAGATGAAGCCTGTTATTCGTAAGGCACTCGTTGAACTTGATGGTGCCCCATTCAAGACATTTGCTGCTCAGCGTGAGAAGTGGGCTAAGGAAACATGCTATGTTTATCCAGGTCCTATCCAGTACTGGGGTCCTTCTTCAGTATGTGATCAGACTACTAAGACTCTCGGATTAGAGCAGGCTAAGTAATAGTATATTCATAAAGAAGAGATAGGGGATAACTATATCCTCTGTTTCTTCTTTTGTTTTTATACAATCTCTTGTCTTCTTCTGACCTTTGTGTTTTGAGTAGTTGGTAAATGTTTTAATTTATCCCTTTGATTTTCAATCTATTATTATAGCATTCATACGAGAATAAAAGCACATGAATACAACTGTAAGTAGTGCTTAATTGTTTTCATTTTTGTTGTCTATTTAATATAAAGAAGCAACATGTTCTGAACTCATTTAGGGTAGTGTGCTAATTTATTTTCATGAAAATAATTATTTATCTTCACGTAAATAAATCTTTCTCTTCATGATAATAAATCTTTTTTTTCATGAAAAGAAACCTTGAAAGTCCAATATATATAGATGTAAAGTAGAACTTAAGATTATCCAAAAGTAAGAAAATGTTTATCTCCAAAGCGTTTCATTCAATACTAAAGACTTGGATTCAAATGCCAAGTTGGATGCGTTGGGCTGGAGGATTGTGTCTTGCTGTAGGGTATAGTTTTCTGTTTTACTTCTTTTTTGTATCACCTACAGGTTTCAGATGGCGTGCTATTTATGGTGATCCAGATTATCCTGAAGGTTATACGATTTATGGTATTGATGTAAGCCGTTATCAAGGTACGATTAACTGGAATCGTCTTAGAAATGCGCTGATCGACCGTTTGCCTATCCGTTTTATTATTATCAAGTCAACGGAGGGCGATAGTCATATTGATGCTAAGTTCCGTGAAAACTTCTCCAATGCGAAGGAGTATGGTTTTATACGTGGTGTTTATCATTTCTGGAGTAATAAGTCGTCAGCACGTCGTCAGGCTTATTTCTTCCTTGCCATGGTTCATCTGCAGCCGGGAGATTTACCACCTGTGCTTGATGTTGAACATAAACCAAAGAATATCAGTACAGAAGAGTTCCAGCAGAATATTCTGACATGGCTACATATAGTAGAAGATAGGTATCATGTGAAGCCTATCATCTATACCTATTATAAGTTTAAAGACCAATACCTTTCTGATTCTCGCTTTGATGATTATCCTTATTGGATAGCTCACTATTATGTTAATCAGATGGAGTATCAAGGTGCTTGGAAATTCTGGCAGCATACCGATGCCGGAAGGCTGCCAGGTATTAAGGGATATGTAGACTTAGACATCTACAACGGTAGCTTCTATGACTTACAGCAACTACTTATACAAGATGATGTTACTGACGCTCAAGTAGTAGGCAGCACCAATCGTGATTCAACAGACGTTGATTCTCTTTCAGACCGAGTTCATTAGCTTTCTGAAGGATAGCCTCTGCGTCCTGCTCATAAAATCCACTCAGAATAATCTTTGATTCAGTTGTCATAACGCTGACAAACTCGTCTATATCTTCAAGGATAATGTTACGGTTGATATTTGCTAAGATGACATCAAAGACACCACTCACGTGTGACAAGACTCGTCTGTCGCCTTCAAGCACATCTAATTCTACACCATTTAGTTCGGCATTATGCTCAGCATTGCGTACACTCCACTCATCAATATCATAGCTTACAACTTCTTTTGCACCGCACTTTGCTGCAACAATGCCTAAAATACCTGTACCACAACCACAATCAAGAACTCTCTTTTCTTTGAGGTCTTGGTTTAGTAGTAACGAAACAATCATCTGTGTTGTCTCATGTGTACCTGTTCCAAATGCTTGTTTTGCATCAATGACAATCTTCATTGGGATTGTTTCAAGTTGAGGATAGGTTGCAGCGACCTCTTCTTCCATATTCTTGCAGATGATAGCACAGCGGTTGTTTATGATAATAGGGTCGAAACCTGCTTTCTCCCATTCCTCATTCCAGTTCTTATCCTCAGCTTGAGCAGCATCGAAAGAAACTTTTACGTCTGGAATTGGAAGGCTCTGTATGATTTCAGTAAGTGTTTCTTCATTGAAAAGATCTTCTTGGCAGTAGCCAACGAGTCCGTCTGGTTCGTCTGTGAAAGAATCAAATCCAACTTCAGCTGCAAGAGCTGCAATGATGTCTCTTACATCCTGAGAATCAGGTTTTGCCGTAAACTTTACTTGTATATATTTCATCTTGGTGTTAAATTTCTACTGCAAAATTATAAAAAATAGGGAAAAACCTACCATGGATTAGGGAAAATCCGTATATTTGCAAAGAAAGTTATCTTATTTTTGCACTATAAAGATTGTGTACAAACATTATCTTGGTGTTAAAACAAGTGTAAATTAAAAAAAAGGTATATGAAACGTTCAGTATTACTTTCGGTTTTATTTGGAGCTATGCCGTTGCTATCAATGGCACAAGATGACCTTTATTTTACCCCGTCAAAGGCGGATCAGTCTGCTTATCAACAGAGTAAAGTGGAGGCGGACCGCCCTGTTTATTATAGCGGTATTGGTAAGTCTAATGACGAATACAATCGTCGTGGCAAGTATAATTATAAGAAAATAGGAGTTGATTCTCTTGGAAACGATATCTTTATGTCTCGTATCTCTACGTTGCATGGCGACTCTGTAGTGTTAGATACTATCTATGGAGGTTTCACTCGTCAGTACGAAAGTGATAACGATGACTTTGCTTATAGCCGAAGAATGAGTCGTTTTGATGGATTTTGGGGTGGTTATTATGACCCATGGTTTGCAGGTCGCTCTTCGTTCTATGTAGGATGGGGATGGCGTTCACCTTATTATGGAGGCTGGTATGACAGATGGGATGATCCATGGTCTTATGGTTATTATGGTGGCTATCCTTACTATAGCTATTATGGTGGTTATCCATATTATGGCTACTACGGTGGTTATCCATACTATTATGGTTATGCTGACTATGGTTGGTACAACCCATGGAGCAGATATTATGGCTATTATGGTGGCTATCCTTACTATGGTTATAGAAGAGGTGACTACTATGTTTACAATGGTCATACAGGTACAGCTAATCACTGGGGTAACTCTCCAAGAGACTTTGGTTCTCAAGCAAGAAGTGGTTCCTATGACAACGGACGCTCATCTTTCTCAAATCGTCGTGGCAATGTAAACCAGTATGGTAACAATACATCTCAGAGTAATGATATGAGAAGTTACTATGACCGCTTCGCTGGCGCACGTCAGAATGGTTTTGAGAATCAGACACGCTCTTATTCTCAGCCAGAGCGCTCTACATTCTCACAGCCTTCACCAAGCTCATTTGGTGGTGCAAGAGGTGGTGGTAGCTTCGGTGGCTCATATTCTGGTGGTGGAGGTAGCAGCTCTGGTGGCTCACGCAGTGCCTTCGGTAGTCATAGATAGTATTTAGGATAATGAATGTTTAATTAATAAAGAATATCAGAAATGAAGAGTAAATATATTTTCTTTGCTGTTTCGTTGTTTGCTGCTTTGTCTGCAAATGCACAGGAGACATACGAGAATGCTAAGTTAGCAGGGGAGGACTTGAATGGTACAGCACGCTATGTTGGTATGGGTGGAGCCATGGAAGCCTTGGGTGCTGATATTTCTACTATCGGTTCTAACCCAGCTGGTATCGGTTTGTTCCGTCACAGCAATGTTAGTCTCAGTGCTGGTCTTCTTATGCAATCAGATGGTAAGGAGTTCTCTAATGGTAAGAAGACTAATTTGAGTTTCGACCAGATTGGTGGTGTCTATACTACTCGTACTGGTCAGAAGTCTTTCCTTAACTTTGGTTTCAACTATCATAAGAGCAAGAACTTTGATTATATCCTTAATGCTGCAGGCTCTTTGAATGGAAGTTCACAGAATAAGCAGTCATATATTAAAGGTATACTTGGTAATGAAAATAATGGTGGATTCTTTGTTGGTAAAGATAAGAATGGTCAGAATGTTGGTTATGTAGAGGCTCCATCACCAAAAAATCCATCACCAAATGTAGCATCTACTTGGAGTCAGATTGATTACCTTTATTGGAATAATCTTATCCCTGATAACAACACAGGAAGGCTTAACTATGAGTCGGCTTCGGGCTATAATCTTGCTCGTGCAAACACTGGTTATATTGGTAATTATGACTTTGCTGTGAGCGGGAACTTCAATGACAGGGTTTATCTTGGTCTGACATTCGGTATGAAGGATGTTAATTACAAGGGATATAGTGAGTATCGTGAGAACTTTAACAATGCTGGCAGTGTGCTTGTCCGTGATGAAAGAAAGGTAACAGGTTCTGGATTTGATATCACAGCAGGTGTTATCGTTCGTCCAGTGGCAGAGTCTCCATTTAGAATTGGTGCATACGTGAAGTCTCCAACATGGTATGACTTAACAACATCAAATGCAACAGGTCTTGTTTACACTCAGGGTACAAAAAATAAGGAATCTTACATTAGCAATTCATATGATTTCAAGATGTGGACGCCATGGAAGTTTGGCTTCTCTCTTGGTCACACCGTTGGTAATTACCTCGCCTTGGGTGCAACTTACGAGTATGAGAACTTCAGTAATATAAATAGTAGAGTCAACGATGGTGGATACTATGATTATTACTATGGTCAGTACTACGAGTCATCAAGCCCTGACAAGACTATGAATAACCACACTAAGGAAGTTCTGAAAGGTGTAAGTACTTTGAAGTTAGGTGTTGAATACAAGCCTGTAAGCAATGTTGCTTTACGTATAGGTTACAACTATGTAAGTCCAAAATATGTAAGTGATGCGCAGAAAGATCCCGGTCTTGCTTCTTTAGGTACAGCGTATTCTTCAACAACAGACTACACAAACTGGGGCGAAATTAATCGCTTCACATTAGGTGTTGGTTATCAGGTTAAGAAGTTCAATATAGACTTGGCTTATCAGTATAGTGCACAGAAAGGTTCTTTTGCTCCATTCTCTAATGTAAGAGACGTTACTTACACATCTGGTACTACAAAAATAACGGAGTCTAACATTGCTTCAAACACTGATGTTAAGAATAACAGAAGTCAGTTACTCTTTACATTGGGTTATCGTTTCTAAGAAGAAACTTAGTAAATAATAAGAAAGGTAAAAGGGTTCATACTCTTTTACCTTTTTTGTTGTTTTGTCAAAATAATTCCTCGTTAGCGTTTTTAATAACCATGAATAGCATTCTAATTAAGCCTTAATTGACTTGTTAAAGATGCTCTTTAAGGTGCTAACTAACGCCCTTTTGAAAGCTAATTAAGCACCTTTTCTCGTACTACATTATAATGTGTTGATTACTAATGAGTTATTAGAGTATTGGAAAATGCTTCTATTTCTTGTTTTTAAACAGAAATATCCGTAAGTTGTGTAAATATATTTCATTACTGAAGATGTTTGGGTTTAAGATGGAATATGCTTATAATAAGCCGTGAGAAACCTCTAATAAACTATAGTTTGTCGCCTATGGTTTCCTCTATTACTTATAAAATGAGCACTTAGAGTGTTCCAACTTCTGATAGGATTTCAGCTACATCTTCAGGTGTGTTGAATAGGATTCCTTCTTCCAGTTCTTCATCTGATAACTGGTCAAGAAGTTCCTTGGCAGACGATTCATCAAAACGAGCCGTCCCCTTGGCGTTGGTTTTTGCAAGCAAAATACTGAGTATTTGCTGCCGGTATTCTTCGATTGACATTTTTGTACTATTTGGTTTGGTTGTTTGACGACGAAATGTTTGCTTATGTCCTTAATATAAAGTGTGGATGCTCCTCATCTCCATAATCGGGTTGATAGGTGAAACCATCAAGTTCAAAATCAAGCAAATCATCATATGATGTCAGCTGGTTGCGTATTATATAACTTGTCATCGCACCGCGGCAGCTCTTGGCGTAGACATTGATAGCTTTTAGCCGGCTACCCTGATCCACCATAA
>ERZ772957.1640-NODE-1640-length-14091-cov-3.163793_pt1 | contig 14091 bp, 11 predicted proteins | sample MGYA00580682_ERZ772957 | MGnify/ENA primary metagenome ERZ772957 (study PRJEB29015, sample SAMEA2737921) | human oral metagenome | biome: human oral; feature: human-associated habitat; material: dental | place: China | collected 2025 ...
TGTCCCCCCACAGGTCGCGGAGCCGGTACTTCACCACGCCGCCAGACGGTGTGACGGACGGCGCGGAGCACACGGGAAAGCCCGCGGCCCGGTAGGCGTCCCCGCGTCCCACCAAGGGGAAGGTCAGGACCTCGGATGCGGGAAAGCGCGTGCGGAGCCGCTCCGCCAGGAGCACGCCAATAGCGTCCTCCCCGTATCCGTTCGAGGCCACGACGAGGCGCGGCCGCAGCGCGTCGGCCAGGAGGGAGAGGAAACGGTCCGGCTCGTCCAGGACCGCGGCCACCCGGGGCACCCGCAGCGGGACCGGCGGACGCCAGTCGGCGGGGAGGTTGTAAAGGTCCTTCTCGGTGCAGGTCAGGAACTCCGCGCCGCACCGGGCCCGTTCGGCGGCGAGCTCCTCCAGGTCGTGGCTCCGATAGCGGTGATGGTCCTTGAATCGACGCTCGCCGACGACCCGGAGCCCCTCGTCCCGCAGGGACCGGGCGAAGCTCTCCGGGTTCCCGATCGCGGAAAAGGCCAGGACGGGAGTGGCAGGCGCCGGGGGCTCGCAGGGGTGCAGCGCTCCGTCCCATTCCGCCCAGCCGTCGATCCGGAGCCTGGAGGTGAAGATGCGCTCGGCGGGGACACGGCGCTCCACCGACGTTCGGAGCTCGGCCAGGGCCTTTGGGTCGGCCTGGTCGACCTTGGTCAGGACGACCAGGTGCGCTCTTCCGAGGGCGGATATCGGCTCCCGCAGGATCCCCGAGGGGATCAGGGTCCCGTTCCCGAAGGGGCAGGTCGCGTCGATCAGGACCACGTCGGCGTCCCGGCCCAGTCGGCGGTGCTGGAAGGCGTCGTCGGCGATCGTGAGCTCGACGCCGCGCCGGCGCAGCTCGCGGACCCCATCGATGCGAAATGGCGCGATGGCGACGGGGACGTCGGGCAGCCGCTCGGAGAGGAGCAGGGGCTCGTCGCCCGCCGCGTTCCGGTCCCCATTCCCCCCCTCAACGATCAGGACCGTCCCGGACGGGGCCCGCCCCCCGCCGTACCCGCGGCTGACGATGCCGACCCGCACCCCGCGGTCCCGCATGACACGGGCCAGCATATCGACGAACGGGGTCTTGTTCGTGCCCCCGTAGGTGAGGTTCCCCACGCTGATGACCGGCAGGGGCGGCTCGTCCGTCCGCCTCGGCCCATGCCGGTACAGGAGGTCCCAGAGTGCGACGACGACGCGGTTCAGCCAGGACGCGGGCGTCAGGAGCACCCAGAGCGGCGAGAACCGCTCCCCCCGGACGTGGCGCATGTAGCCGCGGACGATCGCCCTGCCCAGACGGGTCATGGCGCAGTTTCCCTGCCGGCCTCGTCGAACTGCAGGCGGTGGAGCCGGGAGTAGAGCCCGTCCTCCCGGATCAGGCTCTCGTGCGTGCCCTCCTGGACGATGCGGCCGCCCTCCAGCACCAGGATGCGGTCGGCCGTCCTCACGGTCGAGAGCCGGTGCGCGATGACGAAGGAGGTCCGCCCCGCCATGGCGCGGTTCATCGCCTCCTGGACCTGGCGCTCCACGGCCAGGTCCAGCGAGGAGGTGGCCTCGTCCAGGATCAGGATGCGCGGATCGCGGACGACCGCGCGCGCGATGGCGATACGCTGCCTCTGGCCCCCCGACAGGGTGACGCCCCGCTCGCCGACCTCCGTGGCGTAGCCCTCGGGCAGACCCTCGATGAACTCGTCGATCTCGGCGATGTGCGCCGCCCTGCAGATCGCCGACATGAGCTCGGGGTCGTCAAGAGGGCTGGACTGGGGATCGGAGGGGCGGCCGGCGCGGACCGGCAGTCCGTAGGCGATGTTGAAGGCGATAGAACCCTTCATCAGCACCGACTCCTGCGGGACGATGCCGATCTGGCGCCGCAGCCGCGGCAGAAGCAGGGTGTCCGCCTCGTATCCGTCTATCAGCACGCGGCCCGACGTGGGGTCGTAGAAGCGCGGGATGAGGTCGACCAGGGTGGACTTGCCCGACCCGGTTGGCCCGACGAGGGCGACCCGCTCGCCCGGACGGACGGAGAGGCTGATGCCCTTCAGGACCTCCTGTCCCTCGGTATAGGCGAAGCGGACGTCCTCGAAGACCACCTCGCCGCGGAGCCGGCCGGGGTCGGTTCGCGCGCGGTCCGTCGATTCCGTGGGGGTGTTCAGCATCGCGAAGATGCGCTCCGTCGCGGCGATCCCGGTCTGGAGGGTCCCCATGCGGCTCATCACGGTGCGGATGGGCTGGACCATGAAGGCGATGTAGCCGATGAAGGCTATGAGCTCGCCGGGCGACAGCGCCCCGTCGATCACGCTCCGACCCCCGAACCAGAAGACGATGGCGAGCGCGCAGATAAGGAAGACCTCGATCACGCCGGAGAGCGACGCCTGGATGCGCACGGCGCGGAGCAGCGCCTCGAAGTTCTCGACGTTGCCGCGCCGGAACCGTTCGAGCTCCTGCTCCTCGGTCGCGAAGGCGCGCACGACGCGGATGGCCGAGAACGCTTCGGCGGCGACGGCGGTCAGGTCCGCCAGCCGCTCCTGCACGCGGTGCCCGGCCCTGCGGAGCCGGCGGCCCGCAAAGACCAGAAGCCACCCGACCGCGGGCAGCACGACGATGATCAGCAGGGTGAGCCGCCAGTTGATGAAGAGGATGAAGAGGAACATCCCGACGAAGGTGACGGCGTTGAAGACCAGCTCGACGAAGGTGTTGGTGACGAGGTTCTGGAGCGTCGCCACGTCGCCGGTGATGCGGCTCATCAGCTCGCCGACCCGGGAGGCGTGCAGCGTGCGCAGCGACATGCGCTGCATGTGGTCGTAGAGCACGATCCGGATATCCATCACGACGCGCTGCCCGACGTCGTTCATCAGGTACTCCCGCCCGTAGAGCGTCATGGCCTTGAGGACGAAGATCAGGATGACGGAGACGCAGATCAGGTTCAGGGCGAACAGGTTTCTGGAGATCAGGACGTCGTCGACCACGCTCTTGAAAAGCCAGGGGGGAAGAATGTTGAGCCCCGAAGAAGCGAGCATGAAAAACACCGCTCCCGCGAGGCGGTACCGGTAGGGAGCGGCGTAGGCGGCCAGCCGACGCACGGCGCCGGGGTTCTGTGTCGGCATGGATTACCTCCTTGAAAAATATGCGGGACCCGAGGGCTCCTCCCCCAAGCCCCCGGCGCCCCACTTTGTCCCGCCGCCGAGGGATTGAACTACGAATGGGGCTGCGGTTAGAGCCACGGATAGAGCTAAGAGCTACGGATGGGGCGGTACTGCCCGGCGCTTCTCCGCGTCGATGACGACGACCTCCGCGGTCACGGCACGCCGCTCCGCGTCGTAGGGTTTCGTATACCCCTTCTCCTCGATCTGCTTTCGCCCTTCGAGCCTCAGACGGTCGACCTCCGATTCGCTCCGCGCCAGCTTGAACTCCAGCACGGCGACACGATGGGGAAAAAGGACCAGGACGTCGCTTCGTCCCCGATTCGTCGGCACCTCCCCGTGGGCCGTAATCCCCGCCCCGCGGAGGAGCATCAAAAACAGGGAGCGGTACAGGGATTCGTCCCGTTTGATGAAATCCTGATAGGGGATCGAGGCCAAGGCCGTATTGTAGAGCCGGATGGCCTCGGCGACGTCCCCTTCGCTCAACGCCTGCCAGAGGTCCGAGCCGATGGAGCTATAGCTCTCCACGCGGTAGACGTGTTCCAGGTACATGCGGGAGATGGAGTCCAGCACCTCGCGGTTGGGGTAGTCGAGCGTGATGGAGTCCTCCACCCATTTCTCGATGGTCAGGTACCCCGCCTGATAGAGGAAGCTCTCCGGCCGCGCCCGCTCGATCTCCTGGCTTTCCGCGAAGTCGGCCGATACGCTCATGTGTCGGTACGCCTCCGGGTCCCTGATACCGTGCCTCTTCATGTACTCCACGATGAAGGCGGGTGACCCCGAGCTGTACCAGTAGTTCGAGAACCGGCGGTCGGCCAGGAAGTTCAGGATGGAAAAGGGATTGTAGAGCCGCGTCGCGCCGTCGAAACAGAAGCCGTCGTAGTAGTCCTTCATCCGCTTCAGCAGACCTTCCCGCGTCGTCCCCGTCTTCAGGGCCGCGGCGTCGATCCACTCGGAGAAGCTGGCCTCGAGCTCCGCCTGCGTGTACCCGACGATATCGCCGAAGGACTCGCTCGCCGAGATGTCTCGCAGGTTGTTCATGGCGGAGAAGACCCCCGTCTTGCTGAACCTGGAGATTCCCGTCAGCATCACGAAGCGAAGATATTCGTCGCACCCCTTCAGCACCGTGTAGAAGCTGCGCAGCGCGCCCCGCATCGCCTCCGCGGCCTCCATGTCTCCGATCTTGTCGAGGATCGGCTTGTCGTACTCGTCGATCAGAACGACGACGGGACCGCTCTGTTCATAAAAGCCCTTGATGACATCCTTGAAGGCCCCCCCAGGTTCGTCGGCGTCGCTTCGGGTCAACGTCATTCCCCGCCTGCCGCTCTGGTCGGCAAGCTCCGCCACCAGGTTCTTCTCGAAACGGGAGACGTCCCGCACGTCCATCGTGCTCATGTCCAGCCGCAGCACCGGGCAGGGGCGTTTCGCCTGCTCCGTCACCCACGCCTCGGCGGCCAGCCCCGCGAACGACTCCGCGCGGCCGCCGAACATCGCTTCCAGGGTCGATAAAGTCAGCGACTTTCCGAAACGCCGCGGCCGGGACAGGAAGTACCACGCCCCGGTCTCGACGAGCTCCGTCAGCCGCGCCGTCTTGTCCACGTAGATGCAGTCCATCCGCCGCAGCTTCTCGAAATGGGACGTCCCGATAGACAGCGCCCGAAGCCTTTTACTCACCATCCCTCACCTCGTTTCGTATCTCGCTTCATATCTCGCTTCATAATCTCCATTCGTATCGTGGGGGCAGCCGGCTCATTGGGGCACGCGGCGCCCCTGCGCTTCCAGGGCGTCACACAGCCGTGCGGCGGCCCCGCCCTCCCCCGAGAGCTCCAGGAGCGCCGCACGCGTCTCCGCGAGCCCCTCCGGAGCCCGCAGGGCGGAGGCGATCCGCAGGGCGAGCATCTGCGGGGTGACGTCCCCGTACAGCTCGTCCACGATGGAGCGGTTCGCGATGCGGTTCGGCAGGGAGATGAACCCGTTGTGGCGCGCTAGGATGCGCTCGACCGCGGCACGGCGTATCCTTCTACCCACGAGCGGCAGGGATACGGCGAACCCGCGCAGCCCGGCGACGGGAATGTGTTCCAGAAAGGCGTGCGGCGCAGCCGTCAGCCCGGGCAGCCCGCAGTGCATCATCTCCAGCGTGTTCGTCCCCGGCTGGGTCAGGGCGTAGTCCGCACCCCGCATCGCGACGCCCGCCCCGACCCGGACGGGCTCGAGCCCCGCGTCGCACCAGGCCTCGAGTTCGGAGTCCAGCATGAACGGCGAGAAAAGCGTCCGGACCCGCAACCTCGGAAATTCGGCCCGGAGCGCGGCGACAACGGTGGTCAGCCAGCCCAGGGCCGCCCGGCGGATGGCGGGCCGGCTCCCCGGGAGCAGCAGGAGCCGGGGCGAGTCGGGCTCCTCCGGCCAGTTCCAGGACGCGGCTGACGGGCTGTGCGCATCCATCTCCAGGGCGTCCCGGACGAGGTCCCCGATGGAGCGCGCCCCGGGCTTGCCGGAGATGCCCGAGGCCATCGCCGGGCAGGCCGTGAAGACCGCCTGCGCCCGGCCCAGACCTTTTTTGGCGCCGTAGGTGTAGACGAACAGGGGCGCCTTGGCGGAGCGTGCGAGACGGGTCCCGAACATCAGGTCCCCCCCCAGCTGCAGGACGCGGTCCGTCCGTTCGGCCCCGAGCTCCCGCCAGGTCCGCGCAACGCCGCTCGGGCCCTCGAGCTTGTCGACCCCCAACAGCGAGGCGGCCTCGCGCTCCCGGCCCGACGCGAAGGGGCAGGGCAGGAGCCACAGGGAGACGGAGTGCCCCCGCAGGCGCAGCTCCGTCGCCACGGGCCGTGCCCAGTCCCAGAGCTCCCCAGGGCCATTCGTCAGTATGGAGACCCTCACCTTTGCATCACCGTTCCCCCTCTCGCTTCTCCTTGCTCCAACCCCTTCCGGACTTCGGGACAATGCCGATTCACGGTAGAATGGCCTCCGCCCAGAACCCGGCGGCGTCCCCGGAGCCCATGGCGGCCCGGGCCTCCTCCATTCGGCGGTCGGCCTCGGAGCGCACGGCGGGGTCGTCGGTATAGCGGTACAGCTCCTGGACGATCCGTTCGGGCCGGGCATCGCCCCGGAGCAGCTCCGGGTAGAGCGGCTCGCCGGGCGGACCGGCCAGATAGTTCGGGATCGAGATGTAGGGGATTCGCACCAGCGCGCGCGCTATGGCCCAGGAGACCGCGTTGCCGTTGTAGATCACCACCATGTAGCGGCGCAGCAGCATCGCCTCCACCGCGACCGTCCCGCTGACCCCCGCGACGGCCTCCGCGGCCTCCATCAGCTCCCGGCCCTCCCCGTCCCACGTCTCGAACCCCTCGAGGCGTTCCCGGAGCTCCGCGGCGAGGGGGGGCGAGAGCCCCGGCGCGATGGAGAAGATGGGGAGCCGTCCGTCGTCCCTCAGGATCCGGGCCGCGCCCATCAGCCGTTCCAGGTGGTAGCGGATGTCGTACCGCCGGCTCCCCGGCATGAGCGCAACGACGCGCGCATCCCCGGTACGGCGTCGAAGCGCCTCGGGCGCGCGGCAGCCCTTCAGCCCCTCGACCAGCGGGTGGACCGCCCAGCGAGAGTTCACGCCCCGCTCGGCCAGGTAGCGGTGCTCGAAGGAGAAGAGCGGCAGGCACAGGTCGAAGTCCCGGCGCAGGGCCCGGACGCGCCCACTGCGCCAGGCCCAGACGGTCGGGGTCGCCAGACAGACGGTTTTTCCCCTCTTCCCGTCCGGGCCTCCGTAGCCCGCACGCCGCAGTCTCGATACCAGGCCCAGGTGAAAGTCCGGGCTGTCGACCACCACGACGGCCTCCGGGCTCCGCTCCAGGATGGCCCGGACCATCGTGCGCCGCAGCCGGAGGAGGCGCGGGATCGCGGGCAGCACCTCCGTGATGCCCATCAGTTTGAGCTCCTCGTAGCTCCAGCGGGGAAGGTCCGGCGCGAACTCCCCGCAGGCCTCCTCCGTCCGCGGCCCCATCATACCCCATATCCGGCCCCTCAGGGCCGGCCTTCGCCTCAGCAGCGCCCGGACGAGCTCGGCTGCGTAGAGGTCCCCGCTGACCTCTCCGCAGCTCACGAAGAGGGACACGACCGCATCCCCCAGACGGCGATCCCGCAGGCGTCGGCGCTTTCGAGCGTCCGCTCCGGCTCCAGGATCAGGGTCCGCCCCGCCTCGACGGCCAGGCAGGTCAGCCCCGCGCGCCTCATGGACTCGATGGTCCCGGGCCCGATGGTCGGCAGGTCGTAGCGCAGGTCCTGGTCGGACCGCATCATCTTGACGACGACACCCCGGCCCGACAGCGCGCCGCAGCGCCCGATCATCGCGTCCGTCCCCTCCATCGCCTCGACGGCCACGACGGCGCGGTCCGCCACCACGAGCGCCTGGCCGAAGGAACAGGGCAGCGTGACGCTCAGGACCTCCGCCCCATATCGGACGTCCTGCAGCTCGGCCTCGGTCGGGGCGCGGGAGCCCAGCCGCCCCTCCGGCGCCAGGAACTCCGGCAGGATCTGCCAGTAGGGGAGGACGGCGATGCCCTCCCGCTCGAACGCCTCCACGATCGACCCCAGGAGTGCATGGTCGTCCCGCGGCGTGGCGGAGAGCACCGAGCGGGTGAGGGGGTCGAAGAGGGCGGGCAGGAGGTAGATCGTCCTCTTGGCGATGTGCCCGGCCATGATGAGGCGCTCCGCGCCGCGGCGCCGTGCCTCGCGGACGACGCGACCCAGGCTCGGGAATCGGAGATGGACTACGGCCTCGGACCATGGGGCGAATGCCTCGCCGTCGCCCCTCAGGGTGACGACGACGGGAGGGGTCCCCCGCTCGTGGAGGCGCCTCGCGATCTCCACGGGCAGCGCGCCCTCCCCGGCTATCAGGACGATCCGGCCCTCCGGCGCGGTCATCGGTCCACCCGGCGCGCGAAGAAGACCGCCACGATCATGAACACCAGGTTGGGGGCCCAGGCGGCCAGCGAGGGCCAGATCGCCCCGGCCTCTCCGAGGGCGCGGCACATCGACATCACGACGTAGTAGGCGAAGACGATGACGACGCTGATGCCGAATCCCACCCCCGAGCCGGACCGGCCCTGGCGCGACGCGCCGAACCCCGCGCCCAGGACCGCCATGATGACGCAGGCCCAGGGAAGGGCCAGCTTCAGGTGGAACATCACCCAGAGCCTCGAGAGGTCCGACCCGATCATGCTGGCCTGGCGGATGTAGGCCCACAGCTCGTGGGCACTCATGTCCACCGGACGCCTCGTGCTGCGCTGAATCTGCTCGGGCGACAGGTTCAGCGCGAGCCGCTGCCGCTCGAAGCGGAAGAGCAGGTTGATGTCGCCCCGGCTGTTGACGTCGTAGACGCGGCCGTCCTCGATCCACCACTGCCCGTCCTTCCAGACCCCCTGCTGCGCCACGGAGGTGCGCACCAGACGCCCCTCCTCGAACTCGTGCACCATGACGTCCTTCAGGATCCCCTTCCTCGTGTCCATCTGGTTGACGTAGAGGACCCGACGGAGCTCCCCGCCGCTCTCGTCGCGCAGGAAGACCTTCTCCTGAAGCGCGGAGGCCTGGTTCTTCATCACCTCGTACTTGAGCAGCCGGTCCGCGGCGAGGGAGGTGAAGGGCACCACGGTCTCGTTGAAGGCCAGGGTCCCCACCGAGACGAGGAGCGACGCGGCGACGATGGGCCGGAGCACGCGCGAGAACGGGATGCCCAGGGACTTCAGGGCTATGAGCTCGCTGCCCGCGGCCAGGCCGGTCATCCCCAAGAGCGCGCTCAGCAGCGAGGACATGGGGAAGGTCATGGCGACGACCTCCGGCAGGCGGTAGAGGAAGAGGCGCGTCACGACCCCCAGGGAGACGCCCTGCTCGATGATCAGGCTCGCCGCCTGGAAGAGCAGGTCGCCCGCCACGAAGATCAGGGTGAAGATCAGCACCCCGAACACGAAGGGACCGGCGACCGCCCTCAGGACGAGGCGGTCCAGGATGTGCAGGCCCAGCGGGGAGAGGCCCCCGGAAATTCTCACGGGAACCTCCGAATCAGGAGCCGAGCGTATACTTGGCCCGCATGTTCTCGTCGACCCGCTTCACGAGGTCCTCCGCGTTCGGGACGCCGGGGCCGCCCTTGACGAAGTCCGTCACGCGGAGGATCACCGCGGTGGAGAGCGAGGGGTGGGACGGGCGGAGCGAGTGCATGAGCGTCTCGAGCTTGGCGATGACCACCTCGGCGGCGTCGTTGTCGGTGTCTATCAGGATCAGGAAGATGTCGCGGGGCCCCGAGGAAAAGGCGATGTCCGAGGTGCGCAGGCTGGTGTGTACGGCACGGCAGTAGGCGCGGAAGGCGTCCTCCACCCAGGGGTCCGAGTCCGACGAGGGGGGAAAGGAGAGCCGCATCAGGACCGACGTCAGGAAATGTCCGTAGCGCCGGATGCGGTACAGTTCCTCCTCCAGGCGCCGCATCGCGTAGCTGCGGGTATGAAGGCCCGTAACGGGGTCGACAAAGGAAACGGCCTGGGGGGCCTGCGCGGCGTCGGACAAGGTCTTCGGCTCGAGCCGGAAGCAGATGCGGCCGTTCTTCATCGGCTGCTGATGGACGTTCCATGCCTTTGCGCCGAGCATCGCCGTCCCCGCCCCCGGGGGGAGGAGCATCGCGATATTTAGGGACAGCGCGGCCTCCCGGGATATCCCCGCTATCTCGAGCAAAGCGTCGCTGACGGAGAGGATGTTCCCCGTCTCGTCGGTGACCGCGAAGGGGACCGGCAGGTCGGAGTCCTGCACGCCCTCCTCCGGTTTCTCGATGGGGGCAGCCTTATGGGGGCGGTAGTAGTAGAGCGTCGTCAGGACGACCGCACCGCAGACGGCCATGGTCACGCCCACCCACTGAAGCCGGGCCCCGAAACTGACGGACAGGGGGCAGAGCAAGAGTCCCTGTGCGATGAGCTGGACCGGGATGTAGCCGCTTTTGGCCCCTTGAAGGATGAACAGGGCGTAGAGCGCGGTCAGAGTGATGAACAGCAGCCCGATCAGGCCCCAGAGCGAGGCGTCCACCGAGCCCGACTCCAGGGGAGAGCCCAGGGATCGGACGACAAGGATCGTCGGAATAGCTACTATGGGAGGCAGGAAGAGCCACTTTATGAGGCTGACGGGGCGTCCCATGGCGCTAACGGTATTCCAGGGTCTCTCCGGAGGGGTAGCTCAGGGTGTACTCCACGACGATCTTCCGGGTCTCGCCGGGCTTGACGGACAGTTTCCAGGACAGACGGTTCTCCGCGTCGCGCTCCGTGGGCTCGGGATCGATTTTCAGGACCTCCAGCTTGATCTTCTCGTCCACCGGAATAGGAAGCCGGTCCCGGACGGTGACCTCCCGCTCCGAGTCCATGCCGCTGGCCACCTCCAGCGTATAACCGCTCTTGAAGACGCCCGATCCCCCCAGCCAGGAGCTGCCCGTGCTCTCCACCAGCGGGGTCTTTTTCGCGCTGAGCCGCGAAGCCGAGCCGAAGGGAAGCCGGGTCTGCCCCAGCCCATACTCCGGCACGTCGGTGTAGCCGGACGGACGGCCGTCCACCCGCAGCTCCGCACGCCCCGGCATCAGGGGCGTGGAGATGGCGTCCATGCTGGCGACGATCCAGCCTTTGGAGCGCTGTTCGGGGATCAGGACCAGGGTGGGCGTGCTCTCGAGCGACAGGGCGCCGAGCGCCACGTCCGACGGCGAGCCGTCCCCCTCGAGCGTCCCCCGGCCCCGAACGGTCACGTTCGAGAGGGTCGACTCGATCACGGGAAGCCCCGCACCGAACTCCACGGCCTCATCGCCCTGATCGTCCATCGTGTTTGACGCTCCATCGAGCATCTCTTTGTGGGAGGCGACAGCCATGGGGGCGGGCGCAGAGATGCCATAACCCAAAGCGGGCATTTCCCTGACCGGTATCGGATGCTTCGGCCGCAATGCGACCCGAAGGGGGTTCAGCACGGGCGGCGATACCGAGTCCTCGGGCTGCCTGGAGTGGAAGGTCAGGTCTCCCGAGTAGTCGAGCCCCGTCCCCTGCGCGGCGGACGCGAACATGTGGACATCGATGGCCCCCGTCGCGCTGTTCAGGTCCATGACGTACCGCAGCCCCCAGCGGGCGGCGTCCGTACGGGCCTCGAAGAGCAGCGGTTCGCGTGTGTTCGCGCGCCCGCTGACCTGGACGATCTGATCGGACCGCCGAGGGCTCCGGGACTCGAGCTCCGCCTCCAGGCGCTCCAGCTCCTCCGTCTCCAGGCGCAGCGTCTCCGTCAGGTCCGCCAGCTCGTTCTCGACCTTCAGGCGGAGGGTCTGGGCGTCCTCCATGTAGCGGATCAGGTCCCTGCCCTCGGTCCCCTTGATCTGAGCGGTGCTCACGTTCAGCATCGCGCGGGTCTGCTCCAGGGAGGCCGCCTTCGCCTTCATAAGGGAGATGGCCTTGGCCTGGGCGTCCGTCCGCTCCTTCAAAGGCGCGAGGGAGGGGGGGATCCAGCCCTTGCGACCCTGCTCGACCACCTGGAGGTCCGAGACCCCCGTGAGGTTCAGGAGGTGGATGCTCTTGGCCTCGAAGGCGCCGGGAAGCTCGAACTGAAAGGGGCCCTCCACGGGGGCGAGCTCGAAGACGAACCTCGCGCCCCTGGGATAGACGTCCACGGAACGAACCGCCGGGGTGTCCGCCGCACAGGAGCGGGCGAGGAAGACGAGGGCTCCTGCGAGGAGCGCCACCGGCAACGTCGGGAAACTGCCTTTGAATATCATGATGAACGGGACCTCCTTGTATTGTTCGTCGGGATGTTCGGGCTCAAAACCGGCCTACCGGGCCACAGGAAATTCGTCGGGACGGTGTCCCGGAGGGATCGCATGCAGTCCCGTGCCTATTTTAACACGCTGTACCGCATTCGGAAGCCTCGTCCGCTTGTCGGACGGGATGAGATATGCTATAGTTCCACAAGTATGTCGCGTGTCAAGCAGAGGCTGCCCCCTCTCGCCCGATGCGGCGCCTTCCTTCGGTGGAGGCTGTTGCCGGGCTCTGCGAGATTGTGCAAAATGTCTTCCTGTCGGGGAGACGCATGGAGCGCAGATTGTTGGGGGCGGCCCAGGGGCCGGCCCCGATTTTTTTATTTATGATGTATCTTTATGGAGGTGAGGCGTTATATTCCCCAGGACCGAAGAGGATGCGCCGAGGGTCAATCAGGAGATCACCGCGCCGCAGGTGTTGTTGGTGGACGAGAACGGGGTGAAGGTCGGACAGATCGATACGGCTGAGGCCGTCCGGATGGCCGAGGATCGGATGCTGGACCTGGTGGAGGTCGCCCCCCTGGCCAAGCCGCCCGTTTGCCGGATCATGGATTACGGCAAGTATCGCTACCAGCTCCAGAAGAAGGAGAAGGACGCCCGAAAGAAGCAGAAGGTCCAGACCCTCAAGGAGATCAAGATGCGCCCCAAGATCGACGAGCACGACTTCAACTTCAAGGTGAAGGCGATCCGTAACTTCCTCGAGGAGGGGCATCGTGTCAAGGTCTCCGTCTTCTTCAGGGGCAGGGAGATGGCCTTCCTCTCCCGCGGCGAGGAGGTCCTGAACCGCGTCATGGCGGAGTGCGGCGCCCTGGGCAAGGCGGAGGGCAGCCCTCGGATGGAGGGGCGCTACATGCGCATGATGGTCACCCCCGTGCCTCAGTCCGCAAGGCCGGCCGCTCCCAGGGAGGGTGCCGAACCCGCGCCCGGGAGGGCCGCGTCCGGCCCAAAGCCCGAGGCTCCGGCCGTTTCCGAAGGGGCCTGAGGGGCCGCAAATTTTCGGGGAACGCGTTCCCCGTGTACGGAAAAGGAGAAATGTTTCATGCCCAAACTGAAATCGCACTCCGGTGCCAAGAAGAGATTCAGTCGCACTGCGACCGGCAAGCTGTCCTACCGCAAGGTCGGCCGCAGGCACATCATGGTTCACAAGGGCTCCAAGCGTCTTCGCTCCCTGCGCAAGTCGGGCTATGTCAGCGACACCCTGATGGAGCAGATGAACAGGATGCTGCCCTACGCCTAGAGCGTCGGGTCCGTTCGGGAATTTTGGGGGAGGATGATTGAACCATGCGCGTCAAGGGTGCATCGGCAAGCAATAAGAAGAGAAAGAAGCTTTTTTCCATCACCCGGGGCTACTGGGGACAGCACAAGAACGTCTATCGGCGGGCCAGGGAGGCCTACCTCGCGGCGCTGTCCCGTGCCTACGGGGACCGCAAGCGCAAGAAGCGCGACTTCCGCCGCCTCTGGATCACGCGCATCAGCGCGGCGACCCGTTCCGAGGGGATGAGCTACAGCGCGTTCATGAATGGCTTGAAGAGGGCCGGGGTCGTCATGAACCGTAAGATGCTCTCCGAGCTGGCCATCCACGACATGGAGGCGTTCCGCAGTCTCATGGGGCAGGCCCGGTCCGCTCTGGGACAGTAGTACCAGGCAATTTTTTCCATACTTTCATTTTCCGTATAGGGATCTGGGGTCGGCGGCTCCGTGTCCTCGGATGAATATACTCGGATGAATTATGGATGAAGGCTGTATGGGGGCGGTCGGAGCCCGGCGCTCCGCTCCGCCCCCGATTTTTGTTACGAGGAAGGGAGGCAGAGGCGGTTGAATGCGTTGATTGAGGGAATGAGGGAGGTACGGGCCTCGTTTGACGAGGCGCTGTCCTCCGTTGACTCCACGGAGGCGCTCGGCGAGCTGCGGGTGCGCAACCTGGGGAAGAAGGGCGCGCTGACCGTTCTGCTGAAGTCGCTGGGGAAGCTGAGCCCCGAGGAGCGCCCCGCGGCCGGCGAGCAGCTGAACGCCCTCAGGGACGAGATGGAGCGGACGATCGAGGCCAAGGGGCGCGAGCTTCGCGCGCGGGAGAACGAGGCGCGCGAGGCCGGGGAGCGCATCGACGTGACGCTGCCCGCGAAGGGCCGCTGCGG
>ERZ772957.1645-NODE-1645-length-14049-cov-7.901386_pt1 | contig 14049 bp, 13 predicted proteins | sample MGYA00580682_ERZ772957 | MGnify/ENA primary metagenome ERZ772957 (study PRJEB29015, sample SAMEA2737921) | human oral metagenome | biome: human oral; feature: human-associated habitat; material: dental | place: China | collected 2025 ...
TGTCATTCTCTTCTTGCTGGTGTCCTTTCCCAAATGCATACGAGAGGTCGATGCAGGCAGGCAGATTTCATCCCGACATCAATACACATATTGATGAAAAGGTAAATATTGATGGCTACTATGTAAAAGCCATAGGGACGACAGGTAGCACATTAGAACCCTTTATACTCTATAAGGATGCGACATTTGGTGAGATATACTTTAAGAACAATGATTCTGTTCGGGAACAAAGACGGGCGAATACTGATTTAATGACTCAAATTTAACATTCAAAGCATGGATTCAATGGGTTTGGTGGCTATTATCGGATGAAAGGTGATACGATTGAAGTAGACCTTTACTGGAACTACATGCTTAGGGGAGTGCTTGTGAAAAGATTTTTTAAAGTTCTCGATAAAAATCATTTGCTTCTCTTTCAACAGATTTGGGTAAGTCCTGATGAGGCCGACGAGCCTGATGGCTGCCGCATTCTTTATGACTTCATTCCTGCACACAACCTCCCACCATCATCAAGTTTCAGAAACAAGCAACGAAGGTATTTATGGGATAATAAGAAAGATTGGAAAGCCTATAAAAGAAAGATAAAAGAGATGAGAAAGGGGAATAATGGGTAATGGTTAGTAAAGCATATACTTTATCAGTTGTTTTTTGTGGTAATAGTAAACGCTGTATGAGGCTCATCCTGCACGGTTTGCTTGCGAACCTTTCGGCTGGTAGGACAGGGTGGTTGTGCTGAAAAAAGTGGGATGGGTGAAGAAATACATGTTGTATTTCCCTTGGTTTGTTGGCTTAAAACCTCGCCCGCCCATTAACTCACAACTCAAAAACTAACCAACTTACACTAACTTTTTTGAGTTTCGTTATAACTTATCGGAAAATATTTGTAACTTTGCACACCAAATGTGTGACTTAGAAACCTTTAAGCTGGATGTCAAGGCGTTAAAACAAGGCAAAACCCTGTTGGAGTACGTGCTTGACGATAGTTTCTTTGAGGCCATCGACGCCCCCGAAATTAGGAAAGGAAAGGTGAACGTTGAGCTGCAAGCTACAAGAAACGGCGACCTTTTTGAGCTGAACTTCAACATAGAAGGTTCGGTCAGCATACCTTGCGACCTGTGTCTCGACGACATGGAGCAGGCCGTTAGCACAAAAGAACGGCTGATAGTGAGGTTTGGAGAAGAATATTCAGAAGAAGACGAACTGGTTGCGCTGGAAGAAGACCCTGGGGTAATCGACCTGTCGTGGTTCGTTTACGAGTTTATCGCACTTAACATACCCATCAAGCATGTGCACGCGCCTGGCAAATGCAACCCAGCAATGATAGACGTGCTGGACGCACATGCTGCCAACCGAAGTGGCAATGAGGATGAAGAAGAGGCGATTGACCCGCGCTGGATGAAACTGAAAGAAATAAAAAAACAATATTAAAGATTAAGACAAAATGGCACATCCTAAAAGAAGACAGTCCAAGACTCGTACACTTAAAAGAAGAACTCACGATAAAGCCGTAGCTCCCACACTGGCTCTATGCCCCAACTGTGGTGCTTATTACATTTATCACACGGTTTGCCCCACTTGCGGACAGTACAGAGGTAAGGTAGCTATCGTTAAGGAAGAGGTTGCTGAATAATGGATAAGATTAATGCGATAATCTCAGGCGTCGCCGGTTACGTGCCCGACTATGTCCTTAACAACGAGGAGCTGTCGCGCATTGTCGATACCAACGACGAATGGATTACTACGCGTACTGGTATCAAGGAGCGCCGCATCCTCACGGAAGAAGGGCTCGGTACTTCTTATCTGGCCCGTAAGGCCGCCAAACTTCTGATGAAGAAGACGGGCGTTGACCCCGACAGCATCGACGCAGTTATCGTTGCCACCACCACTCCCGACTACATCCACCCCTCCACAGCATCTATCGTGCTGGGTAAGCTGGGCTTGAAAAATGCTTTCGCATTCGACTTCTCGGCTGCCTGCTGCGGGTTTATGTACGCCTTCGATGTGGCTTGCAACATGATACAAAGCGGACGCCATAAGCGCATTATCGTTATCGGCGCCGATAAGATGTCGGCCATCACCGATTATAAGGATCGCGCTACCTGTCCGCTCTTTGGCGACGGGGCTGGTGCTGTGATGGTGGAAGGAACTACGGAAGAAAACGTGGGCTTGGTAGACTCGCTGTTCTTGGCCGACGGAAAGGGCTTGCCTTTCCTTCATGTTAAGGCCGGCGGTTCGGTTTGTCCGTCTTCGCAGTTCACCGTAGACCACCGCTTACACTACACTTATCAGGAAGGCCGCACCGTTTATCGCTATGCGGTTTCGGCAATGGGCGACGATTGTACCAAGCTGATTGAACGCAATGGACTAACACCCAACGATATTAACTACCTTGTGCCGCATCAGGCCAACCTTCGTATTATCGAGGCGGTGGGTAAACGTATCGGTGTGCAGCCCGAACAGGTGCTGGTAAACATCCAACGCTACGGAAACACCAGTGCGGCATGTATGCCCTTGGTGCTTTGGGATTTTGAAAAACAATTGAAGAAGGGCGACAACCTTATCTTTACTGGCTTTGGTGCTGGTTTCGTTCATGGCGCATCTTACTACAAGTGGGCCTACGACGGTGCCGAAATGGCCGAACAAGGAAAGTAAAAACGGCACGTTTGCCCCAACTTTAATTGAATAATAACAAAGAAGACGCATCCTTAATTTCTTAAGATGCGTCTTTTTGAGCTTTATCCAAGCTCTAAACAAACACCTTTATCACAGCAACAAACATGCACAAAGCAGGATTTGTAAACATCGTTGGCAACCCGAACGTGGGCAAAAGCACGCTGATGAACCAGCTGGTGGGCGAGCGTATCTCCATAGCCACCTTCAAGGCGCAAACCACGCGGCACAGAATAATGGGCATTGTGAACACCCCTGAGATGCAGATTGTGTTCTCGGACACGCCCGGTGTGCTCAAACCCAACTACAAGTTGCAAGAGTCGATGCTGGCTTTCTCGGTGTCGGCACTTAGCGATGCAGACGTGTTGCTGTACGTTACCGACGTGGTGGAAGACCCAGAGAAGAACGCCGACTTCTTGGAGAAGGTGCGGGGCATGAAGATTCCCGTGCTGTTGCTCATCAATAAGATTGACGAGAGCGACCAAAAAACTCTCGGCGACATCGTGGAACGATGGCACGCCTTGCTGCCCAAGGCCGAAATATTACCCATTTCGGCCAAAAACAAGTTTGGAACCGACCTCCTTCTGCGCCGAATACAAGAGCTGTTGCCAGAATCGCCGCCCTATTTCGACAAAGATCAGCTTACCGATAAGCCTGCGCGTTTTTTCGTAAGCGAGATAATTCGCGAGAAAATACTGCTCTACTACGATAAGGAGATACCCTATTCGGTGGAGGTTAAGGTCGAGCGATTTAAGGAAACAGAAAAGAAAATACACATCAACGCCGTTATCTACGTTGAGCGCGAAAGTCAAAAAGGCATCGTTATCGGGCATCAGGGCGTGGCGTTGAAGAAGGTTTCTTCGGAGGCACGAAAGACGTTGGAAAGGTTTTTCGACAGAGAGGTGTACCTCGAAACCTTCGTGAAAGTTGATAAAGACTGGCGAAGCTCGAAGAAAGAACTCGACAGTTTTGGCTATAACCCCGAATAAGACGTTGCAAACAAGCCGCGCATGGCATGCTAACGCGCTTTTTCGACGATTAAGAATTTACATTTATGGCAAACTTAGTAGCTATCGTGGGACGCCCCAATGTGGGCAAGTCCACCTTATTTAATAGGCTTACAAAAACCCGTAGCGCCATTGTAAGCGATACCGCTGGCACCACGCGCGACCGACAATACGGCAAGTGCGACTGGGCTGGGCGCGAGTTCTCGGTTGTAGACACGGGCGGATGGGTGGTCAACTCGGACGACATCTTCGAAGATGCCATTCGCCGACAAGTGCTCGTGGCTACCGAAGAGGCCGACTTGGTGCTGTTCCTCGTAGACGTGAACACGGGCGTAACCGACCTCGATGAGGATGTGGCGCAGATACTTAGGCGTACCAAGGTGCCCGTGGTGTTGGTGGTAAATAAGGCCGACAACAACGAGCAAATTTACGAGGCACCTGCGTTTTACTCGTTGGGGCTGGGCGACCCTTTCCCCATTAGCGCGGCAACAGGTAGTGGAACGGGCGACTTGCTCGACGCTGTTATTGCACAACTAAAACCTGGCGAAAACGAAAATGTTGAAGATGGCATACCTCGTTTTGCAGTGGTGGGTAGGCCTAATGCGGGCAAAAGCAGCATCATCAACGCCTTTATAGGCGAAGACCGCAACATCGTTACCGAGATTGCAGGTACTACACGCGACAGTATTTATACGCGTTTCGATAAGTTTGGTTTCGACTTCTACCTTGTAGATACGGCCGGAATACGCCGAAAAAACAAGGTAACCGAAGATTTGGAGTTTTATAGCGTAATGCGTTCGATACGTGCCATCGAGCATAGCGACGTTTGTATTCTGATGATTGATGCCACGCGCGGCATCGAATCGCAGGACATGAACATCTTCCAGCTTATTCAGAAAAACCAAAAGTCGCTGGTTGTGGTGGTTAACAAGTGGGACTTGGTGCCAGATAAAGACCAAAAGGTGATAAAGACTTTCGAGAATGCCATTCGCGAACGCATGGCTCCCTTTGTAGATTTTCCCATCATTTTCGCCTCGGCGCTTACCAAGCAGCGCATCTTTAAGGTGCTTGAAACGGCCAAACAGGTGTATCTTAACCGTAAGGCACGCGTGGGAACGTCGAAACTTAACGAAGTGATGCTCCCCCTTATCGAGGCTTATCCGCCCCCATCAACCAAGGGCAAGTACATCAAAATTAAGTATTGTACGCAGTTGCCCAACACGCAAATACCCTCGTTTGTGTTCTATGCCAACCTGCCGCAGTACGTAAAGGAGAACTATCGCCGCTTTTTGGAAAACAAGATACGCGAAAATTGGAACATGCACGGCTGCCCAATTAACGTGTTTATCAGGCAAAAATAAGGTGTTGGGGATACGGCTTAGGCTTGTATCCCCAACTTGTTTTATGCTTTGGCCATGCCGTTTGCCGTTGTTTCTCGCGCACAAGGCAGCAGGGCATTGCATAAAACTCCGTTATATTCCAACAACATAACTTGCTTATTACCTGAAAACAACTCCCAGCAAAGGCCAAGCCCGATACGGTTTTGCTTTTTTCGAGCTAGGTTTCATCAAAGACTAAGCCCTGCTAGCTGGCAGAAAACTTCTGTCTGCAATTAAACTTTTGGGCCTGTTTCTAGTCTATTATGAAGGTGTTTAAATACACGCAAATATAAATAATGACCATTTAGTATATGAGAAAAATTTGTTTGAAAATCCACAAGTGGCTAGCGTTGCCCCTTGGAGTGTTTATGGCAATTCTATGTTTCACGGGCTTTCTGCTACTGGTGATAAAAGATATTTCCCCACTTTTGGGCATGGAAGAGGGCGTTGAACCTTTCTATAAGGCCGTTAAGCAGTTGCATCGCTGGCTCTTTATGGTGCCAAACAATCCCCACGGCGGACTTTCGGTTGGCCGAGTAATTATGGCCGTATCGTCTATGTGCATGGCGCTTGTGTTGTTAACGGGCGTTGTTGTTTGGTGGCCCAAGAGCAAAAAGATGCTGAAAAGCCGTTTAAAGGTGAGCACAAACAAGGGCTTTCGCCGATTTGTGTATGATACGCACGTGTCCTTAGGCATCTATGCCTTTGTGTTTCTGTTCCTAATGGCCATTACTGGTCCTGTATTCTCGTTCGGTTGGTACAGGCAAGGCATGTCGAAACTCTTCGGGCAGAACACCGAGAAGATGGAAAACAAGATGCCCAAAGCGGGCGACAAACCGACTGCTGCAAAAGAAAATGCCTTTGCTAATGGTAAGATGGAGCAAGCGAAGGAACAAACACAGCCGCAAGCGGGTGGGGCAAACGACACAAAGAAAGAAGGTGACGGCAAGAAACCTGGCGGAAAGAAACTTTTCAAATCGTTGCACACAGGCAAGTGGGGTGGTTGGTTCTCAAAGATACTTCATGCGCTTGCCGCACTTGTTGGCGGTTTCCTGCCTATCAGCGGCTACTATCTGTGGTGGAAGAAAAGGCAAGGAAAACACGCAAAGTGTTAAGGCTTGTGCTGCGGATGTACGTTCTGTTCATACTGTCATCCGCGTAAAGCACAGGTTCTAGCGGGTGTTAAGGGTTTAAAAGGGAAACCCCAAATCTCCCAATCTGCTACCAGCAAGCAACAAACCACTGGCAGAAAAGAAAAAGCCCCTGGTGGTCTTTTGTACGCATTGCCTTTCAAATGCTTACTTTTGCATTCGTAATGTACTAGGGGTAGAAGTGTTTTAATCCTGTGTCACCTTTCATTTCTGTTATTGTCCGCTAAAACTTTTATGTCCATTCCGCATGCTATAAAAGTTTTAGCGGACAACTATATTATAGAATTGCCATTCTGTATTAATGCTATGCTTAAACGCAAATCAGCCAATTGTTTATAGCATCAACTGCGGCTTAATGTTGCTAAGCAGTGTTGTGTTTAAGTAAAAAATGCCATTAGCGTTTATCTTTCAATCCAAATCGGGCATTAAAGCCGCTTAGATTTTGTGTATTGTTGAACATCTTGTTTGTCTTATTCATAAAGTCGTAGCGGACTACGTCAAGAGAATAAGGCAGGCAAGATGCCGACAAGCAAACGAGAGGTGTACAGGAAAAAAATGCAAACAGCTTAAAATATTTGATAAGCGACCTAATGCCCAATTTGAGTTTAAGCTTTCTCTTCTGAGTAACTATTCAGCGATAAGGTGTGTTCGCTTTGTTAAAACGCGTGAAAGTATTTTACAAAACACATTCTTTTCGCCGCCCTTTCTAGCGAAAATAACTACCCCAAAGCACCCAATTTGCACCTATTTTCAACCTTTCATATTTTATTTTTACGCCATTTTTGAGCGCATCACCTGCATTTAGCACCACTTTGCCTTTCTAGTTGGTCGCCTGCCTGCAAATTTTCACTGCCCAAAAACGCCTTTTAGTGGTCAAAATATCACTTTTTATAGCACTTTTATCCGCTAATAGCATCGGTTTTTCATCAATCGTAGACCAATAAACCCAACATACAGCGTGCATCATTATACATTTCGCCTTGCGTTTTGCTGCATTTCGCCTTGCGTTTCGCGGCATTTTGCACCGCGTTTTGCTGCATTTTGCACTGCGTTTTGCTGCATTTTACCTTGCATTTAGCGGCATTTAGCACTGCGTTTTGCTGCTAATTGCAATGCTATTTGCTTCAAATAGCACTACTTTTGCCGCTAATTGCCCACCATCCTGTATAATTATCGCTTTTATGCAATGTTTATCCAGCTTTCACCACTTACAAACTAACCCCATTTTTCATTAAAACAAACCTCCGCGAGAATCGATTATTTGCGGTCGGGTGGACGATTGGTTGATGAAAACGGTACTCATAATGTTAAATTCTGAGCTGAAAATTTTACATAGGTTTGCGCTGATATGACTTCATCTTTAAGTCTTCGTCAAGAAAGAATAGCATGTGTTTACCAATCATTCGCCGTTGCATCGATATGTTATTCTTCTGTGGGTTAAAATCGTCTAAGGTTATAATTAAATTCATACCGAGATATTAGTCTTTTTCTCTATTCCCAATACGCTAACATATCCTAGACTATAACCTTATTTCTGAGAATGTCATAACTCTCTTATTCATAATGAATAATGCTCTTTGAGGTAGGATTTTTATCTTGCTTATATAGATTTTTGTACAAAAAGAAACATATAATAAGGATTTTATATATCTTTGTAGCCAAATATCTAGTTCATCTGTGTGCAGGTGTGCGTTATAAAGAGTTCAACTTTTAATAATGAGCGTTTGATATATTGTCTTATATCTGAAATATGTAAAATTTAAACTACCAAAGACAATAGGCAGTACGCTCACGCTAGGGATTAATGTACCCTTATCAAAGAATATACCTCACAGCGTGGACTATTGTTTGTTGTTTGGTAGTGGGTATTGCAGAACCTCAGATAAGACAACATACAATAGTTCCCACGCTTTTCTATTTACTAACCGCTTACTTCTGGGAAACAGTTGGCATAAATTGTTTGTCAAGACAAATGACCATGAACAATCTATTATTAAACGAGCGGCTGAGACAGTTGTATCAAGGTTACTGGAACAAGTTCTGTAAGGAAGTAAAGGAGTCGGGTACCAGTATCGGTTATCCTTTCCTGTTGTCAACTTGTCAATGGGAAGGGGATGTACCTACGGAAAAATGGTACGCTAATAGCGACTTAAAGGTGATGATATTCGGACAAGAACCGAACAAATGGTATGGCATTGAAGGATGCGATGACTTTAACTCAGCATCTCAGTTCTATACAGGAGATGAACCTGAGACCGTAGAAACCATTATGTCAGCTTATGAGAACTTCTATGCAACAAATTATTTGCTCAATGGCAACAAGTGGTATTTTGATGAGAAAGGACGAAAAAACACTTTCCATGCTAAGGGTATCAATAACTTTATGTCCCAGCTTGATGAGATTGTGCACACCTTTAATCCCAAACTTCGTACAGTTTGTATGTGGAATAACATCAGTAAATTATCTACCATTGATGGTAAGCCAGTAGATAATTGTACTCATAATATTGAAAGACATTTCCTGTCGAGTATCATTGCCCAGGAAATAGAAATACTTCAACCCGACATCATTATCTTCTTAACAGGACGTTATGATACCTACATCAAGGAAAATCTTGGTTTGACAGACGAAGACTTTATTCCTTTTGATGGGTTCCCGGTACACGATGTCGCAAAGGTTACAATACCAGGCGTAAAGCTCGCTTACCGTACCTGCCATCCCAATGCCTACCCTAAGGCTAAACCTGACTATTATAGGTATGTTGAGGCAATCATCTATGACATTCATTCTAATTTTAATAACTTAATAAAGTAAATGCACTATGGGAAAGAAAGGATATTTGCAAATGGATTTCTGTTAATGTACAATATCCTGATTTCGCGATAAAGAATGGTATATAGGGTTAGTTGGTTGTCTGTGTTGTTGTTCTTAAATAAGAGACGGTTGAAAATGCAAAAGTAGCAAGAAGTATCGATTCTATCAGATAAACAAGTAAGACAACACGATGAAAAGTCAAGATAGAAATGCTGTAAGTTAACATATAAATCGTATGAATCATGAGCAAGTGTAGATATTGTGGAAAGGAATATGATGGTGGCGGATTGTGGGACGATGGTTTTTGCTGTGGTAGATGCCGTAGTTTGGCAAGGAGCAGGAATGTAGCGGGCAAAACCCCAAGGGGATGTCTCTATATAATCCTTTTTGTCATAGCTTTTATGTCAATCATCTTTTTTTTCAGCCCTGTCATTTTAAAGCATATGGAAAAGTATGAAGAAACTAAAAGGCAAAATACAGAAATAAAATCAAGTAAGGTGAAGAAAAAAGGAAAAAAGTCAAATTGGCAAGTAAAGGGACGGAACAAAGAGCAACCAATCTCTGAGACCTCTTCAACTGAAAAGCCTGAACAGGGAGTAGAAGAAAACTATTCTGATGTATCGAATGAAGGGGGCGTCTCAGAAGAGAAGATAAGTGTGACGAAACAAAACGAGATGACTCCTATAAACGAAGAGACTGAGTTTTCTGAGTAATGATGCTCTGTTACACTAATCAACAAACAAAGCATTATGGTTCTGAACGTGTTTGTTAAAACGTTTAGGATAATAATGCTTTGATATATGAAGAGTAATGGAACATATAAGTAAACACCTCATTAGAAGTTGAGAAGAACGTTAACTGCAAGTACGTTGTGAAAATAAATCGCCCCATTGTTTTATGAATGATAGAATTTCAAGTGGTGCAAAGTATTCTATGCGACATCTTTCATAAACCGCGAGGTAACAAATTGGCAGTAATATGCTTGCCGCTGCCACTAGACGAATGCGTGTGTTTCTTGTGTAAGTTGCTTTTCATAAAGTTCTTTGCCCTTATTTCCTGATTGATATGGCGGTTTGTACTCCCCCCTCCCCTAAAACATTGTTAGATAATGGAAAATAGCGTTGAAAGGGCGTTGTTGTAAATAGATAATTCGTATCTTTGCGCTATAAATTAACAGGATAGCGAACAGATGAAGAAACTATTTTACTTTTTCGTGGCATTGCTGGTTGTGGGTTGTTCGATGGGTCCAGACCCTGGCGAGGTTGCTGCACAAGCGGCCAAAGAGTATTACATGCAGCTGTTGGCAGGCAAATACGAACATTATGTGGATGGGTTTTATCGGCCCGACAGCATCCCTGCAAGCTATCGCCGACAGCTGATAGACAACGCTAAGATGTTTGTGGGACAACAAAAAAACGAACGGCGTGGCATTCTTGATGTGCGTGTGGTAAACGCCGTGGCCGATACGGCCAAACGTTCGGCCAATGTTTTCCTGCTTTTTGCCTATGGAGACAGCACTAGCGAAGAGGTTGTTGTGCCAATGGTGCTGCATCGGGGCGTGTGGTATATGCGCTAACGTTGCCCCGGTTAGGCTTTTGGCGTATAGTGGAGGGTTAGCGTGAGTAATGGCAAGCAGCCTGTCGCATTGTGGCATGTGGCATGCTGCTCGATTTGCGAAAGCAGCCCACTTGTTGCATGGAATAAAACAATTACTTGCTGGCGGTAACGTTGGCCTCTTCGCGTTCTTCCACCTCTTTCACCTTTCTGAACAGGTCGGAGGCAAACACTAGGTCGTTTAGCTTTTGGTTTTTGCTACTCATCACGTCATCTTTCGTGCCCTGCCATTCTTTCTTACCTTTGTAGATAAAGCAGATGTTTTCGCCAATGCCCATTACCGAATTCATGTCGTGGGTGTTGATGATGGTGGTCATGCCAAACTCCTTGGTGATGCTCGACAGCAATTCGTCTATCACGAGCGAAGTTTTGGGGTCGAGTCCAGAGTTCGGCTCGTCGCAAAACAAATACTTGGGGTTTAGCACAATGGCCCTAGCTATGGCCACGCGCTTTTGCATTCCGCCCGATATTTCGCCAGGGAACTTGTCTTGTGCGTCGGTAAGGTTTACGCGTTCAAGGCACTCTTGCGCGCGTTTTGTTCGTTCGCGCAAGTTCATTGCGGAGAACATGTCGAGGGGAAACATCACGTTTTCGAGTACCGAAAGCGAGTCGAACAAGGCTGCACTTTGGAAAATCATGCCCATCTCGCGGCGCATGTGCACCTTTTCGCGTTTCGACATCGTAACGAAGTTGCGCCCATCGTATAGAATCTCGCCCGAAGTGGGTTCGAGCAAGCCAACGATGTTCTTCATCAAGACGGTCTTTCCCGAACCGCTTTGTCCGATGATAAGGTTGGTTTTGCCTGTTTCGAATACGCAATCTATACCTTTGAGAACGGTCTTGTCCTCGAAAGATTTGGTCAGTTTCTTTACTTCAATCATTGCTTTTGCTTTTTAAGGGTTGGCCTTCGGGTTTGTTTTTCGCAGTTTCGTGGCCATCCGTTGCCCATTGGGGCAGGCTTTCCCTTCTCGTTTACGATACCTAAAAACGTTTCCGCCTTATTGTGGATTACAGGTGTGTAGCATGGCTAAGTTTAGCTGAGCATTTGTGTAAGGAACACATCCGAGAACAGAATGAGCACCGAACTGCTTACAACGGCATCTGTGCTGGCCTTTCCTACCTCTACCGAACCGCCTTCAACCGTGTAGCCGAAGTACGACGACACACTGGCGATGATGTAGGCGAAGAACAAACTCTTGACGATACTCATCCACATGAACCAGGGTTTGAACGCATGTTGTATGCCAAGGGTGAGGTCGTCGGGGGTGAGGATGTGCCCAATGTAGGCCGTGGCGTAGGCTCCGAGGATGCCCATGGCCGAACTGAATATCACAAGAAACGGCATGATGGTTACCAATCCTAGTATCTTGGGCAATATCAGGTACGAGGCCGAGTTGACACCCATGATGTCGAGTGCGTCTATCTGTTGGGTAACGCGCATCGTTCCAAGTTCGGAGGCGATGTTCGAACCCACCTTTCCGGCCAAGATAAGGCACATGATGCTTGATGAAAATTCGAGCAACATAATCTCGCGCGTGGTATAACCCGACACCCAACGGGGCATCCACGGGCTTTGGATGTTCAGTTTCATCTGTATGCAGATAACTGCTCCGATGAAGAAAGATATGAGCAGCACGATGCCCACCGAGTCGACGCCAAGCTGTGACATCTCTTTAACGTAGCGTTTGAAGAACATCCGCATGCGTTCGGGACGCGAAAAAGAGCGGCCCATCAATATGAGGTATTGCCCAAGTGTGTTGAGATAGTTGAGTATCAACATTTTTTATCCTATATATAATATAATGTGTAAGCCTTTCGATCACTCTCCGTTTATCGGCAGGCAAGGTTTAAGTTCTTTTGTCGTTTGGCATGTTGTCGGCTGCAAAAACTTGTTTTCTCGTTGCCTTGTGCGGCCTAACTTATGCAAAGTTAGTGCCAATTGAGCGCAATGAAAATTTGTTTTCACATTGCCCGGTGCCGCCTAACTTATGCAAAAGTACGCAAATTATGATAGAAACAGCTATCTTGTGCGCGCTTTTTATTTCTTGTTACCACTTTTATGCCTACCTTTGCACCAAGGTTTTAATTTCAGAATATAAGGAAAAGATATGTCTACGAATGATTTTCAACTCAACAACCAGAACCACGAAGATACCCACATGGAACTGCGTGCCGAAGGACTTGTGAAACGTTATGGCAAGCGAACGGTGGTGAACGATGTTTCTATCAACGTTCGCCAGGGGGAAATTGTGGGGTTGCTTGGGCCTAACGGGGCAGGGAAAACAACCTCGTTCTATATGACTACGGGCTTGGTGATACCTAACGACGGACATATCTTTATCGACAACACCGAGATTACCGATTTCCCCGTGTACAAACGTGCGCGTGCCGGCATTGGCTATCTGCCGCAAGAGGCCAGTGTGTTTAGAAAATTAAGCGTGGAAGACAACATCATGGCCGTGTTGGAACTGACGGGAAAGCCGCGCCAATATCAGCTAGATAAGCTTGAAAGCCTTATTCGCGAGTTTCGTTTGGGGAAGGTGAGAAAGAACAAGGGCGACCAATTGTCGGGTGGAGAACGTCGGCGTACGGAGATTGCGCGGTGTTTGGCCATCGCCCCGAAGTTTATTATGCTTGACGAACCCTTCGCTGGCGTTGACCCCATTGCCGTTGAAGACATTCAGCACATCGTTTGGCAGTTGAAGTATCGCAACATCGGCATCCTTATAACCGACCATAATGTGCAAGAAACGCTTACCATTACAGACAGGGCTTACCTGTTGTTCGAGGGTAGGATACTATTCCAAGGCGCGCCCGAAGAGCTGGCTGAGAATAAAATCGTACGCGAGAAGTATCTGAGCAATAGCTTTGTGTTGCGCAAAAAGGATTTCCAAACGCTGGACGAGGAACGTCGCGCACGCGAGGGCGGACATTGAAGTGTGGGGCGTGGCGCGTTGTTGGTGGGGTGGAAGTTGGGCTTTGTCTCAACGCTCACTATTCTTACTTTTGCGAGCGTTTATGGTCGTTGCTTAGCAAGGAAAGATGCTATTCTGTTAACAGTTCTATTCTTTTTCGCTAAAAAGTTCGCAGAAAGTTTGTGTGTTTCCAGATAAATGTGTACCTTTGCACTCGCAAATCAGAAATGAGGCGCAAAATAAACATCGCGGAGTGGAGCAGTTGGTAGCTCGCCAGGCTCATAACCTGGAGGTCACATGTTCGAGTCGTGTCTCCGCAACTATATTAAAGAGGTGTAAGGAAATTCCTTACACCTCTTTTTCTTTTGTTGTTGTGCAGCTGTTGTTGGTAAGTCGTTCCGTTTGGGCGGATGTTTGTTTAACCCAATTGGTTATTAAGAAACTACGCCAGTTCGGGATAAGGATTTGCTTAGAATAGCTCCAATTGCCTACTCTTTT
>ERZ772957.1655-NODE-1655-length-13993-cov-12.301980_pt1 | contig 13993 bp, 12 predicted proteins | sample MGYA00580682_ERZ772957 | MGnify/ENA primary metagenome ERZ772957 (study PRJEB29015, sample SAMEA2737921) | human oral metagenome | biome: human oral; feature: human-associated habitat; material: dental | place: China | collected 2025 ...
GCTTCCAACCCTCGCGTATGCTGGCCCGCGGACTGCTGACCTCGATTCCCTCGTAGGAAAGTACCGCTTCCATGCCAGCTCAAAGCAAAACTCGAAGCGCTGAATCGTCGCGTCAAGGTACAAATTCAACGTCAGAAGTCGCCCTCGCCTCCCCCCGCGCTCGCGAGCCAAAAAGCTTCACCCAACGAAGCCGTGTCTTTTGCGCATGGATGATTCGATAAATTGCTTTCCAATGCTCTGATGGCAGACCATACACGCCTCTCACCTCGACCGCAACATCTTCCCCATACTCTCCGCAATCTGCGCGTCCACATCATCTAAAAAAGCAAAGCGCCTGCGGTAGACGGCACGCTTCCTCGTCGGCACTTCCTCCATCGTCTTTCGCGTCTCGACGAGCGGCAGTTCATAGAAGCGTGCATCCGCCAGCACATGGCCGCCCGCTTCTTCCCAGAAAGCGCCGAAATCCGTCTTGAGCTTGCGGTCGCGGCGGATATGATTGTTCGCGTAATAGCCCTCATTCGACACGGCATAGATGTGCTTAAGCCCCAAAGATCTTGCGACGGCCTGCGCCATATAGAGGATAAGATTCTTCGTGCGATAGGCATGACACGCCTTCGTCACCTGCTTGACGATCTCCTTGGCATTCTCCATATTCGGCCCCTGCATCGCGCCGATCCACATCGCCATCTCGCCATTCGGCGCTTTATTCAGCCAGAAGATAATCTGATAGAGCGCACTTTCTCCCAAGCGCAGCATGACGGAAAGAAGTCCCTCCTTACGCTGTCCTGGCTCGAAAAGAAGACACGCCGCAAGCTCTTTCTCCATGCACGCCGCACCATGCCAGAGCGACACCGATTTATGCCGATAAAGATCGAGCAAGACATCCTCTGTCAACACATCCCGCAAGAACCCGATATGCGCCTCAACAAGCGCAGCGCGTTCCTCAAACGTGGACTTGTTATAAAAAAACGCCCGCGTCGGCTGCTCATAAACGAACGGACAAACATCCGCCACCTGCTGCAAGACTGCATCCTGATGGAAAAAATCATCAATCTGCCGCATCCGCGAGCCATTCGCCATCGCACGCACACAAAACACCACGCAACGACGCGCTTCGCGCGGATTTGACATGTTATATATTTTCTTTCCTAAGCTCCAAAAACTTTGCACAGCTGTTCTCCTTAGCATCCAAACCCATTTCATTCAAGAATCACCGATAAAACAAAAACCACACTAAGAGGCGATGCTACATTTATCATTGTTTCTTTAAAATCAAACTCACTCATGGTTCTCAGCCATGATACATATACGGATATTTCTTCGCAAACCATTCAATCCACGGAATATCCATATCCGCCAGGGTACGTTTTTTCAAATACTCATCTCGCCACCAAATATAGCCCTTCTCCAGTGCTTCTTCGATCACTTGATTCTGCTCTTCTTCCGGCAAACCAAAAATGGGATTGCACATTCCGTCGGATGTCGAGTTGATCTTATTACGAATCATCTTCAAACCACCCAAAGATGAAAAGTGCCAGCCGCCATGTATCAGCGGAAATTGATTACGCCGTGAACGCAATTTTTGCATATCCGCGATCTGCCCATATTCCGCAAGAATCAAACCGCACCAATTCGAATCTCTTTGATAATTGATGAAAAAATTATACATCGCCTGCTCACATACCACAGGGCTATACCGCAAGAACTCCCGTATGGACGATCGCTTGCCCATATAAGGCAATGACCGTAAAAAACAACGCGTATTGCGCGACAAACCGCGCAGGCCTTCACGCTCTGCTACACGCTCGAACGTAGAGAAAATATGAACTTCGCCCAAGCCGTCTTTCACCTGCTGCAAAAGCTCCGGCGCAGCAAATTCATCGACATCGGACAAAAGGATAATATCGTCGTCCTTGCAGTCAACAAGAGCATTCTTGATATAATTCCGCTGAAAAATCTCAATTGACCAGTCGCTGTCATATGGCATTTCTTCCTCAATTGCCACATAGCGAATTTTTTTCTCGTATGGTGCAAAGAGTGTCTCATATTTAGGAAAATTAAACTCCTTGGGCTTATTTTGAAACGTACGATTTCCCTCGACAATGACAAACAAATCGACAATATCATACAGCATCTTCAAACGCCATTCAAGAAGTTCATATTCGTTATAAAACGTAAAACAATCGTAAATCGCCAATGTTCTGCATCCTCACTGTTCCATATCCCCGATTAAAATTCGCGAAAGCGTCCTCATCGCGGCAACTTCATAGAGCGCGTCTTCACGCTCTGCCGCAAGATCGTCCTGCGGCGATGCGATTCCCGGCAAAAGCTCCATGCGGTCGTCGTCGACACTGCCCATAGCTTCGCGACTGATCCAACAATCTGAGTTGAACGCATACTTCGTTCCTTCCGTCATGCTTCGTGCAATCGACGCGTACGAAAATCCCTCAGGTGCAATCAGCTCGATCAGCGTCGGAACAATCGCCGTATGCCCGCCCACAGCATCCTTGGGCAGGATATCCTTCGTCACTCCATTGCCATACAAGACGAACGGCACGCTTTCGTGCTCAAAAAGCGTCGGCTGCGCCGTCGGATCCATGCGAATCGAATGATCGCCCGTGATCACGAAAATGCTGTCCGGATAAGCTGCCATCGTCCTGCGCACAAAATCCGTCACCACCTTGTCCATATAGCGGTAGTGTCCCACTTCCAATGCCAGCTGCTTCGGCTGCTCCGTGCGTCCTTGCAGCGCACTTTCCAATTCTGCCGTATCAATGCCCTCTGCAGCAAGATCAATATCGTAAGGCGGATGATTGGAAATCGTCATGATGAGATGAACCGTCGGTTCTTCCTCTGCCAAATGATCGTAAAGTGCCTCGAAGAGATGACCGTCTGTCGTTCCCCAAATATTTTGCTGCGGCGCATTATAATCCGGCGCACCGTAAAATGCATCAAACCCTTGGGCGAGCGACAGTTTCTTGATGGAATCCCATTCCGGATATCCCCCATACCAAAACTCCACACGATAGCCCAAGCGCTGAAACTGCGGTGCCATCGAAGTGAGATACACCTCCCGAAAACTCTTCGGTTGATAATTCAAATCCATGCCTACATCGCTGAGGCCCGTTACAAGCCCCGTAATCGCCACGAGCGTAAATGTACCGTTCGGCATAAAAGACTGCGTATAAAAGGCTCGATCCTCAGCAATCAAACTCTTGATGCCATCGGCGCCATGAAGATCGGCATACTCGGGGAGCATCGGCCATTGCGCATACGTTTCGCCAAGGATGATGAAGATATGCTTCGGCTTCGGTAGTCGCGCCCCCCTCGCCGTGCGCGTGAGGCTCGCCTCAAGCCCCTCTCTCCTATTCATGTCCCCCCCTAGGAAACCCATGTATTCCTCAGCACGCGATACATCAATGAAACTGACGCCGCCATCCTTTTGCATATTAAGGTAAAAATCCCGCACACGATACATCGCCTGAATATCGTCCAAAATGCACTCATTAAGGAAAGGATCTTTCGTGACCGAAGCATTCTCCCAGTTGATTGAATGCTCGTAATTAAAACTTCCTCCGAAGCGAATAAAGATAAAAAATATCGGAATGAATAGAAAAAGCCCCACACCTAACGCCCATCGATTCAAGCAATTCGGCAATGGCTTCGTTTCCGTACGCAGCAGGCGGCGCAGCAGAAAATAGGAAATTGCAGTCAAAACAACGGCTGCTAAAAAGCGTGTCGGCAGTGCATACGATTCAACCAACATCGAGAAAATCGTCTGCGTGTCTTCATGCAGCCCCTGCACGACCTCCCTGCCGAACGTCGCATGAAACACTTCATAATACGGAAACCGCGCCTGAAAGAGCACGGCAAGAAGCGCGCTCCCTGCCGTTCCGAGGCAGAGCCGCAAACGATCAAGCCGCAGCCTCGGCAAAACAAGTTCCGGTAAAGAGCAAAATGCAAAACCAAGAAGCGCGATCGCCCCTGCTGATTTCAAGCTGATACGAAAGCCCAGCCAAAGCGCAAGAAACACTTCCCCCATTGAAGTATTCGGCGCTATCGCTTCCGACATATATGCCATGAAATATGCACGATAGAGACATATAACGAAGAGAAGGAAAAGAAAAACCTTCAGATCCTTCTGCAGATTGGCAAAAAACCGTTCAAGCCGCAATGCCAAATCCCCCTACGATAATGATTTGTTTACCATGAAATTCCAAGGAGTTAAGCCCGAAGGGCGCAGACTGATTGGCTCTTTCAAGTAAGGCGTGAGGACATATGTACAGCGTGCCTCTTTGATAGCATCATCGAATGAAAGAGGCGCAAAAGCAATCATGCCGCTCCGCGTAACGGCTGAACATATATTCTAACAGTTTCTACAGCAAGATTTCCGGTTAAGCAAGAACATCCCATGACAAGGCCGTACCTCGCGCAACATCACATTTGACCCGTCTGCCCAATACTGCCTCATAATACTTTGGTGACAATCCAAGACCTGGACGAATCCTCCGCATATTTTCTGCAGTAATCACATCACCAGCCTTCATGTCTTCCACAATATAGAGACTGCGCCTGAATCGAAGCGATTTCTTCTCCTGCTCTGCGATCTCGTAGCAGACTTTCCCCATGGCAAGAGCAGCAGCGCGGCACTCGCGAACAAGCTGCGCCATCTCATCCGGCTCTAAAGAAAACGCCACATCTACGCCACCATCAGCACGCGACAGCGTGAAGTGCTTCTCTATAACACTTGCCCCCAGTGCAACACTGGCTACTGCGACACCAATACCAAGTGTATGATCGGACAAACCCACCTCACAGTTAAAAAGCTTTCGCATATGCGGAATCGTTCGGAGATTCGTTCCTTCCGCCGAAGCCGGATAACTGCTCGTACATTTAAGCAATGTCAGATCCCTACAACCATTCTCACGTGCTGTTCGAACAAGCTCTGCAATTTCTGAAACCGTAGTCATTCCTGTCGATACGATCATCGGCTTTCCTGTACGGGCAACCTTTCGAATCAAAGGTATGTCAACATTTTCAAAGGAGGCAATCTTATAGCACGGTACATCAAGTTCTTCTAAAAAATCTACCGATGTATCATCGAACGGCGTACTGAATCCTAAGATTCCATGCTCTTTGCAGCGTTCAAAAATCAGTTTGTGCCATTCCCACGGAGTATGCGCCTTTTCGTAAAGATTATACAAGGACTCGCCTTTCCAAAGACTGTCTTGATTTGCAATAAAGAATTCACCTGCAGCAATATCAAGCGTCATCGTATCCGCCGTATACGTTTGAATCTTAACCGCATCCACCCCTGCTGCCGCAGCAGCATCGACGATTGCAAGCGCACGCTCAAGAGACTGGTTATGGTTCCCCGACATCTCTGCTATGATAAAAGGCTTCTCTAAGTTCATGATGGCTCCTTTTTGCATGACAAATTGATGCTTCCCAATCGCTTTTCATATTTGAAAACATCCGTTTCCGTCGTTTGAAGGTATCCTAACGATTCAAAAATCCGCTGAGAAAAAGCATTCTCTTTTTTAACATATCCAACAAGAATAAACTCTGAATTCTCCCGCATTACCTGTTCTTCAACTAGGCATAATATCTTTCGCCCATATCCTTTAGAACGATATTTTTTATCTATACTAAAACTAATCAAGCCCATTTGATTCTCTTCACTCAGACGAACTTGTCCAATCGGTATATCCCTCAACATGAGAATATAAAAATATCTTGACGCTGCTGTGCCCAAAATATTCATCAACCATTGCAGATGTTCTTCATAGATCAGTTCTTCCGTATGAAAAGAATTTTGGCGCGCAGAGGCTTCATTTCGCCACTGATACAGAAGCAATGCATCACTTAACTTTACGGGACGAAGATATAGATTATCCTTACACATTGTTCCCCGCCTCCTAGCAGCCAAAATATCATAATGTACAGCACGTCTCTTTGATGACACCATCGCATGAAACGAGCACAAAAGCAATCATTCCGCTCCGCGTGACGGTTGAACATACGTCCTGAAAGTTTATTCGGGAAATTGACAAGTCTGTTGAAACTCTCTCATCTTTCTTAAATCTGTAAATATCTGTATCGTCCCTGCAATATCTGCTTCAGAAACTTTATCCCATCTTCCCAAGTAATAAATATATCCTTCCTCTGCGCAATCTCGACAAATCTCCATCTGATTCTCTGCCACAGCTGTTACGAGTGTCGGCAGCCCTAGAAAACACCGTTCCCATGTCGTTGTGCCCCCGGCACCGAGACAAAGATCGGCATTTGCCATAAGTTCTGCCATATTCTCCACTTGGCAATGATAGCGAAGAAAATCATGTTGCCTGCAAAGTCTCTCAATCTGTTCGCGCCTCGGATTGCTTCCGCCGACAACCACATCCACAGCCACAGACGGAAGCTGGATCTGAACAAGCGCTCGAATCGCTTTTTCCGTTTCCTGTGTTCGATCACTGCCGCCATAGAACACAAGGATGCGGCGCAAGCTTCCATCCCGCGGCACGAGCCTTGCCTTCGCTTCATAGAATTCCTGCCGCAAAAGCGCGTGGCGTGGACCAAGCAAAAGTTTGCATTTCTCAGGGACAAGATCGTCGTAGCGATGCTGCAAGTCGCGATAGAAATTCTGATCGAGCAAAAAATCGCAATCGTGCCTGCGATTTGCCAAATCATCAATCACGAAGATCTCACCTACCAAAGGGCGCATCTTCTGTTCCCAGGAAGCATCCAAAGCATAGCTGTCCACCACAAGACGCGACACGGGCTGGATGGCACAGAGGACTTCCGCCGTTTCTTCGGCATCCAGTTCCGGCATCACCGTAAGCCATGCCTCATATCCCATAAGGCTTCGTTCAGGTGCATGGTGAGGCAGGATATGTAACACAAAGCCCCTCTCCTCAACAAGATGATTGAGATTTCCTGCCAGATCACGACAAATAAAATGAACATCCGCTCCATCAAAGCACATTCTCTCCGCCAGAGTCAGACAACGCATCAAGTGACCGCTCCCGATCAGCTCCGACGAATCCACTCGAACAGCGACTGTGCAGCCCATTCCTTCCTCACCTGCCAATATACACGTCGAAAAATTATCCTAAAACGATCTTCAGCGGCTGCCCTTCCATATACCTCTCCGGATGACCGCTCTTCAATGCCTCACGATAGACCTTCATCGCATCTTCAAAGACATTCAGCGTGAAGTCCAGATCTTCCTGCGTATGTGAGCAGCACGGGAAGATATGCCACCCAAGAAGCACGCCGCGCTTCACGCTTTCCTGCATGAAGATCGAATTGTACAGCCAATCCTTCTTGCCTTCATAGTCCGTGTACTCAAGATTCAATCGGCAAGGATAGCCTGAAAGATCAATGGGGACGTCAATCTCCTTTGCAAGACGCCGGAAGTTATCTTGAAGGTACTTGCCCTTCGCCCAAATTGCCTTCGTCACTTCTCCTGATTCCAACGCTTTCATTACAGCAATGCCTGCCGCAAGGGAGAGGCACTCTCCGCCAAACGTCGTCGAGATGAAAATACTCTTATCCACCTCTTCCATGATGTCTTTGCGTCCTGCAACGATGGAAAGCGGCATACCGTTTGCCGCCGCCTTGCCAAACGTCGAAAGATCCGGCGTTACCCCGAAGTACGCCTGTGCTCCACCAATCGAGAAGCGGAAACCATTGACCACCTCGTCAAAAATCAGGAGTGCGCCATTTCTATGGCACAATTCCTTCAGTTGTTCAAGAAAGCCTTCTTTCGGCGGCTCTACCTCAACGGCTTCCGTGATGACAGCTGCGATCTCCCCCTTATACGTTTCAAAATACTCTTCCACTTTTGCTAAATCGTTGTAGGCGAATTTATGAACGAACTGACGAACCTCCGGCAAGATTCCGCCCTGACGAACGCTTTCTGCCGCCGTCGTCCATTCATGCCAGCCGTGATATTCACCACGAACGATATGCTTTCTTCCCGTATAGCAGCGTGCAATCCGCACGGCAGCCTCAGTCGCGGAAGAGCCGGTCTTGAGGAAGCGCACCTTCCCCGCGCTCGGGATATGCTTCACGCAAAGTTTTGCATATTCGACTTCCTCCGGCGCGACAAGCGAATACCCCATGCCTCTCTCAAGCTGAGCACGCACCGCATCATCGACAGCTTTATACTGATATCCGAGGATGATCGGTCCCAATCCCATATCGTAATCAATATACTCATTGCCATCTGGATCCCAGACATGCGCCCCCTTGCCATGGTCGATATAAATCGGGGACACCCCTTTGATATGCGTTTCCGGTCCCTTGCTGTAAAGCTGGCATCCGGAAAGAATAAGATCCTGTGCGGTCTGCCACAGTTCTTCCGACTTTTCTAAGCTTCTCTTGTTGATTTCCATCGAATTATTCCTCCCCACATTCCAAACCATTCATCACATACACGATTATTCCAATTGCACGGCTTCCTCTGCCAATGATTTTTTCAAGCCTTCATTGCGAGTAATGCCGCGATTCATCTCAAGAAGTTCTTTATGCTCCTTCAACACGGCTATCATATCCTCCATGGTAAAATCATTTTTCAGAGGAAAAAGATGTTCATAGACAGCTTCAATAAATGTAAAGTCGCGCATCTCATCCACTGTCCAGCGCAAATCTCCATAATCCTCTTCAGAATCCACTGTGCCGATCCGAAAGATCTCCGGGTGCTTTCTGAGGTAAAGCGTCACATGCTCACGCTCTGACAAAAGCGTCGCCTCGCACTGTGCCCGCTCTAATGCGGCAAAAGTCATCACCTCGGTATCCAAACCATCGGGAAAACGCTCCGTCATATGGGTATAATCGTTTTGCTCCGCAATATGGCGTGCAATCACGGTATCCACAAGCCGCCAATCAATCACGGGGCAATCCCCCGTAATCCGCACGACATGATCCGCACCACATTTTTTCGCGCAACGATAATAGCGATTCAGCACATCGGTCAAATCGCCGCGATAAACATCCACGCCTGCTGCCGCGGCGACCGTACAAAGCTCGTCATCGCTTGCATCCGTGCTCGTCGCAAGAACGATCTTGTCAATCTTTTGACTACGAGAAAGACGCTGCATTTCCTGCACAATCATCGGTTTCCCCGCAAGCGGCAAAAGAACCTTGCCCGGCAGACGAGTGGACGATGTACGCGCTTGAATGATCGAAAGAATCATCTATTTATCCTTTCTTGCTGTGATAGAAACAAAAAGCAACACGCTTATACAAAGAAAATAACTTATTCATTCACGAAGTTCATACTATATGCAAACACTATTATAGGAATCCTTCTGCAATAGATCAGATTGCAAGTCCCCCTCACCATAAGCTCGGAACCACGAGTTCGCGCGGAACATTCTCAAAACTTCTTCTAAACCGCTCGCGACAGCTTAAAAACTCTTCTCCCCGTTTCAATATTTTCACATTTTCCCGTAGCTGCTCGACTGTATCTACGCCAAAAACGACACCGTCGATCTGCGGATGCGAAAGCACATAGAGCATCGCCGCTTCCGTATTCGTATAGCCTTCTTTTCGTGCAATATCTTGAAACATGGAAACAAAAGCGCCGCTCCCGCTCACAGAAGCCTCCGCCTCTTGGGGAGACATGAGCAGGAGACCTTGCAAGAACGCACTGCGTGCATAAACTCGCTTGCCGTTCTTTGCCGCCTGCAAAAAAAATCCACAAGCGTCCAATCGCTGATCCAATACATTATAGGGAATTTGAATCACATCGACCAAGGGATGCATCGCTGCCTCCATCGCCTCTTCCGGTTCATAGATACTCACGCCGATGGTTTCTGTCAACCCCAGCGCTTTCGCCTTACTCAAACCGGCCATAATACCGCTCTTTTGAAAATCGCCCGCACGATGCAGCATATAGCAGAATATTTTTTTCGCACACAAACATTGCAAGGATTCATGCAGCTCCGAAAGAACCGCCTCCTCACGATCAGCCGTATCGGGATGGAGTTTGGAAACAATGTGCGCACCTTTTTCAGCCAATCCGAAGCGCCCCAACAGCTCCTCTGCCGTACCGTAAGCTCGTGCCGTATCGAAGGCCGTAATTCCCGCCGCAAGCGCCGCATCCAAGACGGAAAAGGCCTCCTCATCCGTCGGTTGGCGGCCAAGTTCATTTTTTACACCATATTTCATCCCAAGCTGTACTGTCCCGAGACAGAGTTTGTCCGTCAAATCCTGCATCAAGAATCGCCTTCTCTCTCAGAGCTTATGGTTTGCAGATATCTTCATCGCAAAATTTCTTGCAGGCAGTTGACAATCTGCTCCTGCTCGGCATCCGTCAAACTGCAATAGAGCGGGAGCGTGAACGCTTCCTCATAGTATTTTTCACTGTGAGGAAAATCGCCTTGCCGAAATCCCAATTTTTCATAATAAGGCTGCCTATGCACAGGAATATAGTGGAGATTCAATGCGATTCCCCGCTCTTTCATCTCGACAAATATTTGCTGTTTTGATTTTTTTATTTGCCTTCCATCCATGCGAGCGATGTAAATATGCCAGGAGGGATTCGTCTCGTCCATGACATACGGCGTCACGAGCGGCAAATCTTTCAGCAACGCATCATATTGCCGAGCCAGCGTCCGCCGGCGCTCAACAAAATCATCCAAACGCTCCATCTGGCTGCACCCGAGAGCCGCCTGGATATCCGTCATGCGATAATTATAGCCGAGAAAGATTTGCTGATAATACCATGCTCCATCCGCTGCATGCGTCATCTTATCTGGATCGCGCGTAATGCCGTGGCTTCGATAAAGCACGAGCTTCTCATAAAGCTCTGTGTTGTTTGTCAGCACCATACCGCCTTCACCGGTCGTAATGATTTTTACAGGATGGAAACTGAACACCGTCATATCCGAAAACCTGCAATTGCCGACCTTCGTATCAAGATAATCCGCTCCCACGGCATGAGAAGCATCTTCCAACAGAATAAAGCCATATTCCTCAGCCAGTTGCCGCATGGCTCGCATATCGCAAGACTGTCCTGCCAAATGTACAGGAACAACAATTTTCGGCAGTCGCCCTTTTTGCTTTGCCTGCTGCAGTTTTTCCTCCAGCGCTGGAACACTCATATTATAAGTCTTTTCATCAATATCGACAAAGTCTACATCCGCGCCGCAATAGCGTGCACAATTTGCTGACGCAACAAAGGTGATCGGACTTGTCCACAGAAGGTCGCCCTCACCAAGACCTGCAGAAAGGCACGCGATATGAAGTGCCGACGTTGCATTCGTCACAGCTACGGCATATTTTGCTCCGCAATATGCCGCCACTTGATTTTCAAAACGCTCAATGGCAGGTCCCTGTGTCAAGAAATCTGAACGCAGAACATCTTCTACAGCCTGTATGTCGGATTCGTTCACATCTTGTTTTCCATAATATATCATGGGTTCATCTCCCGAAGCTCTTTTACCGTCAAGAAATGCGGATTGTTGCCGGAATTATAGTCAAAACCATCCGGTACCAGACGACCAGTTTCTCCCAGTGCATTCGTCGTATAATCCACGGTTTGCTCCTGCGTTGACGGCATGATGACAAAATGATCCGCAAGCTCCAAGGTTTCATAATATAAATCAGCGGGGCACATGACTTCATGAAGCTTCTCGCCCGGCCGAATCCCAATCACCTTCGTCGGAAGCCCCGGCGCAATCGCCTCGGCAAGATCCGTGATTCGCATTGACGGGATCTTCGGAATAAAGATTTCGCCACCCTTCATACGGGCAAAACTTTTGAGAACAAACTCTACGCCATCCTCCAAGCAAAGCCAGAAACGGGTCATTCTCGGATCGGTAATAGGAAGTTCCTTTGCCCCTTCCTGCACAAGGCGCTTAAAAAACGGCACGACGGAGCCTCGACTGCCAACGACGTTGCCATAACGAACCACAGAAAAGCGAGTTTCTTTTGCCCCAACAAAGTTATTTGCAGCTGTGAAGAGCTTGTCTGAGCAGAGTTTCGTTGCACCGTAGAGATTCACAGGATTTGCCGCCTTGTCCGTAGATAACGCAATGACTTTTTTCACACCTGCATGGAGCGCTGCGTCAATGACGTTCTGTGCGCCGTTCACATTCGTCTTGATGCACTCCATGGGATTGTATTCTGCCGCCGGTACCTGCTTCAATGCAGCCGCATGTACGACGAAATGAACGCCCTCCATCGCATATTTCAGTCGATCTCCATCACGTACATCACCGATGAAGTAACGCATACATCTATCGTTATACATCTGCTGCATCTCAAATTGCTTGAGTTCATCACGCGAGTATACAATGACTTTGTTGGGCCGATACTTCTCAAGCAAGATCTTGATGAACATCTTCCCAAATGATCCCGTTCCTCCCGTAACAAGGATATTCTTCCCGTTGAACATATCTTACTCCCTCTCTCTTCCCGCCGTCCGCAACTGCCCCTCCATATATGGGATGATGAAGCGGAAAAACTTTTCCATCTTTTCCTCGTTCTCCTTCGCATCAAACACCGACATAACCTCCTGAATGTCCGTCAAATAAACAGCATCCACCGTCTTTTCCAAATAGCGATACAAAGCTTGCTCCAAGGCATCATGCTCGATTACATATGAGGTAATCTCCTCTACACGCAGACCTTCACGATAGTGAAATACCCCTGGGAACGACTTGTACCATATGCGACCGAAAATCAGGACATTCTTTCCTCCGCTGATTGCCTCCCATCCAGCCGTCCCCGTAATGGTCGCAACAAATTTGGAATGTTCCATAAGGGCATAGGTATCGATGGAACGATCCACATACTTGACATTCGCAATTAATTTCAACCTTTTGAAGAAATAACCTAGCCTCATGAGTTTTGTCTGCTTCGGATTCTCCTTAACATAGATCATCCAATCTGGCGGCAGCATCGCACGCAGCTTTTCGATAGCGAGCAACTGATCGTAGTATATCCCTCCCAATACATCCGTCGTCATTTCCGGCTGAAGATGGAGCGGGAAATATACATAGTTGCAATTCAGGTCAACATCTTTATCAACACAGCGTATTGCATCCGATTGGTATCGTTTCTTTTCGTAATAGTCCATGGCGCATATCGCAATTTTTTTAAAAATAAATTCGTGAATGTTGCTGTATTTTTGAAGGGAGCGTCTGAAAATCGTCTTCTTACGCTGTATGAATGCTCTTGGCGAGGCTAACTCTCTCAAGTGATATTGTAGAGAATGCCCCTGCTTCGGTGCATGTTTCCCCTTCATATAGTACAGATCTTTTTTATACTCCTGCCGAATCTCGACCTCTTCAGGGTGTGGCGTGCGGAATATCGGAACGTCAACGAAACGCCCATAATCCTCTATCGAAAAGCAATACGCAAACGTACCGAAAGGACCGGACGGCACCATGATCAAGATGCGCACTCCCATCGCCTGCGCTAGAGGATACATAATACTCCTATATCCATCATGCGGTATATCCGCAAAAATAATCATATCGATTCGATTCCGTGAAAGCAACGTGTAAAAATATCGTATCCAAAGCTGTATGATGTTCATATACTCATAGACAGGCGTTCGAAAATAAAATGCCTCGCGGGCAAAATTTTGTAAAATCACGGGAAAATAGTGGCGTACCTTCTCATCCAACCACGCAGGTGGAAGATCTACATCATCCTTCTGGAAATTCAGATCGAATTTGTCCTCGATGATTTCAGCATCTTCTCTCTGCGCAAAGAATGGCGTCCTTTTCTCAGCCACACCAACAATCCACTTTTTTATACAAAACACACCCGCATCATGCAACCGTCCAACTACGGGTGCAACAAGGGGATCATCCAGTCCCCAAACCAGTGTTCGCAACATCCCATTCTCTCCTTAATAAATCACCGTAAATGACAATCGACCAAAGGCAACCCTATTCACAAGTACAAAGTTTACTATGAAATTCCAAGAAGTCAAGCCCGAAGGGCGCAGACTGATTGGCTCTTTCATGTAAGGGCG
>ERZ772957.1656-NODE-1656-length-13991-cov-5.523823_pt1 | contig 13991 bp, 10 predicted proteins | sample MGYA00580682_ERZ772957 | MGnify/ENA primary metagenome ERZ772957 (study PRJEB29015, sample SAMEA2737921) | human oral metagenome | biome: human oral; feature: human-associated habitat; material: dental | place: China | collected 2025 ...
CACACCTAAAAGAATAAGGGTAGTGTAAAGCTATCAAACTTCTTAGAAAATTTTTGAATATTTTTAAAGATTTTAGAACCCTGCGACTTTAGTCGTGGGAGGTTCAGACGATTAAAGAATTAATTAAATATGTAGTGAAATCATAAAATGAAAGGAGAATTAGGCTTGAAGAGTGTACAAAAGGAAACGGTAATTGAATTTGAAGAAAAGAAATCTAAATTTATTGGATACATTAAACCAGTTTCAACAGTGGTTGAAGCAGAAAAATTTATCGATTCAATAAAAAAAATGCATCCGACAGCAACTCATAATGTCCCGCTTTACAGAGTTATAGAAAGTGGACAGGAGTACTTTAAATACAATGATGATGGCGAACCTGGCAATACAGCTGGAAAGCCTATGGCGGAAATACTGAAAATTTTGGATATTTATAATGTTGCATTAGTTGCTACAAGATATTTTGGCGGCATAAAACTTGGAGCTGGTGGACTTATAAGAAATTATGCTAAAACTGCAAAATTGGCTGTTAATGAAGCCGGAATTGTGGAATATGTAGAAAGATCTATTTTTATTTTGGACTATGATTATGAAAATACTTCTGAAATAGAAGCATTTTTAAGTGGAAATAGCCAAAAATTTGGGGTAGAAATATTAGAGAAAAACTATTCAAATAGAGTAACAATGAAAATATTGGCAAACGATGAAATTGAATCTGAACTAAATAGATTGCAGAAAATTATTGTAATAAAAATGTAGAAAAATTTGGGTGTATTGTCAAATCATGCATAACAAAAAAGTAAAAATAATATAAAAAGTAAATTTTTAGATAGAGGGTTGAAAAAAAAGAGAAAATGTGTTATTATAGTTACAGAAAATAATTTTAGGTAGAGAGTGGGTTAGCCCACTCTTTAGTTTTAGATATGAGGTGTAATTTTATGGAACAGATTTTAAATGAGTTTGAGAAGAAAATCGAATCGCATTTAAAGGAAATGAATCTGGAGTTGGCAGATTTGGAATATGTGAGGGATGGGGGATATAATTATTTGAGAGTGTATGTGGAGAAATTGGATGGGACTACGACGCTTGATGATTGTATTGATTTTAGCCGTGAGATTGATGGGATTGCGGACGAACTGATAGGAGAGAAGTTCTTTTTGGAGGTTTCGACACCTGGAGTTGAACGTAGATTGAAAAAGCCTAAGGATTTTTTGAGATTTTTAGGGGAGAAAGTTAATGTTCAGGCTAAGAGTAATATTGAGGGGGCTAAAAGATTTGTTGGAAAATTGGAAAAATTTGAAGATGATACGATTTTTCTTTTGGATGATAAATTAGAAAAAATAGTGGAAATACCACTTTCTAAATTAAAAAAGGCAAATTTAATATATGAATTACCAAATGGCATATTAAATAGTGAGGAGGAATGATGAAAGGGCGAGATCAAAAAATATTTTTGGAAGCACTTGATGAACTTGAAAAGGAAAAGGGAATTTTAAAGGAAGAATTGCTGGAAACAATAGAAACTGCATTGCTTGCGGCGTATAAAAAAAATTATGGTGAAAAGGACAATGTAAAGGTAACGATTAATAGAAACAGTGGAGATGTAAAGGTTTATTCGCAAAGGCTGATTGTGGAAAATGTAGAAAATCCTGAAGAAGAAATTAGTCTGGAAGATGCAACCTCTGTTAAAAAACGTGCTAAGCTGGGAGATATTCTGGATTTGGAAATTAATGCGGAAAGTTTTAAGAGAAATGCGATTCAGAATGCAAAGCAGATTGTTGTGCAAAAGGTTAGAGAGTGTGAAAAAAGAAATATTTTTAATAAATTTAAGGAAATTGAAAATTCAATTGTGTCTGCAAATGTTAGAAAGACAGATGAAAAGGGGAATTTATACGTTGATATAAATGGACTTGAAGCGATTGTGCCGCAAAAGGAATTGTCGCCAACGGATAAATTTGTGCAAGGGGACAGAATTAAGATATTTATTGGAGAAGTTGAGGAGGCAACTAAGTTTACAAAAACTTTTGTTTCTAGAAAATCTGAAGAATTGCTGCGTGGGCTATTGGAACTTGAAGTGCCTGAAATTTATGAAGGTATAATTGAGATTAAGAATATTGCAAGAGAAGCTGGAAGCCGTTCTAAAGTGGCAGTTTATTCAGATGATAAGAATTTGGATGTAAAGGGTGCCTGCATTGGACGAAATGGTATGAGAATTCAAACTATTATTGATGAACTGCAAGGGGAAAAGATTGATATTGTGCTTTGGAATGAAGATGTTAAGGAATTTGTAAAAAATGCTTTAAATCCAGCGCAAGTTTTGTCTGTAGAAGTTGTTGAGGAAGGCGAAGATAATCTGAAAGTTGCAAAAGTAGTTGTTGCAGAAAATCAGTTGTCGCTTGCGATTGGTAAAAAAGGACAAAATTCAAGACTTGCAGCAAGATTGTGCGGTGTAAAGATTGACATTCATACAAAATCAGATGAAGTGGCTGAAAGTGATGAAGATGAACTTGAAGAAGGAAGTGCATTTCAAGATACTTTAGATGAAAGGGAAAATGCTGAAAAGAATAGCGACTCATTTGAAGTTGAAGAAAGTGCATTTGCAGGACTTGGCGAAGATAAGGAATAGAAATGGGACAATTAGACGGCTGTAAAAGTGAAATGCTATGATTAGGAAATTAAGTTTTTTTGTTAGAAAATTGAAAATAAAAAGATTAAAAATTTCGTTAATGACTTTTACAAGTGGTTAAAATTGTATCGAACAAGGAGGTAATTGGAAAGTTTGGATACAGTTGATGAAAAAAAATTAGAAAATAAAGAAAAAAGCAAGCCTGAAAGAATGTGTGTCTGCTGCAGAAGGAAGGGTGAAAAATCTGAATTTTTTAGAATTTCTGAGCAGAATGGAAAATACATTTTTGACAGGGAAATGAAAGTGCAGGCAAGAGGGTTTTATGTTTGTAAAACTAATGAATGTGTTGAAAGGCTTTCAAAAAATAGGAAATATAAGATTGAAATTGAGCAGCTTGTAAAAATGCTGGAGCAGATAAAGAGTGAAAAAAAGAGTATAATTGATATTTTAAAGCCAATGAAGAATTCTGAATATTTTGTTTTTGGAATTGATGAAACAATTGAAGGAGTGCAAAAGGAGAAAGTGAAACTTTTGATAATTCCTAAAGATATAAAGACAAAATATATTGAAGAATTTGAAAAATTAAAGGAAAATTTTAATTTTGAGATTATATTTGTTGAAAAAAAAGAGGAATTGATAAGGCTTTTTTCAAGAGATGTCAATGTTGTCGGTATTTTTAATAAAAAGGTAATAAAGGGAATATTGAGCAAAGTGGAGGTGATGAATGGATGAAAGTGCATGAATTAGCAAAGGAAAATGGTTTTACGGCATCTAAGTTTATGGAGGAAATCCGAAAATTTGGAATTGATAAAAAACATCACATGAATGTGCTAAGTGGCGAAGAAGTTGACTTGATAAGGAAAAAACTTCAGAAGGGTGTTCAGAATCAAAGTCAAAGTGATGGCAGTAAAACTGAAAATCTGAATAGAAATGAAGAAAAAACAGCAAAATTTGCTGCAAAAAAAGAAAATGACCATTCAGATAGTCAAAAAAACAGTAATGCTGAACATAGTAAAATTAATAATGAAAATAAAAATATTAATGAAAATTACGAAAAATTTAAACAACCATTGGAAAAAAATATTAAACTAAATGCAGAAAAAAAATCAGAGGGCATTAATAAAGGTAATCTGAATAATATAAAAAATTTAGATAATAATAAAAATCAAAAATTTGAAAAATCAAATAGATTAGATAAAAACGAAAATAAAAAGAAAATGGAGATGAAAGTTAATTTGAGTAATCAGAATAATAAGCAAAATGAAATAAATAAAGATAAGCAAAATTATCAGAATAGAGATAACCGTGATAATAGAGAAAACGGAACGAGAAACTTCCAAAATAGAGATAACCGAAACAGAGAAGGATTCAAGCGAGACGGAAGAGACAATAACTTTAGAAAAGACAATAGAAGTTTTAACAGGGAAGGAAATAACCAGCCAAGAGATAATCGAGATAACAGAGGTTTTCAAAATAGAGACAATAGAGATAGCCGTGATAGCAGAGAAAATGGAACGAGAAACTTCCAAAGCAGAGATAATCGAAATAAGGACGGATTTAAGCGAGACGGAAGAGATAATAACTTTAAAAAAGAAAATAGAAGTTTCAACAGGGATGGAAATAATCAGTTGAGAGATAATCGAGATAATAGAAGTTTCCAAAATAGAGATAATAGGGATAATCGTGATAACAAAGGAAATGGAACAAGAAATTTTAAGGATAGACAGAATAATAGAGGATTTTCCGACAGAGGCGGATTTAATAAGGATAAAGAGGACTTTAGAAGAGACAACAGAAACTTTTCTGGTGGAAAAAAAGAGTCACAAGCTGAAATTCCAGCAGCAACAGTTGCTGAAAAAGGAAAAGCTGGTGGAAAAGGAAAAGGAAAATTTGAAAAGAAAAAATACGAAAAAAATAGAAGAGACAGAGAGCAGCATGAAAAAGAACTTCGTTCTGATTTTAGAAAGGATGACAAAAAGAAAAAGAAAAATAAAAAACATGAAAAAGTTGTCAAGGATGAAATTATCAGAATTGAAGGAGAGAGCATAGGAATGATAACAATTGGAGATGAAATTGTTATTAAAGACTTAGCTGAAAAATTGGGAATTAATGTTTCTGATATAATTAAAAAATTCTTTATGGAAGGAAAATTGCTTACAGCAAATGCAATTTTATCTTTTGAAGAAGCTGAAGAAGTGGCACTTGACTATGAAGTAATTGTGGAAAAGGAAGAGATTGAAGAAGTTAGTTATGGTGAAAAATATCATCTTGAACAAGAAGATAAAGAAGATGAGCTTGTCACAAGAGCACCTGTTATTACAATTATGGGACACGTTGACCATGGTAAAACTTCATTACTTGATGCACTTAGACATACAAATGTAATGAGTGATGAAGCTGGAGGAATTACACAAAAAATTGGTGCCTACCAAGTAAACTGGAAGGGACAAAGAATTACGTTTATTGATACTCCAGGACATGAGGCGTTTACTGAAATGAGGGCTCGTGGAGCTAATATTACGGATATTTCTATTTTGATTGTGGCGGCTGATGATGGAGTAAAACCTCAAACTGTAGAAGCTATTTCGCATGCTAAGGAAGCTGGAGTTCCAATAATTGTTGCAATTAATAAAATTGATAAGCCAGGGGCTGATCCGATGAAAGTTAGAACGGAATTGACTGAATATGGATTGATGGCTCCTGACTGGGGTGGAAATACAGAATTTGTTGAAATTTCTGCAAAGAAAAAAATTAATTTGGAAGAACTTCTTGAAACAATATTGATTACTGCAGAACTTGAAGAATTGAAGGCTAATCCTAATAAACGTCCTAAAGCGGTTGTTGTAGAATCAAGACTGGATCCTAAAATGGGGGCAGTTGCCGATGTGCTTGTACAGGAAGGAACGCTTAAAATTGGAGATGTGTTTGTAGCTGGGGAATCTCACGGTAGAGTTCGTTCTATGCTTGATGACAGAGGTAAAAAGATAAATAAGGCAATTATTTCACAACCTGTGGAAATTACAGGATTTAATGTTGTGCCAAATGCTGGAGATATTTTGTATGGTGTTGAAAGTGATAAACAGGCTAAGAAAATTGTAGAAGACTTTATTAGAGAAAGAAAAGTAAATGAACAAAACAAGAAAAAACATATTTCACTGGAAAGTTTATCACAGGAATTGGAAGAACAAGAATTAAAAGAATTGAAATGTATTATAAGAGCCGATTCAAAAGGGTCTGTTGAAGCATTGAGGGAATCGCTTGAAAAACTTAATACGGAAAAAGTTGTTGTTAATGTAATTCAAGGAAGTGCTGGAGCAGTAACTGAAGGGGACGTAAAACTTGCAGAAGCATCGAATGCAATTATAATAGCATTTAACGTACGTCCAACAACTCCTGCCAGAATTATTGCTGAAAAGACTGGAGTAGAAATTAGAAACTACAATGTAATTTACCATGCAACTGAAGAAATTGAAAAAGCGATGAAGGGAATGCTTGATCCTGAGTTTAAGGAAGTTTACTTTGGAAGAATTGAAGTTAAGCAAGTATTTAAGGTATCAAATGTTGGAAATGTCGCTGGAGCCGCTGTTGTTGACGGAAAAGTTACAAAAGACTCTAAAATCCGTGTAATTCGTGATGGAATTATTATTTTTGACGGGGAATTAGGTTCGCTGAAACGGTTTAAAGATGATGTAAAAGAAGTTGTAATGGGACAGGAATGTGGAATTGGTATCCAGGACTTTAATGATATTAAGGCTGGGGATATTATTGAATCATACATTATGGAAGAAATCCCAAGATAACGAAAAGGTGATAATTTTATGAATGATAGAAGAAAAAAAGGACTGGAAAAGGAAATTTCAAGAATTGTTGGAATGACGCTTTTGACAGAAATAAAAAATGAAAAAATAAGAAATCTTGTTACAATTCACAAGGTAGAGCTTACAAAGGATGGAAGATATCTTGATTTGACATTTTCAATACTTGATTTGAATGATAATGTGAATAAAGAAAAAATCGCTGAAGATTTGAACAAGTTAAAGGGATTTTTTAGAAAAAAAATTGGGTCGCAATTAACAGTCAGATTTGTTCCAGAAGTGAGAATTCATTTGGATGACAGTGTTGAATATGGTGTGAAGATAGCTTCAATATTAAGTGAAATAAAAAAAGAAAATAGTGATACTGAATAGAACGAAGATGCAAAATGGCTTTAAAATGAGGATTTCTAAAAAGTAATTGAATAGATATGTTCAATAGCATAAGTTTTTTATCTATACAATGGGATTATTTGTTTTATTAAATTCTGAACTTGTATAGAATTCATTATTGAATATAAAAAATTCTGATTTTAAGGTGTTTGACTATACAAAAAAAGGAAGCGATTAATCTTGTAATGAAATGGGAATTAAAAAGCTATGATAAAAATTATTTGGTATCAAAAAGTTCTGAATTTGGTGAGAGCAAATTAATTTCAAGGCTCCTTTTAAATCGGGGAATTAACACGAAGGAAAAAGTGCAGAAATTTTTAAATTCAGATAAAAAGGACATTCATAACCCATTTTTGTTTGAAGATATGGAAAATGCCGTTAAGAGAATCCAAAAAGCAGGGAAAAATAAAGAGAAAATTATAATTTACGGGGACTATGACGTTGATGGAATTTCTGGGGTGGCATATTTGGTAATAATGCTAAGAAGACTGGGGCTGAATGTGGATTATTACATTCCGAATCGGGTTCATAAGGGAACTGGGATAAATAAGCATGTTCTGGCATTTTTGAAAAAATGGGATGCAAAATTGTTTATAACGGTTGATACGTCTATAAATAATCTTGAGGAAATGATGCTTCTGAAAGATAGAGGAATTGATATAATTATAACGGATCATCACAGAAAAACAGGCATTTCTGAAAATGAGGAAAAAAATCTTGGAGTTCTTACGATAAATCCAAAAAGCAGTAAAAATTATCCAAATAAATTTTTATCTGGCTCCGGAGTAGCATTTAAACTTGCAGATGCGGTTTATGAAGTTTATGGTGCGAATAAAAAGATATTGTATGATTATCTGGATATTATAATGATTGGGACGGTTGCAGATGTTGTGCCTATGACTGATGAAAATAGATTTATCATAAAAAAAGGGTTAAATAATCTAAAAAAAACGAAAATAAAAGGTTTGAAGTATATTATTAACTATTTGAAGATAAATCCGAAAAATATAACGACTAGCGATATTGGATTTTTTGTAGCACCAATTTTTAATGCGCTTGGAAGAATTGATAATTCAAAAATTGTTGTAAATTTCTTTATTCAAGAGGATGATTTTAAACTTTTCTCAATAATTGAGGAAATGAAACGTGCGAATAAAATCAGGCGTTATTTGGAAAATGAGATTTATAATGAGCTGGAGGAAAAAATACAGCGTCTGGAACGTCCAAAGTATATTTTTATGAAAAGCAGAAAATGGCATTCTGGAGTAATTGGTGTTGTATGTTCAAGAATTTCCATAAAATATAATATTCCAGTAATTCTAGTTTCAATAAAAAATGGATATGGAAAGGCATCTTGCAGAAGCATTGAAGGAATTAATATTTTTGATATTTTAAAAAGTGTTTCAGATAAGCTGGAGCGGTTCGGAGGGCATGATTTAGCAGCAGGATTTCTTGTGTCTGAAAAATATTTAGGTGAAATAGAAAAATATTTGAGATATAAACTTGCTAGAAAAAATAGAGAAAATGTTCAAAAGATACTTTATGTTGATGCGTGGCTGAATATTGAAAATTTGAATAAGAGAAAGCTTAACGATATAAATAGACTTTCACCTTTTGGGCTGGATAATCAGGAGCCTAACTTTATGGATGCTGATGTGAGTTTTTTGAATTTGACAAAGTTTGGGATAAATAATCGGCATTTTAAAGGATTTGTTAAAAAAAATAACCGTATTATATCGGTAATTGGATACAATTTAGGACATAAATTAAAAACAAATAATTTTTATAAGAAAAAGTTTAAAATAGTTTATACTCCGATATTTAAGTCTGTTCATTCAGATTTGTTTATCGAGTTGAAAATAAAGGATTTTAAATAATTAAATTAATTAATATAAATTATATATAACAAAAATTTTAGGAGGAATTAAAGAAATGGCAGTAAAAAAATTAAATGAAACAACTTATGAAGTATCAGCAGTTAGGGAAGGAGAAGAATTAAAACACTTAAAAGATCACGTTTTAGTACATTTTAAAGATGCAAAAGTTGACGGATTCCGTCCAGGACATGTACCTGCAAAAGTTATTGAAAGTAAATTCAAAAAGGAAATTGAAGGGGAAATCCTAAATCATATTATTTCTGATGAATATAGAAAAGCAGTTGCAGAAAATGAATTAAAACCAATTGCTGATATTAAACTTGAAAAATATGAAAATAATGATGATAAAGTGGAAGTTGTATTTACAATTCCTGTATTACCTGCATTTGAATTAGGACAATATAAAGGTGTGGAAGTAGAAAAGGAAAATGTAGAAGTTACAGATGAAACTGTAAATGAAGAAATTGAAAGATTAAGAGAAAGCGCTGCAAAATTAAAAGAAATTGCAGAAGATGAAGAAGCTAAAAATGATGATGTTGTAAACATTAACTTTGAAGGATTTATAGATGGGGAAGCCTTTGATGGAGGAAAAGCTGAAGGATATGACTTGACATTAGGTTCTCACAGCTTTATTGACACTTTTGAAGATCAAATTGCAGGACACAAAAAAGGGGATGAGTTTGATGTAAACGTTACTTTCCCTGAAAATTATGGAGCTGCAAACTTGTCTGGAAAACCAGCTTTATTTAAAGTAAAAGTAAACTCAATCAAGAGAAAAGAAGAAGCTGAATTAAATGATGACTTGGCAAAAGAATTAGGATTTGACTCTGTTGAAGATATGAAAAATAAAACTAGAGAAAATATTACAAAAAGAGAAGAAACAAGAGCTGAAAATGAATTTAAGAACAAAGTTGTAGATGCTGTAGTAAGTGCAACAGAAGTTGAAATTCCAGAAGCATTAGTTCAAAGGGAAATTGACTATCAAATCAACAGATTTGCGCAACAATTGCAAATGCAAGGAATTAACTTGAATCAATATTTCCAAATGACTGGACAAACAATGGATTCAATGAGGGAAAATGCAAAGGAAAATGCTGAAAAAGCTGTGAAAACAGAATTAGTGCTGGCTGAAATTGCAAAAGCTGAAGAAATTAAAGCAACTGATGAAGAAGTAGCAAAAGAAATCGAAACTTTAGCTGCAATGTATGGACTTGAAAAGGATGCATTAATTGCTGATGTAAGAAAAAATGGAAATTATGAAAGATTCATTGATGAAACAAATTATAGATTAGTAAATCAAAAAACAATTGATTTATTAGTAAATGAAGCAAAAGTTAAATAGTAATTTTTGAAAAATTATGAATTGAAAAGAATATTTTGATTTTAGAAGAATTTTGTGATAAAATAGTTTATTGCGAAATTCTTTTTCTCTATTTGATAGTAAATGAGAAAGAATAAAAACAAGAAATGAAAGAAAAAATTGACAGAAAGAGGAGGAAATAATATGTCAGTATATAGTCCAGTAGTTATTGAAAATGATGGACGTGGGGAAAGAAGCTATGATATTTATTCAAGACTTTTGAAGGATAGAATAATTTTTGTAAGCGGAGAAGTTGAAGATGGGATGGCAAATGCGATTGTTGCACAGCTGCTATTCTTGGATGCACAGGATAATGAAAAGGATATTGTCATGTATATAAATAGCCCAGGTGGAGTAATTACAGCTGGACTTGCGATTTATGATACAATGCGTCATATTAAAAGTGATGTATCTACAGTTTGTGTAGGTCAGGCGGCAAGTATGGGAGCGGTATTATTAGCAGCAGGAGCTAAAGGGAAAAGATATTCGTTGCCAAATTCAAGAATAATGATTCATCAGCCATTAGGTGGTGCAAGAGGGCAAGCGACAGATATTCAGATTCAAGCAAAAGAAATTGAAAGAATGAAGGAAATTACAAGTAAAATTTTATCAGAAGCAACTGGAAAATCAGTAGAAGAAATTTATGCGGATACTGAAAGAGATAATTTTATGTCACCAGAAGAAGCTGTAAATTATGGATTAATTGATAAAATATTGTAATTATTTATGATTTAAATTGTAGAAAAAACGAGGTGAAAAATATTGGCAAAGAAAAAAAATTACTGTTCATTTTGTGGAAGAGAAGAAGATGAAGTGGAAAGACTGGTACAGAGTCCAGAAGAGGATGATGTATTTATTTGTAATGAGTGTATAGAAGACAGTGCGGAGTTATTGGACAGTTTTAGAGAATATGATAAAAATGAGCAGAATAGGGAAATTACGTTGTTAAAGCCTAAGGAAATAAAGGCTAAACTTGATGAATATATTATCGGACAGGAACAGCCTAAAAAAGTTTTATCTGTGGCGGTTTATAATCATTTTAAGAGAATAACGCATAAACAGCAGAAAAAAACAGATGATGATGTGGAGCTTCAAAAATCTAATGTGCTGCTGGTAGGGCCTACTGGAAGTGGGAAAACTTTGCTTGCACAGACATTAGCAAAAACATTGAATGTACCTTTGGCGATTGCAGATGCGACAACGTTGACAGAAGCTGGATATGTTGGGGATGATGTGGAAAATGTGCTTTTGAAGTTGATAAAGGCTGCAGATTATGATATTGAAACAGCAGAACATGGGATTATTTATATTGATGAAATTGATAAAATTGCGAGAAAGTCGGAAAATATGTCAATTACAAGGGATGTTTCTGGAGAAGGAGTTCAGCAGGCACTGCTTAAAATTATTGAAGGGACTGTTGCGAGTGTGCCGCCTCAAGGTGGGAGAAAACATCCAAATCAGGAAATGATTGAAATTAATACGAAGGATATTTTATTTATTGTTGGTGGAGCATTTGAAGGGCTGGAAGCGAAAGTTAAAGATAGAGTTAATGAAAAGAGGGTTGGATTTGGGCTGGAAACAAATAAAACTAAATTGGATGACTTGACTTTATTTGAAAATGTATTGCCTGAAGATTTGATAAAATTTGGGTTAATTCCAGAGTTAATTGGGCGGCTGCCTGTAATTACAGCGCTTCATGGGCTTGATGAAGAGGCTATGATAAAAATATTGACAGAGCCTAAAAATTCGCTTGTTAAACAATATAAAAAATATTTTGAGATGGAAAATGTGGATTTGGAATTTGATAAGGATGCGATCGTTGAGATTGCACAGCTGGCACTTAAGAGAAAAATTGGAGCGAGAGGGCTTCGTTCAATTATTGAAAGTGTTATGACTGACTTGATGTATGAAATTCCATCAAAAGACAATGTTAAGAAAGTGATAATTACGAAGGAAGCTGTTACAGATAAGGATAAAGTAATTGTTGAATAGTAAAATTATTTAAATTATTTAAAAATATACAGAAAACATAAATTATTGAATATGAATTGTATTTATTATAATTTAAAAGGAATCTAGATTTAGTATAAAATATGAAAGGAGAAATTATGCAAAATAAACCGTTTATAGCTACAAGAGAATTAGTTGTATTTCCAGGCGTTGTAACTCCGATTTTTATCGGAAGGCAGTCAAGCCTGAAAAGTCTTGAAGAAGCAGTTGCAAGATTTGATAATAAGCTGATTCTTACGTCGCAAAAGGATGCGAATATAGAAGAGCCGAAATTTCCAGAAGATGTTTATGAAACTGGAGTTTTAGTTCACATTATACAAACAGTAAAAATGCCAAATGGAAATGTAAAAGTGCTGGTTGAAGCTAAGCATAGAGTTCTTATCAATCAGTTTTCAAAAGATGAAAATGGCATTATTTATGCTGAATATGAAGAAATCTTTTCAAAGCCAATTGATGAAAGTAAAGCTGAGGCTTTGAAGCGTAAAGTTATTGATGAATTTTCAAAATATGCAAAGAAAACTAATAAAGTGTTGCCTGATATTATTTATAATATAAAGGAAATTAGCAGCATTGACAAAGTTTTTGATTTGATCTGCACTAATCTTATGATTGCGACAGATGTGAAGCAAGGGCTTCTTGAAACGCTGGATGTGGAAGAAAGAGCCTATAAGATTTTAAGCATACTTGAAAGAGAAATTGAAATATTTATGCTTGAAAGAGAAATTGAAAATCGTGTAAAAGAACAAATGGCAGAAGTTCAGAAAAACTATTATTTACGTGAAAAAATTAAGGTAATGCGTGAAGAAATGGGAGAAGGAACGGATTCTGACGAGGAATTGGAAGAACTTGATCAAAGAGTAAAGGATGCTAAAATTCCTCAGGATTTGAAGGATAAATTGGTAAAAGAACTCTCAAGGATGAAAAAAATGCCTGATTTTTCTGCAGAATCTTCAGTAATTAGAACATATATTGAAACTGTGCTTGAATTACCTTGGGAAGTTTCTACTAACGATGAAATTGATATAAAGAAAGCTGAAAAAATTCTGAATGAGGACCATTACGGATTGGAAGAAGTAAAAGAAAGAATTTTAGAATTTTTGGCAATAAAAAAATTAAACAATACATTAAAAGGTTCGATTATCTGTCTTGTAGGGCCTCCAGGTGTGGGTAAAACATCACTTGCACATTCGGTAGCCCGTTCAATGAACAGAAAATTTACAAGAATTTCACTTGGTGGAGTAAGAGATGAAGCTGAAATTCGTGGACATAGAAGAACTTATGTAGGAGCAATGCCTGGAAGAATCATAAATTCATTGAAACAAGTTGGTGTAAATAATCCAGTAATGTTATTTGATGAAATTGACAAAATGGCTTCTGACTTTAGAGGAGATCCTGCTTCAGCAATGCTGGAAGTTCTAGATCCTGCACAAAATAATTCATTTGAAGATCACTACATTGATCATACTTTTGACTTGTCAAATGTGTTCTTTATTTGTACAGCAAATGATTTGGGTGGAATTCCAGGACCACTTCGTGACAGAATGGAAATTATTTCAATCGAATCATACACAGAATTTGAAAAATTAAATATTGCTAAAAAATATTTAATTCCTCAAACACAGGAAGAAAATGGATTAAAAGAATTTAAAATTTCATTTTCTGATAAAGCAGTTATGAAAATTATAAACGAGTATACAAGAGAAGCTGGAGTTAGAAATTTACGAAGAGAAATTGGTAAATTATTTAGAAAAATAGCAAAGGAAATACTTTTATCAAAATCTGACAGCAAGAAAATCTCTGTTTCTGAAGCAAAAGTCAAGAAATATTTGGGAAATGCCAAATTCAGAATTGATAAAATTAAAGAAAAAGAAGGTAAAATTGGTGTTGTAAATGGACTTGCATGGACAGCGGTTGGA
>ERZ772957.1665-NODE-1665-length-13938-cov-478.784269_pt1 | contig 13938 bp, 23 predicted proteins | sample MGYA00580682_ERZ772957 | MGnify/ENA primary metagenome ERZ772957 (study PRJEB29015, sample SAMEA2737921) | human oral metagenome | biome: human oral; feature: human-associated habitat; material: dental | place: China | collected 2025 ...
GCCGATGAGCGTTGCCATTTCATTGTATTGGTTTCGGGAGAGTCCGACGGCGTCGGCGGCTTTTTGTGCGTAGGCGTGGACCTGTTTGGCGGACGATTTGAAGACATCGTCCACGGCGCCCATGGATTGCTGTAGGTTGGATGCGGCGCCGACGGCCTGCTTGCCGATGGCGAAGGCTGCGGTGGCGCCGAATCCTATGGCGCCGGCCGCGAGGCCTTTCATGCCGATGCCGAGGGCGGACATGGACTGCTTGAGCTTACCGACGCCGCCCTCGGCTTGCCCGATCTTCCCCATCTCCGACCGGAACCGCTTCGTGTCCGCGGTCACACTGATTTTGATTGATTGCTTGCCGGCCATCCTGTAGACTCCCTTCTGTCAGATGGTTCGTTCCTTTCCTGACATCGGGGGGAAGCCCCCCGGGCTTGAGACTTTCTCCGCTCTCTCTCAGTCTCGCCCGGGGGGCACTTTCATGCTTTCTGGCGGCGGTTCCACTCGCGGATGAGCGCCGCGGTCTCCATCCGGGTCAACCCCCAGTACTCATGGGGAGACGTGATGATGCCCGCCGAGACCATGGCCGCCATCTGCTTGACGAAACGGCGCCGTCGCCTCGATCGCGGCGGCGTGGCTGGGTGCGTGGGGGCGGATCCTGGCGAGGATCCCGGTGAGGGCGCCGTCGCGGGGAGGCTCGGCCCGGGAAGCGGCTTCGATGACATCCAGGGCGTCGGCCATGGTGAGGCCGTCGGCGACGGACGGCGTGATGGCTGGGTCTCCAGGCTGGGCGAGGCGCTGCAGGGCGATGGTGGCGAGGGCCCGCATCATGAGGCCAGGGTCGGGATCGGCTTCCAGGCCGGCGCCGGTGATGGTCGTGTACATGACCTGCTCCCCGATGGTGAGGGATTCCGCGAAGGCCGAGAACGCCTCCGACTGCGCGTCATTGCTGGTAGTGGGTTCCATTAGATGGTTCCTCCTCCGATGTTGTTGTCCAGGCCGAGCTTGTCGCATATCTCGCCCAGGCCTTTCAGGAGATGCTTGACGATATCCTGGTTTCTGGCTTCCAGGGCCTGCACCAGGAAAGGATGCGGATGGATATGGTGGCGTGGCCACCCGTAGTGCTGGACGCCGGCGTACGGTATTGACTTCCGGCCGGCGTAGACCACGGACTTGGTTTTGCCGCGGCCGGCGCGGATCGATCCCGCAAGGCGGCCGGTCTTGTGCGGGGCGAGGGGTTTGGCGGTGCGGACCACGAGCTCGCCGAGCGAGTGCATGAGCTCCTTCATGTCGCTCGTCTCGGCGCCGGCCCGGGCGAGGGCCCGCATCGCCTTGTCTGCCCCCTGGATGCGCATGGTGACTCCGTCGCCCACGGAGTAGACGCCGTCATGCATCACAGAGCTCGCTTTCTATTTACGCTTGGGTCTTCTTTTCACGGTTGCGGATCGTGAACTCGATTTCGGTCGTGCTGTCATCGTCGCCTGCTTTAATGCCGATCGCCGGGCGGAGCTTCGGGAACGCCAACGTCCCGACCCAGTGGGGTTCGTCCACGGTGGGCGTGTCGTTGGCGTGCGGGGCGAGCGTGAAAGGCACGTTGTCCTTGCCGGGGTTGTCGAAAACCTTCATCAGGAGGGCTTCGGCGGACGTGGACTGGACGATCGTCACTTCAAGGGTGGCCTTGCCGACGGAGCCTTTCATGACGTCGCCGAACGTCTTCGTTCCCGCATCCTTGGTTTCCTCTTTCGGGAACTTCCACTCGGAGATTTCTGCGGCGTAATCGACGTTGTCGATTTTGAGGACCAGCTTGGATCCCCGGAGGCGCTGTATAGCCATGATTTACTTGGCCTTTCGTGTGATGATGGTTTTGATGGTGATGCGGACGGCGGGCAGCGGGGAGGCGAGGGCGTCGCCGGAGATGGCGACGTACTCGCTGATGCTGATCCCGCCGACGTCCAGGGACAGCATGACCTGGGCGACCCGGTCCAGCCAGGCGGTGGCGTCGGCGACGGCCATGCCGGGCCGGGCGGTGACGGTGACCCGCCACGTGGCCCGTGCCTGAGCGTACGGCAGGCCCTGGTTGTCGCCGGCTTCGACGCCCATGAGCTCGATCCAGGCGGTGGCCGGCGGCGGTGTCTGCGGCAGGTAGGAGCGGACGTCGGTCAGCTCGGTCCCGAAAGCGTGTCCGAGGACGCCGACCAGGCCCTCTTGGATTTCGGCGCGGCAGTCGGCGATGGTGGGTATCTCGGTCATGCGAGTCCTGGCCTGACGTAGGGAGCGAGCATGGGGTAGACGGCGCGGAGCGGATCCCTGGCGAGCCGTACCGGGCTGCCGGCGTCCGCGAACGCGGAGAACACCCCGCCCGGGGAGAGCATGCGGGTGTTCAACTCGCGGGCGACTTCAAGGACGGCCCGGTGGGCTATCTTGTCGGGCAGCTCGGAGGCGCCGACGTAGGACCGGACCATCTGGATGGCGGTGTCGATCATCTCCGCGATGTCCGTGGGTTCCAGGGTGGAGGCCCCACCCGCGAGGTGCAGTTCGCGGGTGAGGACCAGCCGGAGTTTCTCAAGATCGACGGTGAACGCCACGCGTCAGCCCTGCTTGAACGTCCAGGGCAGGAGGGCGCCGGGGAACGGGCAGTAGTGGACGCACTCGCTGTAGACCGCAGTGTCGCGGCGCAGGTCCAGCACCTGGTCCTGCTGCAGCCGGAGCGGAGCCTCCCCGTCGTCGCGGACGACGACCGCACGCTTGTCGTAGAAGCATGCCAAGGTCTCGCCGGGGATCGGGACGACGGGCACACCGTACAGGTTCAGCGAGATAGGCTTGGTCGGGTCGATTTTGCCTTCGTTGGCGACGGCCGTGTCGGAGCCGACCCAGCGCAGCAGGCGTTTTTCCTCGCCGAGCGCCGCGACCACCTTGATCAGGTCCCACGTGAGGAACAATCCGTCGATCGAATACTGGTCGGAATCGTCATATGCTTTCTGTGCGTCAATAATGACGTTGCGCAGCGACGCCGCCGTGATTTCGCTGGCCTTGGTGGTGCCGCCGACGGAGTGCTTGGCGGCCGCGGCGACGATCTGCTCACGGACGAACTGGACGTTCCACGCCTCGAAAGCTTTGGCGTGCTTGATGGCGAGACGCTGCCCGATATCGTCCAGGAACGCCGGATCGGCCCGGTTGATGGTGGCTCGGGTGAGGGCCGTGCCGCCCGCGAACGACGTGACTTTCGCGGTCTTGAGTTCGTCGGTGAGGCTACCGGTCGGCACCTGGGTGCCTTCCGTGTACTCGGCGACCGTCAGGCTATCTTCTTTGTAGACGGAGTACTGGACGGTCTGGCCCTGCATCGGGACGTCGTGCGTGTAGGCCAGGGCGTTTGTGACGCGCTTTTTGGCTTCCATTTTGGCTTGGAGGCGTCCGAGCCAGGCGGGCGGCTGCGCGGACTGGCCCACCTTGGTGACGGCGACGTCGCGGAAGGCCATGCCGTCGGGGGCGTTCTTGATGTAGTCCCCGTAGGACCGGTACTTGGCGAGGGGATGCGGCTCGGTGACCTGAGCGGTCTCCACTCGGTCGATCCGGTCGCGGAGGGCGCGGACGTCGGCGGAGATGCCGCCGATCGCGTCGTCCAGTCTGTCGATGGCGGTCTCTGCCATAGCATTCACCTTCATTTCTTCGATAGCGGTGTTATTGGAGCGTTGGTCGGTGATGGCGGTGTCTTCGTAGGCCGGGAAAGGTACCACGGAGACTTCGTAGAGGGTTGCTCTGGTGACGGCGACGTCGATCCCGGTCTCGGTGCGGGTGATGGTCTGCCCGTCGTCGGCGGGCAGGAATCCGATCGACATTTGGGTGAGGGCGCCGTCGGCGATGAGCTGGCGGACGTCCCTGCCGAGCTGGGTGTCGGAGATGCGGGCGTCGATCATGAGGGCGCCGTCTTCTTCGCGGGTGTCGGTTACGACGCCGATGACGTCGCGGTGCTCGGAGAAGAGCTTGACGCCGCCTTCCCGCGGGGCCAGGGCGCCGGAGTGGATGGTTTCCACGAAGCCGGGTGCTATCTCGGTGGGCGTGTCCAGGGGGACCGCCCGTGCGGTTATCTCCCAGCCGCCGCCGGTCCCGGCGTCGGCGAGGCGCGTGGTGAGGGGCCCGTTACGCTTCCGGATCCGGTTCAGGGTCGCTGCCGGATGCTCCGTCTTCGCCATCGGTGTCACCTTCTTCCTTATCGTCGTCTTTCTGGGTTTCGGTTAGTGGGTTGAGGCCTTCGATGGCCCGTACTTCGTCGATCGTGAGGAAGCCGGCCTCTATCGCGACCTTGTGGGCGGCGTACCGGGTGGTCGTGTCCGGCCTGAGGAATCCGTCCACGTTGAATCTGACGTCGTCTGGGAGTAGCTCGCTCAGGGCGGCTTCGATTTCCCGCATGTACGGCATCAGCGTATGCCGGACGAACAAGATGCTCTCTTGCTCCATGTTGGCGTAGGTTTTGGAGTCGCCGTCGCCGGAGGTGAGCATGAGCCGGGCCGGGATCCCGAAGATCCGCGCTACAGAGATGACGTTGACTTTGCGGACGTCCAAGAGCTGTAGCTCGGCCGGCGTCAAATAACATTGCTTATAGGTGAGGCCGGAGCCGAGCACGGCGACGCCGCCATCCGGCGTCATCGTGGCGTTCGCCGCCGTCTTCCACTCTTTCGCCATGTCGGCGGAGAGCGTCTGGTCGGTGGTGAGGATCCCGGTGGGGCGGCCGCCCCGCTTGGTCCACTGGGCGGCGTACTGGTGGGCGTCTATGGCGCCGCGGAGTCCGTCGGCCCACGCCTGGATCGGGCCCTGCCCGAGCGGCTCGCCGGGCACGTGGGTGAGCTGCAGCTGGCGGACGTCCGAGACCGTCAGGGAGTCGTAGGTGATGGTTTTGACGCCGGTGGCGACGTCGATCCGGGCGGAGCACCGTGAGGGATCCAGGACCCGGACCGGGCCGGGGCCGTCGGGGACGCGGAGCCATGCGTTACCGGTCTGGGCGAGGGACTGGGTTATCTCGCCGAGGAATCCCGGCAGGGTCTGGCCGGGCGGCAGGATCCGCTGGATCATCCCGGTGGCGGACCCGCGGGGGCGTCCGAGAGTCCGGGAGTACCGGTCCAGGGTCAGCTGGGAGATGGACCCTTCGAGGATGGCGAGGGCCCGGTAGACGGAGTCCAGGACCCGCGGGTCGTCGCCGGCGTCACGGCGGATGGTGATCCCGTTTTCGACGCGCTGCAGCCGGGGCGGCGCCTGCCGGCCGACCAGGGCCAAGGCCAGGGATGCGAATGGGTTTCGTGCCACGTGGATCACCCTACCATATCTGCAGGACGGGTTTGGACAGATACTTGCCGGCGGCCCACACGGCGAGCGCGGTGGCACGGAGGGCGTCGATCGGACCGTCTGATTTGGCGGCGTCGAAATCCACACCGCGGTTGGTGACGCGGAGCCTGGCGACGTCGATCGCGGAGACGACGCAGCCGGCCTGGACGTGGGAGACGGTGCCGTCCCGGGACCTGTCGATCAGGGCCTGGCAGGCGTCCTGGTAGTCGCTGTAGGCGCCGGTCTGGCCGATGCCGTCGGCGGCGAGGGTCTCGGCGATGAGCCGTGTGGGCCCGGTCGGGTCGGCGACGATCCTCCGGTAGCCGTCCGCCCACAGGTACCGCAGCCGGGGTTCGAGCTCCCGGACGTCGTTCCCGGACCAGGCGATGACGGTGACCGGATCCCCGTCGTCGTCCAGCCAAGCCGCGGCGATGGTGGCGCCGGTCCCGTCTCGGGAGGCGTCGTAGGCGATGACGGTGTCGCCGGGCCGCCGGTGCTGGGCGGCGGGATCGTCCTCGGGGATCGCCCGGGCCGTCCACATGGCCACGTCGAAAGCCGCCTTATCGTCGCCGGCGGTCGGGAGGTTGAGGAACGCCCGGCGCCACTCGGCGAGGGGCAGGCCGTCGCCGAGCGCCCGGAGACGCCGCAGCGACTGGGTGTAGCCGATGGCGGGATGGTAGGCGAGGGTGGCGTCGCCGTACGGGTCCCGGTCCGCCAACTCCGGGTCGGCGGAGAACTCAAAGAACGCCACCCGGGATCCGCGATCCTTGGTGGCAGCCCGGCCGTGGGCGAGCTTCTCATCCCACCATCCGCCCGACGTCGCCTCCGAGCCGCGGGTGGACAGCCGCCAGGACTGGGCGAGACGCCGAGTGGCCTGAGCGGGCTTGACGGCGGCTTCGATCGCGGTGCCCTGCTCAGGCGTATAAGCCCAGCATTCGTCCGCGGATTCCAGGTCGATCGCGTCGCCGTGGATCGCGGAGTCCGTCGGCGGATACGGCTCAAGATACGCACCGGTCGGCGCGTAGGTGAGCCGCTCGGCGCCCTTGCCCCGCAGGACTTCGACGCCGGAGTCCTCCACGGCCGGGATATCGTCCACGTAGGACCGCCAGCGTTTCCCGGCGTCCTTCCCGGTCTGCGCCGTCATCACGGCCCGGTGATCGGCGAAAGCCAGCATCCGGTGGAGGTGGATGGCGCCGACCAGGTCGGACTTGCCGGCCTGGCGGGGCACGGAGACCATCACCGTGTGGTACCACCACTCGCCGGGATGCTCGGGATCCAGCTCGCAGGCGACGTCGGCGACGTACCGCTGCCACGGCATCAGCCGGCGGCCGCGGACACGCTCGGAGACTTCGGCGACCACGGGCCCGAGGCTGGGCCGGTCCGGGTCCCGGAGAGTGGCGTAGGCGGCGGTCAGGCCGTCGGGCAGCTGGACGGACACCGTCAGAGCCCCATCGATCGGGCCGTGACGGCTTCGATGACGGTCTGCAGCGTGTCGAAAACGCTCCCGGTTTTCGCCGGAGGCTTCGGAAGCATCTCAATGCCGTCCAAGAGCTGCCTGGCGAGCTGGGTCGTGGCCACGGAAACTTTCGCGGCGCAGAGACCACGGTCCAGGGCCTTCGCCGTGGACAGCATCACCACGGTGAGTAGCTTCGTCCGGTAATCGAGCAGGTCCTCCCCCTCAAGATCGTCGATCAGGTCCTTGACGGCGTCATGGATCGGGGATTCGTCTCGAACCTCAAGGTCGAATAATGGCATTTTCACTCCGTTTCGCCGTTTTTTCCGAATTTTAGACGATTTGGGGGGAAATGGAAAGTGGGGGCGGGCTCCCGGGCGGGGCCCGTTGGAAAAAATGCGATTCCGATTTCGGTCGGTCGGCGCCGGACGGTGCGAGAGCCGTCGCCTCGAGCGGCATTGCAGCCGTAGTGCGCCGGTCTAAGGTTCTCGAGCGTGTCTGTGCCTCCGCGGCTGACGGGCAGCACATGGTCGATACTCAGTCGGTCTCGTAGCCGCGTCGCGTCGGGGTTGATCATCGTGTGGCAGATGGAGCAGCGCCAGCCGTAGATGTCCGTCACCAGTTGCCGCAGCTGCTTTTGGTTCCGGCCTCGCCAGCGTCGTCCTCCGCTCATGTCCCTGAGTATACCCCTTCCTAGCAACCCCCGCAACTCGGGTACCCCCGGTCGGAGATACCCCCGGTCGGAGATACCCCCGGTCGGAGATACCCCCCGTCTCCGTGAACGGTGTCTGGTCCGGGAACCGGGACCACCCGGATAGGCGATAGCCCGTCTCCCCAAGGGGGCGGGCGGAGGGTCCGCCGCATCGCGGCGGGCGGACCCTCCCGATCGCCCTCCACCTTTTAGCTTTTCTCTAAATGTAGAGGGTTCATCTAAGGGAGAGAGAGTCTCCCTTATGGAGACTCTCTCCCTTAGGGAGATTGATATGGCTAGCACTGTGTTCCGCATGGGCGTCTCCCAGTCTGGGCCGGCGCTCCGGGACAAACTCCTGCATTGTCCATGCGGAACACTGTGCCGTCGCCTCGAAATGGGGGCAGTGGTCTTAGGGTTCCGCATGGTCAGAAGAGCGTATCGGTGTCATTCCGGGGCTTATCCGGGGCGCCGGGATGCTCGGGCCCGTCTCCATCCTCCCCGTCCATGCGGAACACTGTGCCGTGAGGATCGACGTTCCGCATGGGAGCAGCCCAGAATCCCTGCGGGCACGCGCCTAGCACGCCGTGGTTGTAGGCGTGGGAGGCCTCCGCGTCGGCCGCCGCCAGCACATCTAGGAGCGCCTCACAGGCGGACGTCAGGGCTTCGTCGTCGGGCAGGGCGCGGGCGATGGAGCGGCGTAGGTCCACGACGCCCCAGGCGGCCGTGTGGAGATGGGAGATGATGCGCAGCGCGGCTTCCCGAGCGGCCGGCGAGGGCCTGAGCGGGATGAGGTTCGAGTGTGATTCCATGCCCTGATTCTACCCTGGGCACGACTAATGCCCCCTACCGCCTGGCGGGGGCTTGCAATGGCGGTATTCGGCTATGGGGCCGGGCGGCTGCGGACGCCCGGATGGATTGTCAGACTGTCACTGCGCGAAGCGTTTGAGCAGGCGACCTTCGGGATCCCGGATTTCCTGGCAGTCGACGCCGGGGAACTCGGCGTCGAACTCACTGGCCAGCACCCAGCCGCACCAGCCGGAGACGGGCCGCTCCATCATCTGCGATACTCGGTCGGCGTCGTAGCCCCGGCTGAGGATCCGGTCTTTCATCTCGGAGACCTGCTCAGGCGTGTAGACCGCGTCGCACGGCCTGCGATCCTTCTGCACGAACGGCGCGATCGACGCCGGAGGCGTGGGCGCGGGTGCTTCCGGTGCTTCCCGCGGCGTCTCCGGGCGCTCGGGCGGCTGGGGGGCGTGCTCGATCTTGGAGACCCGCTCCCTGTAGGCCCGGTAGCGGGCGACGGCGGCGTCCTTCTTACGCTTGACCCACTCGCGGAGATTGATCCACGCCAAATATGCTTTCTTGTCTACGCGGATCCAGGAAGGGTGGGGGCAGCCGTCCGGGCCGATCCCGCCGCGCTCCCAGGCGATCAGTCCGGCCTTTTCGAGGCGCCGGAGGCCCTCCCTGGCCCACCGGTCGGTGATATGGGAGGCCATCGCGACCTGATAGGCGGTGGTGCGGCCCTCCGCCGACTTCGAAGGCAGGCAGACGGCCAGACCCTGCATCGCGTAGGTCATGCACCGATCGAATCCCCCCCAGCCGCGCTGGGCGTGGGAGCGGGTCAGGGACGTCAGCGGCGCCCTGGCATTCATGCCCTCATGGCGCCGAGGAGACTTCGGTTTACTCATTTTCTCATTCCTTTCCGGAGCGGACTGTGCCAGTCTACAGCCTCGCAGTAGTAGGGATCATTCTCGGAGGGCCCCGTGGCGGCGTCGAAGTCCGATATCCACACGGCCGGGAACTGCCCGTCTTGCCCCTTGGGGAATTGGACGGAGACCTGCATACGGCCGGTGGCGATGTTTTCTATCAGCCAGCCCTGGGAGTTGGTGTAGGACCTATCGTGGACGATGCCGATGGCGACGGTGGTCAGCTGGGCGCTGTACGGGCCGTGGTGCCGCTGGGCGTCGGGGACAACCCGGTACTCCGGGTCGAACCAGACCAGGCCGTTAGAGCGGCCTTCCTGGCGGAGTCTCTCCCACGCCGTCGCCGCCATATACCGGTAGGCGACCAGCTGGTCGGGGGAGACGATGAGGGAGGGTTTCCTGTAGGCGTCCATCTGGGCGACGCCATGGTCATAGATTTCCATATGCACAGTGTACACCGTTCCGGATGGCGGCGTCAAAACGAAGAGGGGCCCCGGACCGTGTGTGGTCCGGGGCCCCAGGGCACCTATCGTCTTCTAGCAGGGCCAGCCGTCATCGAAACAGCCAGCCGAGATACCTCCAACTCATGGTCTCACCTCCCATCATTCTCCGGTCGTGTCGGGCCGCCACGGGTAGTCCCCCGGCGGCAGGTTGTTGCTGAACCTGGCCCACAAGAGAAGGTTGGGCACGTCTACCACTATGTGCCTATATCCGCTCGGGAGCCTCAGCTGAGGAGACATTCTGAAATCCGCGCCCACAGGCCACACGCCCCGCTTCGGCTGGTAGGCTATCAGGCTTCCTGGATAGGTTCCGGCCGGCCTGGTTTCGATCGTCGGCGTCGGATGGAGGCCCTGGTAGTACTCCCCGTCGGCAGGCGGCATCAGCGCCTCCCGGACAATCCAGCCCTGGGCGGCCGCGAGGGTCAGCCGGAGCGCCCAGGCGGGCGTGGTGCATACCCTCCGGACCGTCACCCTCGCGGCTCCGCCACGGGCGTAGCGGCGGCCGATATCGGCGAGGGTGACCGTCATCCTGTGCACGACCCTGGCCGTCCTGCCGATCTTCGCGATCGGGGCCGCCCCGTGGGCGCGGGACGTGCCCTTGCCCCAGGTGTTGATGGTGTCTCGGGAGACGCCCTCTATCTCGGAGATATCGGCGTAGGTCAGGCCCATCGCGCTGAGGGCGCGGACGCAGGTCTGCAGCTGTTCTACGTGCTCGGAGGCCATGGTCACCGCCCCCCGTCGGTCTCGGAGTCCCGGAGGGTCCACCCGAAGACATACCCGTAGAGGCTCGCGGTGATGGTCAGGACGATCCTCCACGGCGTGGAGGCGGTGGTGACGGCGACGGCGATGAGCGCGACCCATGCCAGGCCGAGCAGCGCCACCATCGCCGGCGTCGGAGTCGGCTTGGTCATCTCAGCAGTCCTGCCTTTCGTGCGAAGCTGTCCGCGATCCGCTGGTTCTTGTCGATCCATGCCTGGCGGGCCCTCCGCAGGGTCCGGAAGCCGGTGGGGCAGTGGTCGATCACGACGTCCGGGAGGGCGTCGGCCGCGCCCATCGAATACCATGCCCGCTGCTCGGGAGAGAGCCGATTCCAGTCGCAATCCAGGCTGGCGCCGGCACGGCGGCCGTCGGCGTAGAGACGATCGTAGGCCTCCGTGTGGGCTTTCACGATGGTGTCGCGGATGGCCCCTCTTTTGCAGCCGTACAGGTTGGTGGCCGCTATGAGGGCGTAGCAGGCTCCGGACCAGTAGACGGCCTTCGTCTCGGGCGCGTCCCAGTCGCGGAGCGATGCGCAGTGGAGGATTTTCTTAGTCACTTGATGTACCTTTCCAGTGTCAGGTCGTAGATGGCGGTGCAGGCGTCGAAGAACCCGGACTGCCCGACGGGCGGCAGGTTCTCGGCGAGGTAGCGCAGGTCGCAGACGAACCGGGCGCCGGGCACGTGCTGGGCGCCACCGGCGGCGGTCAGCTGCGCCGGGGAGTAGAGCGCGATCGGGGCCCCGTCGCCGGCGCCGATGGAGATGTACCGGTGCCCGAGTTCGCGTTCCAGGTGGTGGACGTAGGAGACGCAGTGGGCGGCGAAAATCTCGCCGGCCGTGCGATCCTGAGGATTGTTAACCTTGAACAGGCTCATATTTACTGCTCCGAATCCTGCGAGATGCGCTCGTACCAGAGCGTCAGGTCGCACGTGTACTCGCAGTGGTCCATGGGATCGAAGACGCAGAATAGCAGGGACAAGAGGCGGGTGTCCGGGGCACCCGGCTCGATCGGCTCGCCGGTGAAGGCATCGATCATCGCGAGGGGGGCCTCAGGGTCCCACCATGCGGAGTCTCCCTCCAAGCAGGCCTCAAGCGCCTCCTGAACGCGGTCGGCTTCGGCTTCGATGACGCCTCCGTCCTCGATCAGGTAGTCCAGGACGAAGTCCCCGATCAGGGTTCTCTCGGAGTATTCCATTATCGTGTCCTTTCGGGAGATGTGCGGTAGTACTGGGGGCGGGGCCAGCGGGGCCAGGCGAGGCCCCGGACCGTGGCGACGTGGCCTCCGGGCAGGTGCCGGATCGCGGTGTGCCGGCCTCCGTGGTGCAGGTCCACGCTGTAGGCGGCGGCTTCGCGGGTGCCGACCAGGTAGCCCTCGCGGTCGTAGTAGCAGGTGCCCTCGTAGCCCTGGGAGGCTGCGTGGCGGACGTCTCGGGCGATCCGGTCGTAGGCGCCGGGGGCGAGCTCGGGATGGTATTCAGGCATGTCCAGGGGTGTCCTTTCCGGGTGGGGCCCCGGCCCCCGGAGGGGCCGGGACGGGGCGTCAGTAGAGCAGGTCCAGGGCGAGGTTGCGGAGCTCGGCTTCGGTCTCGCAGGGGTACTCTTCCAGGGCCAGCTCGGCGACGATCCGGGAGACTCCGCAGGAGTGGGCGAGCCACTCGGTCGGGTCGGTGTAGAGCTTGTCATCTTCGACGATGCGGATTTCCATTTCTGTTTTCCTTTCAGTTTCTCGCTCGGGGACTTTCTCCCTTGCTGTACTTATAGTCTACCCCGTCCGTGGTACTCCGTCAAGTCGGTGGCGTGTGATGCTCGCCACGATCGGGTGGGGTGACTGGGGCAAAGGGGGAGGCCCCCCGCCGGGGCGGGGGGCCTTGGGCTATCCGATTCGGATCAGGTCGTCGGGATCGTAGAGGCCCTGGTAGGAGGGGAGTTCCTTGATCTTCTCTCTGGCGGCTTTCTCGGAGATTCCCTTCCTGGCGGCGAGCCAGGCGGTTGACTCTTTGAGGTTGGAGGTGAAGGTTCTGGGGAAGATTCCTCGAATGTCTCGCATTTCAGTTTTCCTTTCCAGTTCTGGGAGCTTTTCTCCCTTGCTGTACTTATAGTCTACCCCGTCCGTGGTACTCTGTCAAGTCGGGACGGGGTAGACTTCTGTGGTTTCGGTCACTCTCCTAGGGAGTGTTCGAGCCGGGAGATGCGGGCGTCCACGACGCCGATTTCCTGGGAGAGACGCCGGAGGGTGCCGGCGTGCTCGTCCCGGAGGGCGTGGACCTGGCCTTCCACCCGGGCCAGGCCCTCGGCGAGGGAGCGGCCGTCGCCCTGAGGCTCCATCCGTCGGCGCATCGCCCGCAGCTGCCTCCACACGGGGATCAACCCGGCGACGGCGGTCAGGACGCCGGCGACGGCGGTCAGGATCGGAGCGACGTGCTGCACTACTGGACGCCTCCCTGGTCGGTCTGCGGCGCCGACGGAGCCGGGGCGGGAGCCGGGAGCTGGGCGACGTGCGCGGCGGCCGCGGCGCCGGGATCCAGTCTCGGCTCCGCCGGAGCGGCCGGCGCGGTCTCGGATTCCGGCTCGGCCGTAGACGCAGGCGCCGGAGACGGCTGGGTGCCGGTGGACGCCGAGTGGCGCCCCGCGCGGACGCTGTCTTTGCCGTAGACGTTGACCGTGTTTGCCTTGGGTTCGCCGGGCATCAGGTCGTAGAGGCCGGAGGCGGTCAGGCCCAGGATGATCCCGCGGGCGACGGCGTCCAGGTAGCCGGACCCGGTGGAGTAGGCGTCCCCGCAGGCGACGGCGACGCCGACGAGCACGGAGACCAGCGGCGCCAGCGAGGCCGGGAGGCCGGTGCGCTTGGCGAGGTTGGTGAGGGCGACGATGGCCGGGACGGTCAGGAGGATACTCATCAGATGCTCGCCCCCAGCGCCCGCAGGTCATCGAGCAGGCTCTTGGCCTGGGCGTGGACGGCCTCCATGAGGGTCTGGACGGTCTCCGGATAGGCCGAGTGCTCGGGAATGTCTGGGTTGGCGATCTTGATCGCCTGGTACTCCTCCCAGCTGATCCGGCGCATGCTGCAGCCGGTGACCAGGTAGGCGACATTGTCGCCTACACGCCACACAATAATCATGGTTTCTCCTAGCGGTGGTTTGATGGGTTCAGGGTCGTCTCGGCTGTCGCCGAGCGCGGCATGGTAGATATCGTCCAATTGGTCGATCTTGGCGTCGTACGGGCAGTTTTTCCCGTAGGCGGTGGACCAGCGGGCGCCTGTCTGCGACCTGCACCAGGTTTTCCGGTCGGTCGGGTCGAATCTCCCGAAATCTCCGGCGCAGCCGAGCCGGTGCCAGGCGAGGCCGCGGAGGTCTCCGGGCGTGGCGATACGCCGCGGGACGTGCGGGTGGGTGTCCCATATCCAGGCGAGTAGCTGCCCGAGCGCGGTCACCTGCGAGGAGGTGAGGGCCCGCTCGGAGGCGCCGTCCCACGTCTCCACGCTGATGTCGCCGAAATTCCCGGCTCCGGAGGCCCGGGTCGCCTGGGATGTG
>ERZ772957.1670-NODE-1670-length-13896-cov-11.414854_pt1 | contig 13896 bp, 7 predicted proteins | sample MGYA00580682_ERZ772957 | MGnify/ENA primary metagenome ERZ772957 (study PRJEB29015, sample SAMEA2737921) | human oral metagenome | biome: human oral; feature: human-associated habitat; material: dental | place: China | collected 2025 ...
CGCATCATGCCCCTGCCCCGCTGCCCGGGGCACTGCCCCACAGTCCGCGCGCCACGGTCGGGCTTCCGCCTGACGCTGGCGCGCCGCCCAGCCCCATCTGCACCGTGCGCGTAGTGTGGGAGCCGAAAGCGACGACGGGAGCCACCCATGGACGAGGGCGCGTCATGACCGAGTACACGATCCGTACCGTGCATTCGACGATGGGCAAGTTCGACGCCTACGACTTCGACCAGACCCCCGACTCGATCGCCGAACAGGTCGAGCAGCACCTGCTCAACCCCGACTTCCTGGACGGGGAGGGGTGGTTCGCCCTCAGCGTGCAGCCCGCTCCGCCGGACGCCGGGCTCCGCCCGCCCGACCAGTACCCGCCTCCCACGCGCTACCTGCTGGCGGCGGGCAGGGCCCACGAGATGGCCCTGGAGCTGTACCTCACCCACCCGGACGGCTCCACCGGCACGTACGTCGTGGCGCGCGAGAGGGTGCGCGACCCCGACGAGCGGGTCGCCTTGAAATGGCGGATGGGCCCCCACGCCATCAACCTGGTCCACGTGCACCCCCAGGAGGTGTTCACCGGCGCGCAGGCCGTCCCCTTCTTCCGGGACTTCATCATCGAGGACCGCGCCCCCGATTTCTCGCTGCTCCGCTGCATCCGGGGGCGGCGCATGCCCAGGCCCGCCCGGCTGCATTGCCGGTGAGGGGTTTCGCCGGGCGGCGGGGTCCGTGCTAGAACAGAGGGACCGCACCACCCGCGCAGCACCCAGGGGGCCCTCACATGCCGACGACTGTTTTTGTCCGGTTCGACTCTCCCGGCGAGGTGCCCGCCAGCCCCAGCAGGCTCCACGCCGCCCTGGCGACGGTGCTCGACTTGCCGCGGGGCATCAGCCCGGGGCGCGCCTCGTCGTTCCCGACGCTGGCCCACCGGCCCCACCACGAGAGGCCCGGCGCGAAGCCCTACTGCCTGGGCGAGCTCACCACCGGGCCGGGCACCTTCGGCATGGAGGTGCGCTTCCTGGACGACCGCCTTATCGAGACCTTCGACGCGTGGCTGGCGTGGGGAGGCGTCCTGCGGGTGGGGGGCGCCCGGGAGTCGGCGACGCTCATCGCTTTCGAGGGGCAGGTGGTCGCCGAGACCACGTGGCAGGAGCTGGCGGAGCAGTCGGAGGACACGACGTGGGAGATCCGCCTGGTCACGCCCACCGTGTTCTCGTCGAAGGGCGCGCACGTGAGGGGGATCCCGCCGGTGTCGCTGGCCACCAGTTTGCAGGAGCGCTGGCACCAGTGGGACCCGGGCACCGCTCCCCCGCGCATCGACCGGGCCGCGATGGCGCAGGTGCTCACCACCCAGGACTTCACGACCGAGGCCAGGGTCTCGTTGGGGATGCCGCGCGGGGACAGGCGGGGCAGGCTGGCGTCGCGGGCGATCACCGCCTACGAGGGGGCGCTGCGCATCAGCGGGGTCGAGGGGGCGCCCCAGACCGCGGACTTCTCGCGCCTCATGGCCCTGTCGGCGTACACGAACGTCGGCTCGCACGCCGGATACGGCATGGGGGTCATCGACGCGGTGGCCGTGGGGTGACCGGAGTGGTTCCGGTGTCTGCACTGCCGACGAGGAGGTCCGGAGTCCGGTGTGTTTGCCCCTGCCGGACATGTGCTGACACCCCGTGACCAGCGCGGAGAGACAGCCTGTTGCGCATCCCGACGAAGGTGGTCTGTCAAACCCATCGACACGCGCTCGCCGCAGTGCTATGGTGAGGGTCATCGGATACTGAGAAAGCTACCGGGGAAGCAAGCATCAAAGGAGAGCATTGATGTTCCACACGCACCGGCGCGCAAACGCCCCTGCCCCGAATGCACCCGCAATGATCGCGGCGCGCACCTAGCGGCGACAGCGCAGGTTCCGAGGAGCAACGCCCCTGGCGTGGATTCACTAGAGCATTCAGGAGAAGAAAGGGATCCCTGATGAAGAAGGGAAATTGTACCCAATGGGTAATACTTGCGATAACAGTCGCGCTCACACTCTTTTTCTGCGCCGCGTACATGCTGTTCAGGAACGAGGTCTGGGTGTCGATCGCCGACGACCTCGTCTTCCCCGCCGCGTGCACGATTCTTGGGGCGCTCACCATCGCATTGGTCGGGAGGACCACAGCCTCGCGATTCCTGAACAGGAACAAAAATACAGGAGACGGGACGGAGACGCGGTCAGCCTGCCTGGAGAACTGCACCTCCACAGGTATTCTCATGTTCACATTCCTCCTCCTGGGTGTTTCATTTCTCACTTACATCTCCTACAGTGATCAGAGCTGGGGCGGGATCGTCCGCAACTTCGTTTTCCCGTTCTGCTACACGGTGATCGGAGCGGTGATCGTGGCACGGGTCGGCATCAGCATCGCCGACGAGTTCCTCGACCACTACAACGACAGGGTCAAGGAAGGGCTGGCTAATCGGAAACTATTCTTCAAAGGTAATGCCAAAATGATTGAAAGCACCCGAGACGACCTCACGTACTCAGGACTCATCAACTCTGAAAACTACATGTCAAACACCACCGGCATCACGGGGTCAGACCTCGTGATCCTATGCATCAAGAAAAACTACGAAGAACAGAGAGCCCCAATCCGCAGAACTAGCGCGGATCAGCCCAAGGCAGAGAATACAGATTCAGGCAGCACGGTCGCAGAGCCAGAAGCCGCAAATAGTAAAACAGACCCTTGCGCAGCAATGCAGAGCATGTTCATGGCTCGGATGGAAGATACCGATGAGTACAAGAAATGGAAAGCTGAGGCGCACGCAACGGTAGAGGACATCATATCGAAAGTCGGCCATGACTCACGAAGGCCCGCTTTGATCGTGTACACCGACGGCTGGCTCGCCCCAAAGACAAAGGAACTGATCGAAGCCCGTCCATTCAGTGCTCTCGTCAACACCCGCGGCCGCATTGTGAGCGACATCCATTCGCTGCTCACGACGCTTCCACCCCGTTCTTGATCCACGTCGTCCACTGCTGAGGGGTTAACGCCAGATGAACAATGTCCTCGTCATGCTGCAGACGAACAGCAACCAAGCGTATATCTATTCGTCGCCGCGACTGCGCGAACAGATCGGCGCCTCCTTCCAGATCACTCTGCTCTCCCAATGGGTCGGCGAGGAGGCGAAAAAGCTACTCGAAATCGCCAAGAGAGAGTCACTGCCGGTCGAAGTCGCCAAGGAAGGGTCACTGCCGGGCTCCTTCTGGGTCTCCAAGTCCTCCGGCAAAGTGATCGTGCGCCTCACCGAGAACGACGGGGAGCCTAAGGCGCTCGCGCGCAGCCTCATCGGCGCCGTCACGCGTCGCGCCTTCGAAGAGGCACCCGGCCTCGACGTGACCGGTGTGTTCATGCCGCCCGAGGACGCGGACGGCACACACAACGGAATGACCGATGACGAGGCCGTCACACAAGACAGCTTGGACGCCCTCGACCGCGAGTTCAACGCCTACTCGCTCAACAGGCCTCCGGCCGCAGCGCGGTTCCCGCAACTTCCGTTCCTGGAGCGAGGAGCCGAGTCGGCGCTCCCCGCAGCGCACGAGCTGTCCCCTTCCGATCTGGATACCATTCGCGAACGCGCGGACAGGATGGAGATCCGCGCTCTCGAAGGCGGCGTCAACAGCGGCAACAACAATATCCCCACCCAGACCGACCACGACGCCGCTCTCCCCCTCTCCCTGCCATCCAGAGTGAAACGCGCGTGGTCACGCGCGGCACGCCGCCATCAGCTCCAGGACGTGCTCAAGCATTGGCCGTCTAACCGGGAAGGAGCGCCTCGGCCTAGTATCAAGGACCTGTTCGAGGACCCCTTCCAGTTGGAGCGGGCGTTCCAGGGAGTGCCCGCGTCTGAGGACGGTTACCCCTCGGATACTGGGGACAGCGCTCAGAACACTGGCAACAAGTCCCCCGTGCTCCATGAGCTCTCCTCCGTCGGAGTCATCCACATCGACGGCAATGGCGTGGGCGCGGTCATGCGCGACCTTCAATGCGCATACCGCGAGGTGAGAAAGCACCTGTCCGACACCGAGTTCAAGAGGATCGTGGGCGCAGATTCAGGTCACAACCCTGAGGACGGCGACAGTGACGAGTTCCAGCGGTTCATCATGAAAGTGAACCGCCAGCTCGACAAGGCTGTGAGAACCGCGGTAGCCCGAGCATGGGCGGACATCGCCAGCTACGCGAATCCCACCACTGGCGGCTCCAGCTCGCACAACACGCCCTCCCCCGCCACCCCCGATGGCGGCGCCAGGACTGGCGATGAAACCGAGGAAGCACGGACCCGCGTCCCCATCGTCCCCGTTCTGGTCGGTGGTGATGACCTGACCGTCTACATCGCGGGCGACTACGCAGTCCCCTTCGCCGAGTCCTATATACGCCACTACGAGAGCCTTACCTGGAACAACGACCTGCTCAAACGCCTCGCGATTGTGGCGAACAAAGACGAGGCGCACACCCCGAGCCCCGGCCCCCTCACCGCCTCGGCGGGCGTTGCCATCGTGGGGCACAACTTCCCGTTCCACATCGCCTACGACCTCGCTGAGAAGCTCGTCTCCCGTGGGAAAAAGCTCGGCAAGAAGAAGGGGGAGGTCCAGTGCTCCACACTCGACTTCCACATCCTGCGCGACACGACGGTCCTGGACCCGGACGACACGCTCACGGAGTACAGGAACCGCACCCAGCGTCCTTTCCTGATCGGCCACTACTCCGAGGAGCGCATCACCGGGACCGCGCACGCCGAGCCCGGAGCCGCTGACGGGAGTGCTGGACCGAGTGCCAACGGTGGTCAGTGGAAGCAGGTCCTCAGAGCCGTGGCCGCTTTCAACGGCCAGGATCCGGACCAGCCGGGCGCATCCCTCACCGATCCCTTCCCCCGCACGCGGGCGAATCGCATTATCAAGCTCCTCGCTGAAGGAGACGAGGGCAAAGCGCTCAGCGAGTGGAATGACGCTCTGAAGAACACGTCCGCGGCGCAACGCCTTTATGCCGAACTGAGCAAACTCCCTCCGCGCGTTCCTCCGAAGGATGCGTCGGCCTCACATGGGCAAAAGGAGGGCGGGGCCGTGAACGCGCCCGCTTCCGCGTCCACCCCCGACGCCGTCGCCCCGGCCGAGCCATCCTCTCAAGCGGAGGAGACTCCCAGCAGCGATTCCAGCACTGCGCTCGAATATATCAAGTGGCTTCTGGACCTACTGGATCTGGCTGAGAACCTTCCGGCCGGGTACGTCCAGTCCTGTTCCACTCTCCACGAGACCGGCCTCGGAGAGGATGCGACCAGCGCATCTGACGAACCGGAGGCCCCACGGCCCAACGACGACCCGCGTTCCGCCCCGTCCCCTGACGAAGGAGCTTCGAAATGACTGACGGAACCTCCACACCGCCGGCCGACGGCCACGTCACAATCGTCTTCACGTCCGACTGGGGTGTTTCGACCGGTGTGGGCGAGGCGGGCCGCACCCACTCCACACTCGAGAAACAGGGCGGCCTGCCAGTGGTGCGCGGCACAGTAGTCGCGGGCGTCCTGCGCGAGCAGGCGATGATCGCAGCCAGCGCTCTTGACGCCACTGTGCCCGCCTCCTCGACCGGCCGCAAGGATTCCGGCGCCTCTGGGGGCTCCTCTGAGGGGGGGCCGTGGAGCCGCTTCGCCAAGTGGCTGTTCGGGGACGAGGGGAACAGTCCCCGCCACGTCATTTTTTCCGATGCCCTCCCGATTCGGTATTCCCAGCGAAACGGGGAGCTCAACCAGGAGCCGTACCCTCTCCCCGTCCACGACGCCGTGTCGCTCTCCATTGATCCGACCACGGGAGCCGCGCGCGACCAGATGCTGCGCTTCACCGAGCGCGCCGCTCCCGGGGTCCTCGCGGGAACCTACTGTTTCACCGACGAGGCCGGGGACAAGTGCTGCAAGTACGCGCACTTCCTGCTGGGTGTGGCCGGGCTGATGGTCCGGGGCATTGGCTCGGGCCGCAGCGGGGGCGACGGCGAGTGCACGGTGATCGCCGGTCCCGAGTGCGCGACCACGCTCGCAGAGTCGAAAGAGCCAACGGAGGAGAATAGCGCCCTGAAGGAAGTGGCGGAAGGCCAGAAGGACGAACCCGAGTACTCGTCTGACAGCCTTCGCAAGCTGGCTGATGAGCTGCGGAAAATACGATTCGCGCGCCTGGACGGCTCATCCTTCGCGGAGCAGCCTCCCTCTATTCTGGTTGACGGGACGAAGACCAATGCCAGCCCAGTCGTTTCCGGCACTGCCGCCGAGGCCACGGCCGCTGTCGACTCCCCGAACTGGTTCGAGGCGACCCTCGACATCGTGCTCGACTCCCCCGTCGTGTCCTACGAGGTGCCGTTCTCGAACGAGGTCCGGTCCCTGGACTTCCTGCGCGGCACGGTGCTGATCCCGTGGCTTCACGGGCAGTTGCGCGATTTGCGCACCCGAGCCGACGGGACTCCGCTCGAAAAGGGCGACGAGGCCCTCATCAGGTCTGCGGTCGTTTCAGGAGATCTGCGGGTGTCGGACGCCCTCCCGGTCTACCAGGGCACACCGGGCCTGCCGGTGCCCCTGGTCTTCGAACAAGAAAAGGTGCCTGAGGACGAGGTACCTGGGGACGACAAGAAGAACTGCCTCCAGCCCGTCACCCTTTTCAACCGCCATATTGAAATCGGCAAGCAGCACTGCGGTGAGCACACCGTCCCCTCGCGCGGTGCCTACGTGTTCCTCCGCAAGGAGCAGCATCCCGCTGACGCGAATGGCGCCGCAGCGGATGAGGGCGCTGGTCTATCTGGCGCGGCCCCGGCCTCGTTCGATGGACGGATCGGTAAGCCCGCACTGATCGGACGACAGTCCACGGCCATCGACCCGCACACTGGCGCGGCGTCGAAGAGCCAGTTGTTCCTGGTGCGCGCGCTGCCCGCAGGCCTGAGACTGCAGGCGAAGGCCGTGATCTCGCGGAGGCTCTTCGAGGCGCTGGCCGGGGCGCCCGTTTCCGACGCCGACGGGAAGGCTCCCACCCTCGACCTCGTGATCCGCGGGAAACACGCATACTTGGGTTCCCGCAGACTCACGGGCACGTTCGGACAGGCCACCTGCAGCCTCGGCGCGTTCACACCCATAGGCGTAGAGGAGGCACAGGACACAACCTCGCACGGATCCTCTGAGGACGTTGAAACCAGTCGGAGCGCCTCCACGTCCGCTGACAAGACGATAACCACGTCCCTGTGGTTCACCTCGGATGTGCTGGCCCGCTCGAAGGAGCTTGGGCCCGGCGGGACCATTGCGGATTTGCAGCTGGCATTCGACCGGATTGGAGCACACGTCACAGTAGCTCCCAATGATGAGGAAGAGCTGGAAGATTCCTCATCAGACCAGAAACCCTCCTCGCCCTGCCCTGACGAACCCGCAGAGTCTTCAGACGGGCCCAATGAGCGCAAGAAGACGAAATCCCCAAGGAACCGCAAGCAGGTCAAGACCGCGATCCGTCACCGCAGGGTGGACTCCTGGTCGGCTGCCGATGGTGGGCCCCGGGCGACACGGATGGCGATCATCGCCGGATCCGTGGTCCAAGTGAAGGTCCCGAGGAGCGATGTTCCAGAGTTGCACGTCCTCGGGCGCATCGGTGTCGGCGAGCTGACTCCACAGGGCTACGGGCGCTTCGAGGTGAACCACCCGGCCCTGTCCGAACCGGTCCTGCCGCTCGTCAAAACTGAGAGCGAGTGCTTCACGGCTCCGGAGAAAAGCGAGGAGCCCGCTCAGGAAGGAGAAGGCCGATGACGATCTACCGCTACGAGATGACGATCCCCGTGAAGGTGGTGTCAGCGCTGCACTCCGGCGGCGTGGACAAGGCGCCCGAGCGCGAGTACGTCGACGAGGACGGCAGGACCGCCCAGCCCAACGAGTTCGTCCGCAACGGCCTGGGCGAGGCGGTCCTGCCCGGTCGGTCCCTCAAGGGCGCGGTGCGGGCGGCCTTCGAGGAGCACGCCGTCGCTTTGGGCTTCGCGGATCCCGGCGGCAGAGTCGACGAGTCCGCCCTGAAGAGCCTGTGGGGCGGTGAGTTGCGCCGCAACGTGGGAGCCTCCAAGCAGCAGCGGGGATTGGGCTCGGACGCCGACCTGCCGCTGAGGGCGAGCGCCCTCACTTTCCACCACGCGGTCGTGTGGACGGACGGCGCCCTCCCCCACCGTATGAGCACGGCCATCGACCGCGCGTGGGGAAGCGCCGCCGACGAGGCGCTGTTCTCCTACGAGTACCTGCCGGTGGGCACGACCTTCGAGATCCGCATCAGCGCCGAGGCGCGGGACGGGGACGATGCCATTCCCACTACGCCGCGCCGGAACGAGACAAGCGCCCCATCGACGGACCACGCCCAGTCCAAGACCGGCGGCGATAACTCCACCAAGCCAGCCGCGCCCGAGCAGGTGGAGAAAGCCCTGCGGGCCATCGTCACGCTGTTCAAGGACGGCGTGGTCTCGCTGGGCGGCCGCACGGGCTCCGGTTGGGGGCGGGTGGAGCTCGACGCATCCGAAGTGAACTACACGAAAGGCCAGTTTCCGCAGGCCTCACGGAAGCCTGGAGGATCCGTCGAGTCCGTGCTGAAACGACTCGTCGGCGAAGAGACAGCCAAAGTCCCGTTACGGACCGACGGAGCGAGGAAGGCCTCAGAACCACTGGCGTTCACCCTTGATTGGACTTCCCCCAGCGGCGTGTTCGTCGGGATCCCAATGCCGAAAGTCGATCCGAAGAAAAAGGACGAGAAGTACACGACCCCCAACGTGCCCGTCCGAAACTGGCGCGTGGACGACGGCTTCCTGCGAACGCACGGCGAAGACACCTACCCCGACAATGCGCATGCAGACGAGGCCGCACTGTTGCTTCCCGGTTCTTCGGTCCGGGGAGCGTTGAGGTCGCGTTGCCTCCGCATCGCACATGACCTCGTTGACGCCGAGGACGTGACGCGGGCGCTCCTCAACGAAGACGGCACGTCCAAAGGAGTCCACCAACAGATCACAGCCGAGCCCAACCTGGTGCGGTACCTGTTCGGGAGCACTGAGCACCGGGGGGCTGTCCGAGTTCTCGACTGTGAAGGCAGAGTCGGGGGCGCCACTATGAGTAACGGAAGCCCCGAAGAAATTAAGGCCTTGGAACTGACCCGAAACGCTATTGACCGTGTGACGGGAAGCGCAGCGCACAGTGCCTTGTTCTCCGAACTGTTGTATCCCAAAGCCGACTGGGATCCGATTCGGATCGAGGTTGATCAACGCCAACTGGACCGAAATATTCTGCTCGACCTCCGTGGCCGAGGAACGATCACGGACACCGACGACGGCCGCGCCCGCGAAGATCCCTCAGTCGTAACGCGTTCACACGCCTCGCTGCTTCTGCTCGCCCTGGCTGTCTCAGACCTATGCGAGGGCACCCTCCCCCTTGGCGGCGGAACCGGCGGGGGGCTCGGCGCGGTCCAAGTGTCCGAAGTGGCGGTGACGATTCCCGCTGCGCGCGATAAGGCTGCGAAAATTCCGTTCACCGCTCCTGAGGATGCTGCGGATAGCAACAGTGTCCGTGATGCCCGCGAAAGCTTCGCGCAGTCTTTCCTTCATGCCATCCAGCCCCTCTTCGCACTCCCCGATGCACCGATGAAGGATGGGCTGTCGGCCGAGGACAGCGTACTCGCCGTGCTCCTCCCTCTCCTTTGTTACAACAAGGGAGAATCGGCCAATAATAAGACAGTCGGCCGGAAACGCCCGACTCTCGTGACCATTGAATGGGGTTCTCCAACGGGAGTCTTCGTCGGAGATCCGAAGATCGAAAAAGGTGCCGGAGACGCGAAGGATAAAATAAAACCCAAGGGAAAAACAAAGAAAAACATTCTCCTTCCGCTCCGCAGCAAAACCGGAACTGAACGCGATTCGGAAAAAAGTGAAGATCCTCTGTTGCTTCCAGGCACATCGATCCGTGGAGCCCTGCGCTCGCGGTGCTCGCGCATCGCGCGGACGGTTCTGGCCGCACAGTCTAAGGGTCAGGAGCTTGTGAGTTTCACGAGGGACGGTCGCCCTATTGACGTTCACGAGCAGCTCGCTGCGGACCCCAACCTGGTTCGCTACATGTTCGGCACCACCAAGTACAGGGGGGCGATTAGCGTGTACGACTGCGAGACCATGCCTGGGAAACTAGGGAGCCCGATCGAGGTTCCGCACATCGCGATCGACCGGTGGACCGGTGGAGTCGTCGAAGGGGCTCTGTTCTGCGAGCTGATCTATCCGAATGCGCAATGGCAGCCGATAGAGCTAGAAATCGACCCTGAACGGTTGAAACGCAACGTACGGATCGACTCGCTCGACACGATGATCGACGACGCTGAAGTCCTTGACCGTGCGCGCGCTTCGTGGTGTCTGCTGTGTCTGGCCTTGGCGGAGCTTTGCGCAGGCACGCTCCCCCTGGGAGGAAAGACGACGAGGGGTCTTGGCCAGGTAGAGGTAACCGGCATGACCATTGCAGGCGCCGACGAAACCGTCATAAATCCAACTTCCTGTGCACGACTGAACGACGCGCATGACATTCTTAAGTACCTGAAGGACGAACCTAACGGCAGGGCCAACTACGAGGGCTGGAGCGATCGGCTATTTGGAAACGAAAAGCCCGATGAGAGAAACAGCGACGAAACCGCGGAAGGAGATCAGCGATGAGCGTCCCGCAGTATAGCGATAGCCTTGCTCCGTTCGAAGAGGCATTCTACTCAGTCGAGGCCCATGATGAAACACTTGAAGCCGCTCTGGACAGGGCAAACCAAGTATTCATCAATAGCAGCGTCGCGGGAATAGCGTGGACGACAACGGGAACGAAACGTCTTCCCCGGTTGCGAACGAAATTCGACGACGTGGCGGAACTCATCGGACTTATCGAACCAGACGTAACCTATGAGTTGCGCATATGGGAAGCGATAGAGCACGGCAAACGTGTTGAAAGCGACAAAGAGCGTTGCGACGATAACGACATGCCGTTAGCCCGCGAGTTGCGCTGGACTAACGGCTTAGGGACAGCGAAGATCGCTGCGTCAACCGGCAGGCGGTCGCATTCGTCCCCCTTCCCGTGCCTGGTGCACGCAGTCAGGTATCAGACGCACCCAGCCGAGGGCGCGTCTACGGGCACCTCCCAATCCGTAACCGCACTCGAGATATTCACCGGAGAAGACAGCAATGGAAATCTGGTCTACAAGGACCAGCTGATGACAGGAGCATGGGAGTAATCATGAATTGGCATAACTCATATAACGCAATTCCCACAGTTCGCGCGAGCCAAAAAAACAACGCCTACTTCGCTGACCAGGTGCCAGAGTCTTTAGACCACCTTCCCCCTGAATCCATCTCCGGAATAATCGATATTGATATCACCGTGCGCTCTGCAACCGTTGTTGGACAGCGAGACGCGCAAGGCCGAGTCGTCATCCCGTCAGCGTCTGGCAAACCTAACGGGGCACAGAACTTCTCTGACGCAGTCATTCCTGCAACAAGCATTAAAGGAATGCTGTCGTCCGCATACGAAGCCGTAACCGAGTCTCGACTACGCGTGTTCGGGAACCACTCTTACCCTGTCACGTTTCGTAGACACGCTCAGGAAGCGACGAATCTGATCCCGACCTTTCTAAGGTACACCAAGACTGATCAAACCGAAGAGACCCAAGACTCATCGGAAGACCAGTGCTGGACCGCAACGCTCATGATCGGCCTCAACAAGAGTTCTGACATTAAAGCCATCGGAGACGGGACTCAGAAGTTTGCGTACGCGGCCTATTTGCCAGACGCCGTGGAGGCCGGAGTTGATTTTTTAATCACCAGTGACAAGGTTGTTCACGGCGGATTTCGCATAGATCCGGACGACCCGAGAAGAGATAAGAAAGTTCCGGAACGCCGAAGTGAAGATGCGGAACAACATGTCAATACTTTACTCGAAGCAACAAGGCGAACAAGTCAGCATCTTACAGAAATTGAGTTCTGCGGCTACGAAACGGACTTTTTCGACAAACAACGTTTAGTAGTGGCCAGAGTCGGCGATAGCGAAGAGCTCTTTCGCCCAAAGGACTTCAACGCATCAACGAATCTCCCACATCGTGGTCTAAGAGGGCATGTTGTGCGGCTAACCCCCCAGCACAAGGACGGAAAGCTGTCGGCCGCTCAACGATTAATTGACAGAAAGTACAGTGAGTTTATATTCTTCAACACTGATTCCCCCATCGAGACGAAAGTGGACAACTCTCTTTTAACTATTCTTATAGAGATCATTCGCGCTTCCTCAAGATTCGCACTAGACGGTTCAAAAAGCGATAAATTACCGACCAATGTCACCATCCATAAGTTCGTCAAATGGTATAGAGCCAAGGAGAAGACAGAAGATCCGAAAAAAATGATTCCAAGCAGGGACGAAGTCCGCGAGTTCATAGAAATCGAAGCGGCTAGTTTTCCTGGAATCCCCTTGTTTTCCACGATCGACGTGTCGAAGAATAGAAATGTTTCATTAACGTCATTCGCCCTATCCACAGTAGGACGCACAGCTATGATTCGATCACGGTCACCCGAATGCCTGGCGCGGCACGCCGATAAGAAGGCTGGGAAGAAGAGCTCCCCGGCACAAGAGTCCCCTCAGTCCATTTTTCCATCACAAATGCATAGCAGCGCTTCGCCAGCCGATCGCTTGTGGGGCTTCGCACCACGGGCCGAAGGGGATTCTGGCTCCGCGTTAAAAGGTAGAATCACGCTCACGAACGCTACACCAGACATCGCGAATACAAAAGGAAGCGGCCTTAGGATAGCGTCACGCGACGGCCTGATTGCTCTAGTCCTTTCCTCTCCCAAAGTCACGGCATCGCAGTTCTACCTCCGTGATGGCGGAGGTCAAGCTCTCAAGGATTCAGTCACGCACAGCAAGTCATACCTTAAAGGACAGACTCTAATCAGAAAGACATATCCAACACATCGTTTCCTCACTGCGCGAGGAGTAGACAGGCAAGACCGGATTTCGGACCAGTTGCGGACGAACCCTGGTCGAGTGAGTTCGAAAGTTGAAACCACAATCGGCTCCTACTTGACACCCGGCGCAACGTTCCACGCCCAGCTTAGATATTCGGGCCTATCCGAAGTCGAATTGGCCATACTCATGTGGCTTCTTACCCCTACGAATTTAGTCCCTTCACATCTTTCCCACTCAACACGAAGGGGCTATCAGCATATCGGACTAGGAAAGCCGTATGGATGGGGAAGCATCGAAATACGGGGGCAAATACGCTCCGCTTCAAGAGGGAAAGAGGTAGCAGATGGATACATGCACCTCAAGTCCGTCCTAGGTGGCCCGTCTACCAAACTAAAGCAATCGTCTTTCACAGGCGACTATCGGTCGGCACTTCCGAACGAGTTTCGACCCAACACCCAGTCGGCTGCCGTACGCGCATTTGTACGTTCTTGTTTCGGATGGGAAGACTATCATGCTGCCGGAAACACGGATACAGTCTCCTACAGCCCTTATTCTACCGGCGACCCGTCTCCCATCATTCGCTTTCACACCGAGGCCGAAGAGCAGCGTTTGAACGACGGGCCATTGACCTATCCCATCAGGGACCTCGCTGAAGACAATCCGAGCGGCGAAACCACCGTACCGGAAAGTTATAACACCCCGACCAAAGCAAAACCGACACCGCCGAAGTCTGCAGTACCGACGACCCCAAAGCCAGCCGTGAAACCCGGCCCTGCCCTTTTTCCCAGGAAAAAGAAGTAGCTCACCACACCCCCCTGCACAGCCCCACGTCGTCGAGCGCGACCGCCGCTCCCAGGATTTCGGCGCGCTCGGCGCAGGTGGAGCACAGGGGGTAGATGTGCACGACGTCCTCGGCCTCGTTGA
>ERZ772957.1671-NODE-1671-length-13892-cov-8.343499_pt1 | contig 13892 bp, 28 predicted proteins | sample MGYA00580682_ERZ772957 | MGnify/ENA primary metagenome ERZ772957 (study PRJEB29015, sample SAMEA2737921) | human oral metagenome | biome: human oral; feature: human-associated habitat; material: dental | place: China | collected 2025 ...
CAAGAGATAATCTTCTTGATTCTAAAAGTTTTTCAACTGCTTCTTCATATCTTCCCAATCTAGTTAAACATTCACCTAATTCCATATGTATCCATCTATTTCTTTCTCCTAGTTCATATGCTTTTGATAGAAATTTTTCACCATCTTCATATTTTCCAAATCTATCATAAAGCCAACCTATATCTGATAATAGATAGGTATCTTCTTTAAACCTATTATCTTTTTCATAACCTTTTAGATAGTATTCAAGTGCTTTTTCATAATCATTTAATTCTTTGTAACAAAGACCATATTCTACATCTAACCAACTATCATCTCTTCCAAGTTCTCTAACCTTTAAATAATATTTTAAAGCCTTATCATATTCATCTAAATTACGATAGCACCAACCAATTTGAGAATTTAAATATATTTCATCACTAACTTCTTCTTTTAGCTCTAAAGCATGTTTGTATTTTTCTATAGCTTCCTTATATTTTTGTAACAACACCAAGCAAAAGCCATATTCCGTATTAAGCCAACAGTCATCTCTGCCTAATCTTTCAACTTTTTCAAGATACTCTAAAGTTTTTTTATATTCTCCTTTTTCTTGATAAAGAGCTGCTATTCTAGATAATAACTGAATATTATTCTTATACTCGTCAAACTTTTCTGTTATTAAACAATATTCTAATGTTTCTTCTTTTTTATTCAATTTTTCAAAACACTTTGCCATACTAAGATATATTCCAGCATCATTTCTACCTACTTTTTTTGCTTGCTCAAAATATTTTAATGCTTCAGCAGGTTTTTCTATAATTTCATATGTATAAGCTATATCTGATAATAGATATATTTTCTTATTTTTATCTTCATTTAATCCATCTGAACTATTTGCTATAAGATAATATTTTAAAGCCTCTTCATATTTTCCTAGTCCTTTATAACATATTCCTATTTCAGCATTTGTCCAAGCTATACTATCTCCTAACTCTTTTGTTTTTAAATATGCTTCAAGGGCTTTATCATATTTTTCTAAATGTCTATATGTCCATCCCATTTGAAAATGTATCCATCTATCTTCTCTTCCTAATTCTTGTGCTTTTAAATAATATATTATTGCTTCTTCAAACCTTTGTAATTCCCCTAAACTATACCCTAATTCAGAGTTTATTAATATATTATTTTCTCCTAATTCATATGCTTTTAAATTTGCTTCTAAAGATTCTTCATATTTTTTCAAACAACAACATATATAACCAATACGAGAATATATCCATTGATCTTCTCTTCCTAGCTTCATAGCTTTCTTATAGTACTCTAATGCTTCTTCAAATTTAGCTAATTGTTCTAAACAATAACCTAGCTCAGAGTTTACTGGAATATCATCTCTACCTGAATTAATCACATTTTTCAAAAGTTTTTCTGCTGTATCAAAATCTCCAATTTCCTTATATACCCATGCTAAGCATGAACTAACCCTAATTTTATCATCATTTGTTATTATATATTTTTCGGATTTTAAAGCATATTCAATTGCTTTATCTTGGTTTTCTATACTTTCATTGATAGTTTGCCTTGATAATTCTATATATACATTTAATAAAGCTTTTTTTATATTATCTTCTGTTTCAAATACTATATTTGATAATTTATCTACTTCTCTTGTAATTGATACTACCATATTTGATAACAGATTTAACTTGTGATATATCTCACTTCTTACATCATCTGCTTCATTTGATAACTCTTTAATCTTATTCCAATATTCTATCTTATCTATTGGTATCATCACTGAACTTGAAAATGGTAACTTCTCTTGTGTCATATTCTTCTTTTTCTTCTTTAAAGCTTGTTCCATTTTATGAAATTCATTGATATAAGTTGCAGTAAATATTGCTCCTTTTTTACCAGTTAATTTATGAGCTAAAAATTCACAACCTTTTTTAGTTATATCATATCTTTTATTTTTCTTACCAGTGCTATCTTTATATTGTGTTTCTTTAAAAAATTCACTAAAAGCAATTTTGCTTTCAATTAATTCCTTTAATCTTTTATTATTTCTTTTAATTCATCGGTTGTAAGGTTAGAAAATGGATTGGAGTTTATATTGCCATTTACCTCAACCTTTTGAGTATACTCTCCATCCATCTTATTTAATATATCTAATGCTTTTAATCTATCAGTATCTTTAACAGCTCCATCTTTTATCATTGATGTTAAAAATTCTCTCCGTTCTATCGCTGTCATAATTCTGTTGCCTTTTGCTTTTTCTTGTAGTTCTTCAATATATTTTTGAATATTAGTATTTTTTAGTAATTTATCAGCATTTACTCCTGCATACTTTTCTTTATACCCAGCTTTTATTGCAGCTTCAGTAGCATTTCCACTAGCTACATAATATTCACAAAAAGCTTTTTGTCTTGCATTTAATTTCAATGCTACTTCACCTCCAAGTTTATAAATATTTATAAAGTACACTATAAAGTAAAAAAAAACCATTTTATAGGTTTCCTAATCTTTTTTCTTAAATCTTTTTATATATGAACAATCACATCTATCCACGGTTTTATACACTTCATAGTCAGATGTAATTTTCTCTAAGTTTTCTTTTTCGTTATGAAACATTTCTATAGTATAGTTTTCTGGATTTTCCTTATCAACTTCTCTATGTGTGGTTGGATCTAAATATATTTTATTATCTCTAGATTCACTATCTATTGTACCATTATACCTTAATCCATTTGATGAAAAATCCGAAATATGTGCTACATCGGCTGGAGCTGCAATTTCAATTTTTTTCCCATTTAAGTTAGCTTTAACTATTGGCTCATTAGAAAAGCCACATATTCCTCCTTGTTTAATAATAAGTGATTTTCTGTCTCCAAATGTAGTCTTTCTTTTTTTGTTAGAGTTAGCCATTATTTAAAACACCCCGATTAAAAGAACTGATAAGTATTATCAATTCTCTTTGCATATTTTCTAATTCAGGAATTGTAAACTTTTTAGCTAATCCTCTATTTTTATTATCAATAAAACAATTTGTTCTAGGTATTCTTATAGCAGTTGAGTTCCCATTTTCATCGCACATTTTTTCCTTTGTGATAATATCCCTTCCTCCTTGAAGTGCTATCAAATTAAGAGCCTGCTTATAGTCACTTTTTCTACTATTAACTTTTAAAACTGATTCTATATTATTTCCATCAATTGGGATGTTTTTAATTACTACTTTCATTATTATAATTCCTCCTTATAAAGTTGTTATATTAAATATATTATAGTAAACTTATCCCATTATGTCAAAAATAAAAAAGTTCAGATAGGAATTTATCTAAACTTTTCATTATATATAGTATATCACATATAAAAGGGAATGAACAGGGAGGAAAACGGTAAAATTTTAAAAATCTTCTAAAATTTCTTTAGGAAATAAATATAAGGATAAACTATCAATTAACCTATTTCTATGAGTTCTAAATGTTTTTTCACTGATATTTAATTCATTACAAATTTCTTCAACAGAATAATTTTCAAAATATTTTAATTCTATTATTCTATAATATTTATCTTTTTTTATAAAATCTAAAGCATTTTCAGTCTTTAAAATTCTATTTTCATATATCAATATTTCTTCATTGATCCTATCTTTGATATCCTCCTTCTTTTCTATGTCATGTTTATAGTCAACATATCCAGCTGGTTTAGTGGAATCAATATTTATTCTTTTTACTATCTCTATATTATTTAATTGATTTTTTAAAGAATATAACATCTTTTGAAAGTTTTTATAGTTCTTCAAAATAACTTCCACTTTTCTATATGGAGGATTTATATTTTTTAAATCTTTTATCTTATTGTCTAGTTTATCATCTATGATTTTACATATTTCTTCTCTATTCACTACTTAACTCCTTATTTTTAAAATTTTCTTTTGCAGAATTAATAGAGTTTTCTTGAACATCTACACCATACAATATAGCTGGATTAACAAATTGTTCTAACTGTCCACTTCCTACTGCACCATCAAATACAGTTAGATTTTCCGTGTTAATGTACTTTTTAACTTTTCTAGCAATATACTTCCTTAATTCTATCCCTGTGATATATTCAGCTAATTTTTTACTAATTTCTCTATTGTTATGTTCTTTAAAATTTCCCATTTTTATTTAATTCCTCAACTTCAATTGTAAAACAATCTTTTTCTGCTCCTGTTTTCTTAGTTGCTTCAAGTTCACAAATTTGGTCATCATCTACGAATAAAAACCCTTTCAAACAGTCAAAAATTGATTTAAAATAATTGTCTATATCTCTAATTCTATTATCTGCAAAAAATAAATTTACTTTTACTTTTAATCTTCCTTTAAAAATTTCATAGCCTTTTGATTTTAGAAACCACTGAACTTTATCTCTAAATTCTCTACCCTCATCACTTAGTATTTTTCTTTTGCCACCTCTTGCTATATTCCAATGTCCATTAACACTATCTGGCTTATATGGTATCTCAAATCTTTGCTTCATCTCATCACTTCCAGATTAACATAGCGATTGAAAGAGCTTCTAAAACTATAACAAAACTTATAAAAATATTAAAATCACTTATAATTTTATTTTTTTCTCTTTGTTGATGGCAACTTTCATTCCAACTTAATGCATGATTTCTATAATATTCTTTTTCTTTCTCTGCTTTCTCTCTTTTTTCTCCAGCTTCCTTAGCTTGTGTTATATAAAATATTCTTTCAGCTTCCAGCTTCTCAAATTTATCTTTTAAATTTGCTTTTTCTTTGTTTTTGGCTAGTAAATTATTATTTAAAATTTCAATTTCTTCTTTCAAACTATCAATCTCTTTAACATAAGCCTTGTTGTCTTGCTTCTTATGTCTTAGATTTTTAATTAAATTTAAAAGATATTCCTCGCATTCCTCCTTGTTATTAAGTTTAGAAGAATTAAATTTTACTCCTGCTTCTTTATTAGCCCTTGTTATAAGCTTTCTCAAATAATCTCTTGTTTCTATTTTTTTAATTACCATCTGTTCCTCCTTATATTTTAAATAAAATTATTATTAATTCGGTTATTGCAACAGTAGCTAATGCTTTTATATAAAATTTATTTAAATATAAATCAATATTAGTTATTGCTATTTTTTTATGCATAATTGAACTTTCATAGTTTAATTTATACCATTCATTTTTCCATTTATTAGCATAGTTTATATAAAAATTTCTTTGTTTTTCTAGTGCTTTTATTTTTCTTTTAAGTCTCTTGTTTTTTCTCATTAATACACTCCCTACACCTCAAAAAATGTTTGATTTTTCTTATAGTACTCATATTTCATTACTCCAAGTTGCCCTTGTCTGTTCTTCAATATTTGTACTTTCATAAGTTCTTTATATTCAGTTGTTGTTGGCTCTGTTGTTAGCCCTAAGATAGTTGAAGCATCTTGTTCTATTTGCCCACTTTCTCTAAAATCTGCAAGGTAAATATCTTTATCTGCTCTTTTTTCAATTTCCCTTGATAATTGAGATAGTGCAATAACTGCTATATCATAGTCTTTTGCTATTTGTTTTAGCCTTATAGATACATCTGTTATTTGCTCATATCTCTTAGAATTTACATTAGATTTTACTAACTGTAAATAATCAACAACTATATAATCAAGCCTATTTATTTCTTTTTCATTCTTGATATACTCCTCTAATTCATCAATTTTAAAGTTTCCATCATAAAGAATTAAGTTACTTTTTCTTAGTAGTTTCTTAAACAAGACATTTACAACCTCTTTTTCATCTGCTGTTAGCTCCTTAAATTTTTCTTTGTTAGTTAGTTTATCAAGTTCTATCCTAGTTTGGTTACTGATAATTCTTTGTGCTATTTGTTTTAATGGCATTTCTAAGCTAAAAAATAAACCTCTTGAAAATTGAGCCATCATAAGTGCTATATAAAGAGCAAATGCAGATTTACCAACTCCTGGTCTTGCTCCTATAATGTGTAAATCTCTTTTTGTGAATTTTAGGTATTTATCAAGTCTAAATTTACCAGTTTTGACTACTTCGTTTTCTTCTAAACTCTCATAAAACAAGCTTTCAAGGTCTTTAATATCAGCTACTTTAATGCTTTTATCATTTTCTTTCACAACTTCCGAATGCAATTCATTTATTTTCTCTTTTATCAATTCATTTGGAGTGTTAGAAAGTTCTATAATGCAGTTTTTATAGTATCTGTTTTCAAGGACTCTTGTATACTTGTCTATGTTTTCTTCTAATACTACAACTGGTAATTCAAAAGCTTCTGATAAAAAACTTTTATACTCTTTTTCTTCCAGTAAGCTGTCAACTGATAGATTTTTCATTTCATAAGTCTTATATTTTTTTATGAAATTTTGAACTAAGTCAGAAAAATATTTAGTTGGAATATTTTTTATTTTGTTTTTACAAGCTACATCATTTGCAAGATATAGTATTGATATTAGAGCTTTTTCTTCATAGCATATAGTGTCAATTTTCATTTACACCAGCTCCTTATATGCTTCCTTTGGCTTAGTAAAATAACAAGGCTTTTCTTCTTTTAACTCCCAATCATCTTTTAAAGCCTTGAATAAATAGCCATCTGCTTTATTATTCTTATTACAAAACTCTATGACAAATTTAATACGCTCAATAGGTTTATTGAGTTTTATAATGTCATATGGCTTGATTTTTCTTAATCCTAAGAGCATTTTTATCTCTTGTTGTAATGCTCCATTAGAATTAATAACAACTTTTTCTTCTTGCTCCTGGTTCTCTATTATATTTTCTAAATTATTATTGTTAGTTATTATTAATCTTGTATTATTAATACTTGTATTATTATCCTCACGATTTTTCGTGATAGGGGTATCATCATTTTTCGTGATAGGGTCTACTTCTTTTTCGTGATAGGTATCATCATTTTTCGTGATAGGGTTAGCAATGTATATTCTTCTTTCTTTTATATTTTTAGTTCCAGATTCATATATTAATTTTGTTTTTATGTATCCTGATTTTTCTAAATCGCCTATCCATAAACTAACTGTATTTTTACTAACTTCATATAACTCTGCAAAATAAGAATTTGTTGCATTGCAATAACCATTTTTATTAGATAATGCAGTTAGTTCTGAATACATTATCTTTTCCATAGGTTTTAAATTTTTATCATATCTTACATTTGCTGGTAATATTCCATAATATCCTGGATTTTCCATAAAATAACCTCCTGTATATTTGGAGAGCCTGTCTTAACTCTCTTTTATTAATTCAATTAGTAAGGACTACCCAGAGCTTGACAGGCTACGAATAGCCCCCACTAATTCAAGTAATAAATTAGTAGGAAGCAGTAGGAAATTTAGTAGAATGCATTAATTATTTTAGAATATGTAAAATTTTTCTTTATTTTATATTGATATATATAGAAAAATTATTAGAATTTTTTTAGAATTTTATTTTACACTGAAATATTTTAAAATATTTGTTATATCAAAAACTCTTTTAATTTCAATATAAAAAATACCATATGAAATATTTCAAAATATTTTATGCATATTCTCATTAACTTCTCCTGAAAAACTCTTAATAATTTCATTGATATATATAGAAAAAATTAATATTTATCCAGAAAATCTTAAATAAAATCTTGAAAAATCACGAATTGGCACGACAAGTTTTTCTTTTAGTTTCAATGTATTTTTTATTAAAATACGAATTAATACGAAACTGTAAGAAAAGTTTATAAGATTAGTTCTTACACGCATAGCCACAAGGGAGGAACCTAACTCTCGAGGGGTTGAAAGCTAGGATAAAAATGACTTATGACTATGTGTCTAAGGACTAGCCTTAGATTTTTATTTAACAAGGATTTAGCAAAGTATATAATGATATACAAAAATCTAGTATCCCTAACAAAATTGTAATTATTGCTAAACAATCTATTCTTTTTGTGTAAAAAGAATCACAAACAACATAAACTGTTACTAATAATGAAATTAGCAAATAAAATAAAACTTCTATATTCATTATTCTCCTTTCTTTTTTATTTGTAATTCATAACCTAATACATCAAGGATTTTACAAATTCTATTAAATTGATTATTAGGTTTGTTTTTTTCTAATCTATTTGAAAAATCTTTTAAATTTTGTTTACTTACTCCCGTTGCTTCTGCGAGTTTTAATTTTGTTTCAAATTTTAATCTTCGTTCAATATCTATAAAATCAAAAATTTCTTTAGTATCCATAAAAACTCCTTTCGTTTAGCTTTTGCTAAACATAATATTTAAAAAAATAAATCTTCATTTTTTATAATTATAATGCAATTGCTTTACAAAGTCAAGAAAAAAATAAGAGAGAATAAATCTCTCTTTCTTAAAAGATATTTAAATAGACCTTTATATCTTCAATTTCACTTTCTAATTCTTGATTTTTATCTTCTAGTTCATCAACTTTATATTTTAATTCTTTATTTTCTTTTTTTAAATTTTCAACTTCATCTTTTAAATCTTGAAATTCGTAATAATCAACATAATTTTCATTATTACTTTCATCTTTTTCACAAGAAACGAAAGAAAAAGATAATAACAATATAATTAATATCCTATTTTGCACGGCTTATAACCTCTCTTTATTGCTTCTGATTTTTCAATGGCTATAATCTTTTTAGCTTTTCTTAAACCTCTACAAGTTTTAGTTGGGTGATATTTTTTCCCTGTTGGTGTAATATAGACTATTTCAGCCAAAACTCCAATTGACAAAATTAAAAATAAAATAGCAATAAATTTCTTCATAAAAATACCTCCTTTTATTTATAAATATTTGTTTGATATAACTTGTATAACTCTTCCCTCAATCTTCAAATATACTTGCATATCCTTAGTTATTAAAATATCCTCATATTCTGGGTTATCACTTTTTAACATAACAATTTTGCTTTTAGCATCCATAACCATTCTTTTTATAAAACTTTCGTCATTATAAGTTACAACATAAATTTTATTTTTTACATAATCTATATTATCTGGGTCAACCAAAGCATAATCTCCATCTTCTAAGGTCGGCTCCATACTATTACCACTTATTTCAACTAAGAAGCTTCTATCTGAAAAATCTCCTTTTTTGATTGGGAAATAATAAATCTCTTGGTCTAAATTTATATATCCATTTCCAGCAGAAGCCTTACCATAGACGGGTAGGATAACAGTATTTACTTTCTGTTTTTCCATATTAAAAGTGCTACCTTTTAAACTTTCTGGCATAATTTCATCAAGATATGCTTTTTCAAGTTGCTTTTTATATAAAGGATAAACTTTTATAAACTTTTCTAAAATATACTTATTTATTGGTCTTAATCCTTTTTCTATTTGGTCTATATAAGAAAAAGATATATCAATTTTTTCTCCAAGTCCTCTAAGACTGTCGTTATTTTTTAATCTAATTTCTTTAAAAGTTTTTCCAAAAGACATTGTTAAACTCCTTTCATTTTCAACTATTTTATAATATTTTTAAAAAAAAGTAAAATTTTTCTTGACTTTGTAAAGCAATTGCATTATAATATAACTAAGATGAAATTTAGATGAAATTAATTTTTTTAGACTATATGTAAAGCTTTTGCAAAACATAATAAGGGGGAATATATGAAAAACTTCACACTAGAATACACAAATAATCAATGGAACTTATACACAGAAAAAGATACATATACAGGAGCAGAAGTATTAAAGCTGTTCCCAAATTTAAAAGACCTAGCATATTTAGAAGATGAATACACATCAATAGTAGCGACTTGGGATAGTACAGAAAAAGTAGGTTATATAGATGTAGAAATAACTGCACCTAAAACTGAAAATACTTACACAATGAACGAAAAATATCACGAGTTTGGAACTTTTATAAAAGACTTAAAAGATTTGGAAAATGAAATAGAAATTGAAAAGCTAAATATAACTGATTGGGAATATGAAGAAAAACACCCTTACACAAGTAGAGCGTTATCAATAAGAGATTTTATATAAGGGAGTGTAAAAGCTCCCTCTAAGGAGGAGAAAATGGAAGAATTATTTTTTAAAGATAAAGTGAGTGCAAAAATATTTTATTTAACACAATTAAGTGGAGAAATACAAATAAAATTCTTAGGAATTACTATGGCACATTATACTAATAAAAAACTAGCTGAAAAATGGAGAGATGAACAACTAAAAGTCTTAAAAAATTGTGAACACGGTTTTAAAGACTTGGCTATTGAAAAATTAGAAAAGCTTTATAAAGGTATGGGAGGGAAAATATAAATGGCATACATAGAAAAAGAGATAGGGGAAAAGTTAATAGAAAGAATGTACAAAAGTGTAAAAACATCAAGTAAAAACTTAGATAAATTAATAGAGAAAAATGACCTAGCAGGTTATAACACTAAGTTTTTAAGAGGTATAAAAGAAGGTCAAACCAGTTTACTAAAAGAATTTATCGTAGAAATAAGAGAATTGGAGGATGAGTAAAAATGAAAAATAACTGGAGAATATATCTTAACGGGAGAGGATACAGACATTGCAGACCTTTCCTAGATTGGTGCAAGGAATTACCTGAAGTTAAGGAAGATAGAAAAGGAAATAAATACATATTTGTAACTGACCTTTTGAAATATAAAGGTCAGTTAGTAGGGACAAACCTACACAACCAAACTCGTCTTAATTGGCAAACTTGGCTAAAAAATGAAGTTGTGGCTTTTGATGAAGTCAATAACTTCATAGCTGGATTAAATTTATCAGCTGAAATAATGGAAAAAATAAGAATATATGGAGTTGCTGGAACTCTTTACAGCAACTTTAAAAATGAAGAATTAAAAAAATTCTTTAAGACTGTTGGGCTTGAAGAATGGATATAAGGAGGGAAAAAATGCATTGTAAGATACTTCAAAAATACTGGAATAAAATACCTTTCCCAGCTGAAATAACACTGGTGGAAGCAGTAGAAATAATAGAAAAATATATAGAAATGGAGGGAGTAAATGGAATTTAAAAAAGCAAGTTTTAAGGAAATAGTGAAGCACAAAATCAAATTGATAGTTAAAATTTTGAATTATCCATTTAAGAAGTTAGAAGAATTGATGTAGGAGGGAAAGATGAAAACTATAAATATAAAAGGTAAAAACTATGTTCCAGTTGTTGAGAGATTAAAAGAGTTTAGAAGTTCTGAAAACTTTAAAAATTGGAGCTTAGAAACTGAATGGCTTTCAATAACTCAAGAAGTTGCAACTTGCAGGGTAATTATAAGAGATGAAACAGGAGTTTTAAAATCTACTGGAACAGCAATGGAATTAAGAGATGAAAAAAGCTCACTTGTAAATAAAACTTCTCACGTAGAAAATGCAGAAACATCAGCAGTAGGTAGAGCATTAGGAAATTTAGGAATTGGACTTGATGGAGATGAAGTTGCTTCTTATGAAGAGGTATCAAGAGCTAAAAAGCAACAATTAATTAACTCTATTAATTCAATGGTAGATGAAAGAAATAGAGAAGAATATGAAAGAGAATATAAATTATCTGAAATTGGAATGATGAGTATAGAAGATTTAGAAGTTCTTGAAAATCAATTAAAGATAAATCAAAAACAATTATTATGTGAAACTATAACAAATATAGCAACAAATGAGGATATGCAAGGTATTTTAAAGAAATATAAAACTAAAAATCTTGGAAGTTTAGATTTGAAAGATTTACAAACAACACATGATATTTTAGTTAAATTTAATCAAAAGTGTAGCCAAAAAGAATTAGAAGATTTAAGTGTACTTTGTAAATTTGTTGGTATAGATATGGAAAATTACATAAAAGAACATTACAAAAAAGAAGCTAAAGAATTAACTAAGAGAGAATATTCACAAATGAAAAAGAAATTAAATAGTTAGGAGTAAATAAAAATGGAGAAATTAGGATACACAAGACAGACACAAAAACTTATATATTGGCTTTTAGATGACTTTGCTAATTTTTGGCAAGGTAATGAAGCAGGTTCTAGACCATCATTTATAGAACTTGCATATACAAAACAACTTATGAAGAGAGAGTTTACTAAAATCTATGATGGATTTGACACTGTTAAAAACGCTCAGGCGTTCCTAATTTCTTCTATTTACAACAAGGATAATCTAACAGTAGATGAACTTACAGACAATGTTATAAAGGCATTACAGAGCCTAGCAATTCAAAATGGTGGATTTAGTTTATCGCTTAATTCACTAACTCAAAAGCAAGCTAATGATTTTGTTAAATGGCTATTTGAAATGGCTATCTATTGGGAGATACCTTTAAGGCAAGAAATAAGAGATTTATTTGCTGAAGATTATCACGACGCTTTTATTTATGCAACTTTAAAAAAGAAAATATGTTGTATTTGTGGTAAACCAGGAGAATTACAACATTTTGATAGAGTAGGTAGCTCAGGCTATAAAAGTGATACAGGGCTAAATTATAGAGTGATGTGCTTATGTAGAGAACATCACGATGAAGCTGACAACTGTATAAGTAGAATGGATTTTATGAAGAAATATCACTTGGCTGGGATATATCTAAACCCTGAGCAAGTAAAAGAATTAAAGAAAGTGTATAAAGGACACTTTCAAGCATTTAAGGAGGAGAAATGAAAATAAAAGAATATGCAACTGAAAGGATAAAAGATATTCAAGAATTTTTAAAAGGAGATGGAATTGAAGAAAGTATAAGAAAAAATAATTATTCTGTTATAGAAATTCTTGAATATATAGAGGATATGTGTATGGCAGAAGTAAAAGAAACATTAGAAAGATTTGAAAAAAAATTTGAAATTTATTATGAGAGAAACGGCTTTGATGAAATTTCTGATGAGTATATGCAGCAAATAGAAGCTTTAAAGTCAGTAGTAATTATGTGTAAGGAATAACGACTATTTCAATTTTGGAAACAGTCGAAAAATACAGAGGTTAATATGAGTAAAGATATGGATGTATTTTATAAAAAAGCCTTAAAGAAAATATTAAACTTTAAGGCAAGTGAATTGAGTACAGAAGAATTTAGCAAACTAAAACTGTACTCAGAGAAATTACCAATTTATAGATTTGTGAGGAGGAAGTAATGGAAAAAATAAAAATAAAATTGAAACAATTATTCTGTAGACATAAAAATACTCAATGGATGAAAGAAAATAGTAAATTTCAATGTTTGAGTGGAGATAGAATTTACTTAGTATGTAAAGACTGTGGGAAAATATTAGATTCTACTTTTAGAGAACACGAAGGAAATGGGTGGAAGTAATGGAAAAAGAAAATGTATTAGAGATAGAAATAACTAAGATAAATGATGAATACAGCTTAGCAAAAGTAAAAAAAATGAATAGTAAAGTTATAGAAGAAAAAAAAGAATATAATTTTGGATATGCTAATAGTTCAAACTTAATAATGAATAGCATTATATATAAAAACCCTAATTTTTATACTAGTATTTCAGATACTATAGAATGTTTTGATTTGTATCTTAATAGCAAAAATGATTGCTTTACTATTAAAAACGAACTAGTAGAAAGTTTACAATTATTTTTAGAAAAATTTAACGAAAAATATGGAATACCTAAGAGATGGAGAGCTAAGAGAGGTGAAAAACATTTTTCTATACTTTCCACAGGAGGAGTTGGGAGTTTTTCAGAATATTACGACAAGTTTGATAACGATAGATATGATTTAGGCAATTATTTCAAAACAAAAGAACAAGCTCAAAAAGTAGTTGGCAGCCAAGAATGGCAAAACTTCTGGGCTAAGGTAAGAGCAGGAGAGATTGGGAATGATTATTAATAACTTATCTGAAACTAAAAAATATGAAATAGTTTATGTAGACCCACCTTGGGAAAAGAAAAAAGGTGGGTTGAGAAAAAGCAGACCTAATCAAA
>ERZ772957.1676-NODE-1676-length-13838-cov-4.616992_pt1 | contig 13838 bp, 12 predicted proteins | sample MGYA00580682_ERZ772957 | MGnify/ENA primary metagenome ERZ772957 (study PRJEB29015, sample SAMEA2737921) | human oral metagenome | biome: human oral; feature: human-associated habitat; material: dental | place: China | collected 2025 ...
TGTTATACTAAGCCATTCTTTTGCCTTTGACTCAAAAAAAATTTCAGCAGCAGGAGATATCATCTTACAATTTAGTATATCTTTTGCAATTCTTTCCAAAGGTTTGTTTATAATTGTGTTAGTGTTGAAAAATAAATTTTCATAGTTACAAACTTTGTCTTTGTAAGAGGCGAGACATTCGTCTATCATAGATTGTTCGAAATTTATACCTATTCCTAAATAGGGAGAATTTTTGTGTAATATAAACCGATAGTTTTTTGAATTTTTTGTATTTACAATATAGAGTGAGTTTGAAGAAAGATTTTGATACGGATTAAAACATTCTCCGTTTGCCGTAACTAAATAAGATGAATAAAAGGAATAGAAATTCTCCAAACCGGAAAAACTTGTGTGGATAATCTCTTGTTTTATGAAAACATCATGAATATCAATGGTAAAATTTTTACCTTCATAAAACCAATATATGCCTTCCGCATCATCCGTATTAAAATAGAATGTATGTCCTGCAAAGGAGTATTTCGTATGCTCAGTGCATTCATCTGTAGAAAAAAAGTTTTTAACAAAGGTGTAAAAATCGCTCATACCTACCTCCGTTTTATATTTTTATCCCGAATAGACATTATCCTGAATAGACATAGTTAGCTATAGCTAATTGATTGAACTTTTTACTATTTATATAATAAACGACAGATAAAAACAAGCAAAAAATTCCTACTATTTAACAGAAACTTAAAACATGGTTTCTATAATTAGTCTAAATAGGATATTTTTGCGGTTTTTTTAAGCTAGGGAAAGGAGGAGTTCTTCATTGAAGAATAAAAAACAATCGATACTAAAAAGACTTATGCCGTATGCCGGTAAAAAAAGTGTCTTGCTTTATATCGCCATGGTTATGTCTGCTGTTTCAGGTATTATGGTTTTGATGCCTATGGTTTTTATTCATAGGATTGTAAATACTTTAATTTTAAATGAAACGGTAGATTTTTCTTATGTAAGGGAAAATTCAATTTACGCAGCGGCATTTGCGGGGTTGGGTTTATGTATATATCTTATCGGTCTTGTTTTATCCCATATTTTCGCATTTGAGGTGGAAGACACTATCATTAAGACTTCGGTAAAAAAGTTGATACATAAGCCGCTCGGATATTTTGACGACAAAGAAAGCGGAAGGATAAGAAATGTCATTGTCTCCGGAGCTTCCGAAACCCATTCTTTTTTAGCGCATCAACTTCCGGATATGGCGATGACGATTATATCGCCGATAGTTCTGCTTGTGTTTTTCTTTATGTTTAATTGGAAATTAGGACTTGCAAGTATGATACCGATGATTATCGGCATGATATTAATGTCAGCGATGATGACATCCGAAACCAAGAAAATGAAGGATGAATATTATGCAGGCCTTTCCGAATTGTCTTCTCAGACTGTGGAATATGTTCGGGGAATTCCTGTTGTAAAAACATTTGCACAAAGTGTCGAAAGTTTTAATAAGCTATATTCATTAATCATAAAAATAAAAGACGGCGTACTAAAGCTTACGATGAGCTATACGAATAAAATGTCATGGTTTGAAACCGTTTCCACATCAACAGCATTTTTCTTAGTGCCGGTAGCGTTATTGTTAATAAAATGTAACGGCAACTTATCTAATGTAGTTGCGGATTCTGTGATTTATTTTCTGATAGGGCCGACATTTGCCGTTTTTATTATGAGATCGGCGACGATTACGCAATTCAGCTATTTTGCAGAGCTTGCTTTAAACAAAATTGAAAATATACTTGAATTTGATGATTTCATGTATGGAGATAAGACAAGCTCTGATGTTGGAATCGAATTTAAAAATGTAAGTTTTTCTTATGGCGGTGAAAATGTCTTGGATACTATTTCATTTAAAGTAAACAAGGGAGAAAGAGTTGCTTTAGTCGGCTCATCAGGCAGCGGTAAAACTACTGTAGCAAGGCTTACCGCCAGATTTTATGATACTAAGTCAGGTGAAATTTTTATTGGGGGGATTAACATAAAAGATTTCGAAAAAGAATCTTTAATGAAAAAAATCGCTTTTGTTTTTCAAAACTCAAAGCTATTTAAAATGAGTTTAAGAGAAAATCTTCTCATTGGAAAGCCTGATGCAACAGATGAAGAAATAGAGAGCGCTTTGATAAATTCAGGATCTAAAGAGATAATCGAAAGATTAGAAAACGGTCTTGATACCGTTTACGGAACAAAGGGGACATATTTTTCGGGCGGAGAAGCGCAAAGACTTTCTATCGCAAGAGCTTTTCTTAAAGATGCGGATATTATCATTTTAGATGAAGCAACCGCTTTTGCAGATCCTGAAAATGAACATTTGATTCAGGAGTCTTTTAAGAAGTTGTCAAAAAACAAGACAACGCTCATGATTGCTCACAGACTATCTACAGTAATAGATGCGGACAAGATTCTCGTTATTGATAAAGGTAAAATTATAGAAGAAGGCAAACATGCGGATTTAATAAATATGAATGGGCATTATAAAAAGCTTTGGGAAGAATATCAAAAATCCGTAAATTGGAAGATAGGGGGTTAAAACATGGTTTCTTATTTTATGAAAAGATATGCTATGTCGGAGAAAGGTGCAATTAATTTAAAAAAAGCAATCTTGTCGCATACCTTTGTTAATATCACAAAATTATTTGCACCGATGATTGCCTTTATGTTTTTATTCCAGTATATCGGCATCTTAAAAGGTATTGAAAGTTATCATTTTACTCCTATCCACTACATTGCGCTCATTGTAGTAATGATGATTGTGATGTTTTTCATCGCAAGATGGGATTATGTAAGACTATATACCAATGTGTATAACGAGAGTGCGAATTCAAGGATCGATTTGGCGGAAAGATTAAAGAAATTGCCGCTTTCTTATTTTGGTAAAAGAGATTTGGCAGACCTTGCGGAAACGATGATGAATGACATGAACTTATATGAAACAATTTTTTCTCATGCCGTCCCTCATATATACGCGACTGCCATCTCCACAAGTGTTATCGCTTTAATGCTCATTATCTATAATTGGAAATTGGCTCTTGCAGCATTGTGGGTCATTCCGATTTCACTCCTAATAATATTCTTATCAAGGGAAAGTCAGAAAAAAATAGTACAAAAGTGGATAGATGATAATCGCAAGGTATTTGATGATTTGCAGGAAAAGATCGAGCAGATAGAACAAATAAAATCTTACAATTTAGAAGAGCGGATGCTCAATGATTTTTTTAAAAAATTAAATATGTCTACAAAACAGAAAACGAAGGGTGAAATTGTTGCGGGAATACTTATCGGAATAGCGACTGCAATTTTAAAGCTTGGTATTATAAGTGTTGCCGTTATCGGTGTAAACATGCTTATGACCGGTGAAGTAAGCGTGCTGGTGTATATAGTTTTTTTAATGCTGACGACAAGCATATATCTTCCTATAGAGGGGATAATCTCTTTTATGTCCATGATAGTTATGCTCGATGCTGTGGTTGGAAGAATAAAAGAAATAAAAACCATGCCTATTCAAGAAGGCAAAAAGAGTATGGAAATTAAAAATTATGATATCGAATTTAAGGATGTTTATTTTGGATATGATGATTATTCCGTCATAAATGGTGTGAGTTTTACCGCAAAGCAAGGTGAAATTACTGCGCTCATCGGTTCAAGCGGAAGCGGAAAAACAACCCTTACCAAGCTCGCCGCAAGATTTTGGGATATAGATAGAGGAAAGATTTTGATAGGCGGAGAGGATATCGGTAAGGTTGATCCGGAAACGCTCCTCAAAAATTTTTCTATAGTATTTCAAGATGTTACCCTCTTTAATTCAAGCATAAAAGATAACATTAAAATCGGCAAAAAGGATGCTACAGACGAAGAAATTATGATAGCGGCTAAAATAGCAAAATGCTATGAATTTATCAATAAAATGCCGGAAGGGATAGATACGCTAATAGGTGAGAACGGACAAAGACTTTCAGGCGGCGAAAGACAGAGAATATCAATAGCAAGGGCTATCTTGAAAGACGCACCGATTATACTGCTTGATGAAGCGACGGCATCTCTTGATGTTGAAAATGAAAGTCTTATTCAAGAAGCTTTATCCGAACTTATCAAAGAAAAAACAGTCATAGTTATTGCTCATAGACTAAGAACAATAAGAAATGCAAATAAAATTGTTTTATTACATGCCGGAAAAATAGAGGCGGTCGGTACAGACGATGAACTTTGCAAAACATCGGAATTTTATAAAGCGATGCTTGAAAAATCAAACGTTCGGTAAAAGTTTATTTAGGAGGATATTATGAAAATGGAAAAATTAGTAATTAAGGATTTAGTTACAATAGGCGTGTTTACAGTAATATATTTTGTGCTTATGTTCCTTTCGGGAATGGTTGGTATGGTGCCGATTTTATACTTGGCATATCCTACACTGGCGGGGATTATAACAGGTATAGTCATTATGCTTTTTATGGCAAAAGTTCAAAAGCCGTGGGGATTGTTTATACTTGGTCTGATTTGCGGTTTTATTGTTATTGCAATGGGAAACACTTATGTAATATTGATACATGTTGTAATAAGCATGGCGATTGCCGAACTGTTAAGAAAAAAAGGAGAATATAAATCTTTCAAATGTAATATGCTTTCCTTTGCCGTGTTCAATACTTGGATTTGCGGTTTCCTTATGCAAATATTGTTGGCTAAAGATAAGGTTATTGGACTGGCTGAAACAAGAGGAATGGGACATGATTATATAATGAAACTCATCGCACTTGTGAATTATCGAAGCATGATTTTGGTATATATCGGTGCAATTGTCGGTGGAATAGTCGGTGCATATATCGGTAAAGTTTTTTTGAAAAAGCATTTTGAAAAAGCAGGTATTGTATAATGCCCATTTTTTTGGACAACCCATATAATCCCAATCCTATTAGTAAGATTTTGGTAGCTTTTTTACTTGGGTTTACTGTATTCCATAAAGTAAATATTTATTTTGAATGGGGTATTATACTTCTCATTTCGCTTCTTTTTTATAAGAATGGATTGAAGAAAGAATCCTTGAAAAACATATTGTCTTTTGGTGTTCTTTCTTCAATAGTACCTAACCTCGATGTAATTAGAAATATGAATGCGATTTTGATGATGTTTTTTATGTTGTTTGCCGTATGCAGGATGTTTTATCTTCCATTTAGTGCAGGTAGTTTTTTTGTAAAAACATCAGATGTAGGAAGTGTAATATCTTCGATGGATAAAATTAAATTACCTCGCACTGTTTCCATACCAATTGCTGTAATGTTTAGGTTTTTTCCATCATTTAGAGAAGAAAGCCGGAATATAAAACTTGCTATGAGGATAAGAGGAATTACATTTAAAAATCCGATTTCATACATTGAGTATGTAATGGTGCCTTTACTTATTATATCATCTAATATTTCTGATGATATTGCAAAGGCTGCAGAAACAAAATGTATTGAAAATCCTATTAAAAAAACAAGGTATATATCTGTTAAAATGAAAATAGTCGATTTTGTTTATGTGCTTTTGATACTGATTATGATTATCGGCGGAATTTTATGGTAGAAATTGAAAATTTATCTTTATCTTATGGAAATTCCTCCAAAGTATTAAAAAACATTTCTTTAAATGTAAAGAAGGGAGAATGTGTATTATTTACCGGGAAAAGCGGCAGCGGAAAATCTTCAGTTATAAATTCTATCAATGGATTAGCTGTACGATATGATGGGGCTTCTACGGAAGGCACCATCAGGATAGGTAATAAAGATATTAAAAATCTTAAATTGTATGAAATATCTATGTTAGTATCAAGCGTATTTCAAAATCCAAAGACACACTTTTTCAATATAAATACTACCCTTGAATTACTTTTTTATTTAGAGAACATAGGGCTTTCAAAAAAACAAATGGATGAAAGACTAAATGATATGTTGGGGGTATTTCCGATAAACCACCTTTTAAATAGAGATATTTTCAAGCTTTCAGGTGGAGAAAAACAGATTTTATGTATTGCTGCAAGTTATATATCGGGAACGGAAATAATAGTTTTAGATGAGCCTTCGTCAAATCTTGATGAAGAAAATATTAAAATTATAAAGGAAATGCTTGTAAAACTTAAAAGTAAGGGGAAAACCCTTATAATTTCAGAACATAGAATATTTTATCTTATGGATATTATAGACAGAATATTTTTGATTGAAGATGGAAAAATAAAAAATGAGTATAAGCAAGCAGATTTTATTAAATTATCCGTCAAGAAGCTAAATGAGTTAGGCTTAAGGGATAAAACTAAAACAAAACTTACAGTACCTGAGATTCAAAGTGGTGGAAATTTAAATGTGAAAAATATTGAATTTAAATTTAATGGAATAGATAAGAGGTTTTTCTTTAAAAATATCTCCTTTGAAATGGGTAAAATATATGGTATAGTGGGAAAAAATGGTAAAGGAAAATCAACATTGCTACGATGTCTTGTAGGTTGTGAAAGAAAATCCAAGGATGAAATCTATTTGGATGGCAAAAAACTTTCAAAGGCAGATAGGATTAAAATATCATCGCTTGTAATGCAAGACGTTAATCATCAGCTTTTTACAGATTCTGTTATGGGTGAAGTAAGTCTTGGTATAAAAAATGCTGAAATTGCTTATGTTGAAGATATCCTAAAAAAACTCGATTTGTATGAATTGAAAGATTGCCATCCAATGAGTTTGTCGGGTGGACAAAAGCAAAGGGTAGTAATAGCGTCTATATTGTGTAAAGATTCCAAACTTTTATTTTTTGATGAACCGACAAGTGGTATGGATTTTTATAATATGATGAATATATCCAACCTAATCAATGAATGCAAAACTAACAATAAGATAATATTCATTGTTTCACACGATCAAGAATTTTTAAATTCGATAGCTGACTATATTATATATTTATAGATACCAGTAAAAAGACCACATAATGTGCATGGCCAGTATACATATGAAATCAAGATAATTAATTTAATAGAAATATATACAAAAACAGTAGATCAAATGATACCTACCACTTTTACTGGACAAGAAGTTGAGGCTAGGAGTCAAATAGATTTACTGTTTTTTAAAATATTGCAGATTTAGATAATCTTCTTCTTGAAATGTGTAATAAAAAGGTGCTTGTAGACTGATTTTGTTATATAATGGATAGAGTGCAAGTACGTGTTTGCCAAGGCAAATACAATCTTTTGGTATAAGTATTCTAGTATATGAAATATGACAGAATACGAAGTTTTTGAGATAGACAATTGATAGAGTATAGAATTTGGGCTATACATTGTGATTTAAAGATATATTTAAGTAAGGTGGTAGTTAAATGAGCCAGTATGGTAATTTTGCCTATGTATACGACCAGTTGATGGATGACGTCGACTACGAGGCATGGGTTAAACATATAGAAAGTTTGATAGAAAAAAGTGGCGCCAATGTAAAGAATATCTTGGAATTGGCCTGTGGCACAGGTAATATTACAATACCCTTGGCCAAAAAGGGCTACGATATTGCGGGCATAGATATATCAGAGGACATGCTGGGCCTTGCCCTGGAAAAGTCAGAAGCCATGGGTGTACCCCTGGTTTTATTAGAGCAGGACATGGTTGAATTGGACTTTGACCTTTATGACCTGGATTGTGTCTTGTGTGCCTGTGATGGCTTTAATTATGTTACCAGTCTAGATGACCTAGACAAGGTTTTTGCCAAGATTTATGACCTGCTAAAGCCAGGTGGAATTTTTGTATTTGACATCAGCTCATACTACAAGTTGAGTCAGGTCTTGGGCAATAACTTTATGGGGGAGTCTAGGGAAGATATTTCATATATGTGGGCTAATTATTATGATGAAGCCAACCAGCTTTTGGAGATGAACCTGGACTTTTTCTTGAAACTTGAATCAGAGGGGGACGAAGCTGTTTACCTTGAGGAAGGTTTGCAGGAAGATGATAACCTATATGAAAGGTATAGGGAAGTTCACCTGCAGAGGGCACACAGGGAAGAGGAAATAGTAGATATCCTGAAGAAACTTGGCTTTGCTAGGATAGACTCTTATGGTGATTTTGGTCTGGACAGGCCAAGTGACCAGTCGGAGAGGATATTTTTTACAGCAGTAAAATAAATATTAGGGAAGTAAGGCTCTATTTCAGCCAAAGACAAGATAAAGATAAGGGCTAATAAAGAGAGACTATAGTTAATAAAAAAAGAAGGGTAGCAAGAATAGATGGTAAGAAATAATAGATAGAATAGGTAAAAAATAGAATATTAGTAATAGTAAGAGAAAGAGGTTTAAATATGAAAGATTATTGTATAAGGGTAACAACTGGAAATAAAGAGGTGAGGGCATTTTTTGCCTCAACTAAAAATATGGTAGAAACTGCCAGGGGTTTTCACAATACGACAAAGGTTGCAACTGCAGCCCTAGGTAGGACCCTAACAGCTACATCAATGATGGGTCTCATGATGAAAAACAAGGGTGACAAGATTACAGTTATTATCAAGGGGGGTGGACCTATAGGTACTATCCTGACTAGCTCAAATGCCAATGGTATAGTAAAGGGCTATGTAACCAACCCTGATGTGGAAGTTGAAAACTATGCAAGTGGTAAGCTAAATGTGGCTGGTGCAGTCGGAAACCAGGGTACTATAAGGGTTATCAAGGACCTGGGCCTAAGAGAGCCATATAATGGAGAGTATGAAATGGTTAGTGGCGAAATTGCCGAGGACCTGACTTATTATTTTACTGTATCGGAGCAGACACCGTCAGCAGTATCTCTAGGAGTTTTGACTAGGGCTGATGAGGTAGAAGAGGCAGGGGGCTTTATAGTCCAGATGATGCCGGATGCAAGTGAAGAGACTATTTCAACAATAGAGAGAAACCTGACAGGAATCCAGTCTATAACTCAAATGTTGAGTCAGGGTTTGACACCTGAGGATATGATGAATATAGTGCTAAAGGACCTAGAACCAAGCATCCTGGACAAGATAGAAGTAGGATTTGAATGTGACTGTTCTAAAGACAGGGTGGCAGAGGTATTTGCAGCCATTGGTAAGCAAGAGTTAAAGGCTATAATAGATGAAGACAAGGGGGCAGAGGTAGGTTGCCAGTTCTGTGAATCTAAGTATAGCTTTAGCGAGAAAGAATTAAAGGAAATATACGACAATATGTAGTAATAAGAGGGCAGGAGGATTAGTATGAGGTTGGACAAGATGCTTAGCAACCTGGGTTATGGAACTAGGTCAGAAATTAAAAAAATGTGTAGGCAGGGTATGGTTACAGTAAATGGCCAGGAGGTCAAAAAACCAGACCACCATATAGACCCAGACCAGGACCAGGTATGTCTAAATGGCCAAGCGGTCAGGTATAGGGAATATATATACCTGATGATGAACAAGCCAGCAGGTTGTGTGTCTGCAACATATGACAAGTATGACCAAGCTGTTATCGACCTCATAGACCCTGAATACCTGGCCTTTGAACCATTTCCTGTAGGTCGTCTTGACAAGGATACAGAGGGTCTCTTGGTGATTACAAATGATGGCCAGCTGAGTCATAGGGTCCTATCACCTAAAAAACATGTGCCAAAAATCTACTATGCCGAGATAGACCATGAAGTCCTGGCAAGGGATATTGAAGCCTTTAGCAAGGGGGTATATATTGGAGATGACTATACGACAAAGCCTGCAAAGCTAGAAGTAATCAGGACCTTTGAGGCTGAGGATGGAACCATACATTCTGAAATCTATGTGACTATCAGTGAGGGTAAGTTCCACCAGGTCAAGAGGATGTTTGAAGCAGTAGGAAAAAGTGTCCTATACTTAAAGAGAGTCCAGATGGGTGGCTTAAAGCTGGATGAATCCCTAGGGTTAGGAGAGTACAGGGAGTTGACGGAAGAAGAAATCGACCTATTAGAGAAAAAAGATATCTAATATAGGAGAACAAGTAACTATAGTTGTATAAGTGTAACTTGTAAATATAATATAGAAATACAATAAAGAACACAAGAAAAATAAGGGAAGAAATGACAGTTAAATACTGATAGAAATAGACTTAGAAAAGATAAAAAGAGACAATTTATAGGCAAGTTAGAAAGGTAAGTGTTGATGAAGAGGAAAGATATAATAGAATTTGAAGTAGGAAAGATGGAGTTTGGAGGTGTGTCCCGCTCTATTTATGAAGATAAGAGAATAAAGATGAAGGGTGGTATCACAGGCCAGAAGGTAAGGGCAGTGGTAAAAAAATCCAGGTCAGACAGTGGTGAGGTAAAGCTATTAGAGCTACTTGAACCATCTGATATAGAAACTGCCCCAGTCTGTAAGCATTTTAGACAGTGTGGGGGATGTTCAATCCTATCCATTCCCTACGAAAAACAATTAGAAATCAAGAGAAATCAGATACTTGAACTTTTCGACAAGGCTGGTATTAAAGACTATGATTTCCTGGGGATCCAGGGCAGCCCTAGTCAGTACGCCTATAGGAACAAGATGGAATTCACCTTTGGAGACGAGTATAAGGATGGTCCCCTATCACTTGGCATGCATAAGGTTGGCAGGTTTATAGACATAGTAACAGTTGATGATTGTAGGATAATAGATGAGGACTTTAGGAAGATAATGGTTGGAACCAGGGACTATTTTGAAGAAAAAGGCCTACCATATTATAGGACCTTTAACCACCAGGGATACTTGAGGCACCTGGTAGTAAGAAGGGGTGAAAATACTGGAGAAATAATGGTAAATATAGTTACATCTTCCCAGATTGATTACAGGATGGAGGACTATAAGGATTTTTTATTGGGTCTAAACCTTGAAAATGAGCTAGTAGGAGTCCTACATACAATCAATGATGGACTTGCAGATGCTGTTAAATGCGATGAGTTAAGAGTCTTACATGGTAGGGACTACTTCTATGAAGAGGTACTGGGCTTGAGATTTAAGGTATCACCTTTTTCATTCTTTCAGACAAATACCAAGGGGGCAGAGGACCTATACACAATAGCCAGGGAATTTGCTGGTGATAAGGGGGATGGCAAGGTAGTCTTTGACCTATACAGTGGAACCGGTACTATAGGCCAACTTATGGCCAAGACTGCCAAGAAGGTTTATGGGATAGAGTTGGTAGAAGAGGCAGTAGTGGCAGCCAACCAGAATGCAGGTCTAAATAACTTAGATAACTGTGAATTTATAGCTGGTGACGTGGCCAAGGTAGTGACGTCTCTTCCTGAGAAACCAGACCTGATAATAGTGGACCCACCGAGGGCCGGAATACTGGGCAATGGTGTCAAGGACATAGCAGAATTTGGTGCAGGTGAGATAGTCTATGTCAGCTGTAACCCTAAGTCCTTGGTTGAAAATGTGGTTGAATTTGAATCTAGGGGCTATAAGTTAGACAAGTTGAAGCTGATGGATATGTTCCCGTCAGGACCACATTGTGAAAGTGTGGCATTATTAGTTAGGTCCGAAGGGATATGAATTTATGGAGGTTAATTAGTTGAGATATATACTTTTACTACGTGGAATAAATGTAGGTGGCAAGAATAAGGTATCTATGGGTGATTTAAAAGAATTATTGTTAAATGAGGGCTTTGAAGATGTTAGTTCCTATATCAACAGTGGAAATTTATTTTTCACTAGTATTCAAAGCTCTGAAAACTGTATATCAAAGATAAAAAATTTATTAGAAAGTAACTATGACTTTTCTATCCCTTTTGCTTTAATAAGCAAAGAGGCTTATTTAGAAGAAAGGTCAGAATTGCCTGATTGGTGGTATGGAGAGCTTGCAAGAAGAGATGTTCTTTTTATACCAAATCAAATTGATAAATCAGATATTATAGATTTCATAAATGAATCCCAATTCTACAATGAAGTAGTTCATATAGGAAGAAATGCGATATTTTGGGGTAAGTATGATGAGTCTGAATATTTAAAATCTACCTACCATAAAAAGCTAATAAAACAAGATTTTTACAAGAAAATTACCATTAGAAATGGAAAGACATATGAAAAGATAGCAGAAATTCTTGAAAAGGAGAATAATTAAATCAATAGTGTTTAATTATCTTAGGTAGACATTTTAAGAATAATGGATATAGGGAGTAAAAGTAATGTCAATTTTAACAGAGAAGCAGATAAAATACGGACATAATTATTTTCATAAAGATGAACCAGACAAGAGGTGTATAATAGAGGTATCTGACTACAAGGGGGAAAAAGAATTAATCATAAATTGCACCCAATTGGGAGATAGCTTTACACCCCAATACAAGACAGCAAAAGATAAGAAGAGAGTATTAGAGGAATGGTGTGATTTTTTAAAAAATAATAAGACCGCATTTACAGAATTGACATTTGTTACCAGGATGCCTCAAGAATTATTTAATGCTGTTTGTGAGCAAGAAAATCTTAAAAAATTACATATTAAATGGGGCCTTTACCCTGATATTTCAAATCTTGCCAACTTGACCAAACTTGAGTATCTACACCTGGGATCGGGTGTTAGTGTAAGTAACATAGAGGCAATTTCAAAACTGAAAAACCTTGTGGCCTTGTCGGTAGAGAATTTTCAAAAAATCAACGATTACAGTCCGCTTATTGGGCTTAAAAACCTAGAGAGTCTATCTATTGAAGGCGATGGACTTGGACCTCAGTATATTCATGTAAATTCTCTGGATTTTTTAACAGAAATGAAACAGTTGAGATTTTTTAGTTTTTTAACAGCAAGGCTTAAAAGTAAAGACTATACTCCTATCTTAAGCCTTGAAAACTTAGAATATTTAAGCTTGAGACCTTGCAAGGAAACTAAAAAATTATATGACGAATTGATTAAGTTGCCAAAGTTAAAGTATGGCCTATTAATCACTAGATCGGAATTATATACAAAATGATATAAGGGTAAAAAGCTGGCTTTCGCATATATATTTCTTGTATATATTGGTTAGCTTCCTCCATTGAAGAAGATCATCATACTAAACTAATCGCCTAAACACTTAACAATCGCCTAAAAATATGCTATAATTAGGCGAAAGGAAAGGAGATAGGCGAATGAGGGTTTTTAATTATGAAAATTTAGCAAGAATCAAGTGGGATAGTGAAATAATAAATCTGCTGGTACAAATCCATGAACACAAGGGAAAGCAAGAACTTTTTTTAAAACGCAAACCTGCTGTTTTAGATAAATTAGTTGAAATTTATAAATATATAGGTGAACATACAGGAAAATTAGAACTTTGTGCTTCTCATGGAATATGTACAAAAGAAGCTTTACAAAAATTAGCTGATGCTGGTGTTTTAACTTATCATCATAACTTAGAATCTTCAAGAAGATTCTATCCTAATGTTTGTACTTCTCATACTTATGATGATAGAATTAATACCATTAAAAATGCAAAAGCAGTTGGACTAGATGTTTGTAGTGGAGGAATATTTGGACTAGGAGAAACTATTGAGGATAGAATAGATATGGCATTAGATTTAAGAGCCTTAGAAATATGTTCAGTACCTATAAATGTTTTAACTCCAATCCCAGGAACTCCATTTGAAAATAATGTACCAGTAGAACCATTAGAAATTTTAAAAACTATATCTATTTATCGTTTTATAATGCCTGAAACTTATTTAAGATATGGTGGTGGAAGAATAAAATTAGGAGAACATGTAAAAACTGGTTTAAGATGTGGAATTAACTCTGCACTTACTGGAAACTTTTTAACAACTACTGGAACAACAATAGAAACTGATAAAAAAATGATAGAGGAGCTAGGTTATGAAATTTAAAGATTTCTTTGTTATAGGTACAGA
>ERZ772957.1681-NODE-1681-length-13808-cov-4.358104_pt1 | contig 13808 bp, 17 predicted proteins | sample MGYA00580682_ERZ772957 | MGnify/ENA primary metagenome ERZ772957 (study PRJEB29015, sample SAMEA2737921) | human oral metagenome | biome: human oral; feature: human-associated habitat; material: dental | place: China | collected 2025 ...
GATATGTTTCCTATGTGGTTTACTTCTTGTAGTTTTCAATACCTTTATTCAGGAAGTCAAGATAGCCTGGAATGTCTTCTTTGTAAACGAAGCTACCACTAAGTGGTTTTCCATGATTGTCTACCGTTACATAGAATGGTTGTGCCAGATATCCGAATTTAGATTCTTCCAAATAACTCCATTTATCGCCGACTGTACGTAATGTACGTGTTGTTCCATCGGGACGTTTTACTTTAATAGGTTCTTTCAGCGGAGTTTTATCGTCTACGTAGAGCGAAATTAATATGTAGTCGTTGTTAAGTTTCTCTGCTACTTCTGCATTTGTCCACACGGCGCCTTCCATCTTACGACAGTTTACACAACCAAATCCTGTAAAGTCTAGCAAGACTGGCTTTCCGGCTTGTGCAGCGGCACGCATTCCTTCTTCGTAATCTTTGTATTTTGGCTCTACTTCTTGATGGTGCAAGTTGAAGTCTTGTGTGTAAATAGGTGGTGCGAATGCACTGACAGCTTTCAAAGGTGCACCCCAAAGACCTGGAATCATATATATGGTGAAGGCTAAAGATATCATGCCAAGCATAATTGCTGGTACCGGCATAGCTGTTTGTGTCTGGTCGTCGTGTGGGAACTTCACTTTGCCAATGAGATAGAGTCCCATTATTCCGAAGATAACAATCCATATTGCGAGGAATGTTTCTCTGTCGAGTATGCGCCAGCCGTATGCAAGGTCGGCAACTGACAGGAACTTGAAAGCGAATGCTAATTCTATGAAGCCTAATACTACCTTAATCATGTTCATCCATGAACCAGACTTTGGCGCTTTCTTAAGCAAAGTTGGGAAGAGAGCAAAGAAAGTAAATGGTAAGGCAAGAGCCAAAGCAAAACCAAACATACCCACTGCAGGAGCTACCCAGTCACCACTTGTTGCTGCCTGAACAAGGAGAAGACCTACGACAGGAGCTGTACAAGAGAAACTTACCAATGACAAGGTGAATGCCATAAGGAAGATAGAAAGCAAACCTGTTGTCGCAGAAGCCTTATTATCAACCGCATTACCCCATGAAGAAGGCAATCGAAGTTCAAACCAACCAAAGAAACTGAAAGCAAAGACTGCTAACAAAAGGAAGAAGAACACATTGAATGGTGCATTTGTTGCCAACTCATTCAACTTCTGTGGACCGAAAGCCCAAGTAACAAGCGTTGCCAAACCCATGTAAATAACAATGATTGACAAGCCGTATGTCACTGCATCACGTATACCCTTCTTGCGGTCATCCTTCGCTCTCTTGAGGAAGAAACTTACCGTCATTGGAATGATAGGCCATACACAAGGGGTGAGCAAAGCGATGAAACCACCTAAAATACCCATAAAGAAAATACTCCAAAGAGAGCTATTAGTGCTGTCCTTGGTGCTATTGAAGGCTGACAACTCTTTGATAACAGGTTGCCACAAGTTAACATCTACATTGACTTGTGCATTCTCTTGCTTTACAGATCCTGCAGTATCGCCTGGCAATACATCAGACTTTTTTGCAGTATCTGCAGTCATTGCGGTAAGTGCAGATAAACCATCAGCTGCTACATCAGTAGCAGCTGTCGTTGTTTTTTCCGTTTCTGCGTTAGCAGCTGTTGGTGTTGCTGCGGGCGCTGAAGCAGGTCCATTACCTTTAAAGTTAAATTCAACCTGTGTTGGTGGCAAACACATCTCATCATTACAAGCACCATATTCCAAGTAACCTTTTATACTGTAGGTCTTGGCTGTTATCTTGTAACGCTGAACGAAACCAACGCTATTCTCGAAATAACGTAGTTTCATCTCGAAAGTCTTATCATAGACATTCAACTCTTTACCACGTGTTGTGAGCTTACCAACTGGTGTTACACCCTCAGCTTTGTCTACATGTAAAGATGCAGATGTAGGACCATCAGCAGGAAGATTCGTTGAATATACATGCCATCCCTGGTCAATCTTCGCTGTGAAGATAACCTCTACCTCTGTTGGTGAAACCTGCTTCTGTTGTACAGAAAAGTGAACAGGGTTCTGCTGTGCCATAGCTGTGAGGCTAAACAACAGCGTAAAGAGGATAAATAGTGTATTTCTTCTTTTCATCGTTTTATACTATTAGAATTTGAACTGCAAAGATAAGAAAATTATTTTTATAACATTACATAATGTATATATTTAATATTTATATCCAATAACTTTTTATCAATCTATGTTCAAAAGGTTTTCAGGATTAAGATGAGTTCTCTCGTCGATTTTTATTTTACGTATATTGTTGCAGACAGGTAGTCACCTACCTGCTGCAACAAATATTAGTTTAAATACAATCAGGCTTAATTGTGCACCAATGTACCAATATCTTCACCGTCCATAACCTTCTTCAGATTACCAACAACGTCCATATTGAAGACATAAATAGGTAGGTCATTCTCTTTACACATAGTCGTTGCCGTGAGATCCATTACCTTAAGACCCTTATTATAAATCTCATCATATGTGATTTCAGAGAACTTTGTTGCCGTTGGGTCTTTCTCTGGATCGGCTGTATAGATACCATCTACACGTGTACCCTTAAGCATCACATCTGCCTCAATCTCAATACCACGCAAGCTGGAACCAGTGTCAGTAGTAAAGTAAGGACTACCAGTACCAGCTGAGAAGATACAAACATAACCTGCCTCCATAGCCTCGATAGCCTTCCACTTGCTATAGAACTCGCCAATTGGTTCCATACGAATAGCGGTCAAGACCTTAGCTTTCACACCGATTGCCTCAAGTGCAGAGCTAAGAGCAAGAGAGTTGATAACGGTAGCACACATACCCATCTGGTCACCTTTCACACGATCAAAGCCTTTCTGGCTACCGCTCAAACCACGGAAGATGTTACCACCACCGATTACGATACCAATCTGTACACCCATTTCATGTACTTCCTTAATCTGCTTAGCATAATCGCTAAGACGCTCAGGGTCGATACCGAAGCCCTGCTTTCCCATCAAACTCTCACCCGAAAGTTTCAAGAGAATTCTTTTAAATCTTGCCATTATTTTTGGTATTAAAGGAATTGAGGGGATTCCTTAACCTCCCCACAGACCTTATTATATAATAAATTCTACTTCTTTAAATTGATATTCACGAATCATACCCTTGCTGTCACGGAGGATGAGATGCCCATCGTCTTCTACTTCAACGATAGCGCCTTCAAACTCGCCCTCAGCATCACGGAACTTATGAAAGCCTCCACGTCGATACAAGGCTTCGTGATACATTGCACTGATATCATTATATCCGCCCATCTCTAACAGCCGATAGAGTTCTGAGAACTTCTTGATAATCTTATTCAGCAGTTCTTCTTTATCAACCTCATGCCCTAAAATCTGGCAGAGAGAAACGGGATTAGGAGCATCACTATGGAACGTTTCCTGATTTACATTCAGTCCCACACCAAAGACACAGTCTTTTATACGTCCCGCAGCGAGCTTTGTTTCAATCAGTGTTCCGCTCAGTTTCTTATCTTTCCAATAGATGTCATTGGGCCATTTCAGGCGGATATCCTCTTTTACATAGTCTGCTAAAGCTTCTTTCAGAGCCAAAGCACCAGCTTCAGAGAGTAGGAACTGACTACGAACAGGCAGCATCGTCGGGTGTACAAGTACCGAGAACAACAGGTTCTTACCTGCTTCACTCTCCCAAGTGTTCGTCCCCTGCCCTTTTCCTGCAGTCTGATAATCGGCAACAACGACTGTCATTGGCTCATCTTCAGCAGGTGTGTAAGTGCGCAGATAGGCATTTGTACTATCGACAGCATCCAGTCTTACGACTTTCACCTCTCTTTCTTTCTCTACTACTGTTGGCTTGAAAAAGCCTAATACGGCATCTATTATCTTCATTTACAATCTATTCTTTATATGAATGGAAGAAAGGCATCCTTCACATGGCGCACTTCATTGGTTCCTGTTGGCTGCCCTACGACAGTGATTATATCAAAGCGGATATCCAAATTGATATTATATCGCTTGACGTATGCATTGGCAGCTATCGAGAGCGAACGCACTTTCTGCACAGTAACAGCCTCATCAGCATCAGCAAACTGCTCATTCTTTCGGGTCTTTACCTCAACGATAACCAGCGTACCATTATCTATAGCAACAATATCTAAGTCTCGATGATGATAATCCCAATCACGATGAAGAATGACATAACCCAACTGTTGGAGATAGCTTACCGCCACATCCTCTCCCCATTTACCTAATTCGTTATGGTATGCCATGCGTCTTTCTTTCCTCAACTTGCAGAAGTTTTAGAAGTTTAGACTATTAGAAGGAGATAAGATAATTCTTTATACGTATCAAATCGATTTACGGATGAAACAAAGGTATTGCCTACTTCTTCTAAAATCCTTAAACTTTATCACTCCCGTCAAGAATTGTGTACATTAATATTCACGCACAAAGTTAGAATAATCTTTCGTAAAATCAAAATAAAACCCGTATTTTTGCAGTATGAGTACAGAAGAACAAAGCAAGAAAGACCTATACTATATGCAGCGTGCATTGGCTGAAGCCGAAGCTGCTTATAAAGAAGGTGAAATCCCTGTTGGTGCTGTTGTGGTATGTCGTGACCGTATCATCGCTCGTGCCCATAACCTGACAGAGACACTCAATGATGTTACTGCACATGCAGAAATGCAAGCAATAACCATGGCAGCCAATGAGTTGGGAGGTAAATATCTGCAAGATTGCACGCTATATGTGACGGTTGAACCTTGCATCATGTGTGCTGGTGCCATCGGCTGGGCACAACTCCGACGCATTGTCTACGGTTGTCCCGATGACAAACGGGGCTATCATGAATATGCGCCCAAGGCTTTCCACCCTAAAGCTAACGTTACTTACGGTGTAATGGAAGAGGAATGTCGTGCCTTGATGCAGCGATTCTTTCAAGAGAGAAGGTAGGTTTTGAGGAGTTAAGGAGTGAAAGGGAGTGAAAGGAGTTAAGACATCACCTCTGTTCCTGATACTAATAAAGATATAGAAGGGAAAGAGAAAGGATTTTACTTGTGCTCTCTACGAATATTAGAGGTAAGAGATAAACTGCTGATAAATGCCCTTTTAACTTCTTATAGCTATATTCCAACGAATTATTTTCATGAAAAGAAATATTTTCTTTCATGAAGAAAAATAATTATTTACACGACAATAAATATTTATTTTCATGAAAATAATTCGCTCAAAAGTTATTGTAAGCATAAAAAAGAGCCATTATCAAGAATACAATTAATACCATAAAACAAATAAATTTATGCCTTTGATGTCACCTTTTACAAATCAACAACGTTATACAAGTGAATCGGTTCAGAAAGAAAACCAAATGTATAACATATTAAAAACAAATGATTATGAATTATGTAATATTAGAATCAATCATTAAAAGTCTCGTTCCAATAGCAATTGTAGTAGTTCTTCCTATCATAATGGCTTGGCTCTCTTACCGTAACAAACAACACGAAACAGACAAAAGAAGCGAGATTGTTACGGCTATTATTGAAAAGAATCCTGACATTGACGTGCAGGAGTTTCTCGACAAGCTGAACCCTTCAAAGAAATCATACAAAGAGCAACTGATGACAAAAATGCACCAGGAACTACTTTGGGGGACAATCTGTCTTATCGGAGGGGCGGCAACCATATTGGTTATTATAGTTTTGAGCATTTTGCAAAGTTTTGACAAAGGATATATCCCTATAGGCGCCGTATTTGGTGTTGTCCCATTGGCAGTAGGATGCGGGTTGTTAATCGCCTACAACAATGCCAAAAAGACTTTGAATAATTTGAAAGACAACGATTAGGTTATTATGACAAGAGAACAATTCGTCGAACAGGTCGGTCGGGAACAGGCTGCATTACGCCGGTTCCTGACGGCTCTATGCTGCGGCAATAGTGCTGAAGCTGACGATATTGCTCAAGAGGCTCTCATCAAAGCCTACCTTCGCAGCAGTCAATATGACGAACGCGGACAGTTCTCGGCTTGGCTTATGAAAATTGCTTATCGTGTCTTCATCGACTCACATCGCAAACAGAAACACCAACAGGAACTACCTCTTGAAAAGGCTATCACGCTCCAAGGAAACAGTAAGAGTGATGAAGCCTTCCGCTATCAAGAACTACACAGTGCTTTGGCAACGCTCTCGGAGACAATGCGCACAAGTATTCTGCTTTATTATATGCAGGGTTATCAGATAAAAGAAATTGCAGAGATAACCGAAAACAGTGAGGATGCAATTAAGAAACAACTCTCACGTGGACGGCAAGAACTTAAACACTTATTGGAAAGATGAACGAAGATAAATTCTTAAAAGACTTATTGGCGGACTATCATCCACAACTGTCGGATGACAATGCCTTCATGCAAAAACTGCAACGACAGCTGGAACTCATCGAAGAAGTCAAGACGTATCAACGTGCGGAGAGGCGAAAGAACAAACTGATGTCGCTTAAACTGCTTGCTGTTGGTATTGTTTTGGGCTGTATTGTGACACTTGCGAGCTTCACACTGCCAACCATCTTTGACCGATATATCAACGGAACGCAATCAGAATTCATCCTTACCTTACTTCATAATGTTCAGTATGTCGGACTGGCAATAGGTGCAGGCTTCGTCACACTCAGCCTATTGTTTACCACGAAATTAGTAAATCTAAAAGACGAAACACCACTTCAATAGTGGTTTCTTTAGGTTTTGTTGAAGCTGACATAAGAGATAACACGATTACAAAAAAGGTAGACCTTTTTGGGCAAAAAGGTCTACCTTTTTTGAAGAAATAGTTACCCTCTTCTGAATATATCCAATTGTGAGACTGGAGTAAGTTTGGAGAAGTAAAAGAGGAGATGTGCTGTTATAACACATCTCCTCTTTCTTATTTTGTATTTTATGATTATCTGACCTGAATAACCAAGTATTTGCTTGTGCTCCAGAAGGTCTGTGGGTCAGTGATACGAAGAACATACTGTCCGTTTGTATCAGTTGTCAGCGTGTAGCTGCTGCTTGGATGAGCAGTCAACAGATGAGCACTCTTGCTGTAAAGCTTGATTTCCTTGTTAACACGGATATCAATCTTTGTGAAATAACCCTTGTTGAAAGAACCCTGAAGGACCTTACCACCGTCGAGAATGCGCTGTGCCTTCAACTCGCTCTTAGTACCGAATACATACCAACCAGTGTTCAACTGCTTGTCCTGTGTATTGATAGTCTCAGTCTTCTGGTTGCTCTCTGTCTGGAGATTCTCTTTCTCCTTGGTGAGGTTTTCTTTCTCTGCTGTAAGGTTCTCCTTATCAGTCTTGAGATTAGTAACATCTGTATTCAAACCTGTGATAGTCTCATCAAGCTCCTTAATATGGATATTCTTTGACTCCAACTCAGCACGCAACTGCTTCAACTCAGTCTCCTTTGCACTCAACTGACTTGTCAGACGGCTGAGAGTTTCCTTCATTGCATCACCCTTAAAGCCTGTCTCGCGTAACTGCTGTTGCAACTTCTTAATGAGTTCACGGTTTTCCTGCATACGCTGAGCGATGAATTGGATATTCTCCTTCATCTGTTCTGTCTTGTTAGCAGCCTCACCATTCTTAGCTATTGTCACACGATTCTCTGCTTCGTTGATAGCAGCAAAACCCTGCTGAATATCATTCAGCGTTCCCATCATATCATTAATCTCATGATCACGTGCGTCGATAATATTGCGCAATGAATCATTCTGTATTTCGGATGGATTCAAAACCGATTTCTTTCCTTGATTGCAGGATGCCAGTGCAAGTACTCCACATACTGCTAAAACTAAAAGTTTATTCATACATTATAATTTTTATCCGTTTGTTTCTTCCTTTCAGAAGACTTTACTTTTTCTTTTCCTGCCACTACAATGACAAACTCACCACGTGGTTCTGTCTCTTTGAAGTGGGCTATTACTTCATCCAATGTACCTCGAACGCTCTCTTCATGCAGTTTTGAAATCTCACGACAACAACTGACTTGTCGCTCAGCTCCAAACACCTCAGCAAACTGTTCCAAAGTTTTCACAACTCTATAAGGTGATTCATAGAATATCATTGTACGCGTTTCTTCTGCCAAACTCTCTAAATGAGTCTTACGTCCCTTCTTCTGAGGGAGGAATCCTTCAAAGCAAAAGCGGTCACAAGGCAAGCCACTTGACACCAATGCCGGTACAAAAGCGGTAGCTCCCGGAAGCGTCTGAACAGTTATTCCATTGGCTGCAGCCTCACGAGCGAGGAAGAAACCTGGGTCACTAATGCCTGGAGTTCCCGCATCTGAGATCAGTGCAACCGTCTCACCAGCTTTTAATCTATTGACTATACCAGCAGAACTTGCATGTTCATTGAATTTATGATGAGACATAAGACGATTCTTAATCTCAAAATGTTTCAACAAGATACCCGATGTACGAGTATCCTCACACAAAACTAAATCAGCCTCCTTCAGGATTCTGATAGCACGGAGTGTCATATCCTCCATGTTTCCAACTGGTGTTGGTACGAGATATAATGTTCCCATTGTTGGTTGCAAATGTAAAGTAAATGAACAGAAGGACAAAATAAATTAGCTTTTTTTACATAACAATCATGTCCGTTTGCAAGGAAAAAGACAAAGTAACAATGATGTTATAATTTTAAAGAATAAATACTACTATCTACGAAAAAATACAACTTCATTCTACAAATTAACTTTCAGTTCTCTTTTATTTTCCGCTAAGAAGACAAAGAACACACTTCCTCAATAACTTTTAACGCTTAACGTTTATCTATTCTTTTTAAATTATATATCTTTGCAATGATTATGACAAAGATAGACAATCATAACGGTGAAAGACGTCGTCAAGGACGCATTGAGGTGATATGTGGAAGTATGTTCTCTGGTAAAACCGAAGAACTCATCCGTCGTATGAAACGTGCAAAGTTCGCAAAACAGAAGGTTGAGATTTTCAAACCTTCTATTGACACACGCTATTCAGACGAGGATGTAGTCAGTCATGACCAGAACAGCATCCATTCTACACCTATCGACTCATCTGGCAACATTCTTCTTCTTGCCTCAGACATTGATGTCGTGGGCATTGACGAGGCACAATTCTTAGACGAGGGACTCACTGATATCTGCAATAAGTTGGCAAACAACGGTGTACGTGTCATCGTTGCAGGACTCGACATGGACTTCAAAGGCGTGCCTTTCGGTCCTATCCCTGCTCTTTGTGCCATTGCAGACGAGGTAACAAAGGTACACGCAATCTGTGTGAAGTGTGGCGCGTTGGCATACGTTAGTCATCGTCTCATTGCTGACGACCGTCGTGTCATGCTCGGAGAGCAGCAGGAATATGAGCCTCTATGCCGTGACTGCTACAAGAAGGCAACACAGGAAGAAGCAAACAAAAACGTTTAAAAAGACATATGAGACAAACAATTACTTTTGATAAGTTCATACGCTGGGCATTGATAGCACTTGCTGTTTTAGCAGTTGGATTTATCATCAATGCACTATCTGAGGTTCTTTTACCATTCTTTATAGCATGGCTAATAGCCTACCTCCTCTATCCTATCGTGAAGTTTGTACAATATAAACTCCACATTCCAGGCAGAGCTTTGAGCATAATCATCACCTTTATATTGGTTGCAGCACTCTTTACTGCCATCTTCATGTTCATCGTTCCACCAATGATCAATCAGGTTGATAAGTTTATGACGATTGTCAATCGCTATCTACATGAGACGACACATACCAATGACATAGCGACAATGATACAGAAATGGATTAGGGAGAATCAGACAGAAATAGAAAGATTCTTAAAAAGTTCAGACTTCACAAACACGATTAAGACCGCTATGCCGAAGTTATTCTCTGTAATAGGCCAGACGGCAAGTATCGTGATTTCTATCATTGCATCATGTATCACCCTACTCTATACCTTCTTTATCCTGCTTGATTACGAGGTATTGACAAATAATTGGATTAGGATATTCCCAAAGAACGTACGTCCTTTCTGGGCTGGATTAGCACAGGATGCTGAGCGAGAATTGAATAATTACATACGTGGACAGGGATTAGTTTCACTCTGTATGGGTATACTCTTCTGCATTGGCTTTACCATTATTGATTTCCCAATGGCTATCGGTATGGGAATCCTTATTGGTATTCTTAACCTCGTCCCTTATCTTCACACCTTTGCACTTATCCCAACAGCTTTCCTTGCATTGCTCAAAGCTGCTGATACAGGACAGAATTTCTGGATTATCTTTGCCTCTGCACTAATCGTATTTGCGGTTGTACAGTTGCTAATGGATATGGTGATAACACCAAAGATTATGGGTAAAGCAATGGGACTCAACCCAGCTATCCTACTCCTTTCTCTCTCTGTTTGGGGTGCACTCTTGGGCTTTATCGGACTAATCATAGCCTTACCACTCACAACCCTTATCATTGCTTACTGGCAAAGATATGTCACCAAAGAGGGTGATGGGGCGCAGGTAGAAAACATACCGACCATTGCTGAGGAAAAGAAAGAAGATAAAGAATAAAGAAAGATAATATCTATAGAACTATAGCGTGCCTCCTTTTCACATGGAAAGGGGGCTTCTTTTTAATACTATCTACCACCCGCACCAATGGTGTTTACCATGAACACCATATGTGTTAAGCCTTAGCACCATATGTGCGCAACCTTAATACACTGACCGAAGATAGGAAATGAGAGGCATTCAGGTCGTTATAATGGAAATCGTAAAACGCTAATATCTAACTAAGAGTAAATCTATAACATAAAAATAGCTCTCCTCTTCACACGAAAAGGAGAGCTATTTTTATGTTATCTACACCACTATTAGCATTTTATCAACTACATGATAACACAGCTAACGCAGTATTTTTTGCGCTTATTTATACGTAAGACTCTAAGAACTTAACTGTTCCTGAAACCTTAACAGTGGTTGCTGTAGCTGGAAGGAGTACACTCTCACCTGCACGGAAAGAAATAGTATTTCCTTCAGCATCAGTAATCTCACCCTCACCCTTGAGTCCAACGAAGATGACAAAAGAGTCCAAATCACTATAATCGAGCGTCATTGGCTCTGTAAGGTCATAGACAGAAGTGGTGAAATAAGGACAGCTAACGAGTTCTACAGGCTCATTCTGACGTGCTTCATACTGTGTACGATAGTCTGGATAGACTGTATAATCAATACACTCAGCAGCTTCCTTGGTATGCAACTGACGATAATTGCCCGCTGCATCCTGACGCTTAAAGTCATAGATACGGTAGGTTACGTCGCTTGTCTCCTGTATCTCTGCCAAGAAACAGCCTGCACCAATAGAGTGAATACGACCTGCTGGCAAGAAGAATACGTCGCCTTCCTTAACAGGATATTCTGACAAAGCCTCAGTAATGGTATCATTTTCAACCATTTCCTTGTATTGTTCTGGTGTAATCTGCTGCTTCAAACCGCTGCGGAGAGAGGCATCAGCATCACTTTCCATCACATACCACATCTCAGTCTTACCACGACCCAAGCCCTGTGCTTGTGCCTGCTCGTCTGTTGGGTGAACCTGAATAGAAAGCTGCTCGCGTGCATCAATGAACTTAACAAGCAGAGGGAACTCATTGCCAAAGCGTTCATAGTTCTCCTTACCCACCAGTTTATCCTTCAAAGTCTCAACAAGTTTGTTCAGTGTCCAGCCTTTGTATTCGCCATTAGAGACAACACTCTCATTGTCCTTAACACCTGAAATCTCCCAACTTTCGCCCACTTGCTTCTGATCAGAAGTCAAATGCTTGAAAGGTACTATCTTTTCTCCACCCCAAAGGATAGACTTCAAAAGAGGATTAAACTTAAACATTTCCATTTTTTATTGCTTATTTTGATGTTTCAAACTTTATAATAACGAAACCAATCTATGGTCTCATTCGTACTGCAAAGTTACACTTTAATCAGTAGATTACCAAGAAAACTGATAGAAAGGCGTTGTTTCATTCTCCTCTAAAAGACTGAGAGAAGATTGTCATATCGCATGATTACACAACAGACTTTCACCCTTATTCCTGCTCTATTCCTACTAATAGATAACAAGAAGTTATCCGTCAGTTTCTACGTCACGGTTTATTTCAATAATAAAGCTGTTGTTTGCCTTATGTAGAAGGTAGGTTTAGACTTATCAAACCTTAACTTTACAATGTTCAAACAACTGCTTTAGCCTATCATTTTACTTAATTTCAGACATTCGCTTTGTCTGTTTCTGAATTATCTTTTGTGTTGATTTGTCTGATGCAAACACACTGTAGAATCCTTGTGGCTCATGTGCTGGATCGCAGGTGAAGTCGTCACCTGCTTGCCAACGCTCATGACGAGGTTTTCCATAACCACCCCAACCCCAGAAGTTACAACCAACAAGGAGTCCACCATTCATTGCATTCTCTGCCACAGCATCCATAACATACTTGTAATAAGCATCGCGCGCCTTTGTTGTACTCTTCAGTGAGAATGAGAAACCATCACGAGGATAACCGAACTCTTCAAGAACAAGTGGCTTATTAAGACGCTTGCAGATGGCAAGATGGTTGTCGATATATTCTTGTGTCTGCCTAAAACTTGCCTTGAGGTCCTCTTTCAGATGTGTCTTTCTTGCCCATTGCCAGTTGTATGGCCAAATGTGAATATTGCAATAGTCCACATTCTTATCTGCACAGATACGCTCAAAGCAGCCATAGTCACGCTCACAACCAAAAGCACCTTCACTTCCAAGGCTTATCAGATGGTTCTGATCAAGACTGCGAACGAGTGCTGTAGCCTCTGAAAGCCACTTCTCAAACTCTGGCAAAGCTTCCTTTGAGAAGGCACGAGGCTCATTACAAATCTGCCAAGACATGATTGTAGGGTCATCAACATACTTGATACCAGAGTATCGGTTGGTACGACTAAGGATGAAGCGAATATGCTCATAGAACATTAAATGTGCCTTCTGATTAGCCGCAAACTTGCTGGCAAACTTTGTATAAGCGCCATAGCCGTCTCTACGTGGTATCAAAGCAGGTCCCTCATCAGCCCACTCCAAATAAGCACCATAGCCTCCACTCCATTCCCAAGAGTTGGTGAGATAAAGTACAGCAACCATCTTTCGCTTGCTCATCTCAGTTAAAAGATAGTCTAATCCTGCAAGAATAGAATCGTTATAGACACCCGGACGAGACTGTAAAACAGGTTCTATCTTATCCTCAACACCAGGCAATCCATCTGCACCAACCAAGATTCGAAGGTTATCAATACCCAAACGCTGCATCTCATCGAGTTCTTGACGAAGGCGCGTACGGTCTCCTCCCGGTCCTTCAGAGCCAAGTATAGGTCCATACCAGAAGTTTGCTCCCACATAATAGTAGGGTTTTCCACCACGAACAAAGCGTCCGTTCTTTACTTTCACAAAGTCACCGGCCATCATATTCACAGCCATTGCCAAGGCAATAATTGCCATAAAAACTCTTTTCATATATTAGTAGTAAGTCGAAATATTACCAACTTTACGAGCAATGTTTCCCTTTTAGGGAAGATGCATCTACTTATTAATACACCTAAAGCAAGTTTTTCCCTTACCCACATTGCTACTTTTAGAAGAATAAATGGTTCTTCCATCCAAATGTGTAGACGCTTTTCGTATTGCTTTAACAAAAGAAACGAAGTTACTCATTAAACAAAAACTTGGCTAAGACAGTCAACTTTCTGTCCTTTTATCATCCTCTGACATTGAAAATCAT
>ERZ772957.1685-NODE-1685-length-13791-cov-4.316104_pt1 | contig 13791 bp, 11 predicted proteins | sample MGYA00580682_ERZ772957 | MGnify/ENA primary metagenome ERZ772957 (study PRJEB29015, sample SAMEA2737921) | human oral metagenome | biome: human oral; feature: human-associated habitat; material: dental | place: China | collected 2025 ...
GGACGCAGGAGTGTACACAGATTGGCCAAAATGGCCTCTCCGCGCCGTTTTGGGGCATTTGTGTACACTGTTGCGACGCGAGTCGCGATACGAATCGCGACGCGAGCTGCGTCAGGTGGCACGAGCGCCTCAACCACCATGGCGTGCCGGCGGCGCCTCCTCGCTGGTCCCTCTCGCTTGGTCGGAAAACCAGGCTCTGAGCGAGTGGCGCCGTTGCCAGGTTGGCATCTTCGCCAAGACGTCAACCCACACGAACCCCCGAAGAACCTTATGAATGACACCACACGCCACGGATTTGCGAAAGGCAGGCTCAGCGATACGTCGTCTTGACGTTCATCTTACGCACGTGCACCTTGACGTTTGGGTCGAGTGACAAGAACAGCTTCTCAACCGCCGTGATCAGCATGTTCATGTGGAGCCTGTTCGCATTGTCCTCCCATTGGATGAACCTGAAGTTGTAGGTACAGGTCCTGTGGTCTTGCAGGGTTCGGGTAAGCACCGCCTTCCAGTCCTTGGACCTCGCGATGACAAAGGTCACCCCATCATCCTCAACGAGCTTCGCGCGGCATGAGTCAAAGGGGATGGAGCGCACGGCGGGCGCAACCATGGGGTCACATTGGGAGGCGATGGTGAAGTCCTCAGTGTTTTCCTCGAACCCACTGTCGCGCTCGATCAACTTCCCCTCGCCGATTAGCTTCTTCTTCCGTTTCTCGTCCCAGCGGTATGCCACATACATGAGTACGCCCATAACGGCAACCCGATGAGAAACGTCTTTGTATCCCTGGAACGGACTGCGAGGGCAGCTGCGAAAAGCCACGCTGTCACATTCATGGTGCATCAATTCCTTTCCCCCGCACGTACGTTGCAGCTCACAATCCCATTCCATCGAAGTAGCCTCGCGTAGGGAAGAGGTCTCGCGCCTCCTCAAAGAGCCGCTCGCAGATGGCCACAAAGTAGTCATCCGTCATGGAACTGATGAAGTCGCACACAGTCTGGTCTACGTCACCCTGCCAGTCATAGCTCCTCCCATAGTGGCCAAGCTGGCGCTCCAACGGAAGGATGTGGTGGGCAAAGATGGCGTCACGCTCGTCGCCTTTGTGCAGCGCCTCAAGCTCGTGCTCGAAGAGCTTGTCGAAGAGCTCCCCCACCGCGCGGGGCAGGTCCCCATCCACCTCGGCCGAGCCATAGATCTTCTCGTAGTTCTCGCGCTTGGCACGTCTGAGCTCTGCAAAACCCGCCTCACTCATCTTGATGCGGTCCTTGCCCACGCTGTTCTCGACCACGTCCGCACAGAGCGCCAAGAGCGCCCAGGCGTTGTAGGCTCCACCGAGCCCATCATCGAAGCTGTCCTCACCCACGAGGCCAGCACGTATCGCATCCTGGCGATCCTTGCCCACATAGGCAATGATGTCAGAGATGCGCACAACACAGCCCTCGAGCGTCATGGGCCGCAGCTTGTCTATGGTCTTTTCACCGCTTTTCCAGCAAGACTCGACCACGCGATCGAAGCTGTCAAAGTCCGAAAGGCCGCTCGTCTCAAAGACCTGCCGTTCGAACTCCCCGTTGTGGCAGATGACACCATCGAGCGTCTGGAGGGAGAGGTTGCGACCATAGAGGACGTCCAGCACGCGCACGCTCTGGACGTTGTGAAAGAACCAGCGCCCGGTGCGACGGTGATAGGCGTCATTCAAAAAGCGCTCTCCCGCGTGCCCGAAGGGCGTGTGCCCGATGTCGTGACCAAGTGCTATGGCCTCGATGAGGTCGAGGTTAAGACCGAGGGCACGCCCGATATCGCGAGCCACACGGCCAACGAGCTGCTCGTGGAGGTTGCGTCGGGTGATATCGTCGTTTGCCGCAAAGGAGAAGACCTGCGTCTTGCCGTTCAGGCGATTGTACGCCGGCGTATGAATGACCTTCTCGCTGTCGCGGACAAAGGCAGGACGCAGAAGCGACGCCTGATCATGGGAGGTATCTCGTCGTATGACCGACGAATCTGCCGTGGCAAAGGGAGAGGTGCCACCCACCGCGCGGATCTTTGCGACGCGTTGTGCCGCAGCGGGCGAGAGTTCGCCAGAAAGCCCCGGCGCTAACCTGTTCGTCAATGTGGTCATTGCGTTTCCTCCATGTAGGAAGCTGAACTCACAGCTAGAGATCCATATCGGCACCCTCGTCATCAGCGCTCAGGTAGCACTGTTCGTTTGCCGACGTAATGCTCATGCCCACTCGTCGCATGAGCGACACCGACGCTCTGTTGTCCGGATAGACCTCTGCCCATGGTGTCCATCCTCTGTCCATGTGCTCACGTATCTTGGCTAAGAGGAGCGTCTGTGCCCAACCATGGCGCCTGTGCCCATCAAACACCGTCAGCATGCCGATCGAGCCACAGGGATGCTCACCGACAAAGCCCACGAGCTCGTCGCCCTTAAAGCCACCGAGGATGCCACCTGACTGTAGAAGCGTGTGCAGCCCTCGCTCGCTCGCATAGCCTGTAGGACCATAGGATGCCCATATCGTATCGAAGTAACTCTCGTCGAGCTGTCTCACCTCGCGCTTGACATCCGCCTTGGAAAGTTTTTTGTCCGTAAGGATCGCAAGGCGATAGGGATCAACCCTCATGAGCCCGCAGCATAGCTTGACGTCGCGCACGAGCGCCGGCTCGAGGACGACCACCACGGACGCGTGGACCAGCATCCTGATCACAGAGCGTCCAAGCGTGGCGTCACCCGCCCAGAGCGTCTGGATACCGTCAGGCGTTCGCACGAGCACACAGCCCTCCCTCGCGAACTCGACTTTGCCGATGTCTCGCCGCAGCATCTCGGTAAGCGGGAAGGTACGCCGGGGGGCGTCGCGCAGCGTCGCGAGACCACGCGCTCGCAGCTCAGCCGAACTCGTCTCGCACGAGACTATGACCACGCCGAGACGCTCGGCAATCTGGTGCATACCCTCGGCGTTCGGATGCTCGAAGCCGTCGGCCAGAAGCGAGCGCTTGTGGTCGAGCAGCCATGAGCCCTTCACGAGCCTCATCTGCTTGTGACGTGCCACCTCCTGGGCGATGAGCCGTTTGACGCCCTTCCAGCAGCTCTTGGGGTGAGACGGCCACGCCTCCTCGTCGTGCCAGAGCGGGTCTGCGACGTAGGTCGGGACCTTGGGCCACAGCCGTGAGAGCTCGTCCAGGTACAGTCGGATATCACGTGCGACAAGGGGTCCTTGGCAGGGTTCATAGCGATAGTTGGCCCCCAAGGCCACCACAATGAGGGCCACGTCGGCCTCTGGCCTTAACCCCACAAGCGTCCCCGGTTGGAAGACCTGCCCACCGATCCCCTGGTTCACGAGGTCAAGGTCGAGGTCCCGTGCAAGGAGTGCGGGCCAGCTCTGCCCCGGGTCCCCACAGACAAAGCCCTGCGCTATGGAGTCGCCGAGGACGAGCAGTTGCCGACGCATGGGGAGTGCCTCGATCTTCGTACCATTTCCCACGACGGAGCGCAGCGCACAGCCGCGCAGACAAGGAAGCCAGATACGCACGCGGTGTGCAGCTCCCAAGCCTGGTAGCTGCGTCACGCCAGCAGCTGGCGATTTCTCGGGGTCGTCCACGCACAGGCTGAGGGTCCTCGTTCCGAGCTGGGGCATGACAGGCATCCGAAGACGACCGTCAACCTCAATGCCAAAGCCATCGTGAGACGAGGACGTCGTGTCGCCCACGCTCATCTTCCCGCCCACCCCGACAGCGACTGGTTTGGACACGTGATCCAACATGGCGCGCGTTCCTGCAGGCTCCGGATCCAGTTGCAGCTCGAGCGCCAGTTCGGAGGAATCCGTCTCGAGCTCGAGCGAGATGCCTGCCGTCGCGCGGGCCATGGCCCTGTAGAGCCCCGGGTGCCAGGCACTGACGCTTCCCAAGGCCCTGATCTGCACATCAGAGAACCGCTGCGGCCTCACCCAGCCGCCCCCACTCTCTTGGATAGCCACACAGCCATGGAGTAGCTCCTGGGCAGGCCGACGAACGAGCGCCGCGGATGCCGTGAGGTCGCCCGGTTGCGGGGCAACGCTCATCCTGTCGTCACCACCCCGTCGGTCTCCGTGGGTACGACTGCGTCGACTGCGGCTTCCACGGCATCGCGAACGACCCCATATGCCTCGACAAGGTCATCAAGCGACCAGCGCGCATTGGCGGGACTCGTCGATGGCAACACCACGCAGCCGATTCCGAGCCTTGGCTCTATGTGTCTGCGATAGAGGCGCGCTGCCGTAGTGCCCGTGCAGAAGATACGACAGATGGGCGCGGCCTCAAGTATGGCCGAAAGATCGTTGGCGACAGGCCGCGTGATCGACGCATCCGAAGCGCCGCGAATCTCGGCGCTTCTCAGCACGTCGTGCAGCGCCAGCCGATGTCGGTGCAGCAGGCTTCGCCGGGCGGCGTTATCCTGCGGCACAGGCTCGTCCCACAGAGCAGCCATGACCCGCCAGAAGCGATTCTGGGGGTTTGCGTAGTGAAAGCCCCTCGCCCGTGACGCGGGACTCGGCAGCGTACCGAGCAGGAGCACGCGACTCTGCCCGTCAAAGACGGCCGGCAGAGGCGATGTCACGAGTTCCGGTGCCTGACCAACCCTGACAGCCGCGCTCGCCCGGTCAGACACACTACTCCCCTTCGGCGATTGGCTCGTAGAATTCCTCGCCATCATCGAGCCGCACCATGGAAACCTGCCCGAATCCGGCACCGCCCGCAGCACCCGAATCAATGTCCCAGCGATCGGCAACACCACCGGTCGCCTCACAGGCCCCAACCTTAACCTGACGGCAGAGCCCGTCCTCACCCTGCGGCGAGCGCTCGAGGTAGTTTGCCATGCCCTCCAGATAGGCTGTGGGCGTATGCCCAGCGATCACGATGGGACCAACGCCATTCTCGTCAATGAGCCCCGTCGGCACACTCCAGAACTCCTCCCTGATCCAGAGCAGGTCCTCGGGATCCTGGCTAAGGAGAAGGTCCTTGACGCCTTGGGACGTGAGCTGGTCCTGGGGCAGGGAGCCTGTGGGGCGAATGCCCGCATGCACCATAATATAAAAGCGATCATTCACCTTGGTCACCGCACCAAAAGGCAGGTTAATGACCCAATCGACCAGCTCGATCCTCGTCTGCTCATCCAAGGCCTCAAGGCCGCTCAATGTCGTGTATGATCCGTTGATCTCCCAGTTCATCTTCACCATGGGATCATCTGTAGCCTGAAAGTACGCAACCATAAGGTCCTCATGGTTGCCCATGATGACACGGACATTCTTGAGGTCATGGCAGATCCTAAGCACGCCCACCGGATCCGGGCCCCTATCCACCATATCACCGAGCATGAAGAGGGTGTCCTCGTCTGCAGGAGAGACGCGCTCGAGCAGCCTCTCGAGCGGGACCCTATGGCCATGCACGTCCGAGAACGCATATGTTGCCATGATTGCATCTCCTTCATATCTGTACGAACCAAGAACGTACTGCCCAGCTGCTAGCGTACCATCATCATGTCGTAAGGATAGCAAGCTTTGGACTCGACTGCACGCGCGCGCCATTCATTCTTGCCAACCTCAACACGAGGGACTCACTGCATGGAGGAACGATGGCGGATACGCGCCCTCGTAGCCGAGAGGTACTCGCGACTCACACGGAGCTTCCACGGAGCCATTGACCCCACCACGACGAGACGACCGCCAGCTCCTGCGGCACGACCGTCTCGGCCAGCACCTTGCACCACATCCACCAGCTCGCTCATCGTGGACTCGAAGCGATCTTTTTTGAGCCGACACTCCCAGACGACAGCCACGGTCCAACCGCTTGCGAGGAGCTGCGCGCAGCTGCGCTCGTCCCGGATCCGATTACGCAAGAACTTGGCCTCCCAGAACGCGGCATTCGACCGCGGAAGAGGGAGGTCGCAGTAGGGACAGTGATGCCAGAAGCAGCCATTCACAAAGATCGCCGTGCGGCGTCCCGGGTAGCAGATGTCAGGCCTTCCCGGAGCCTTCTTCCAGTGCAGGCGATAGCCACGAAGACCCGCCGCACACAGAGCTGCCCTCACCTTAAGCTCGGGCCTGGTGTCCTTGCTCTTGTTGGCCTGCATGACATGGTGCGTGGCCAAGCTCACCTCACGCGCGGTGGCTCCCCTTGCCCCTGCGGCAGGCGACTCCCCGCGCGCTGCGACGTTCCTTTTGCTCATGCGTCGGCGTCAGCGCCGAGCGTCACGCCGATCGCAGGCACGGGCGGGTCCTCGAGCGCCTCGGGATCCACCGGCTGGCCAGAGAAGTTCAGGTTTCCTGTGAGTCTTTGTGCGCTCTCTTCGTCGAAGTCCTCCGCAAAAAAGCTACCCACTGCGGTAGGTACGCTCGCACGGGCACGCTCATAGAGGTCCCAGAAACTCTCATGCGACACGGCGGCAGTAAAGGGGTTCACCCATGGCAGGTGCTCCGCGTTCTCGAAGTCAGACCGAGCCTCAGGACGCACTCTGTGCGCCATGGCACGATACTGCGAGTAGCGAGCGTGATCCACCAACCTCTCGATGGGCGCGATCACCCTGCCCTTGATGCCAGCTGGCGTGTAGAGCGCACGCTGCGCGAGCCGAAAGGACTTGACCGCACGCGTGTAGCAGTCCAGGGTCACGGTGCGACTAAAGCTCCAGAGGTTCATGTAGAAGAAGAGCTTATCGATCACCTTGAGTGTCTCGTCGCTCGCGATGAGCACCTCCCTGAAGGGAAGAAAGTCCTCGATCGTTGTGCCGCTCTTGACGTAGAGCACCATCTCGTCGAGGTCACGCTCTATCTCCGCATGCACCGCTCGCCCATCTGTGCGGTCAAGGCCCTCCACGCCTGCGTCACAGATACCGTACTGCTCAGAGAAGACGAGCGGGTGAACCGCGCTATCGAGCAGGTAGTGGCAGAGGAATCCCGCCGCATACGCCTTGGCAACAGGCCTCTCTGCCTGCGGGAGCATACTCAGCGCGTCATGTAAAGATGCCAGGAGCGCAGCCGGGCGCTGACGGTGCATGAGGCGCCCCACAACGTCCTGCTCCTTGGCGCGTGGGTCAAGCTCAAGGTAGAATAATGGATCAGGCCCTTGGTTACCTAAGAAGAAGGCATCGCGCTCGGACGAGGATAGAAATCCAAGATCGGCAGCGACGCCCTCGTAGGTATCCCTGCCAAAGAACTCATGTGTGAGAATCGCCGGCATACGAACCGTCCTCCCTTGCGTATCTACTTCATACGCCCTCGTTGGGCGCGCACCTTACTGGTCGCGCATACTCCTATGGTCGAGTTTTCGGCCGCTCGATGCAAGAGATATTTTCATCATCCATCTAAGCCTTTGAAGAACCTGCGCCTACAGCCAGATACTGACTGACATACGACTTAACCAACCCATGTACAAGAGCTGAAAGGTACACTTGAACAGGTGGGTGTACAGTTGGCGGGCGCGGGCGTGCGTTTGCCGACTCGCAGGACCGACTGGACCCAGCAAGACAGACTCACGATGGCACGGCGTGACCGGGCGCACCAGGCCATCGTGATAAGAATGAGGAGCTGTATGTGAGAGAGCCTGACGAGAAAGACCGAGCACTTGCGGCCCTTTGCGAAGCTATCTCAACGCGTGAGCCCAGTCTCGTGAGGCATGGTCTGGATGTTCTCGCGAAGGCAGGCGACGGGCGGTCGACAAGTAAGGTCACGCCTCCCGAGGCCGTGGACCTCCTCGAGCGGGCCTGCACGTACGGTCCTCGCGCGAGCGCACAGGCGGTATGGGAGTACTTTCAGGGAAACTTCGTCTACACGGGCTGGGCGCTCGCGCTGGCCCTACGTTGTGCCAATGAGGACGTGGCTCGCTGGCTTCTTGGCTTGGGCGTTGACCTTCTGGGAGCCGTGCGCCAACCCAAGGCACTCCGGGCGCTCCTTCCTCACGAAGGCAGCTTCACCCGTTTCGACCTTGTCCGCGAGAGCCCGACGCTCTTTCTCAACAACATGGACCACACGGTCTCCACCGAGGTCTTTGACGACTTCTCTGGAACCGAGCAGATTATAGGCAAACCCTACGCAGTCCCTACAAGCCTACGCGCCAGCTGTGAGCTCGTGGGCACGCTTGCCTCCGAGGGCCTCTTTGATGCCGTCGTCTTCGATGACCTCTTTCGTGCCTGCGTGGTCAAGGCCTGGCATGCGCTGCGCCATGCGCGCGATCGTGATCCAAAGACGGCCCAGACCTGCCTCGCGCTCGCGAAGCACCTGCTCAAGCTACATCGCGAACGGGATCTTGGTGATGGCAACGTCCGTCTCATCATGGGCAACCTCATCGTACCCAAGGCTGACCCGGACATCATGGCCTTCGTCTGCCTCGAGATGCCTTTCTGGGCAGGTTGCGAGCGCTCTCGTGGCTGCAGGAGGACACCAAGCTCATCTGTCGCATGGTGCCCGTTCTTTCGCCCGCAACCGAGCAGGACAACGCGGCGCTGTTGCTGGTGCTTGCCCGCTCTGGCCTCATGGGGGAGCTCAAGGCCATCGCGAGCTGGCCCGACACGTTCACAGCCGCGAACCTGCCCGCAGCCGTGGAGGCAGCGTCTGTGGCAGGGCATGCCGAAGTCGCAACTTGGCTCCTTGCGCGACTCGAGGCTGTGCGAGAAGCCGACGGCACTGTACCCGCCGCAGCCTCGGTTCGTCTTAGCGATGCCACGGCCGCCATTCCTACGCACAGGCAGCCTGGCAAGCCGGCCACGGGAGGCACCGAGCAAGAGGCTCTACCCCCTGCGGGGACAAAGGGCAAAGACGCCCCCAGACCAGCCTCAGCTGTCCACACAGACGGCGGTCGCGAGGCTGCGGGAACCGTCGCCCTCGACAGGGCTGGGGTCAATCCTGCGGCCGCAGTCGAGCGCAGCGCAGATGACGCAGCCCAGCTCGCGATCCAGATCGTTGAGCTCGCGCGCAGCGAGATCATCTCACAGAACCCCTTTCTTGCGGGTCCGTTCTCCCTTCTCACCCTTGCCCCCACACGTGGCGCCACAAGCGCTCTGGCGGTGGACGGCCAGACGCTCTCCTTCAATGTCGACCAGCTCATACAGGACTTTGTCACAAGACGCGCTGCCCCCGCCCACGACATGGCACACGCGCTCGTGCACTGCCTCTTGCTCCACCCCTTCGTGAGCGCCACGGTAGGACGCGAGGCATGGAGCCTCGCCGCAGACGTCGCGGCCGAGAAGGTCGTGTGCGAACTCTTGGGACCACGTGAGGGCGAGCGAGGCAGGCAGCAACGAGCCGTGTTCGATCGCCTGTGCGGCGAGCTGCACGGCGAGATCACGGCCGAGCGGCTCTATCGCGCCCTCGCTGGAGGCGCGTATGCCCCCATGAGGGATGAGTGGGCCGAGCTGTTCGGCGCCGATGACCACGCTGGCTGGTACCCCTCCGACGACGAGGCCCATCCGGACGACGTCGGGCACGATCAGCAGGGTACGAGTGATGACGCGGGCACAACGGCGCAAGCCTCGCGCACGCAGAGCCATGCCGGATGGGGCAACGATCGCCCCAAGACCTGCGAAAGTGGGCCCTCTGACCACCAGGGCTCCCCTGCCAAGGACGATCGGGCCGTCAGCGACAGGGCGAGTGGAGGCGCCACCGACGCTGGCGCAGACACCCCCGCATCGCCAGCGCAGTCCAGCCCTTCTGAGGTTATTGCCCAGAAGGAATCCGACTCCAAGAGGCGCTGGCTGAGGGCAGCGAAGTCCATGCGCACAGACCTCGAGACGCTCTCAAGACGGTATGGCACCAAGGCGCAGAGCTTCGTCAAAATGCTCGACGTCAGTGCCCACGAGCAGATCGACTACCGAGAGTTTCTCAGGCAATTTGCCGTCTCGGGCGAACAGCTTCGGCTCTCTGACAGCGAATTCGACTACATCTTCTATACCTACGGTCTTGAGCTCTACAAGGATACCCCGCTCATAGAGCCTCTGGAATATCGCGACGAGAGGCGCATCCGAGACTTCGCGATCGTCATCGACACCTCAAGCTCCATCACACCCAAGGTCGTCCAACAGTTCGTGAACACGACCTTTGACGTGCTTACGAACGAGTCGAGCTTCTTTGAGAGGACCAATATCCACATCATCCAGGCCGATGCCCAGGTGCAGAGCGACACCACGATCCACTCACTCGCAGAGTTGGACCACTGGAGGCGTAACATCAAACTTCGGGGCTTTGGAGGCACGGACTTTAGGCCCGCCTTTCGCCACGTACGCAAGCTCATGGAGGACGGTGAGTTCGATGACCTGCGTGGGCTCATCTACTTTACCGACGGCTGGGGCATCTACCCCGAGCGCATCCCACCGTACAAGACCACCTTCGTCTTCTACGACGAGGACCACCGACCGGAGCTCGTCCCCGCCTGGGCTATGCAGATCACCCTGCACCCAGGAGAGTTCGAGAGCATGTCGGTATACTGAAATAACCTGGAAGGAGCACGTCCCATGAACATAGCTGAGGCGACGGTTCAGATAGAAGGCGCCATCAAGGCATACTTGGCGCAAGACGAGGCCGGACTCGACCTCATCCCTCCCCAGATGCAGAGACCGATCCTCATGATGGGCCCACCCGGCATTGGCAAGACGGCCATCGTGGGCCAGATTGCGGAGCGCATGGGCATAAACTTCGTCTCGTACTCGATCACGCACCACACCCGCCAGAGCGCACTTGGCCTTCCCTTTATCGCTGAGGCCAGCTTCGGCGGCAAGACCTATCGCGTAAGCCGCTACACCATGAGTGAGATCATCGCCACCGTCCATGATGCCATCGAGGATTCACAGGTCCACGAGGGTATTCTCTTCCTAGACGAAGTCAACTGCGCCTCAGAGACGCTTATGCCGTCCATGCTGCAGTTCCTTCAGTACAAGAGCTTCGGGCCGCATCGCCTCCCTACAGGCTGGGTCATCGTCTGCGCGGGCAACCCGCCCGAGTACAACCGAGCCGCCCGCGAGTTTGACCCTGCCATGACAGACCGACTGAAGCGCATTGACATCGAACCGGACCTCGACGCGTGGATGGACTATGCCACGACCCAAGCGGTGCATCCCGCCATCACAAGCTACCTTGCCAACAAGCCCAAGAACTTCTACAAGGTGCGGACCGGCGTACATGGGGCACACTTGGTCACAGCCCGCGGCTGGGAGGACCTCTCACGCATGATGCGGGCATGCCGGCACGAAGGGATTGCCGTCAACCAGAACCTGGTCTCTCAGTACCTCCAAGACAGGGAGGTCGCCGAGGACTTCTCGCTCTACCTCGAGCTCTTCTCCAAGTATGAGGACGACTACAAGATACAAGACATCCTTGCGGGTACAGCGAAGGGTGAGATATCCAGACGCGCAAAGGAGGCGTCCTTCGACGAGCGAATAGCCCTCGTGAGCCTCCTCCTGAACGCCCTTCTCGATGAGGTCCACGAGCTCGACGGGGCGACACGCGCACTTCGTGGCGCCCGGAAGACCGTAGACGACATTGCGGAACAGGCCAGCCATGAGTGGGCACACAGACTAGACGAGCGCGCCCAAAAGAGGCGCGAGCACAGCGAGGAGGCACGTGCCAAGGGGACAGCTAGCGAAGCGAGGCTGCGTGAGCTTGTGGGAGAGGTAAGGCTTCTTGACGCTTTGCGCCGAACCCTGCTCCAATCGACGGAGCTCGGTGCAAAGGGTTCCAAGGACGCTCGGGCCGTCTGCTCAGAGGTCCTCGACGCGCAGGAGTCTAACCTCGCCACTCACGCAAGCAGGATATCGAGCGAGGTCGAGCGTGTCCTCGACTTCCTAGATTGCTGCTTTGGCGACGGTCAAGAGATGCTCGTCTTCACGACGCACCTCGCCGTCGACCCCGCGTTCATGCGCCTCGCGAGCACGCATGGTGCAGCGTCCTTCACGAGACACAGCCGCGCACTCATGCTTCACGAACGCGGACTCGACCTGCTCGATACGGCCGACAGGCTTGTCGGGCGGGACGCGGGGGCCACAGGCATGGCAAACCGCAGGGAGCCCTCCCGTCCTCCCTCGGAATGAGTGGCTACCACACGGATCCCACACATTCACCTTAAGAGGATGGGAGGGAAAAGCTGAGCGGGCCTCCTATCCCCTACTTCCCAAGGCTTTTGGCCAAGGCATCGGCAAGCTCCTCTATCTGTCCCAGGTTCTCCTCACGCACGGCAGAGCGGATCTTGACCATCGGCTCGAGGATCGTCATGTTGGGCATAAGACCGAGGCGCTTCTGGAGGATGGAGCCCGCCTGCGGGGACCAGCTACCGTTCTCCATGATGGCGGCCGTCCTGTTACGCAGGTTGTGCCGGGACAGTTCCTGCACAAGGTAGTCCATGCTGTCAAAGACCTCCAGGTTATAGGTCGAGGCGGCAAAGACCAGCGTCGAGTACTGGAACGCGCGAGACACCAGTTCGGACGTGTCGGTCTTGGAGCTGTCGTACACACGCACGTCGCGCACGCCCCTCTCGGCAAGCTTCGCCGCGAGGATCTCTGCCGCATTGGCGGTATTGCCATAGACCGAGCCGTAGTATACGCAAACGGAGTCAAGCTCTGGCGTATAGCTCGCCCACTTCTGGTAGCGATCGACGATCTCGTCGAAGTCCTTGCGCCAGAGGTGCCCATGCAAAGGGCAGATCATCTGTATATCGAGGGACCCCATCTTCTTGAGGACGGCAAGGGTCTGCGGACCGTACTTGCCCACGATGTTCGCGTAGTAGCGACGCGCCTCAGCGGCATAGTCACAGCGCCACTCGACCTCATCCGCAAAGAGATTGCCGCCGAGCGCACCAAAGGCACCAAAGGCGTCGGCGGAGAAGAGGGTGCCTGTCAGCTTGTCGAAGGTCATGATGACCTCCGGCCAGTGCACCATCGGGGCGGCCACGAAGCTCAGGCTGTGCTGACCAAGCTCGAGCACGTCTCCCTCCTTGACCTGCAGCTTATGGGGCTCGATGTCAAAGCCATAGAACTGGCCCATGATCTTGAAGCCCTGTGCGCTCGCGACGAGCTTGAGCTTGGGAAAGCGCTCGACAAGATCTGGGATGATGGCACAGTGGTCAGGCTCCATGTGGTCGATCACCATGTAGTCGAGGTCCCTGCCCGCAAGCACCTGCTCGAGGTTCTCCATGAACCTGTCGCGAACGGCAGAGTCGATACCGTCAACGAGGCAGGTCTTGTCATCCAGAATGACGTAGTTGTTGTAGGCCATACCCTCGGGCACAGGATAGCTGTTTTCAAAAAGCTCGATGCGGCGATCGGACGCGCCGACCCACCATGTGTCCTGACACAGCTGACGAACGTTATGCATATGCGACGCTCCTTTGATCGCGGACCGTGCGGTTACGTCTCTCTCCCCGCAGGCCTATGTCCCCACAAGACAGGGTAAACCAAGCTTAGAGAGCCATGAAAGAACCCCCAGGGCAGCCTGAGCCGACTCTGCAATTGGTCGGCCGATTCGACCCGTGTCTTCCTGAGATCATTCTATCCCATGTGGCAGGGCAATGGGATAATCGCGAAGAGCCTCGACAACTGGTCGGCCGATCCCCTTCGCGTCGTTACCTTTCACGGGTAGGCCAGTGGCGCCTTCTCAGGCTGACGCGCCGGACCCGCCCGCAGACCGCACGCCCCCTCCCGTCAGCCAGGGCGCCACGACGAGGCGTTCTGGCTGACGCCGGCTTTGCGAGGCTCGGTTGTGCCACTCGCTGTCACCGAGTGCGCGATGGTCGTGCCACTCGATGGCGTCGAGTGGCACGACATTTCCTGACAACTGCGCATATACCGACTT
>ERZ772957.1688-NODE-1688-length-13765-cov-12.138293_pt1 | contig 13765 bp, 12 predicted proteins | sample MGYA00580682_ERZ772957 | MGnify/ENA primary metagenome ERZ772957 (study PRJEB29015, sample SAMEA2737921) | human oral metagenome | biome: human oral; feature: human-associated habitat; material: dental | place: China | collected 2025 ...
GCGCGCGGAAGATGTTGACGACGTTGATGATGTCGGCGCGCGTCTCCTTCGTCGCGCGCACCTTGATGAGCACGAGCTCGCGCTTGATGGAGTCGACCTCGCTGAGATTGACGATCTTGATGACGTCGATGAGCTTCGCGAGCTGCGTCGTGACCTGTGCGAGCTCGCGCTCGGACTCGACGGAGACGACGATGTTGATGCGCGTCACGTCGGGCTCTTCCGTATAGCCCGCGGAGATGCTCTCAATGTTGAACGCGCGGCGGCTAATGAGCCCCGAGATATGCGTGAGCACGCCCGGCTTGTTGTCGAGGAGCGCCGCGAGGAAAAATTTCTGCATCATAATTGAGCCACCCTTTCCGTTACTCGCTCTCCAGGACCATCTCGTCGAGGCTCTTGCCGCCCGGCACCATAGGCAGGACGTCGACGTTGCCCGGCACGATGACGTCGAGGAGCATCGGCTCCTCACTTTCGAGCAGGGCGCGAAGCTCTTCTTTGAGCTTCGCGGGGTCGTCGAGGCGGCGCGCCTTGACGCCCATCGCCTCAGCGAGCTTCACGAAGTCCGTGCCGCTGGGCAGGAGCGTCTGCGAGTAATGCTTGTTGTAGAACATGCGCTGCCACTGCGTGACCATGCCGAGCACGCGGTTGTGCACGACGATGATCTTCACGGCAACGCCGTTCGCCGCCGCCGTCGCCATCTCCTGACAGTTCATCATGATGCTGCCGTCGCCCGTGAAGAGGATGACCTCCTGCTCCGGGCGCGCGACCTTCGCGCCGATGGCGGCGGGCAGGCCGTAGCCCATCGTGCCGAGGCCGCCCGACGTCAGGAAGCGGCGCGGCTCCTTCGCGTCGTAAAACTGCGCCGCCCACATCTGATGCTGTCCGACGTCGGTCACGATGATCGCATCGTCGGCGGCAAGCTCACTGACCGTCTCGATGAGCTGCTGCGGCATGATCGCGCCCTCTTTCTTCTTATAGGAAAGGGGCTTCTCGTTGTTCATCTCAACCGTATAGAGACTCCACCTCGCAAAGCGCGCGCGCAGGTCGACGCCGAGCGCTGCGAGCTTCTCTTTGAGGAGCGGCAGCGACCAGCGCAAATCGCCGAGCACGCGGCAGTCGGTGACGACGTTCTTGTTGACTTCGACGGGATCGACCTCGAAATGCACGACCTTCGCGCGCGGCGCAAAGCCCGCGACGAGGCTCGTCACGCGGTCGTCGAAGCGCATGCCGACGGCGAGGAGCAGATCGCACTCCTGGATCGCCATGTTCGCCGCATAGGTGCCATGCATGCCCGCCATGCCGAGGAAGTTTTCGCGTGCGTTCGGCACGCAGCCGATGCCCATGAGCGTCGTCACCGACGGCATGCCCGTGACGTCAAGGATCGCGCGCACATCGTCCGCGACGCCCGCGAGCGTCACGCCGCCGCCGAGAATGAGGAGCGGGCGCTTGGCGGCAGCGATCGCCGCCGCCGCCGCCTCGACCTCCGCCTCCTCGCCCGTGAAGTCTGCGGCATAGCCCTTCAGATGCACCTCTTCGGGGTAGGTATAGTCAAGCTCCTGTGTGAAGACGTCCTTGGCGATGTCGACCGTGACGGGGCCGGGACGTCCCGTGCGCGCGATGAAGAAGGCTTCTCTCAGGACATGAGGCAGATCCTTCGCCGCCTTCACGAGATAGTTGTGCTTCGTGATCGGCGTCGTGATGCCGCAGATATCCGCCTCCTGGAAGGAATCCTTGCCGATGTAGGGATTGCCGACCTGCCCCGTGATACAGACGAGCGGGATCGAGTCCATGTACGCCGTGGCGATGCCCGTCACGAGATTCGTGCCGCCGGGGCCGGACGTCGCGATCGCGACGCCGACCTCGCCCGTAGCGCGCGCATAGCCGTCCGCCGCATGCGCCGCGCCCTGCTCGTGGCGCACGAGGATATGGGGAAACTTCTCCGTGTAAATCGCGTCGTAGAGGTCGAGCACCGCGCCGCCCGGATAACCGAAAACGACCTTGACGCTCTCCCTGCGCAGGCTCTCCAAAACCGCCTGCGCCCCATTCATCTTCAAAGCAAACACCTCACGTTTTTCTATGCTTCTTTATGCTTCTCTATGCTTTTCCATGCTTCTCCTGCGCCGAAAACCTGCGTCCTCGGCGACGAAGCGGCCTATATGCGAAAGCTGCGCGCCGAGGCAGCTGCGGCAGTGCTCGGGCGTGTCTCTGACGCACGCCTTGCCCGGATAGAGCGCGTACTTGCGGCGAAAATCGCCTTCTGTCACGTTCGGCATGACGACGTTCGCGCCCGAGCGCAGGATCAGCGAGCGCGCACCGCGCTCTATCGTCTCCATCGCCGTCGTCGCCGGGATGTTCGCCTCGGGCAGGAGGAGCCGCAGCAGCGACACCATGCGCCTTGTCAGATGGATGTCGCCCGCCGCCGCCTCGCCGAGCGGCGTATCGCCGTTCGGGATGAAGGGGCCGATGCCCACCATGTCCGCATCGATCTCCCGAAAAAAGAGGATGTCGCGCGCCAAAGAGGCGATCGACTGCCCCGGCAGCCCCACGAGCGAGCCCGTGCCGACCTCGTAGCCGAGAGCGCGCAAAGAGGCGAGACATGCGCGCCGCGCCTCCCAGCTCATGCCCGGATCGAGCCGCTCGTAAAGCTCCTTGTCCGTCGTTTCGATGCGAAGCAAAAAGCGGCTTGCCCCCGCTTCCTTGAGCGCGCGATACTCCTCCTCGCTGCGCTCGCCGATGGAAAGCGTGATGACAAGCCCCAAAGCCCGTATTTCGCGCAGGACGGGCGCGAGCGCCTTCACGCTCCAAAAGCTGTCCTCGCCCCCCTGCAGCACGACCGTCCTGTAGCCGTAGCCGCGCGCATTTCGCGCCAGACGCACGATCTCCTCGGGCGTCAGGCGGTAGCGCTCCGCCCTTTCATTCTCGCGCCGCAAACCGCAGTAGAAGCAGCTGCGCCGACAGATATTGGAAAACTCGATGAGTCCCCGCAGATGCACGCCGTCGCCCACATACCTTTTTCGCACGCGGTCGGCGGCGGCGGCGAGAGGCTCCTCCGCTGCGGCAGACGCCAAAAGCTCGGCGAGCTCCTCCTCGCGCAGGCTATGGTCATTTTCCGCTCTTTCGATCAGCCTTTCGTGCATCGTCTTTTTGTGCCTTCTCCTCTGCGCCTTCAGCAGCCTCTGCCGGATTCTCGCGCTCATGCGCTTCGAGGATCTTCAGATCCTCCGCCGTCAAAGTCTTCTTCGTCTGACTGGCGATTTCCATGCGGTGATTCTTCTCATAAAACAGGATCGCCTCCAGGAACTTGCGCTCCAGGCTCTTTTCCGGCAGATTCTTGATCACCGTCACATTCCGCGGTGTCGTCGACGTGAGCGTCGACCAGGTGCTGTCGAGATCGTCGGTGCGCTCGAGAGTCGACGTTCCCGCCGCAAGGTCGATGCGCAGGTACTCCGCCTCACCCACGAGATCGTCGTAGCCTTCGAGCGACTCGCCGCGCCAGCGTCTCTTGGCGACGACGTCGGCGATCGCCACATCGTCGTATGTCTGCAGTGTCGGCACGATGAGCACGCTCGGATCGATCGCGCCGTCCGCCGTCATGCCGTAGTGCATGACGCGCTTGTTGAAAAAGTAGTTGGCGCGCGCCGAGGACTGCACCCATTCATAAATATTCGGCGATACATGCGGCGCAGCCTCGACCGCCGCCACCGTAAGAAAAACGAAGGGGAGGAATGCTGCCAGCCATCGCTTCATCTTCATCGTATCTTCCTTTCGCTCCTTTTTCATAGACCTCTCAATCATCCGCCGCGCGGTAGAGCCCGTCGAGCTCATACGGCGTTTCCTGATACACATAGTAGTTGAGCCAGTTCGCGAACAGAAGATTCGCCACCGAGCGCCAGCGCACGACGGGCGTCCGCGTCGGATCATCTGCGGGATAGTAGTTCTGCGGGATCTCGATGGGAAGCCCCGCCGCCACATCGCGGTCGTACTCCTGCTTCAAAGAAAGCGGATCGTACTCCGCATGCCCCGTGATGAAGAACTGCCTCTTCTCGATATTGGCAATCGCATAGACGCCGGCGCGGCTTGCCGACTCCGCGAGGATCGTCAGCTCCGGCACGCGCTCGATGTCCCCTTTGCGCATCTCCGTATGGCGCGAATGCGGCACATAGAACTCATCGTCAAAGCCGCGGAAGAGGCGCTCGTGCTCGACGCACAGATGATGCTTGTAGACGCCGAAGATCTTCGTGCCCGTATCCTGCTTGTCGATGCCGTAGTGGTAGTAAAGCCCTGCCTGCGCACCCCAGCAGATATGAAACGACGAGTAGCAATGCTTCTTGCTCCACTCCATGATCTCGGCGACTTCGTCCCAGTAGGCGACCTCCTTGAAGGGCATCTGCTCGACGGGCGCACCCGTGATGATGAAGCCGTCGTACTTCCTGTGGCGCACCTCGGCGAATGTGCCGTAAAACTCCGCGAGATAATCCTGCGATGTATGCTGCGGCACATACGACTCCGTATAGATGAAATCGACCTCGACCTGCAGCGGCGTATTGCCGAGAAGGCGCAGAAGCTGCGTTTCCGTCACCGACTTGTTCGGCATGAGGTTCAGGATCAGAAGCCGCAAGGGGCGGATGTCCTGACTGTAGGCGCGCTCCGCGTCCATGACGAAGATATTCTCGCCCTCCAACACCTGCGCCGCCGGCAAATTATTCGGTATTTTGATCGGCACGAAACCGCCTCACTTTCTCTCAGCGGAAAACCGCCGCAACCGTGATTCAGTTTAGCATAGAACGTGTAAAAGTGTCAAATGAGAAGGGCGGAGGAAATGCAAAAAGCCGCCTCTCGGCGGCTTAAGGAAGCACGGATAAATAATGAGTTTCTGCATATTCTTGGAACAACTGCGTGACATTCTCCCAATCATCCGAAGACAGTCTGCCGATGCAACGATCCATATCCACGAACGGGATCGGGCGACTTTTCGCTATGTTGGCAGTTGGCAAATGGTCAATGGGAATCTCTGCCCAGTCAAACAATGCAATTTCATACTCGCCCTGATCCATAGCATCGAAGGCTGCGTCCCAGCAATCTTCCTTCATCCACGGATCGTTGCGGGAAACGAGACAACAACCGGCATCGTCCTGCTTGTAGGAAGCTGACACCGCCGCATAAATTTTCTCGTGGTTCTTTTCCATAAAATCAGCAAAATCCCGCATTTTTGCACCTGCTTTCTGCAAGGAAAATCTCTTTTTTCTCATTATATTTGATGCAACGATGGAAATCAACCACTTGCGCGGGAAAGCAGGCAGTTCACACGTCTTATTCTATGTGTTACACTATTCGGCGAAAGGAGCCGTACATGATAAATGAAAGAGTCTCTGAGAAAATATCTCGGCTTACAGGCGCCGAGCAGTCCGCACTTCCGCAGCAGATGAAAATAGCCGCCCTTCCGCGATGATCGGAAGGGCGGCGCACTTTTGGTCGATTTCATTTCATAAGAATCAATTTATTTTAATATAAAGCATTTGTATGTTACAATTCCGTAAAAATGATATATAATAGATGCGCGAAACATTCGTAACATTCTCCCGGTGAAAGGCGGTATGAATCATGGCAGACAAGGCAAAGACGCCCCGCGTCGTCATCCTCGGCGGCGGCATCGCGGGCATACGCGCGGCGAGGAAGCTCGCGAATGAGGCTGTCGACGTCCTCATCATCGACCACAACAACTATCAGGTCTTTCAGCCGCTGCTCTACCAGGTGGCGACCTCCATGCTCTCGGCGGACGAGGTCATCTATCCGATTCGCAGCTTCTTCCGCGGCGCCGCAAACGTCAACTTCCTGCTCGCCGAAATCGAAGGCATCGACGTCAGGCAAGAGGTCGTGCGCACCGATCGCGGCGAGATTCCCTACGACCACCTCATCATCGCGCTCGGCTCCACGCCGAACTTCTTCGGTTCCAAGAGCATCGAGGAGAACTCCCTGCCTTTGAAGACCCTCGTCGACTCCATCGAGATCCGCAGCCACGTCCTCAAGGTCTTCGAAGAGGCATCGCGCGAGACCGATCCCCTAAAGCGCAAGGCGCTCCTGACCTTCGTCTTCGTCGGCGCAGGCCCCATCGGCGTCGAAGGCTCGGGCGGTCTCTCCGAGCTCATCTACGACGTCTTTCAGAAGGAATACCATACGATCGACTTCAGCGAAGTCGAAATCCATCTGATCGGCGCCGACCCCGGCGTCCTGATGATGATGCCCGAAAAGCTGCGCGAAGAGACTGTACGCGTGCTCGAAAAGAAAAAAGTCGCCGTCCAATGCTCCATGATGGTCACAGACTACGACGGCGAAACCCTCTCCTACAAGCCCTTCAGCGCCCCCAAGGACGCTCCCCTGCAGGAGATCAAAACGCGCACCGTCATCTGGGCTGCGGGCGTCCGTCCCGTCGACTGCCTCGAAGGACTCGATGCAAAAAAGGATCGCGGTCACCGCCTCGTCGTCGATGACACAATGCATGCGGCGGGCTTCGAGAACGTCTACGCCGCCGGCGACTGTTCGAGCTTCACGCCGCCGGGCGAAGAACGCCCGCTGCCGACGCTCGCGCCCGTCGCCCTGGCCGAAGGCGACGTCGCCGCCGCCAACATCCTGCACAAGCTCAAGGGCGAGCCGCCTGAGCATCTCGACTACAAGAGCAAGGGCGTCATGGCGATCATCGGCAACAGCGAAGCCGTCATGTCCGCCGGCCCCCTCGTCGGCAGAGGCTTCCTCGCCTGGTCGGCATGGCTCTGGATCCACCTCCTGACAAAAGCCGGCTTCCACGCCAACGTCTCCGTCACCTTCAAATGGTTCTTCAACTACCTCTTCGGCACGCGTTTGGGACGCATGATCACGAGGTAAAGAAAAAGCAAAAGAGAGCGGCAGGGCACTACAGCCTTGCCGCTCTCTTTCAAAGCAAAGCGATCGGCACGATGAGGTTTTCCTTATCGAAAGCGCCCAGTTTTTCAGACAGACAGAGAATCGCGCCCGTGCCTCTTTGCAGGGGGGATTTTTCGATTACAGAGAAATTTCGGATCATCTTTTTCTCCGGTGTTGCCGTTTTCTTGATCTCGATCGGCTGCAGGAAGCCGTCTCCTTCCAGGAGCAAATCGATTTCCTTCGCGTCCTTATCGCGATAGTAGTAAAGATACAGTTCTCGCCCGACATTCTGGTAGCTTTTTTGAATCTCGCTCACGACATAGTTTTCCAACAAGGCGCCGTTCATGGCGCCGTTCATGACAGTTTCAGCGCTGCTCCACTTCGTCAGATAGCAGACAAGTCCCGTGTCGCAGAAATAGAGTTTCGGCGTTTTGACGATGCGCTTCAGCACATTGTTCGCGTATGGCTGCAGGTAAAAAACAATGCCCAGGGTTTCCAAGATTCGCAGCCAGCTTTTCGCCGTCGTCTGGTCTATATCCGAGGCATCCGCCAGCCCTTTATAACTGACCATCTGCGAGGCTCTGGCAGCAGCCGCCGTGATGAACTTCAAAAACTTCAAGGAGTCGATGCTGCCCGACAAGTTCTTCACATCACGCTCTAAATATGTGCTGATATAGCTGGAATAAAAAATATCCCGCTCCTGATATTTCTTACTGACCAACGCCGGCATACCGCCCAGAAACAAGCGGTGAAAGATCTCAGGCGCCGAGGCAGGCGGGCTCACACGCTGCCGCTCGCTGAGCTCCGCAAAGCGCAAAGTAAATGCGCCAAACGAACGGCCGCATATCTCCTGCTGCGAAAGCGGCGGCAGATGCAGAAGCGCCACGCGCCCCGCCAGGGATTCCTGCACGCCGTCCATCAGCTTGAAGACCTGCGAGCCGGTCAGCCAAAAATCGCCGGCGCGCTGCGCCTCGTCCACGTGAATTTTTATATATGTAAAAAGTTCCGGTGCATATTGTATTTCATCAATCAACACGGGCGGCTGATGCAGCTGGAAAAACATAGCAGGATCGGCCTTTGCCAGGGCGCGCTCATTGAGATCGTCGAGCGAAACATACCGCCTGCCACGGCCTTCCTCCATCATGAGCTTCTGCAGCATGGTCGTCTTGCCCACCTGTCGGGGGCCGGTCAGCAAGATTGCAGGGTATTGCTCATTCAGCGCCAGGAAACGCTCCTCCATATTGCGCTTGATGTATGCCATCGCGACGCCTCCTTTCGGCTAATGTATGTCACAATCCCATTTTAGCCGAAAAGTATGAACTTGACAAGAATCACGCATACAGATCCTCCAGCCTGTACAGCACGGCATCAGCGCGCGGCGTGCCTTCGCCTTCAAAGCCTGCGCGCGAGAAAAAGCCGTAGCGGTAGCAGGCGAGCCCCGTTGCCTGCACCTGCCGGATCGCCTCCTCCATCATCGCCTGCGTCAGCGGCGCCTTGCGGAATTTTGCCTCCTTTGCACAAAACTTCCCCAAATACAGCGAAAGCCTCCGTACTGCAGCGAATGCAGCGCGGAGGCTTTCTTTGACGAGCGATCAGCCGAACATTGCGTTGAAGATCAAAAGCACGATGATGCCCGTCGCCCAGGCGATCGTGCTGGCGACGGAGTAGAGGCGCAGCTGCTCCTTGCCTTCGGTGATGCCGATGGAGCGGTTGACGACCCAGAAGAAGCTGTCGTTGAAGTAGGAGTAGAAGAGCGAGCCGACGCAGGCGGCGAGGGCTGCGAAGACCGGGTTTACCGAGAGGTTCGCGATGATCGGCGCCGTGATCGACGCCGCCGTGATCATTGCCACGGTGCCGCTGCCCTGGATGAAGCGGATGAAGGTCGCGATGAAGAACGGCAGCAAGATGGCGGGAACGCTCGTCTGCAGCATGGCTTCGGCGATGACCGTGCCGACGCCGCTGTCGCGGATCAGCATGCCGAAGGCGCCGCCGCCACCCGTGATGAGGATGATGATGCCCGCCGACTTGATGCCCGTCTCCATTTCTTCCAGGACGCGCTTCCTGTCGAGGCTGCCCGTCAGGCCGTAGATCGTGAGCAGAAGACCGATGCCGACGGCGATGACCGGCGTGCCGAAGAACTGGATGATGTCGGCGATCTGCCCCTTCATTCCCATGGCGGCGGCCACCGTACCGATGAGGATCAGGAGGATCGGCGCGAAGATCGGCGCGAACGAGATGAACGCCGACGGCAAGTGTGCATCGTCGTAGATGCTGCCGTTGCCGCTCGGTGCGACATACGATTTATCGCGCGTCCAGCCGCCTTCCGCCGTCGGGATCTGCCAGATCTTCTCTCCCGCCCACTTCGCAAAGAGCAAAGGGCCGATGACCATCGGCACGGAAAGCGCGAGACCCCAGAGGATCAAAGAGCCGACGCTGACTTCGAAGATGCCCGCGACGCCCACGGGACCGGGCGTAGGCGGCACCATCGTATGCGTGATGACGAGGCCGGTGGCAAGCGCGACGCCGATGGAGACGATGGACTTGCGCGTTTCCGTAGAAATCGCCTTTGCCAGAGGCGTCAGGATGACGAAGCCCGAATCACAGAAAATCGGAATGGAAACGAGGAAGCCCGTCAGAGCCATGGCGATCTCCTCGCGCCCCTTGCCGAAGAGCTTGAGGAAGCAAAGTGCCATGCGCTTTGCGGCGCCGGAAACTTCGAAGAGCTGCCCCATCATGACGCCGAAGCCGATGATGATGCCGATGCTCCCGAGCGTGCCGCCGAAGCCCTTCGTGATGCTCGCGACGATCTGCTTGAATTCGATGCCGCCGATCACACCGACAAGTACGGTTGCCAAGATCAACGCCAGAAACGTGTGAATCTTGGTCTTCATAATCATGAAAATCAGGCAGGCAATACCAATGCCAAGACCTATGAGAATTTGCGTTTCTGCAGCCATGAGGATTCATCTCCTTGTTCATGAAATTATTTTACGGAATCGCCCCGTCAGCCTTCCTTGAAATTCGGGGCGTACTTTGCCGCGAGGCGGATCGCTTCCACCATGCTCACGGCGCTCACGATGCCCTTGCCGGCGATGTCGAAGGCCGTGCCGTGGTCGACCGACGTGCGCAGGAACGGCATGTCGAGCGTGACGGCGATCGTGCGCTCGAAGTCGTACGTCTTCGTCGCGATGTGCCCCTGGTCGTGATAGAGCGAAAGCACCGCCTGATAGCGCCCCTGCAGCGCCTGATGAAAGACGGAGTCGGGGCCGATCGGGCCTACAACGTCGTAGCCTTCCTTCTGCGCTTCCTCGACGGCTGGCGCGATCTCCCTGACTTCTTCCCAGCCGAAGAGCCCGTGCTCGCCCGAGTGCGGATTGAGCCCGGCGACCGCCATCTTGCCCTCGACACCGAGCTGCTTCAGAGCCTTTGTGCAGCGGCGGATGTATTCGAGCACGCGCTCCTTCGTGATCGCATCGCAGGCATCGCGCAGCGACATGTGGCGCGTGAGGAAGAAGACGCGCATCTCGTCGACTTCGAACATCGTCAGCGGATCGCGGGAGTTCGACAGGCCGCCGAGGATCTCCGTATGGCCGATGTAGTCGATCTTCGCCGCGCGCAGCGACTCCTTGTTGATCGGCGTCGTGGCGATCGCATCGATCTCGTGCGCCATCGCGAGCTCCACGCACTTCTTGATGTAGTCGAACGCCGCCTGCCCGCACATCGCCTGCACTTCGCCCATCTTCAGGCTTCCCATGTCGACGTTCTTGAGGTCGATGAGGTTGATGACGCCCTCTTCATCGACGGCATCGCCGGGCTTTTCCAGCGTCCGCAGGCTCGCCGTTGCGCTGCAGACGGCGATCGCCTGCTCCATCACGCCCTTGTCGCCGACGACGATGACCTTCGCGACGTCCGTCACCTTCTTGTCGAGCAGGGACTTGACCGTGATCTCCGCACCGACACCGGCGGGATCGCCCATGGGCACGCCGATGAGCGGCTTTTCCGTCACATTCTTTTCCATACGCACAACTCTCCTTTTGTATTGTTGAATCTCACTGAGCAATATCCTTGGCAATCTTATCGAGGCAAAACCCGATCGCCTCATCACCGCCGATCATGCCCCCCTTCGTCACAATGCGCAGCTTCGGCAGGCGGCCGCCGAGGATACGCCCGTAGACGGCGAGCGGCAGCACCTCGTCACGCACCTCAATGCCGTCGGCAGCGAGATGCTCCAAGAGCGCGATCGTGATGTCGCCGCCCGAGCAGTAGACGCCTTCGAGCTTGCGGCTCCTTTCCAAAATCTCCGCTGCAGCGCCCGCCAGCGTGTCGGACAAAAGCTTTGAGACTTCCTCGGGCGTGATGCCTAGCTCTTCAGCGACCGCCTTGAGGTCGAGCATACCCTCGTCCGAAAGCGGCGTCGTCGTCAGGAGGAAGACGTCCTCGTCGTCGACGGCAGAGCAGATCTTCGAAACGACGCGCCGTATCTCCGCCTCGCGCCTCTCCTTTTCGAAGAACTCCGCCACACGCATATCGACGAAGAATACGCGCCTCTTCTGCAGCAGGAAAGCGATCTGACGCTTCGTCGTCGCTGTCACACTGCCAATGACGAGAAGGATCTTCTGCTCGCGCTTTTCCGCCACCTGCTGCGCATGCACGAGCTGCATCGTCAAAGGCCCGGGATCGACCGTCAGTACGCGGCAGCCGCTTTTGAGCACCGCCTCGGCGACCGTCTGCACATCCTCGTTGCGCACGGCGTCAAAGACGAGGACGCGCGCCATCTTCGCCACCTCGCTGACGGTGGCGGCAAGGGCGTCGACGCCCTGCGCCAGCTCTTTCAGAGAGAAGTGGCACACGGCATGGCGCGTCTGGCGCGCGACGATCTCCACGACATCGTCGGCAGCGACGGGCATCTTCGGATCGCGCCCCGCATCGGACTCGCTCAGGAGCACGCCGTTCACGAGCATCGTGCGGTTCACGACAATGCGCCCCGAAGCGGGATAGGCGGGCACGACGATCGCCGTGAAATCATCGCCGAGGGCGGCGAGCGCCCCGTCGATCTCCGCGCCGATATTGCCGCGCAGCGTCGAATCAATGCGCTTGTTGAAGAACTCCCTGCCCTCCTTCAGCTGCAAAAATGCCGCCTCGACCCTTCGGAATGCTTCTTCGGCTGTCAGGCCGCGGCTCGCCGTCGAGTACGCGAGCACCTCCGTATCCTGCGCCGCAGCGCCTTCCAGATGAAAAAGGCTGCTGACGCTGAGCCCGAGCTTCTTCAAAAGTACCCCCGAAGCATTCGCGCCCGTCAGATCGTCGGCTATGATAACGCCCTTCATCGTCACCTCTCCTTTCTTTCAGACAAGAATGAGCCCGCCGCGCGGCATCGCCCGCTCAAGCTCCGCCTTCGTAAAGGTGTAATCCGTGATGACATGATCGAGCTCGCTCAAATGCGCTGCCTTGTAGAGCTTTTTCTTGCGGAACTTCGAGCGGTCGGCGACGAGGATCGCCGTCTCGCTCATCTCCAGAAGCCTGCGCTTAAAGACGCACTTGCTCTCCGTCGGCACGACGAGGAAGAAGTCCTCCGACACAGCGGACGTGCCGACAAAGGCGAGGTCAATGCCGTAGCGCGCGAGCTGCTCCGTCGCCATGGCGCCCGCGACGGCTCCCGTCTCGGGCAGGACGGCGCCGCCTAAAAGCACGGTGCGTATCTCCTTCTGCGGATAGAGATGGACGCCGATATGAAGATCGTTCGTCACGACCGTGATGTCGGCAAATGTCGACTTCTTCAGGCGGTCGGCGATCTCGAACGTCGTCGTGCCCGCATCGAGGAAGATCGTCATGCCCGCATGGACGCGGCTGATGGCGGCTTCTGCAATGCGCTGCTTGACCTCGATATCGCGCACCTTCTTCTTGGCATAGGCGGTTTCCTCCACGATGTAGCCCGGCAGCGTGGCACCGCCATGCGTGCGCACGAGCAGCCCCTGCTCTTCGAGCTGTTTGAGATCACGCCCGATCGTCATCGCCGTGACGCCGAGCTCGCGAACCAAAGTGCCGCGCGTGACCGTTTCGTTTTGCTGCAGGTAATCGAGAATGAATTTTTTCCTGTCGATCGCAATCATAGGCAGCTCCTTGTTGTTATTATAATTTATCTTTTGTTATCTTTTGTTGTATTCATTATAAAACTGGTGCTATCTTCTGTCAATATAAACTACACGCACAAACGTCCACTTCGTGGACATTGTGCGTCGCCCTTACATGAAAGTTACCAATCAGTCTGCGCCCTTTGGGCTTGACTTCTTGGACTTTCATAGTAAATAAGTAAAATGCCTTCGCCATAAAAAAATGAGACTGCCGCATGAGTCGAAACGACTTCATGCGACAATCTCACCATTTTCCTGTCAAAGTGCCGCCTGTTCTTCTCTTTCGAGAGCGAGGAGCGCCTGCACGTAGAGCGCACATTCGAGGCGTTTTTTCTGGATCTCGCAGCCGACCTCGTAAGGCTTCCTTATGTCGCCGTGGAAGAGGTCGGCGTTGGCGTGACAGCCGCCGCTGCAGAAGAAGCGCGCCCAGCAGTCGGCGCACTTCTCCTTGTTGAGCACATGCGACTCGCGGAAGTACGGCGGCAGCTCCTCGTCCGTCACGCCCGCGTAGATGCTGCCGAGCTTATAGCGCTTCCTGCCGACGAACTGGTGGCACGGGTAGAGGTCGCCGTTCTCCGCGACGGCGAAGTATTCGTGCCCTGCGCCGCAGCCCGAAAGGCGCTTGGCGACACAAGGGCCGTTCGAGAGATCCATGTTGAAGTGAAAGAAGAAGAATCCCCTGCCGGCGCGATGCCGCTCCATGTAGGCGGCGGCGAGGCGGTCGTACTCCTCGCGGATGC
>ERZ772957.1691-NODE-1691-length-13745-cov-3.782250_pt1 | contig 13745 bp, 10 predicted proteins | sample MGYA00580682_ERZ772957 | MGnify/ENA primary metagenome ERZ772957 (study PRJEB29015, sample SAMEA2737921) | human oral metagenome | biome: human oral; feature: human-associated habitat; material: dental | place: China | collected 2025 ...
ACCACGCTCGCGCATTTACATAATATTCCTGTAGACCCAGAACAGATTATACATGCGCTGGCGATTGATCCGCGCGAAGGTATGAATGAGGGGGATATGCTCCGTGTCGCAAAATCGTTTAAGCTCAAGGCGCACGCCACCACCGTCAAAGTAAAGGTGCTCAACAAATTGCCGCTACCAGTTATTGTCGGGTTTAAGGAAGAAAAATTCGCCGTTCTTGCGCAAATCCAGGGCGATAAATACTTGGTATTGCTACCCGACAATTCGCCGCCAAAAGTTCTCGCCAGAGATGAGTTTATCGGCAAATGGAATGGCAAAATAAATCACGAAAAGGAGTTTCATATTTTATATTGATTAAGACTCACAATGAAAATTATAATAAGTCTCATCAATACACGCCGCGTGCTGCGGCGATGTTTTATTATTGCCGGCAGCTTCGTCTTGCGATATACTAGAAGCATGAGCAAGAATAAAGCAGGGGTTACGCTAGGCGCAAAAAGTCGTATCGTCATAGCAATTATTATCATCGGCAGTTTTGGAGGTATGCTCGCTATAGGGTGGTTATATGCTGGCGTTAAACAACCAAACGAACGAGTAGTCGTATCAAAAAATATCTGCAACGATAGTCTTGTTACAAAGTACAACGAATCGCTGTCTGATACTACTAAATTAAAAGGTCTCGTTTCAACTATTACGTCAAAAAACGGCAGCGATAGTGATGCTTCGTGTCTGTATATGCGTTACTATTATCTCGCACTTATCAATACCGGATCACAAACCGATGAGCTTAATAATACATACCATAAAATAGCCACACTTGCCGATAAAGGTATTTATCCAAGCCCAAAGCTACAAACGATGACAAGCTTGCAGCAAATGGAGGCTTTGCGTGGAGGCGTCACTCAAAACAACCAAGGTAAGCCACAGTGATACGTACATATTTTAACCAGATATTAGGTAAAAATGTTGCACGGACAATTTTATTGGTGGTAGGCGTAGTGTTCGTGCTGGCGGCATGCGCGCATCAACCAGTAAGTGCATGGCGAGGTAGCAACGGAAAGGGCTCGGGTCGAAATCACGCAGAAGAAACTAGTTGGGGTGGTAATCCATGCGGAGACAGCAGACTCATTCCGTACCCATGCGCTGTGTTCTGGCTCTCAAATCCAGGATCTAGCTATTTAAGTGAGGCGGGATCGACGCCAGATAATCCTATTTGGGTAGACTGGAATGCTACTAAGCTGCGTGCAAATATCCGCGGATCATGGAATACACAGTTTTCAAGCGACACCCATATCTACTCATTATTTTCCATCGGTGGGAGCGGACGCAATGTACGCGTACTCAATTTGAATGGACACAAAGACTCTAACGGTAGTATATTCTTTGATCGAGGCCATCGTGGCGGACACGGTATATGGTGGTGGATTAACTCAAATGATCAGCTTGAGCTAGAAATTGATATTAACGGCGTCGCTAAACCTGGCGGTCCCGCAGAAAGAGTGAAATTCAGAGGGACGAGCTGCTTGGCACGAAAATTCGGAAATATCGTAAAAACCTATAGCGGAGAATCTGTTAATTGCGACACTGAGGGCACAAATTTCTGGCTGCGCCGGCGCGCCAAACCGCAAGGATGGGATGTTAACGGACAGACGTATGCTGTAGCCAAATCTGGTTCTGGCTACACATCTTACAAAAACTATAAGAATTCTCAGCCGGATGGATGGGGTGCAATCAACCATGCATCCGATCAGCCGACAATAGGCTCAGGTGAGCTCGCACGCTTTTCGAGCAACTTACGCAACGTTGAATTACCTGGATACGGAAGACAAGAACTTGAGCTAAAAATAAATATCAAAAACACATTTTTCCGCAATTATCATGAGGTTGTAAATTGTGAGCGCCAAAACTGGAACAGCTGTGGCAGCGACACAAAAATAGTTGTGTGGCGAGGTGCAGATCCTCCTGCCAAGACACAGTGCTCGGGGCAAAAATACCGCAGTTGGGATACCATTTTTATTAAACCAGATGCGCTCAGTCTATACAGCTATGACGATGATTGTCTCGGCATGCGCATACCAAGTGATGGCAGCAAAATAGGCTGGTATGTATGTCAAAAAGTTGCATGGTATTGGAACACTTCTGTAGATCATGTGTGGGACAACTCTGTTCCAGCCTGCTTCGTCGTCAAATCAACCTTTGACCTCATTCCAAAAATCGGCGACGGCAGCACGTCAATTGGCGCTACCAATCAAGACACGCAAGTCGATGCGCCGAGTATCATCCAAAACGAAGGCGGTGTTTTGCGTAATATCGGGGTAGATTGGGGCACATACGACTTCAAAATCCCGAACGCAGTTATCCAATCAGCCGGCGGAGAGAGTGCTGTAACAGCTATTTTTAATCAAATATTTAACAAGACGAGCTCCGGATCGCTGCGCTACGCCGAAGTTGATTTTGGTTCAATTGTTCACGCCTGCGAATGGATGAAAGGTAATCCAGACTTGCACGCATATGTGCCGGATTGTAATACGCTCGCAAGCGCTATTGTCTCCGCATTAAGCAGCGGCGGCAATCAAGTGAACAATGAAAAGCTGAAAACGACAGGCGCGCAAGTCGGCGATCTCGTGTGTCGAACCATGACTATCCGCCATTACAATTGGGGCACACGTGCAGGCGGCGATACGCACCGCCGAGTTGCATATCCAAAGTGTTACCGTATTGCGAAAAAACCATCCGTACACGTCTGGGGTAATGGTGTTCGCGTCGGATCAAACTCCGGTGCTGTCGCCGGACTACCCGCCACGCAGTACACACGGTCGTCCATTATTACTGCAATGAGTTCTCTCGCCGATAGCGGACAACTCTTCGGCAGCTGGGGCGAATACGGCATGACGACGCCACAGAATGGCGTCATCCGATCGGCGTCAGCCGGTGGACTATCGGGCGTTGGCGTGGGCGCAGCAAACGCGAGCACGTCAGCTGAAGCAACCCGCAACAATTTATCATTTGCAAACGCCAATATACCAGGCGGCGGTTACGGAAAATGGGGAACAATCTCAGCACAACCAAACATTGGCGGGCAGTTTACGTCAAACGTGCGCAATCACGCCGGTAATGTATCGCTTAGCAGCATGGCGCCCGGCGTTTATAACGCAACAGCACACGTTGTAAAAATCAGCGGCGAAGTTGGTGCAGGCAAATCAATTATCATTAAAAGTGCAGGAACCGTTATTATTGACGGCAGCATCACCTACGCGCCATCGCGCTACCATACGTCAAGCGACATCACGCAACTCGTCATCGTTGCAAGCAATATTATCATACGAGATAACGTTACCCAGGTAGATGCGTGGCTCGCGGCGACGCCAAACAAAGACAACACGCAAGACGGCATCGTCTCGACATGCGAAATCGACGAAACGCCAAACCTCACGGCAATTCGCGCACGCGGCGTTAATTACGCAAACGGGCTCAATGCCAACACATGCAATCGGCAGCTGCGCATTAACGGCCCCGTCCTTGCGCGCGAGCTTCAATTGCGTCGGACGTTCGGTAGCGACAGGCGCGGCGCAGGTGACATTGACGGTTTCAATGACCCTACTGAAATTATCAATATGCGCGCCGACGCATACTTATGGGCGGCAAACTATATCTCCAACACGACGGGTAACATCACAACAGATTACACAGTTGAACTGCCACCGCGGTATTAAAGTTAACAGCCCTTACCTGCAACAGAGCGTAATAGCCAAATACAAACACCGCAGCAGCTAAAAGAACTGCCTCTAAGCATACATATGCTAGCAAGATTGTATTACCGTCATAATCTCGCGCAGCGTGCGCCCGCGGATCGCGTGTCCAGTTGAGAGCGGACACACGGTAATACACGAGTTCACCTGCGCAAGAGCAGTAAAATTGCGCGCCACTAATAGCGGGTCAAGTCGTCCGTAGATGATTGTTGTCGGAATCGTTGTACGCCGCAACAGTTGTCCCGTCCGTTGGCTAATAATACCTGCACGCAGCGTATTCTCAAATCCTGTAAACGTACTCTTCGATAACTGCGTGCGCGAAAAACCGAGTGCGCCTAATCTGTCGCCCAGCTCATAGCCTGCTACTACCAAGTCGGGCGTTTTCAATACTTGGCGGTAAACGCTACGCAATAATTTATCTTGACGCAGCCAATCGCGCCGATTACCCGTTTCATCGCGGTAAATCGGCGGCGATACAAGCACTGCTCGGCGCACAATCCCGCGGTACATATGCGAAAACTCTGTTGCTACCAATGCGCCAAACGAATGCCCAATCAGTACGACCGGGCCAGACAATCCCGTTGCTACACAAGTTGCAAGCACATGCCGCGCCTGTTCCGATGCGCGATAAATTGATTCGTCATGCGGCTGCGGTGATTCACCATGCCCGAGCAAATCTACCACAATATAGTTACTCTGTTTCGGCAATTGCGCAAGTAACGGCTGCCACAGCGCGCCCGTATCCGCTAGCCCGTGGATCAGTACGTACGTTGTCGTAAACGGACGCCGCAATCGCTTGTATCGCACCGATAGGCGATAGGGAATACGCAGCCACCGGTGAACAATCCTATCCCGCCAGCCGTTACACGCCACTAGCTGCCTTCGTCAAGTTCTTTCAGCCGTTCAACGCGATCTTCAGTCGACGGATGCGTCGAAAAGAGTGCCGCCAGTCCTTGCATTGAGAACATATTCGCAAACATGAGGTGTGCCGATGCTTCCTGCGCAGGCGACGCACCAATAGGCGGCTGCGAATATTTCCAATCTTCAAGCTTACGGAGCGCTCGTGCAAGCGGCTCGCCCGTGCCAAGTACGTCGTGGCTATGCTCATCCGCCAGATACTCGCGGCTGCGCGATACCGCCATCTGAATCATCATCGCGGCAATCGGCGCCAATATCGCCATTAAAATCATCGCAAGCGGGTTTGCATCCTCGTCGTCCGAGCCGCCAAAGAAAAATGCAAATTGCGCCAAGTAACTAATTGCGCCCGCCACCGTTGCGGCAACTGTCGACACGAGCATATCGCGGTTCTTTACATGTCCGAGCTCATGCGCTAACACCGCCTCAAGCTCGTCGTCTTCTAGGATCTCCATAATACCCGACGTTACCGCCACTGCCGCATGCTTCGGCGAGCGTCCTGTTGCGAAGGCATTTGGAATCGGTGTGTCGACATAATACAGTTTCGGCATTGGCAGGTTATCAAGAGCAGTGAGGTGCTGCACAATCCGCTCAACCTGCGGATACCGATCGCCAAGCGGCTGGGCGCCTTGCATCTTCAGTACAATTGAGTCGCTGAAGAAATACGTCACAACGTTAGAAACCGCTGCAAACCCAAGCGCCAGCAGCATACCGGATCGCCCGCCAATCATATAGCCGACCGCCATAAATAAGACCGTCAGCACTGTCATCAAAAGAGTTGTTTTGAAAATCTGTCGCATGCTTCTTATTATATCCGACAACCTTAAAAATAGCTAAAAATTATTTCGCCTATACTATACCGCAAGGATTCGCATAAAACCAACGAGCATCCAACGCTTGAATCCTCCGAGACAACCCGATATACTACTAAGCAGACATAAGCACTAACGAAATTAGGGGGCGCTACGGCTCAATTTATTAACCGGTTCTGGCATCGTCGGCTGAGCGAAGCGATTATGATTATAAGCGCCGCTATCGTCGGGCTATGCGCGTGGTCTCTTGCCGCCGGATCAGATGCTGCGAGCGAACGATTATTCGTGCCGATTATACCGGGCATTCTTGCGGCAATGGCACTCATCGTCGCCGTAGCGTCGTATTTCGCCGCACCGTACCATAAACTTACCGTGTCGTGCTGGCTGAATTATGCGCTCTGCTGCGTGATGGCGGTTGCGCTTGTCATGACGACAGGCGGCGTTCGTTCGCCGTTTATGAGTTTACTCGTCATGTTTGCGCCGATTGCCGGCGTGCTTGGTAAGCAAATGGTTGCGCTCTTCGGCGGGCTCGTCGTCGCATTTGCCGCACAGCAGGTTATTATGGAAAGCATGCCCGTTGCGCAGTCGCTGCCGATTATCGCCGTGCTTGCGATCGCATTCTGCGCCGGCTTGCCATTTTGGCTGCGCCAATCTGCTGCCGCGCACGATGCCGCAAAAGACTGCTCATATCAAGAGCTCGCCACCAAGCTTGACAAAGCAGCGAGCACATCAGAGGTTGTCATTAACGCAATCGGCGACGGCGTACTCGCACTCGACGACAAAGGAACGGTGAAGCTTATCAATCCCGCCGCACAGCAAATGACCGGCTGGGGAGAGCAAGATGCCGTCGGGTTCAATTACAAGACCATCTTGAAATTACAGACGTCAACCGGCACGGATATTTCAGACAGCACCGATCCGGTCATGATCGCGCTCAGCAACAATAAGCCGGCAAAAGACGATACGTTAAGCGTGCAAACGCAATCTGGCAAATCATTTTTAGCGTACATTTCCGTCAGCCCGATCGGCACAGACGACGCGCACGACGGCGTCATCGTTGTATTCCGCGATATCACCGCCGAGCGCCGCGACGAGCGCCAGCGCGCCGAATTCGTCAGCACCGCCAGCCACGAAATGCGCACGCCCGTCGCAAGCATTGAAGGCTATTTGGGGCTAGCGCTCAACCCGCAAACCGCTTCAGTCGATGATCGTGCGCGCGGCTACATTACAAAAGCGCACGAGTCGGCGCAGCACTTAGGGCGGCTGTTCTCCGACCTGCTTGACATTAGTAGAGCCGACGACCATCGCCTAAAAAACGACCCGCACATCATTGACGTCATTCCGTTCATCGGCGACATCGTCGAAGGACTCAAGCCGCACGCCGATGAAAAAGGACTCGACCTCATTTACCGGCCGACACAAAACGAGGAAAACGAGGATGGCGCCAAACAAGTCAGCCCGATCTTTTATGCTAATGTCGATAACGATCATCTGCGTGAAATTGTCCAAAATCTCATTGAAAACGCTATTAAATACACGCCTGCCGGCTCGGTCGCTGTCGATATCACTGGCGATGACAAGCACGTCACTATCAGCGTATCCGACACTGGCATCGGTATTCCGCGCGAAGACCAAGCGCACTTATTCCAGAAATTCTACCGCGTCGACAACACCGACACGCGCGAAATCAATGGCACCGGCCTCGGTTTATACTTATGCCGCCGGCTTGCCGAAACGATCGGCGGGCGCTTATGGGTTGAGAGCGAGTATAAAAAGGGAAGTACGTTCTTCGTATCAATTCCGCGCGCTGATAATGCAACCGCGCAGCGTTTAATCAAAGAATCCGCGCTCAAAGCATCAATTGCCGCCACAAAAGCGCAGCAGCAAAACCAGCCGCTAGCCCAAAATACAATGCAAGCGACGCCGGCGCAATCCTCGTCCGAACCAACGCCGCAGCCAATCGACACGCCGCCCACCGCACCGGGCGCACAAACCCCCTACACCAATACACCGCTATCATCAATTGAAGCCAATCCAGAACAGTACATCAAACAGCTGCGGCAGCAAGTTTCACTATCAGTTCCGCCGCGCGATCCGCCAAAATAACCGTAAGCGCTATGGATTTTTCACAACAATATCGGTACAATAGGGGGTAAGATGACAAAAATATTATTAGTAGAAGACGACAAGAGCTTGCGCGAAATCTATAACGTTCGGCTCGGCGCCGAAGGATATGACATTGTGTCTGCCGGCGACGGTGAAGAGGCGCTTGCATTAGCAATCAAAGAACGCCCCGATCTCATCGTTAGCGATGTGATGATGCCAAAAATCAGCGGTTTTGATATGCTTGACATTCTACGCAGCACCACCGAAACCAAAAATGTCAAAGTGATTATGATGACCGCTCTGTCAAACGAAGAACAACGCCAGCGCGGACTAGCACTTGGTGCCGACCGTTACCTCGTCAAATCGCAGGTTGGCATTGAAGACGTCGTCCGCACCGTGCACGAAGTGCTTGAGGACGATTCATCAGTTGCGGCCGGGCCAGCGCCGCTCATATCATCAGATTCTTCAAGCGAGGCGCCTGCCGATACAAGCAGCCAAGAGATAAACACTGCTCCTATAGCGCCTGTATCGCCCGAACCCGGCCCCGTTGCCGCACCCACGGTTGCACCCCGCCCAAATCCGGCATCATCAATACCATTACCGCCACCACGCTCGGCCACGCTCCAAGTGCCTCAACCACACGCCGCTGCGCAACCGGCGGCTGCAGCTGCTCTTGAGCCGCCGCAGCCAGCGCCAGCGGTGCAGCAACCAGCACCAGCACCAGCTGCAACGCCGGCGGGCGCTCCTGCAAACCCAATGCTCGCAGCCGCGCCTGCGCCCGCGCCAACTGCACCGTCATTGCAGCCATCAGCGCTGCCACAGCCTATCGCACCGTTTTCAACGCCGCGTCCAGGTTCATCTGGTCGCATCATCCAGCCAATTGAACACGACGATTCACAAGCTATCGCCGATATTACCGCACGCATGAGCCAGGAACTCGCAGGCGCGCAAACGATCAGCAACATTCCGGCGCCTCAACCACACGCCGCCGCACAACCGGTAGCCACAGCTGCTCCTGAGCCGCCGCAGCCAGCGCCAGCGGTGCAGCAACCAGCACCAACTGCAGCGCCGGCGAGCGCCCCCAACTCAGAGCCAAAGCTTCCGCCAACGCCGCCAGCCATACCGTCCAGCCCTTCAGCGGCACCAATGCAGCCAACTGTTGTTTCAGCGCCAGTACAGCCTCCGCATCCGTTAGCGCAAGAACAGCCGCCGTCAGCGCCTCAAATACCTCAGGCGCCGCAGCCAGCGCCTAGCGTCCGCCCAGCCGCACCCGCACAGCCGGTACCAGCAGCACAAACGGCCGCAGCAGCCACAGCTCAAGCGCTGAGCATTCCGGTTCAGCCAACAGCCTCGCCAGTCGGAACACCGCCAACCTCAGCCGTCTCATCGCCATCTACGCTATCGCAGCAGCCAGCAGTTCCGTCCGCACAGCCGGCAGCGTCCGCCAGCATTTCTTCGCCAGCAGCGTCCGCACCAGCACCGGCAGACAATACACTATCTGGCATGCAGTTTGAAGAAACCCTGCGAACAGATGTGCCAGCATCACAAAGAACTACGCTATAACCCTCAAGAAACGCGGGCTTACTACTATGAACACTCCGCACGATACCGGCAAGTCGCCGGAACGGCTCAATAAGTTCCTCGCGCGGCAGCTCGGTATCTCGCGCCGCGAGGCTGATGTTTTAATTGAAAACGGAACCGTCATGGTTAATCATACGCTCGCTACGCTTGGTACGCGCATTACGCCAAGCGATAGCATTGACGTCGCAGGAGCACCGGTTGCCCGTAAACCCGCCGCACTACGCTATATCGCGCTCAATAAACCCATCGGCTATGTTTGTTCGCGCCGCATGCAAGGCAATGCGCCAACAATTTACTCATTGCTGCCGCCTGAGCTTCATATGCTTAAGCCTGTCGGGCGCCTTGACAAAGACAGTTCCGGATTATTGCTTCTCACCAATGACGGCGACTTCGCGTACCGTATGACGCACCCTAAATTCGCTAAGACGAAGCAATATCGCGTCCGCCTTGACCGCGACCTTGAACCGCTCCATCAACAAATGATCAGCGACTTCGGCATAGAGCTTGACGACGGGCGCAGCCAGCTTATACTCGCGCGTCTCGACGACAACCGCCGCGAATGGCACATCACTATGAGCGAGGGGCGCAATCAGCAAATCCGCCGCACATTTGCGGCACTCGGTTACACCGTCACTCGGCTACACCGCACGGACTTCGGGAACTATACGCTAAACGGCATGCAACAAGGGAAGTGGCAGGAGATACCACGCAGCGCAATACTTTAATACAGCTGGCGAAGATGTCCAATATCTCTGTTAAAAGGCGGGCAGGCGACATCAATATCAACAGAATTGGTCTTATTTAGCGCTTACGGACAGCTTGAGATACTTCTTCTATGCTGCCATCAGCGTGAACGATTGTCGTATCAATACGATCAGGGTCGCAGGGCTTACTGTCATCTCCAGACGCGTCCTTCGGACAACCGCCAGAATCAAGTACTGTCAATTCGCCGGTGCTAAGATCCGTAAACGGTATGCTGAAAGAAACAGCTACACGGTCAGGAAATTCAGCGCGAAATGGATTAAGCGTTGTGTCGTGTCGATCCGGGCAGTACCCAAAATGCAGCCGCGGGATCGCAATGATAGCAGCTATAGCAGCAATTCTCAAGCCCGTTCTACCAAGCGATCGCAAGGACTCGCTTCGCCGTGCTTTTTCTTGAGTTTCTTCTATATACCTATCAAGGTCACGGCATGCTAGATAATGTGCTTCGCCCGCTTTGTCGTATTCATAACGTGCTTTTGAAACTTCCTCAATTGGACGCGATTGGTCAGATTGTAAAGCAAGCCACGCAGAATGCGCAGCCCGACACGCCGCAAGCGCCTCTTCTACTGCCGCTTCTTTATCTTTCAATATTGCCGATACACCGGAAACATCATGCCTAGCAGGCTTTTCTGTCTCATAAGAAAAGGCATTAGCATTATTAGCAACATCAACTACATCGCTATCACCCTTGCTATCATCTTCCTGTTCTTTATCATCTTCTTGCCGCGACTTATTCTTGCGGGTAAAACGAGGAATAACCGCAGGAATTATTGTTATTGGCAGGCCGTTTATATGTCCTTGCCGCTCAGTCAATGTACGCTTATACACGCAAACTGGCTTAACCGTCTTTTCGTCAATCGTTTCCTCCGGCTTCACAGCGCGGTATGACACAATCGCTCCGCGCCTGCGCCCAAGCATAGCATTCATCGTCTCTAATTCCTCTGGCGATAATGGCATGTCTTCTCCCATATTGTATGCATCAAGTAGCTCTGCGGTCGTTACATCATGCGCTGCCGCGATATTCTTCACAGCAGCCGCATCGTCAGCGCTTAGTACGTTCTCTGCAGCAGTCACCGTCGCACCAGTCGTATCTATGCCAGCTTGCTGTAAGCGTTCAAGAACAACCTCTCCGCGGTCGTAAGCCAAGTCAACATTACCTTGGTTGCTTTCTCCTAAGCCATCATATTCCGGTGCTATACGCGCCTCATCCGAAGAAAATGAAAGAATAGCAATATCGCGTATCTCATAACCGCTGTCTACCTTTTCGCGCAATTCATTAGCTAGGTGGTCTACCGTATAGCCGCTTATAATTTCTCGCGTATAAGCAGGCGCATCTTCCAAATTGAATTCTGGCGACCACGGCATCTGCAGCAATTGGCTTTGAATATCCTCACTTGTCTCGGGGACGGTCGTAGAATGAACCTCAACTTCTTCTTGTTGTTTAGGGGCTTCCGCAGCGGTTACTGCCTTTGCTGTATAATCTCTTTCTCCTACCGTAACCGTCCACGGCATGTGCAGGCCGAATGCCGACGCCGCAAGACTTGCAGCCGCAGTTCCGCCCATAACGCGCGCAATTTTCTCGCCTCCACTTGTACTGCGCCAAGATTCCAACCATTTCTTCGGCATCTTCTTTGTTAATAAACCACCCTCTGTATCGATAGATTTTTTCACAGAAATCCTATAGCCTTTGTTAATTATTTTTCGGTATCTAACCATATCACATATCTTAATAATCGTCTAGATCGGCTCCATCACAAACCCCATAACCGGCTCAATGGAACAAGATAGCGGTCTCTTTAGACTAGACTAGGCAAGCAATACACAGACAAAGTCTAATGTTAGAAGAAAAAGGTTATTCTAATGAAACAGTTTAGCCGAACTACGGGTCTTATATGAGAGAAGCCTTATTGCCACGCATAACAGAATCGGTCTTGCATTGATTGCGGCCGGCGGCTTTAAATCAGCAAAAACAACAGCAAAGCGGGAAATGGAGCTATCAAGTATTGCACGGGGGATTTTCAAAGAAAATTTTTAGAAGCGATTGAAAATGGGGTAAAAGAAGCAGTTCAAACTTATCGCGAGTAAGATAGCGCTAATTTCAAGACAGAAAACGCTTAAAATGCTATAATCTTTTGTATGAAAAGTAGGGCGAAAGGAGCCGAACATGGAAGATACATTTATGGATATTGCAAAAGTTATGTCAAAGGGGCAAGTTACTATTCCGAAGAGGATAAGAAAGCTTTTAAATCTACAAAATGGAGATCATGTTATTTTTGTAGTCGACAAAGATAAAGTGCAAATTCAAAATTCTAAGGCTTTTATCAAAGAAAATGCCAGTAAATAACAACTGTATATTTAGATATAGGAAAAAATAATGAACAAAGATAAGATAGCATTGCAGAACGCAGATACGGGAAAAGATCCTCACCAGTTTGATGATATTGTTAAGATTGTCGAAAACGCAAAGTATCGTGCTTACAGGAAAGTCAATGAAGAGCTGATTTTGATGTATCAGGAAGTAGGAAAGTACATAAGCGAGAAAAGCAAAGAAGCAAGCTATGGATCGAATTTTGTGGAAAATGTTGCTAATTTTTTCTCTGAAAACTACCCTGACTTAAAAGGATTTACCCGCAGAGGACTTTATAGAATGAAACAATTCTATGAACTATATAAAGACGATGAAAAAGTGTCAACACTGTTGACACAATTGAGCTGGTCTAATCATTTAAAAATAATATCCGGCTCAAAAAGCAAGGAAGAAAGAGAATTTTATCTTAACTTAGCGATAAAAGAAAATTTAACACATCGTGAGTTAGTGAGACAGATGGATAGCGGCTATTATGAGAGATTCACACTCTCTAACGGCGAAGGGCTGCCTGCTACGCAAAAGACAAAGCAAGAAACATATAATTTATTTATGGACAGTTACGTGTTGGAATTCCTTGATATGCCAAAGATCGGAAGTGAAAGAGATTTTCAAAAATCAATTCTTGAAAATCTAAAGAATTTCATTTTAGAAATAGGAAAAGACTTCACGTTTATAGGAAACGAGTACAGAGTGCAGGTTGGCAATCATGATTACTATATAGATTTGCTGTTCTATCATAGGGGATTGTCTTGCTTAGCCGCATTTGAACTAAAGTTAGGAGAATTTAAGCCGGAATATATCGGAAAAATGAACTTATATTTAGAAGTACTGGATAGAGAAGTGAAAAAGAAAGCTGAAAATCCAAGCGTTGGTGTTATTCTTTGTACTTCAAAAGATGATAAAGTTGTAGAATATACACTAAGCAGAAGCTTGTCTCCTGCGATGGTGTCTGAATATACTTTAAAACTTATAGATAAGAGTCTGTTACAGAGAAAGTTGAAAGAGTATGCAGAAATTGCAGAAGAAGAAAGCGAATAGAAAAGTAGTATTAAGGAATCTGTAAAACATTAAGCTGCAGCGCGCAGAGCTTAAAGACAGATAAAGTAAAATCTAACTGTCTTTTTTATTACGCCTACAACGAAGTAAGAAACAACGTCGGAAGCGAAAACAGAAGAACGGGGCGGAGTAATTCGCCCTGCTATTTTTAGAGAGAATAAAGCAAGAAGCGTTTCATTCGTGTAACACGTGTGATTTAGTATAAATAACGGTACGGAGCGCGGCTGGTACACTGGCCTCTGACCGCGTGAGGCAACCCTCTTAAAGACCTGAGGCACGTCTATAAACTGCCTTACTTTCCTCGTTTGAAAATAGGTATTATAGTATTATGATCAAATCATACGAACTCGTACCTTTTGTTGATTCATTACAGTACTTAACCGATAAATATTATTA